>SXGU01448519.1_pt1 | contig 10700 bp, 8 predicted proteins | sample 3174531 | NCBI WGS metagenome assembly SXGU01 (sample SAMN11356863, study PRJNA531348) | freshwater metagenome | isolation source: freshwater sample F1-140 | place: China: Fuxian Lake, Yuxi | collected 2017-12-25 | reverse complement strand
TCGTCGGTCAATTGCGGTTTGTTTTTACTGATGCCCGCCGAAACGTAGCTGATCTCGCCGCGTTTCGTTTCATCGAGCAGCGCGACCGCCGAACAAATTTGACCGGGCGTGCAGTAACCGCACTGAAAGCCGTCGTGATTGATGAAAGCTGCCTGCATCGGATGCAAATCGTCGCCTTTCGCCAAACCTTCAATCGTCGTTACCGTCTGTCCTTCGGCTTGCGCGGCGAGCGTCAGACACGACAGCACGCGTTTGCCGTTGATGATGACCGTACACGCTCCGCATTGTCCGTGATCGCAGCCTTTTTTCGTGCCGGTCAAATCGAGCCGCTCGCGCAGCGCGTCGAGCAAAGTCACATACGGTTCGATATTGACCGCTTGTTCGGCGCCGTTGATCGTCATTTTAACCGTCATCGCAAATGGACTCGCGGTTAAATTCGTGACGGGCGCGTTTTCCATAAATTTCATCGCAAACGTCTGATCGTTCATCATCAACTGCGCGGCGGCGGCGGCAAGCGACATTTTGCCCAAAAAATTGCGCCGCGATTTGCCGAGGCTCGATAAATCTTTTTCGTCTTCGGCGAGCAGCGCGGCTTCGTCTTCGGTCAATTGTTCGGCGAAATCTTCTTCGATAAAGACGGGAAAGTTTTCACACATCGGATTTTCTCCTGATTTTCTAAAAAAATTGTTTGGTTAAAGTTTCGGTGTTTGCAATCTTAATTGTGAAGCAAAGTTTAATATATTTCAGCCGGAAACTAAAATAATTTTACCGGTTTTGCCGTTATCAAAAAGAAAAGCGGCGGTTTATTTGAAGTCAAATAAACCGCCGCTTTCTCAGTGTTTGCGCGCTGGTAATTCCGCGCCGAGAAATTTCTGATTTCCCGTTATCAACCGCAAATTATTTTGTCGCCGCGCTCAAACCCGTTCCGCGCGGGTAATCGCCGACCGTAATCGGCAATTTACCTTTGAATTCGATTTTGCCCGTGATCGCGTCGGCGCTCGCACGTTGCAGCGAAGGCATGTCGCCGTAAGCGACGACGTATGTTTTGATTTCGGGAAAACCGCGCAACAGATACGGATTGCCGAACGCGACCGAAACGGTTTGCGGATTGGCGGCGAGCGTTTCGCGCAAAACTTTTTCGCCCGAAACGGGAAGTCCGATGGAATTTTTCGCGCCCGAACGAACGCGTCCGTAAAGTCCGGCGATCACCGTTTCCGCCGCTTTCGCTTTGGCAATCGCGTCGGCGATTTCTTTGTCGGTCGCGCGTTCGTCAATCACGATGCGCTCGACGCGCATACCGTTTTGGCGCAGCCGCGCGACGAACGAATTGCCGACGTAATTGCGGTCTTCGCCGTTCGTGATGCACAAAACAACTGTGCGCGCGCCGTTTTTAACGGGCACGGCGTTTTCCTGTTTTTTGACGAGCGTGATCGCATTTTGCGCGATTTCTTCGCTTAATTGAAGCGTCGCCGCATTAGAAACCTGCGTGTCAATCGCATCGAGCGATGTGATTTTTCGTTCGCTCAAACCGAGTTTGTGTTTCCAAGCGAGAATTTTTCTGACCGATTCGTCGAGCCGCGCTTCGGTGATTCTGCCGGTTTTGACGGCTTCGCGCAGACCGCGAATCGCCGCGTCGGCATTTGCCGGTTTCAAAAGCACGTCGTTGCCTGCTAAAACGGCGCGCACCGCCGCTTCTTCCTGATTAAAATAAAGCGTCAAACCGCTCATATCCATCGCGTCCGTCACGATCAAACCGTCGAAATTCATTTCTTTGCGCACGATATTCGTCACGATGTTCGGCGAGAGCGTCGCGGGCATCGTCGTTCCTTCGGTAATCACTTCGGATTCGGCGTAAGCCGCTTTGATTGATTGTTTGAGCGGCTCGACTTTCGTGTTGTCGAGCTGCGGCATCGAAATATGCGAAATCATCACCGAACCGACTCCGGCGTTAATTAGTGCGCGAAACGGCGAAAATTCGGTTTTTTCCAATCGGTCGCGCGAAAAATCAATGACCGGCAAACCGCGATGCGAATCAACCGCCGTGTCGCCGTGTCCGGGAAAATGTTTCGCCGTCGCCAACACGTTTTCGCCCTGCAATCCTTCGGTAAACGCGATGCCGAAACGCGCGACATCTTCGGCGTTTTCGCCGTAGCTGCGCACGTTAATCACCGGATTATCCGCGTTATTATTCACGTCAACAACGGGCGCGAAAACCTGCTGCACGCCGGTCGCTCTTGATTCGCGTCCGACAATCGCGCCTTGCCGCCGGGCGAATTCGGGATTTCCCGTCGCCGCAATCGCCATATTCCACGGAAAATTAACCGCTTCGGTAAAGCGCATCGCAACGCCCGTTTCAAAATCGCCGGAGATGAGCAGCGGAATTTTCGCTTCCGCCTGCATTCGATTGACGAGATGAACGGTGCTGTAAACGTCGCCGACGAAAACGATGATGCCGCCGACTTTATTTTCAACGATTTGCCGTTTTAATTCTTTATATTCGCCGCTGTCCTGACTCAAAAACTGCGCGTTGATGCCGATATGCACGAGCTGTCCGATTTTTTCGTCCACGCTCATTTTTTTCAGCTGTTTGTCCGTCCATTTGTCGGCTTTTTTGTCGGGGCGAAATTTCTGCATCGGCAGTGTGCGCTCAAACGCGGTCAAACCGGCGAGCGGCGCGAGACTAAACAAAACTAAAATCGTGGAAAACGTTCGCAAAAGTGATAAAAACATAAAATTTCTTTGTAAATCGAAACACAAATCAAACCGCAAAAGCGGCGCGAAATGACTAAATCCCAACCGGAACTTCTTTCCGGGAAATGAATAAACTGGCGATAAAACCGACGGCGAGCGTCGTCAAACTGCCGATCACCGCATACCACGGAAACGCGATTTTCGTTCCCAAATAAATATAAAGCATCAGCGAAATGCTCGTCAGCATTGCAATTAAAGCCGCCGTTTGTCCGGCTTTTTTGACAAAAGTGCCAAGCAGAAAAACGCCTAAAATCGGACCGTTGATTAATCCGGCAATCGCCAGCGCCTGACTCAAAGCCGAACTTCCGGCATCTTTCACGGCAATCGCGACCGAGATTTGCACGATTCCGACGATGACGGTTAAGATGCTCGCCTTGCGCAAAAGGTTTTTGTCGGATTTGTCTGCCGCGAACGGTTTGTATAAATCGTTAATCGCCGTCGCTGCGATTGAATTGAGCGAACTCGACAGCGCCGCCGCGAAAATCGCCGCAACGACCAAACCGCTCAAACCGGGCGGCATATGTTGGGTGATAAAATCGGGAAACACCTTGTCGCCGCCTGTGAACGGAAAAGTCGCGGGCAAAGTCGAACCAGCCGCGCCGATTTGTCCGTATTCGGGCGCGTTGAACGGTTGATAATAAGCGAACAGCAGCACGCCGATAAATAAAAAGCCGATGAATTGCCCGAGAACGACCGCGCCCGACGACAACAGCGCGAGACTCGCCGACGAAGGTTTGTCGGTGCATAAATATCGCTGCACGAGATATTGATCCGTGCCGTGCGTGGACATCGTTAAAAAACAGCCGCCGATCAAACCGCCCCAGAACGTGTAAGTTTTCGTGAAATCGAGCGCGAAATCGAACAGTTGAAATTTATTAAATTGTGTTCCGAGTTCAATCACGCGCGCCATTCCGCCGTCAACCTGATTCAAAATGACGAATGCCGCCGCAATCGCGCCGCCGATGTAGATTCCGAGCTGGACGACTTCGACCCAGATGACGGCTTCCATTCCGCCGAAAAACGTAAACACGATCATCACGACGCCGAGCAGAATTATCGAGGCGACGATAATCGTGTTCGGATTCGCGTCCGGCACAAACGCGACGTACACAGCCGCTAGGACGATTGCCGTCAGCAAAAGTCTGATTCCGTCGGCGATGTTGCGCATCACGACGAACAAAGCGGACGCGAGCATTTTCACTTTCGACCCGAAACGCTCGCCCAAAAGCTGATAAACCGTCAGCAGTTCGCCCTTGAAATACATCGGAATAAACAGCAGGGAAATGACGACGCGACCGAGCATATAACCGAAAACGAGCTGCAAAAACTCGAAATTTCCGTTTTTCGCAAACGCGATGCCGGGCACGGAAATAAACGTGATCGTCGAAGTTTCAGTCGCCACAATCGAAGCCGCAATCGCCCACCACGGCACGCTGCGACTGCCGACAAAATAATCCTGCGTCGTTTCCTGCTTGCCCGAATAAAAAATCCCGAACAGCGTGATTCCGATCAGATAACCGAAAATGATAATTAAATCTAAAGTTTGCATAGATTATGATTAACACGAAAAATTGTTGAGCGGGAGAAAAATCAATTTTCTCCCGCTCAACATCAGCAAGTAAGATTGTTCATCGTTTCAATCCACCGCAAAACTAATGTTGACGACCGCCGTCACGTCTTTGTCAATCGTCGTCGAATCGCTGATTCCGGCGTCGGAAACTTCGGTCGAATCGGCGGCGGTGATCTGCATCACGCCCATTCTGGCTGAACGAACGGCGCCGATTTTGTTGCCCGTGCTGTCGGCGATTCGTTCGGCGCGGGTTTTGGCGTCGCGCGCCGCTTCGCCGAGCATTTCGATTTTCAAATCGCCGAGCTGCGTATAATAATACTGCGGCGCGTTCGATTCGATCAAAATTCCCTGATTAATCAATTCCGTCGCTTCGCGGGCGATCTGCCCGATTTTATCAACTTCATTGGAACGAACTTCGATTTGCTGGCGCAGCGAATAAGCCGTGATTTCCGAACTTTCGACGCCGTTCTCGTCTTGTTTCTTCAACGTTTGCGTGGCAATCGAAGAAACCGTGATTTGATTTTCCGCGATTCCTTTACTGAGCAAATACTGTTTAACGCGCGGAATATTTTCCGAAAGCGACCGGTAAGCGTCAGCCAACTGCGGCGCTTGATACGACACGCCCGCGCTCCAAACGACCAAATCGGATTTGATGCGTTTGCGCGCCGAACCCGTCACCGTTACCGCTTCGTCGCCTTTTTTGGCGTTCGAGTAAAACCAGCCGAAAATCAGCGACGACAAAACCAAACCGATGGCGAGCGCCGCGCCCGAATTTAGCGAAAAATTGTTTCTTGAACCGTCCATCTTTTGACCTCCATAAATTGGTAGCCATTGAACGACAAAAAATATTATTTTTGCTGGACGAAATCACGCTCGCGCCGACGCGCAAATGATGACGTTTTACAATTCGGATTTCAAAGATTCAATTGCTTTTTCGACGACGAAATTATGCGCAGCGAGCGCGGCGAAAGCTCGTTCGGCGTCAACGTCGGCGCGCGCGATCACGATTGCGGCGCGCAAATCGTCGTTCGCTTCGTTCATCAATGTCGCAGCTTTCGCTTCGTCAAGATTGGTTTCCGCCATTAAAATTCGCAAACTGCGCTCTTTTAGTTTCGCGTTCGATGATTTGACGTTCGTCATCCGGTTGCCTTTGACGTAGCCGAGACGAATCATCGCGCCGGTCGAAAGCATATTCAAAACCATTTTCTGCGCCGTTCCCGCTTTCATTCGCGACGAACCGGCAATCGCTTCCGCGCCGACGACCGGCACAATCGCGATTTCCGCCGCTTCGGTAATCGCCGAAGCGGGAACGCACGTGACGCACGCCGTCAAACTGCCGAGTTCGCCTGCGTATTCGAGCGCGCCAATCGTGTACGGCGTTCTGCCCGACGCGGCGATGCCGACGAGCGCGTCTTTTCCGGTGAACCCGCGCTTCTCTAAATCGGCGCGTCCGGCGTCGCGGTCGTCCTCGCTCGATTCGGTCGCCTGATAAAGCGCGTCGTAACCGCCCGCGATGACGCCTTGAACTAAATCGTAAGAAACGCCGAACGTCGGCGGAATCTCGCTCGCGTCCAAAACTCCGAGCCGTCCGCTCGTGCCGCTTCCGATATAAAAAAGACGCCCGCCGTTTTGCAGGCGCGCGACAATTCGGTCAATCGCCTCCGCGATTTCCGGCAAAACGAGTTCGACGGCGACGGCAACTTTTTTGTCTTCGTCGTTGATTAATCGAATCGCTTCGAGAGTCGAAACGCGATCAATAGCAGCTGTTTGCGGATTTTCCTGTTCGGTTATCGGTATCTTCATCGCCTTTAATCGATCGGCACTAAATTTCTAATCGGCAGTAAAATTACGGGTTATAAATTCTTAAATAATATTAAACGAAATTATGTTCAAACATGACAAAAATAGTTTGTAGTTTGAATGCTGATTATTATATCATCATTCGTGTCGTCGTTTTCCGACCAGCCTGACATTTCTGATCGAAAAATTACTGATCTCTCGCTTGTATCCTTCGTTTTTCTTTAATTTCCTTTAGTTTCCTTTGATTTTTAGTTTATCCCAAAAATTATGTTGAATATTCAATCTGAACTTTCTGAACGCCCATTTTTGCAAAAATTGGAGTGCGCCGGCTGCTCGGATAAAGTCGCGCTCGATTTCGATTTTACGATGGCTTTCCAACCGATTATCAACGTCGAGCGCAAAGAAATTTTTGCTCAGGAAGCGCTCGTGCGCGGATTAAATCGTGAATCCGCCGGTTCAATTTTGTCTCGTCTGACATCGCAGAATCTTTATAAATTCGACCAGATGTGCCGCGTCAAAGCCGTTAATCTGGCGGCGCGGCTCAATATCGAATCGCTTCTCAGCATTAACTTTATGCCGAACGCCGTTTATCGTCCGGAAAATTGTTTGCGAACAACACTCAAAGCCGCCGCCGACAACGATTTTCCCGTCGAGCAGATAATTTTTGAAATCACCGAAGCGGAAAGAGTCAGCGATAACGCTCATTTGAAAAATATCGTTACCGAATATCAGCGTCACGGCTTCAAAACCGCGCTCGACGATTTCGGCGCCGGTTATGCGGGCTTAAATCTGCTTTCTGCGTTTCAACCGGATATTATCAAGCTTGATATGGAATTAACGCGCTCGATTGAATCGAGCCGGGTGAAACAAACGATTGTCAAAAGCATCGTCGGCGTTTGCGCCGATTTGGGAATTACCTTGATCGCCGAAGGCATCGAAACGCGCGAAGAACTCGAAACGCTGCGTGATTTCGGCATCGAATTGTTTCAAGGCTATCTTTTCGCCAAACCTGCATTTCAGTCGCTTGCGCCGATTGCCGACGGATTCGTTGCAATTCAAAATTCTTCGCCCGCAATAGCAGAAGCTGTTTGAAAAATCGGTTCGATGCGGAAGTTCGCCCGCAACGAAGTTGGTTTTGATATCACTGATTCGCGCAAACTTCCGCATTTTCACTGCTTTTTCGATTTTTCAAACAGCTTTTCAGAACTTCGGCGGCTTCTCATCGGCTCCAATATTACGCGAAAAAATATTACAAATTATCTGCGCCGTTATTCGTTGGCGCTTGCCGGTTTGCCGGATAACGAATTCGGCGCGTCGAGATGCGCGCCGTCATCAACGCCGACGCCGAGCCGTTCGACCAATTCGCCGCCGAGCCAGCCGCCGAGCAGTGCAAGTCCTAAACCGGCAAACGAACTGACAACAGCGAGCGTTTCCGGATTTTCCGGCGCATCGCGGCGCAGCCACCAGCTGAAAATAAAGATTAACAGAGCCACAATGTTCGCTCCGCCGTGCATCAATCCGATTCTTTTCGCCCGCGTTCCGGCAGGAATCGCGAGCCAGTCAATCGTTCCGAACGGAGAAGCGAGAAATCCGCCGACGATTCCGGCGGCGATCATATAAAAAGCCACCGTCGCCATCGTTGAAGAACCGCGAAACAAATAAATAACGTCGAAAACAACGCTCGTCGCCAGAAGTCCGAGCGGAAAAACGATCATCACCGGATGAATCGCGTGACCGAATAATTTAGCTCTGCTTTCCATAAGATTCTCCTTTTAATTTTTTTTCGATGCGAACGTAAAAACGTTTGTTAGAAATAGAAATCGGCTGTTTATGAAAATGCGTAAAAAGCAAGAATTATGCCTTGGCGAAATGGACGGAAACCAAACACGCTCAATAATTTAATATAATTTTTTACTGTTTTTGTCGAATCGTTTTGAGCCGGCGAAAATCGGGTTAATCGCAAGTTGCCGAAAGCCGATATTGACCGTTGAATTACTTTGCGGAAGCATCTTGGTAATTTTCAAATGAAATGCGCGCGGCGGCTTCGGCGGGAAAAAGCAGCGGCGCGGTGAGAAATGCTTTCGGCGCGGTTTGGTGCACGGTCGCATTGAGCGAATCGGTCAAAATTTCACCGGCGCGAAAAACGCTGCCGACGCACCCGATGGGAAATTTTTTTCGCTCAAGATGTAAATGTTTGATGACGGCGGTTGCCGCCAAACCGAGTTCGTATCCGGCTTCGACGAGAATTTCGAGCGCCACCGCGTCGCCCGCTTTTGCCGTTTCGACCACTTCGCGCGCGAAACCGGCGATTTTCGCGTTGTCGGTTTGCGGCGAATAAATCGCGACGATCAAATCCTCGCTTTTTCCGGTGCGGAAATATTCGGAAGCCACGCGGCTCAGTTCGGTCGGTGCCGCGCGTCCGTCCGACGCTTTGGCGATTGCCTGCAATGCGCGTTTCGCGATTCCCGCGCCGCCGCCTTCATCGCCCGCGAGCGGTCCCCAGCCGCCGGCGGTAAACTTTTTGCCGGTTTCGTCTTGTCCGATGCAAATCGAGCCGGTGCCGGCAATGACGACTAGCCCGGTTTTGCCGAGCGTCGTGCCGTAAAGCGCGATTTCAGCATCGGTGATAACCTGCACTTTTTTAATATTAAGGCGCTTTTTGAAACTTTCGGCAATCACGCGGCGAATATCGGCGCGGCGCACGCCCGCCAAACCGAGCGTGGCGGAAACGATGTCGTCGCGGCTGCGATTTCCGGCATCGCAGGCATTGTCAATCGCTTTTGCAATGTTGCCGACCGCGTTTTCCACGCCGACGCGCAGCGGATTAGACGCGCCTGCAAAGCCTTCGCAGAGAATTTCGCGCGCGTCGTTCATCAGTACGGCGTGAGTTTTCGTGCCGCCGCCGTCCACGCCGAGAAACAGATTCGGGTAAATTAAACTGGGAACGGTTTTTTTAGAGATTTTCGGCATTGTTCAAATTCCAGATAAAAAATCTATAATTATTCTATCCAGACTTGACTTATAATCAATCCTAAAAGATTTTATAAAGTCAATAAGATTATCTGATGTCTGAATAATCTTTTGACGATCTTCAGATTTCAATAAACGAAACAACTAAAATTTTTTCAATTCGGCGCGCGTGCGTTAAAACAAGTTGCCGAATTGTGTTCGGTCAGCTCTTTAACTCAATGGAAATAAGACAACTAAAAGCATTTTTGGCGATTGCCGAAGCGAAAACTTTTACCGCCGGAGCGCGTAAAACCAATGTGACGCAGGCGGCGATTTCGATGCAGATTCGGCAATTGGAAGACGAAGTCGGCATTCCGCTGTTTACGCGGACGCCGCGCCGCGTCATTCTAACCGAAGCGGGCGAACATCTGCTCGACCGCGCGCGCCGCATTCTGCGCGAACACGACGCGGCGATTGCCGAAATTTCCGAATTAGCCGGAGCCGAACACGGACGGCTGCGCATCGGTTCGGCGTCGGCGATGTTTGCGACGATGCAATTGCCGACGATTCTGCAAAAGCTGAAAACGCGTTATCCGCGCGCCGAATTAACGGTTAATTCGGGCACGAGTCAGACTTTGAGCGAGCGAATTATGCACGGCGAACTTGATATCGCGTTCGTGTCCTTGCCGGTTGAAAATACGAATTTGCAGACCGATCTTTTGTTCAGCGACGAAATCGTCGCCATCGCCAGCCCGAATCACGCGCTGTCGAAAGAAAAAGTAATCAGCGCGGCGCAGCTGGCTGGTGAAAATCTGATTCTCGGCGAAAAAGGCGGCAACACGCGGCGAATGATTGACGATTTTTTCGCGGCGGCGAGCGTTCGCCCGAACGTCGTGATGGAATTGTCGCGTCAGGAAGCGATCAATCAGATGGTCGAAAATAATATGGGCGTCGGCATCGCGGGCGCGAAAACCGTCGCGGCGGAAATCAAGGCGAAGAAACTGATTTCGTGGTACATCGAAGGCGCGGAAATCAAGTGGGATTTAGGTTTAACGCGACTTCGCGGCGGTTATTATTCGCCGATTGCCAAAGAATTTGTCAAATTCTGCAAAGAAAGTTTCGTTGAACGCGAAAAAGAATTAAAAGCGAAAAAATGAATCAATTACGAATTACGAATTACGAAATACGAATGAAACGAAATCTTCGTTATGCTTTGCGCGTTTGCGCATTCGCGGCAATTTCTTTTGCCTTCTGCCTTTCAACTTTTACCTTCGCAAACGCGCAGGGATTGCCGGTTGCCGCACCGCAGACGGTCGGAATGTCGGCGGCGAAATTAAATCAAATTGACGAAATCGTCAACAAAGACATCGCCGACAAAAAGTTTCCCGGCGCGGTCGTCATCGTCGGACACAAAGGAAAAATCGTTTATCGCAAAGCGTTCGGCAATCGCGCGCTCGTGCCAAACGTTGAAAAAATGACGATTGACACGATTTTCGACGCGGCGAGCTTGACGAAACCGATTGCGACGGCGACGAGTGTGATGATTCTCGTCGAACAGGGAAAACTGCGATTGAACGACACAATCGGCAAATTTTTCCCTGAAATCGAAGACGAAGCGGCGAAACGCGTC
>SXGU01327471.1_pt1 | contig 10700 bp, 5 predicted proteins | sample 3174531 | NCBI WGS metagenome assembly SXGU01 (sample SAMN11356863, study PRJNA531348) | freshwater metagenome | isolation source: freshwater sample F1-140 | place: China: Fuxian Lake, Yuxi | collected 2017-12-25 | reverse complement strand
AGCACCTTCGCAGCAAATCCGAAAGACGCACTTTCACTGCATGGCATTCGCGGTGACACCTGCGTGGCCGAGAGTTTTCAGCCGTGGACACGCGAGCTAAAAACTGGTGCGCGTCACGTTTTCTCTCCGCCAGTGAAGGGTAGCTATGCCTCCGGCAAATCAAGCGATGGTCCAGATGGCTGGCCTTACTGCAATCTGCAAACACCTGGAGGCGGTATGATTCTCGCCATCGGCTGGCCGGGGCAGTGGGAGGCGAAGTTTGAGCGCAGTGAAGACGGTTCATTGCACCTGAGGGCAGGGCAGCAACTCACGCATCTCGTGTTGAAGCCTGGAGAAGAGATTCGCACACCGTCCACCACGCTTTTATTCTGGCAAGGTGACGATCTCGTTCGTGCGCAGAACCTCTGGCGCTCGTGGTATCTGGCGCATATCCTGCCTCGCATCGGCGGCGTGCCGCAGCCGCCCACCACACAGATTCAAGTGGGCGGCTCGCTCGCCACTTGGCCAGGCGTGCAGGCGCATCTCGATTCGGGCATCAAGCCGGACATCCTCTGGCGCGATGCAGGATCGGATTCAAAAAGCACCTGGTATCCCAGTGCGGGATCGCGCGAGCCTGAGTGGCTGAACACCGGCACCTGGGAACCCGATCCCGCCAGGTATCCGCAAGGTTTCCGACCATTCAGCGACAAAGCACGCGCAAACGGTATGCAGTTTCTTTTGTGGTTCGAGCCGGAGCGTGTCGGTGATCCTGGCTCATGGATCGGCAAGAACCACCCCGATTGGCTTCTGCCCGGCAATAGCGCTGGCGACGTGCTCAATCTCGGCAATCCGGATGCCTTGAAGTGGCTCATCGACCACATCGACGGCATGGTGAAATCGCAGGGCCTCGACTGGTATCGCGAAGACCTTAACGGTGATGGCTACGGCACCGCCTGGCGCAAAGCAGACGCACCGGACCGGCAGGGCATCACCGAGAATCTCCATGTGCAGGGACATCTCGCCTTTTGGGATGAACTGCGTCGCCGCAACCCGAACCTGCGCATCGACTCCTGCGCCTCCGGCGGACGTCGCAACGACCTTGAGACCATGCGACGCGCCGTGCCGCTGTTACGCAGCGACTGGTCATGCATGCCATTCAAAGACGCACCGCTGCAGCGCGAAGGCAATCAATCGCAAACCTATGGCCTCTCGTCTTGGCTGCCTTGGCAGGGCGCGGGTGTCCATTTCACTGACAACTACTCCGTGCGCAGTTATTTCCTGACCGGTTTCGGCATGATCATCCCCGGCGGCTGGAAAAAGACTCCGGAGTCCATCGCCGCGGTCCGGAAAGGTTACGCCGAGTGCCGACGCATCGCCCCGCTCATGCTCGGCGACTACTTCCCGCTCACGCCCCACAGTCTCGACACGACTTCATGGATCGCGTGGCAGTTCCAGCGCACTGACCTCGGCGAAGGCCTAGTGCAAGCCTTCCGCCGTCCCGATGCCACGAGTGACACGCTCACTATTAAACTTCGCGGCCTCGTTCCGCAACAACGCTACGAGATCGAAAACCTCGACGGCGGCACGGAAGTCCGTACAGGCGCGGAACTCATGCGTGGCCTCGAAATAACTCTGCGTGAGAAGCCCGCCGCTGCCGTGTTAGTTTTTAAAGTAATCAAGTGAACTAAGTCATGAAACACAGTTTCATTCCGCGCCGCCACTTCCTCCGCTCCGCCGCCGCGGGCTCACGCCGGCCTCGACTTTCGCCTCACGGGCGTCGAGAGGGCACACGTGGTGAAGGAGATTTTATCGTGAAGCCGTTATTCGGAATGTGCCTCTTCATCGCATCTGCGGTGTTCACGGCTACTTGTTCCGCGGCCGAAACATTCGAGCAAAAGATCCGGCCGCTATTGCGCGACTATTGCGTGACTTGCCATTCGACCGAGAAGCAGGAAGGCGAGCTCGACCTGCAGCGTTTCACTTCGATCGAGCAGGTCAGGCGCCAGCCCGAGGTTTGGGAGCATGTGCTGGAGCAACTCGCATTGGGCGAGATGCCGCCGAAGGATGCCAAGCAGCTTTCGGTGGAACAAAAACGACAGTTGGTCGGCTGGGTGCGATCGACGCTCAACGAGATCGCGCTGGCCAATGCGGGCGATCCGGGGCCAGTCGTGCTGCGGCGGTTGTCCAATCACGAATACACGTACTCGCTCCGTGATCTAACCGGAGTGCCGTCGCTCGATCCGGCTCGTGAGTTCCCGGTCGATGGCGCGGCAGGCGAAGGTTTTACGAACGTCGGCGCAGCGCTCGTGATGTCGCCGGCGTTGTTGTCGAAGTACCTCGAAGCGGCAAAGGATGTGTCTCGGCATCTGGTCCTGCTCGATGACGGCGTGCGATTCTCCGCAAGCGACTCGCCAAACGATTGGACGAACGAAGCCCTCGCACGCATTCGGTCCTTTTACGCCAAGCATACCACGTCAGGCGCCGACTCGCTCACGGTGCAGCAAGGGATTTCGCTCGACGTCGGCACGGGTAGCGGCCGACTGCCGGTGGCTCGGTATCTCGACGCGGTGCAAGGTCGAGGCCAAGCTGATGGACTGAGCCCGAAGTATCTCGATCTGCTCCGCTCGGCCCTCTCGGCGAAGGCTCCATCGGTCGTGATGGAGCCTCTACGAGCGAAGTTCGCGGCGAAGCAGTTGGCCGCCACGGATGTCGAAGCCTGGCAGAAGGTGCTGTGGAAGTTCTCGAACATCGGGCACCTTCATACCAGTGGCGGCAATGGGTCCCGAGCGTGGCAGGAACCCGTATCGCCGCTCGTGCCACAGCAGGAATTCCGGGTCAAACTCGACGGCAACCGCGACCACACGCTCTATCTGGTGAGCGGGAACGCGGGCGACGGCGCGGCGGGCGATGCGATCGTCTGGGACAATCCGCGTCTGGTGGCCAAGGGTCGGCCCGATTTCCCGATCGCGCAACTGCCGGAACTGGTGAAACACCTCGAAGTCGACCGCAGCAGGATCATCGCGTCGACCGAAGCCGCTCTCACGGTGTTGGCAGGCGGCCAAGCGGATGTCGAGGCGACGCTCCTCGCACGTTGGCAGGATTACCTCGGTTACGGCGGCACGAAACTCGAACCGCTGCTGACAGCGAAGTTGGAGCGGACGCCCGACTACGACTTCATCAAGGGATGGCGCGGAGATAAAGACTTGAGTGTGCTGGCGAACTCCTCGGACGCTCGCGTGCGAATTCCCGGCGTGTTGGAACCGCACAGCATCGCCACGCATCCCGCCCCGGATCGCGCTTCCGTGATCGCCTGGAAAAGTCCGGTTGCCACGGAGAAGCTCACGATCGCCGGCACGGTCACGCACGCCCACTCCGAGTGCGGCAACGGCATCACCTGGACGTTGGAAGTGCGTCGCGGCGCCACGACCGAGAAACTCGCTTCGGGCGTTTCGGCAGGAGCGAAGCCGATCCCGCTCGGCCCGTTCGAGAATGTGCGAATCGATGCGGATCAAGTCGTGGCACTCATCATCGGCCCGCGTGACGGAAACCATGCGTGCGACTTGACGGCAGTGAATCTCACACTCACCGACGGGAAGAAAACGTGGGATTTGGCGAAGGATGTGTCGCCGAAAATTCTCGCGGCCAACCCGAACGGCCCGTGGCACTTCCTCAGCCAGCCGACTTCACAAGATGCCGCACTCGATCTTCCGGCACCGCTCGCGAACTGGCGGAAGAAGCCTTCGCCCGAACTGGCGAAGCAAGTGCGCGAACATCTTGAAAAAGACTTCCCGTTGTCGCACCCGCTACTCGCCCCTTCGATTGGCGCCTTCAAAGCCAACGGCGCGACGGCAGCACTAACAAGCCAAGCCCCCGCAACGATCGACCTGAAGGTTCCCGCTGCGCTCGCGAACGGCGCCGAGTTCGTCGTCACCGCTCGGCTCGAAAAACCGGGCGACGGCAGCGTGCAGGCCCAGATACTCACGCAGCAGCCGGCCGCTCCAGCCACGACTGCCATTCCTGGTGTGCCGATCATCGTGGGCGATGGCAGCCCGGCTCGTCGGCGGTTCGAGGCCGGCTTCGATGAGTTCCGCAAGCTCTTCCCGATCGCGTTGTGCTACACGCGAATCGTTCCGGTCGACGAGGTCGTCACCCTGGCGCTGTTCTACCGCGAAGACGATCAACTCCGCCGACTGATTCTCACGGAACAGGAGACGAAAGAACTCGACCGATTGTGGGCCGAGTTGTTGTTCGTCAGCGAGGAGCCGCTCAAGCTGGTGGACGCCTTCGAGCAGCTCTACCAGTACGCCACACAAGATCGACCGGACAAGGTCAAGGAGTTCGAACCGTTGCGAGCGCCGATCAAGCAGAGGGGTGAGGAGTTTCGCAAACAGAAAGTTGCAGCAGAGGCCGCTCAGCGAAAGGCGATCCTCGACCTCGCTGCGAAAGCCTGGCGACGGCCACTCACCGCGGACGAGAGCGCTGGCTTGAGCAAATTCGAGCCGCGTCTGATGCTGGTAAGAATTCTTACTTCACCGGCATTCCTGTATCGCAGCGAGACCCCCGCCGCTCAGACCGGTCCGGTCAATGATTGGGAACTCGCGACGCGGCTGAGTTACTTCCTCTGGTCGTCGCAGCCCGACGATGAACTGCGATCGGTCGCTGTGTCGGGCAAGCTGCGCGATCCCGAAGTCTTGGCCGCTCAAGCACGTCGCATGCTGAAGGATGATCGAGTCCGCCGACTCGCGACCGAGTTCGGTTGCCAATACCTGCATGTGCGCGATGTCGCCGCGCTCGATGAGAAGAGCGAACGACACTTCCCGTCCTTCAAGCCGCTCCGCGAAGCGATGCGGGAAGAAGTCGCTCGCTTCTACATCGACCTCTTCCAGAACAACCGCAGCGTGCTCGAGCTGGTGAATGCGGATTACACCTTCCTCAACAAGCCGCTGGCCGACCACTACGGCATCCCCTTCACCGGCACCGATTGGCAGCGAGTGGACGGCATCAAGAAGTATGGTCGCGGCGGCGTGCTCGGATTCTCAGCGACGCTCGCGAAGCATTCAGGAGCATCGCGGACAAGCGCCATCCTGCGCGGCACTTGGGTCAGCGAAGTGCTGCTCGGTGAGAAGGTTCCCAATCCTCCCAAAGGCGTTCCGACGTTGCCCGAGGAGGCCCCGGAAGGACTCAGCGAACGCCAGTTGATCGAACGGCATAGCACAGAGCCGCGCTGCATGGCCTGCCACAAACGGATCGACCCATATGGCTTCGCCCTCGAAGGCTTCGACGCCATCGGTCGCTCACGCACGGCGGACACAAAGACGGTCCTCTTCGACGACGCGGCAGTCGATGGCCTCGCCGGTTTGCGGGACTACATGGCCAATCAGCGTCGAGCGGACTTTCTCCGCCAGTTCAACCGCAAGCTGCTGGGCTACGCACTAGGCCGCAGTGCTCAACTTTCGGATCAACCACTGATCGACAAACTCACCAAAACCGAAGGCGCGCAAGTCAGTCAGATCATCGAGCAAATCGTCCGCAGTCCCCAGTTCCGCGAGATTCGCGGTAAGTAGGACGGCCTTTCCAGGCCGTCACGAGTAAGACAACCAGCAAACCGACGCCCTAGAAAGGGCGTCCTACGATTCACAATCCCAATCTTCAATTGGAGAACCTCGCATGCCATCTCATCAATTCTCACGACGAACATTTCTGCACGGTCTCGGAGTCTCGATGGCGCTGCCGTGGATGGAGTCCATGCGAGTCTGGGGCGATGAAACGAAAACATCGAAAGCCGCCAGCGAAGCTCCGATCCGGTTGTGTGTGACCTTCTCTGGCAACGGCTTTCATTCGAAGGAGTGGTGGGCCAAAGGCGAAGGCCGCGGCATGGAGCTGGGGCAAGTCCTCGCGCCGCTCACCGACTTCCGCGAGAAGCTGGTCTTCGTGCGCGGGCTGTATCACGAGGAAGCTCGCAAGGGGAACATTCACAGCTCGCAGACCGGCAACATGCTCTCGGGAGCCCCGATCGCGAGCGGCGGCGAGATTCGTTCGGGCACGAGCTTCGATCAGGTCATTGCTCAGACTTATGGACGCAGCACGAAAGTCCCGAGCTTGGTCGTGGCCTGCGAGGCGTCGAATCCGTCGGTCCATAAGAACTACAGCATGCTTTACAGCTCGCACATCTCGTGGAGCTCGGCGACAACTCCGACGCCTCTGGAGCTGTATCCCGCACTGGCCTTCGACCGGCTCTTCAAGGATGCGTCGTCACCCGAAGATCAGAGCGTGCTCGATGCGGTGCTCGCCGATGCCAAGGACCTGCGTCGGAAGATCAGCTCCGGGGATCAACAGAAACTCGACGAGTACCTCGACAGCGTCCGCGAGATCGAGACCCGCATCGCCAGCGCCGGCAAACGAGGCGAGCTGCAAGGTTGGAAGCCAACTCTCGACAAACCGAACATCGAGCGTCCTGCAGATGGCGTCCCGCAGAACATCGCCGAGCACATGAAGCTGATGATCGACATCCTCGTCCTGGGTTTTCAGACCGACACAACGCGCGTCGCGACGCTCAAGCTCAACAACGATCACAGCGCGCTGCGATTCCCGAATCTCACCAGCGTCGAGCAAGCGGGACACGGCATCGACTACATGATCCACCACCTCCTCTCGCACAGCGACGGCCGCGACTGGCTGAAGGTGAATCAGTTCTTCATCGAGCAGCTCGCCTACATGGCGCGGAAGCTCGACTCGATCCAGGAAGGCGATCGCACGCTGCTCGACAACACGATGCTGATGCACTGTTCGAGCATGATGGCCGGCGCGCTGCACAACAACGATCAGCTCCCTGTGATCCTGCTAGGCGGTGCCGGCGGCAAGCTGAAAGGCGGCCGAGCCCTCGACTACACTGACAAACCCGAACGTCAACTGTGCCGATTGTTCATGTCAATGATGGATAAGATGGACGTCCATCCCGAGACTTTTGGCGATGCGACGGCGATGCTTGAGGAGGTGTGAGCATGCAGGAGAGCATTCCAGCCCGGTATTGTGTCGCCATTGGCTCCGATGGCTACGGCATCGCACGGCCCTTTATTTTCACACGGTGATCGGTTTTTACACGGCGATCGGTTTTTACACGGCGATACGTCGCTGTGATCTCGTTCGTCCTCTTTTCCCTCTACGTGCATCCAGCCTTCGCCAGCGATGCACCCAAGCAAAGGCCCAACGTCCTCTTCATTGCCGTGGACGATCTCAACACGCGAATCGGCTGCTACGGCGACCTCGTGGCCAAGACGCCCCATCTGGACCGGTTGGCCCGCCAGGGTATCCGCTTTGCGCGGGCCTATTGCCAATTCCCGCAGTGCAACCAGTCGCGAGTTTCCATGCTTCTCGGCCGTTACCCGACGACGACGCAGGTCCTGGACCTTTTCACCCTACCCGCGCTGCTCGGGCGCGATTGGGTCAGCCTGCCACAACACTTCCGCAACAACGCCTACGGCGTCCAATTAGCGGGGAAGGTTTACCATTGGCCTCAGGGCGATGGTGGGGCTGGTAGCCAGCGCTTCATTAAGGACTGGTTCCAGGAGGAGCCGCCCGGCCGCGAGTATCCGCCCGACTGGAGCTGGGGCGAAAAGTGGGTCCGGAAAAGCCAGGAGGTCCACGCCGCGTTCATGGCTGATCTGAACCGCTATGAACCCGGTCGCACGCCCGGTCCCCCCAGGAGCTTCTACCCGGCTCTGTTGCGCAAAAACACGGAAAACTTCGGCCCGGTGCCCGGCGGAATATACTGGAGAACCGACGTCAAACACGCCGGGTTGGCGACGGATGCCTTGGAGCGGGTCGCTCGCGCGGACAAGCCGTTTTTCCTCGCATTGGGTTTCCATAATCCGCATTGCGTCTGGCAGTGCCCGCAGCGGTTCTTCGACCTTCATCCGGCGGAGAAGATGGTGCTGCCCGATAGCTTCATGCCCAGGCCGACGCTCGGCGATTCCGTGCCGCTCGACGCGGTGCCGGACATCAGGGAGATGTTCCACTACGGAGACCCTCCGACGCCGGAGCGGGCACGGGAAGCCATGGCCGCCTACTACGCCTGCACATCGTTCGTGGATGAGCAGGTGGGCCGCGTCCTGGACTCGCTGGAGCGGCTGGGCCTGCGCGACAACACGATCATCGTCCTGTTCGGTGACAACGGATTTCAAATGGGAGAAAGTGGGATCTGGGGCAAACTCACCTTGTTTGAACCATCGATCCGCGTGCCGTTGATCGTTGTCGACCCCCGCAAGAAGGCCACGGCGGGCCAGGAATGCCCGCGCACCGTGCAGTTGCTGGACATCTATCCCACGCTGGCAGAGCTTTGCGGTCTGCCCATGCCGCCAGGGCTGGAAGGGAATAGTCTCGGATCGTTGTTGGACCGTCCTCAGGCTGCTTGGGACCATCCGGCTTTTGCCGTGCTGGCACGCAGTGAATGGCTGGCCCGCTCGATCCGCACCGAGCGATGGAGCTATACCGAGTGGGACGAGGGTCGTCAGGGCGCGGAGCTTTACGACCACGAGACGGACCCGGGAGAGTCCAAGAATCTGGTCAGTGACCCCAAGCACGCCGCGATCATTGCCGAACTGAAGAAGCGGCTCCACGCCAGCCCCGTGGCCAAGCACGTGCCCCTCGGCCAGCAACCCGCGGCTCCGAAAACGATTTCCAACCCATGAACCACACCACCCGCCTCTTCATTGCCATCCTGGCCTTCGCTTTGCCGCTCAGCACGCGAAGCTCACCAACGCGACGCGCGTCTGTGGAAGTGTTTTTACCTACCCGAGCAAAGTGCCGAATTCGTGCTTGCCGCCGCTGGTGTGGCAGACGCTCGACATCGACTTCACGGCGCCTCGATTCGATGCCAGCGGAAAGAAGACGTCGAAGGCGGTCATCTCCGTGAAGCTGAATGGGCACCAAACGGTCGACAAGCAAGAGGTCAACGGCCCAACGCCGCACGGCTTCAAAGGCCCGGAGACAGCCGACGGTCCGATCTGGTTTGAGGCCTTCGGCCGCCGCGTGCAGTATCGCAATGTTTGGGTTGTCGAGCGGCAGTGAGTTATGATCTCGCAGGTTTTGGATGACGATCAATGTCGCCTTTCGCTCCGCGAAAGGCGACATTGAATTGCAGATAACGCCCGATTTTGGAAGTTCGAAGCAGGCCGTCTGAAGCAGGGCCTACAAACATCTCTTTTTTTGAACCGTCCCTGAATCAACTGGTAGTCGTGATGTTCAACCTACGAAATCTAACTTCTTTGAGTCTGACCCTGACTGCGGGTCTGGGATTAAGCGGTGCCGCTGGTGGTGCCGAGCCGTTTGAAGCGTTCCTGGAGAAGCATTGCGTTCGCTGTCATGGCGCGCAGAAGGAAGAGGGGGATATCCGGCTCGACAAGCTGTCGCGGGACTTCAAGGCGGGGCGGGATTCGCATCACTGGGCCGAGGCGCTCGACAAGGTCAACAGTGGCGAGATGCCGCCGAAGAAAGAGCCGCAGCCGACTCAGAAGGAGATCTCGGAGTTCGTCACGAGTCTCGATGCGCGGCTCAAGGAAGGGCGAGCGGCACGCATGGCGGCTCGACCGGCGGTGGCGCATTATCGGCTGAGTCGCAAGGAGTATCAGAACTCGGTCTATGACCTGCTCGGCGTGCGGTACGACCCGACGAAGCCCGGCGAGTTGAACGAAGACACGCTGTGGCATGGGATCGAGCGGATTGGGTCAGAGCTGTCGCTCTCGCCGTCGCATGTCGATCGGTATTACCGAGCGGCGGGGCTCGTGCTGGACCGGGCGTTTCCGGTGACGTCGGGCGAGGCGCGCAAGATTCGCAAGTCGGCGGCTGAGCGGCGCTACAACGGCGGGAAGACTCAGCAAGAGGCGCTCGACCGCTTCGGCATCAAGCGACCGCTGCGGCAGTTGCTCTATCCCGGCAATCTCCAATCCGCGTTCGCTCCTCACTGGTTGGGAAGGACGGGGCCGGAGCACAGCGGGCTGTATCGCCTGCGACTTCAAGCCAGCGGCATTCGGCCTGTGGGCGGTCAGACGGCGCACCTCAGCATCGGCAAGCGGACCGGTGAAGAGACCGTCGAAGGCCTCATCGAGTTTGACATCACGGCTCCCGAAGACAGCCCGCAGGTGCATGAGTTCGAAGTGTTTCTCGAGATGCCGATGTCGCTCGAATTCTGCGTCGTCGCGACCGATGTGATCGATCGCCGAGGCGGTGCTGCCTTCCGCGGTGCGCTCACCAGCGGCAGCTACATCTTCACGCACAGCAGCGAGACTCGGCTGCTGAACCCGAACGCTCCGCAGATGTTCGATGACAAAGGGAACGGGCTCTTCTCGACCGTGCTGCTGGATTGGATCGAGTGGGAAGGACCGCTCGAAACCGACGCCGAGAAGTCGCGCCGCAACGGTCTGCTTCCGCCCGATGACGCCACTCCCGAAGCCGTTGCCGAGCACCTGCAACGCTTCGCCGAACGAGCGTGGCGGCGACCGGTCAAGCCGGACGAGCTGTCGGATTTCTTACAGGCTTACCGTTCGGAACGTGATGCGGGTGAGAAGCCCGCCGACGCCTATCGAGTCGCCATGCAAGGCGTGCTGACTTCGCGGCACTTCATCTATCTCGTCGAAGGAGATCCGGCCCCGCGCGATCGGCTCAACGATGCGGAACTCGCGTCGCGGCTGTCGTACTTCCTGTGGAGCTCGATGCCCGACGAGGGT
>SXGU01190608.1_pt1 | contig 10703 bp, 8 predicted proteins | sample 3174531 | NCBI WGS metagenome assembly SXGU01 (sample SAMN11356863, study PRJNA531348) | freshwater metagenome | isolation source: freshwater sample F1-140 | place: China: Fuxian Lake, Yuxi | collected 2017-12-25 | reverse complement strand
TTAGATTCTAATTTAATAACTGGTTTAGATGGAATATTTATAGATTAACTCTTAGATTCTAATTTAATAACTGGTTTAGATGGAATATTTATAGATTAACTCTTAGATTCTAATTTAATTTATTTATAATTATTATATGTGGTCTGTAGAAATAGAAGATATAATAAGCGAGTATGCATTAGAGGCTGAGATAATGTATTATATATTCAACAAATCAGTTTCAAAGTATCATTTTTTAAATATATTTTATATATATTTTATGTATATTTTATAGGTTTTATTAAAATTTTTTGTAGGGCAAGATTTAGGGCAACATTTAGGGAAATAAAAAAGTGTATATATGAACTAATTATATATAATATTTCCCTAAATCTTGCCAGAGAAACATAAAGTATTATATATATATAGTATAGTAAAAAGTTTATAAAAGACGGGCAAGATTTATATAAATATTTTATATAATTGCTCTTTACATATACTTTTTTATTTTCCTAAATCTTGCCCGCAAATTTATATAAAATTATAAGTGAAATCATAATAAATTTATTTATAATTATTATATGTGGTCTGTAGAAATAGAAGATATAATAAGTGAATATGCATTAGAAGCAGAAATAATGTATTATATATTCAACAAATCAGTAACAATATATCATAAACGAATAAATTATTTTATGATTCCGACAATTATAATATCATCTATAACAGGTGCTTTATTGTTTGATGATAGAATTAAGTCTAATTTGGCGGTTTCATATGTATTAGCATCAATGAACATATTAGTTGCTATTATGACAACATTATTAAAGTTTTTAAATTATCAAGAATTAGAAAATCAATCTAAAATATTATCGATAAAGTATTTAGAACTTTATGAATCAATGAAATTGGAATTATCAAAACATCCATCTAAAAGAATAGATTCAGATGAATACTTAAATAATATAATAAGTAAGCGTCAAGAATTATATACTAACTATCAATTTATTCAGGATAAAATAAAAAATGAATTCAAAAGTAGACATAAAGAATTAAATTTACCGGTAAAATTAAATCATATATCAAAAATAAAAATTTATGGAAGAGATATTAATTCTATTACTTCACATACCCCATCTCAGAGATCATATGAAGTATAAAATATTATAATATAATATTATATTATATAATGAGTTTAATAGGATCAGTATCTATAACAAATCCACAAGATGGCTTATATTTAGGTTCAGTAAATGTAGATAATGCCGATGAGTTTGCATTGACATCAAATAGTTTATATGTAAATGACGGTATAAATACTATACAGTCTAAAATTGATGAATCAACCCAAGCAGATGTAATTTATATTTCTTCTGGTTCTTATGGTGAACAATTACAAATATTAAATAAATATAATATGGCGTTACAAGCACCATCAACAGCCTCAACAATATGTGAAGTATTAAATGGTGTTATTATAGATGGGACAAGTGAATTAATAAGATTATCTAATTTACAGATTAAAGGGGCAAACTCTCAAATATTTGGTGTAGGAAGACAAAGATTCGAAAATATAGTATTTACAGGAACAGCAGTACAAACAAATACAGTTGAATTTGGTAAGTATTCAACTAAATATATGACTATTATGAATTGTGAATTTGACAATTATTGTAATATTTTAGTTTCAAATTTATTTACATCAGTTATATACTTTATTAATTGTAATTTTGGAGGTGCAACAATTACACTATCTCAAGCGTCACCTTTACAAGTTATTTTTAATAATTGTGCTAACTTTGTATCATTTCCAGTTAATGCGACTTATGTTGGTATGAATGTTTTAAGTAGTGGAGTAATGAATTTAACAACAACAAATATAAATGGTTCAGCATATCCTCCAGCCTCATCTGGTTTATCTTGTACAGCACAGGCAGATCATAGAATTGTAACAGCAACCGCCACAACAGATGTACTTCATGCTAATCAAATATTAACTTGGGATGATTTACAATTATCATTATTTAATTCTTCACCATTAACAATTGGAAGAGGGAATAATTTATCATCAGCAGTATCAAATTTAGCAATTGGTTATCAATCATTAAATTCTATCGGCACAGGTTCAAATAATGTAGGCATTGGTTATTTAGCATTAAATCAATGTATTAATAACTCAAATAATGTTCATATAGGGGCTAATATTACATCATCTTCAGGGGCGAATGAAAGTGTGGCTATCGGTTCACTATCTACTTGTACAGGTAATCAGAGTGTAGTTATTGGGCAGAATGCAAAAGCAATAACAGCAGGGGTTGTAGTTGGTCAAAATAGTGGAAGAATAGGTGGATCATCAAACAATATTTTAGGTAAAAATTCATTTAATAATGCTACAACATCAGCTTCAAGTTATAACAATATAATTGGGTATAACATAATGACAGCAAATGCGGGTAATACAGCTTTTTATAATAATATAATGGGTACTAGTTCTGTTACAAATTTAACCGCAGGGGCTAATAATAATGTAATCGGAACCTCATCAGGTACACTTATAACAACACATTCAAATAATACTATTATTGGTCATTCATCATTTTCAACTGGAACGGGTTATTCAAATTGTGCGTCTTTAGGGGCTAATATAAATGTAATTTCTGGAGATAATCAGGTTCAATTGGGAGATTCAGCCACTAATACTTATATATATGGTGTTTTGCAAGTAAGATCAGATTCAAGAGATAAAAATTATATCGGTGATTTAGAATATGGACTTGACTTTATTGAAAATTTAAGACCGGTAAAATATAAATATAATTATAGAGAAGATTATCAAGAAATAATAAAAGAAGAAGACGGAACAATAAAAGAAATTATTAATCACATAAAAGATGGAACAAAAACGAGAAACAGATGGCATTGGGGATTAATAGCTCAAGAAGTTGAAAGAGTAATGAATAGAATGAGTTTTGATGCGGGATTATTACAAAATCACAAAATAAATGGCGGTGAAGATAGATACACATTAGGATACGAGGAATTAATAGCACCACTTATAAAAGCGGTTCAACAATTATCAGAACAAAATAAAAGATTGGAATTAAGAATCCAAATATTAGAAAATAAAATATAAATTAATATATGGTGACATTTGATACATAAAAACTATTTTAAGAAATATTTATATTATATTTAGCAATAATCAACATATAAAATACAATTAACATTATTATTAGAACTTACTCTTAAATATTTAGGACAAAAGCCAGCGATACAAAAACCAAAATCACCAAGACTTGCTAAAGTGTAACTATACTGACTTTTATAAAAGTTAATATTATTATTTGACATTTCAAGAGTTAAAATACAACCAGCATCAACAGAACCATAAACTGTAATCGATTTATTATTTACATTAGATAGATTTAGAGAAGATGAAGGTGTAGCAGTAGAGCCATTGTATAATTGTACAGTGCCTCTACTATTTACAACATTATAAATATTTGTAATATCGCTATTTGTAACAGCAACACCCCCGCCAGATAATGGTGAAATAATATTAACATTAGAAGCACCACCACTTGCGACAGAATAGACAAATGAAGATTTTAAAAGACATTGAAGTGATAATTCTGTTTGATTTGTAATATCAGTATTTTCTAATTTAATTTTAAAATATCTCATTTTAGGTTCAAATTTATAAAATAGTGTATCAGCAGAAACAGCAACCATAGAAATATTTTCAATAAATTCATTATTGGTACCATCAGCGCTATATATAACCGATATATCATATATTGTATCAGTTTTTACAGATACTTCAATAGTTGAAAAGTTTAAACAAGAATTATAAATACCTTCAAATATATCACCAGAATTTAAAGGAACAACCGAAGAATTTAAAGCCTCAAAGAAGCCTCCATTTGAATTAATAGTACTCATTATATAATATATATTTATATAATATAATTTAATCATTTTTAATATATTCTTTCTGCATTTTTAGATTATGCCCCATAATCTCACTATCCTTTTTCATCTCTTCATTTACTTTACAATATTTATCTGTTAAGTAAATATGACGCAACATACTAGAACTTATATTTTTACCAAATATTTTATTTAATCTTCTTGTTATTGAATTATCACTTTTTAATCTTTCACCCGAAAATTTAACTAATAAATAATTGTCACCATCTTTTTTATATTTCAAATATTTTTTTAATAAATCAATTAAATCATTTCCCACATCTATAATCTGTTTTCCATATGTTCCGCTAGTTTTATAATCATTAAATATAAATTGTTTATTCTTCATATTTACCCAGTTGTATTTATCATCTAAATTTTTACCATCTTTACTAACCTTCATATTAAGATAGTCTTTATTTCTTCTTGGAGGAATTAGAACATATAAACCAAGAATAACAGCATCTAATATATTGTCAAATTGTGATTCACTTATATTTTTACTTAATTTAATATTTTTATTTAATTCATTAAATTTATTTTCAACTTCATCCCATTTAATCCAGTTTTCTTTTTGTTGTTCACTTTTTTCACCATTTTTATTATTATCTTCAATTTTATTATTAAATTCCATCATATAATCATAATAAGATTTATATAAATCATTACCTAAATTTTTTAATGTAGATACGATAGCAATTAATATATTTCTTTGTGTAGTTAATTTATAACCTTTTATTTTATCTAATATCTTTTTTGGTTTTTCTAGAAATTTAAAATTTTTGATTTCTCTTTTATCATTAAGATTTTTAAGAATCGTAATATATAATTTTATAGATTTATCTTTTAAACCTTTCTCTTTTAATTTATTAATTATTTCCTGTTCCATATATAATAAGATTATATAAAAAAAATAATATAATTATATTATTTTTTTTAATTAATTTAAGCCATTTTAGAAGCCATACGACCAGCAGCCATAACGCCGCCAGATTTACCATAACCAAGAGTTTTAAGACCTTCAGCCCCCAATTTAGCATATTTATTATCTACACTACCGAGTAATTCTCGAGCCATAGGAAGGGCTTTAGGTAAGACAGATTTAGCAAGTGATTTAAGACTGCTAAAAATACCACCCCCGATATATCTATCAAGTTCTTTCTTAACCATATGAGGAGCATTCGCCGAATTTAGAACATCATTTTTGGTAAGAATACCATTAAGATAAACTGATGAATTTCCATTCGATGTGCTTATAATTCCTGAATATACAAACATAGTATTAAGTCTTGGTTTAATAACTTGACCAGTATGATTAACATAATCAACAGTGATTAAGAATTGAGTTGAATTTAAAGAACCAGGAGCAAGAAATATTTCGTTAAGGTTAATTACAGAAGCGAAATCGAGATAAAGCACTGAACCGCAAGTTCCGATATTTACACCATTTCCTTTATGTGCTAAACCGCTGAATTCGTCCCAAGATTGTTGTGAGCCAGATTGAAGCGAAGCATTAAATAATTGTTTTTGGTCAAATGTTGATAAAATACCAGTTTGATTAGCAAGAGTAATATTAACTTTTGTAATTGTACCATAATGATCTGAACAAGTTTGTCCAGGAAGAGCATATGCAGCACCTCCAGCAGTTGGAACAAACTTAAATTGGTCGTCAATCCATACAACAACTTTATCAGGAATAGAGTTAAGTTGTAGAGAAGCGGATGTAATCTGATCAGCAACTCCATTAGCAACAGTAGCAGCAGTTGATTGAGTTTGAAAATTTACAAAATTTTGAACAGGTGTTACGCAAACTGCTGGAATGAGCATAGTTGGAGGTGGTGTATAATATTTCATATGCATAACAGGAGCATTATTAAATGCCCAAGATTGTACAACTTTATTAGGAACATTTGAATTAATCCATCTCATGGCTCTTGTGGCTAGTGAATCGAGTTGAATAGTCCAGTTCATTTGTGTAATTCCTGTAAGACAAACTTCTTCAGTTGGGTCTACACCGTAAGAAAAAGGACTTAGGAAAAGAGGTTCTCGAACTTTAATACGAATTTGTGCAGTTGAGGCATTGCCTGCTCCGACTGGATTAACAACAGATACAAGTTCAAAAGAAGCGCGAGATTCACAAGCCTTTCCATTTTGATTTTGAACACAATTAAAAGGAGAATTCCATCTTGCAAAATAACCAGCATTTGCGGTTACTGGAGCAGCAAAAGCGGCACCTGTTACTAAATTCTCAGAAAGAGCATCATTATAATTAGCAAGATAATCAAGTTGAGTGGGTGTGCTTCCATACCATTTTTCAATAACATCTCGGGGGAGACCTCTAAGAATAGGGTCTAGAATTTGATTAACTTGATTTTGAACAAGTGCCGTATTATTGAGTTGGCAAGTCATAGAACTTATTAAACTATTGAATGGAAACGGCGAAAAACAATCACCTGCTGAAACTTGAAGGGGATCAGTAAATGCTTTATTAACACAAGGCGAATTCCATAAATATAAACCATTGACAAGATTGCCACCACTAGAAAGTGTAAAAGTCATATCTGCCTCAACAGAAAAGTCTCGAGATACAAGTGTTGAGGTAGAAGGGACTTGAATAGCGAAAACTACTTGATTTGATGTGTAAGAGTTAGCATTATAAGCCTGTGCAGTGATATTTTGACCACTTTTAAGAACTGCAAAATCTATACTGTCTTTAATATCAAGAGCGGTATCAACTACTGAAAGAGGGGTAATTAATTGACTCATTATATATATATTAATATATTAAAAAAAAAATAAAAAATAAAATAAATTATATGATAATTAAATTTTACTATTATATGATTTTTTCCGAAGCATACAAAGTAAATCAGCATTTGTACCAGCATCTATATATACAGGATGTAAAAACCCATATTTATCTTTCCAATAAACTTCTAATGATATCTGGTTGAGACTTTGCCCACCGATTAAATCAACTAATCTATACTCACCAGAATTACTAAAATCTACAATTTGATTAGTTAATTCTACGCCAGAAGTTAACGGGATAATAAAATCAGTTAAAACTTTACTTAAATTAGTTTGAGCAACAGCCGCTGAAGTTGTAGTTGGATTATTAGAAATATTTGAGGGTATGCCTGTCATTTGTGGCTCTGTTGGTAATAATGAAGATATAAATACTAATGATTGAATAGGTGACCAAGTTTGAACACTTGAAATTTGTTGAACATAAGTTTCATATTCTCCGCTTGGTTGTGTTGTTCCACTATATAAAATATTAGTATCTAATAAATACCTACAATCAATATCTTCAGGATATATAGCACTATTTCCAGCATTAGTAGGAAAGAATTTAAATCTAAAAGTATTCAATAAATTAAATAATGGTTGATTTACTGCAACAAACCATTTAGCCCCTTGTGGAGCAGGTGTTCCTGTCGGTGTTGATAATGGTTGATTATATACTAATTTGCCCGCTACACTATCCCAAATAAAATAAGGCAAATGAGCCCATGATGCGCCAGTAATACTATTCAAAGAATCCGCAATAGCGTTATTAATCATTCTACAAAGTGTATCAACATATTTAATATAAAAATAAGGATTACTAAATAATTGTTCTTTAGATTGAGGATATAATAAATTAGTATCATAAGAAGTATTAACAGTTTCAGGAATAAATATTAAATTAACACATCCATCACCTGCCATATTGTAGTGTGTTGTCTGTTTTGTTTTTAGATATGGAAATAATAAAAGTGATGATGTTGAATATTCAATAATTGGATCTTGATTATTATATATTGACGCTAATGTTAAAGGATTAAATCCTGCTAAATAAGCGATACTATTTTGAAGTGTTGAAATCAAAATATTATTATTTTCATCTAATCCAATTAATCCGTTTAATATCTTATTAGATAAGATAGAAGACGATAATGAAACTAATGTTGTAGGATTTAACAAATTTAATTTTGTTTGATTATTTAAATTTTCATATAATGCATAAATATTTGTGCCATTACTGAACAATGATGAACGATTATAAGATGTACTTTGAATTTGATTTTCATCAAATATATTAGAATTAGAAGGAACACCGGCAGAACTCCATTCTGTTATTATATTTTCATAATAAGGACTAATTAAGGAAACACTTGAAATATAATCATAAGTATTTGTGATATATCCTATTCTCGATAATGGACAATTTAAACCGTTTATTGTTCCACTATAGAGAAGACTATCGCCACTGCCTAAAGCATATAAATTATTTTCATCAGAACGAGAAACATTAACAGCCTTAATTGTTGTTCCTGTTGTCATTTGTGTCCAGCAATGCGTAGACGATAATGTTTGATTTAAATAAGTACCTTGAATTTTTTGTGGATAAAGATATGTTCCTTGAGCGTAATTAAATAATGATGATGTCATACCATTTAATGCATATGAACTATATGAGTATAATGTTCTAATATTTACATTCTGAAATACATTTGAGGATAAAATACCAGTTATAAATACCAAAGCATTTATTGTCTGGTGGCAGTCTATAAATGAAATTAATTCATTATTAGAAGTTGTATATATAGTTACAGGAGCATTATATCCACCATATGAACTATTTGTAAATGTATATTTTAAAATTTCAGTTCCTAATTGAAACATATTCGAATTTACAACAACATATAAAGTAGGTACACCATTTACGACTTCATTTACATTAACACATAAATCTGCAACATTTGAGGGTGTGGTAATTGTCAAAACTAATGTGTTTGTTGTATAATTATAAATAAATACTGAGGGTGAAAAACCATTTGTACATACCGCGATATGTTGAGAGTCTAATTGATAAATTCCGCCAACATTTGCTATACCTGTTATAGTATGTAGAACAACTGCCGGATTCGCGCAACTTCTAACAACTATTTCATTGTTATTATTAGCATATGCAAATAAAGCGTTAATCGGTAAATATGTAAAATTTTGTAGATTATTATCTAAACTCGGATATGAATTTATTAAAGAATAATCAATTTGACTATATATATTTAAATCTAATGAACCCCCTTGAGCTACAAAATAGTTCCCACCATTTTTAAATATTCCGTAAACATTACCACCGAATGTATTTGTTTGTCTAATTAAATAATTATCTTGATTTCCTTGAGAATTCCAAAAATCGACCCCTAAAGTAATACCGTAATCGTATTGTGTCATTAAATTATTAAATAATATTTCGACAGGAGCCACTGGATAAGTGCTTGTATAAAGATTATTATCTGAACCAACCACAAATAATTTTTTGGTTGAATTCTGTCTGTCTATATTAAGCGGATTTAACCCACCCCCTAATGCAATATCTCCGACAGAAGTCCAAGAGTTTGGAAGTGATGGAGGATTAAACCCACAGTTTAAATTCCATACATTATATTCGTTAATATTATTAATACCATATAAATTACCACTAATTATATCTGATAATATACATCCCGCTCTCATTAATGTTGTGTTATTTACATTAAAATATGAATTAGGTGGATTTATAAAAGGTGTATTAACTGCGTATGTATATGAATCAGTACCAATCGCAAATCCATATATAGAACCTATTTGAACTAGGGGAGACATAATATTTCCAGTTGTTAATTGAGTTCCTTGTTCAACATTATAAACCTTTTGACTTTTAGTTCCATATAAAGTGTCTGGCAGTGATTGAGATGATGAAAATTCATATAAATTATTCCCCACTAAACAAATTCCATTGACATTATTTTTATTAGAATAAGAAGTATATGAATTACCTAAAGCCCAAGTTGTCGACCCCGTTCTTGTATATTGATTATATGTAATAGAATTATTTGCAGTTTGAGTTAAACCAATATAAAAATCGCCAGTAGTTATATCAACACAAACAAATTTATAAGATTCACCTACGGCAGGTGACAAAGTAAATATATTTGTATTTGAAACTTTATCAAATACTTTTAAAACACCATTTGAAACAATATAGACAGACCCATTAATAGAACCATTAGACAATAAACCATTATTATAATTATCATATCCTACACTATTTGAATTGTCAGGTTGAAAATTAATATTATATGTTTTTAAATTGCCATATGCACCTTGAGAAAATTCACCATTATAATTTTTACCATTTGTAGATAATAAGCCAAAAGTATAAGGGATAATATCGGTCGTTTCGCTTGTATATAATAATGATAGTTCGTAATCAGTTAAATTTGTAAATTTTTCAGGTTCTTGTTTAATTTGAATATCAGGAACGATAACAGGTAAATTAGAGGTTAAATTCCATCTAATAATAGAAAGAAAATAATCATCAGCCTTATCAACGATACTGAATTGTTTAGTTTGATTAAATCTTAATTGTTTAGGTTCAGTGTTAAAAGATGAATATTCATTAAATACCCCCATATTAAAATATTCATGAGTAGGATCATTTTCAGTATTATTTAACAATTGATAATTTTGTTGAAGTGCTCTCATAGATATAGCCATTATATATATAATATAAGTTATAAAAAATAATTTATATTATATTATGAAAATAAATATTTATACAATAATAAAAGATGAAAATATATTTAATACATTTATATATTTAATAAAAAATAACTATACGATAAGAGAAGCCATTGAATTTATTGAATATATTATAAACTGATTTTATAAAATTAATAATCTAATAATATTATTTACAAAAAATAATATAATTAAACTGT
>SXGU01214783.1_pt1 | contig 10704 bp, 10 predicted proteins | sample 3174531 | NCBI WGS metagenome assembly SXGU01 (sample SAMN11356863, study PRJNA531348) | freshwater metagenome | isolation source: freshwater sample F1-140 | place: China: Fuxian Lake, Yuxi | collected 2017-12-25 | reverse complement strand
GTCAAGCGAGGTCGGAGGAGTGAGAGTGCGATTTGCTGAGAATGATTTATGCCCCAAATTCTCAAACCAGAGCGTCTCTCCGCTGTTTGCAGCTGTAAACACGTCGAGGTCACCATCGCCATCGAGGTCCCCGGCGGCCATTCCGTGGGAGATGTCCTCCTCGGTCCCGAACCGCCACGCTTGGCCGGCCGGCTCGAAGCGGAGGCCGCCGAGGTTCCGAAAGGCCACGTTCTTCAGGGCCAACGCGGGATAGAACTTCCGTTCCTCCCGCCAATCGACGCCGGTCATCAGACTCTTGAGTCGTTCCTGCACGTCGGCGTCCATCAAGTCCCATCGGTGCCCGTTCCCGATCAGGAGGTCCTCGTACCCGTCGAGATCCACGTCGAGAAACATGGCCGACCACGACCATCCCGACGCCGCCACGCCCGCCATGGCCCCGACCTCGGCGAAGCTCCCATCGCCCCGGTTGGCGAGCAGCACATTCCGCTGCCACTGGCCCCGCTCCCGATAATCCCCCAGCACTTTCGGAATCGGGGTGTGGGTTGGGGTTTGGGTCTTTCGGCGATGCGAGTCATCGGCGAGCATGTCGACTTCGAAGAGGTCCACGTCGCCGTCCCGGTCGACGTCCGACACGTCAACGGCCATCCCGGAGTTACTCGTTTGCCGGACCGCGGTCCGGTCGATCAGCCGAAACCGGCCGGTGCCGTCGTTGATCCAGAATTGATCGGGGTCCTCGAAATCATTGGCGACATAGAGGTCCGGAGCGCCGTCGCCGTTCGCATCGAAGAACCGGGCGGCGAGCCCGAAGTCGTCCGGCTCCCGATCGAGCGGGAGTCCGTCCTCCCCGAGGAAGCGGGGGTTGCCCGCCAGCATCTCCCGGGTGAAGTGCCCGGCACCGTCGTTCAGATAGAACCAATCCGGATCGGCCCGCTGCACCACACTCACCGCCCGAATGTCGTCCCGGAGCACCACGCGGTAGTTGTCCCGGCGCGTCGGCACGACCTCGTACCGGCCTTCGACCCGCCTGACCAACTGGTCGAAGGCGCGCTCCTGGGGCGAGAGCGAGTCGAGCATGGTGGTCGCCTTGTAGTTGGCGACGTAGAGATCGAGATCGCCATCCCCGTCGACGTCGGCTAGCGTGGCCGTGGTGCTCCCGCGTGACTCCGGCACGAACCCGCTCGCCGCGGTCCCATCGGAAAACCGGCCCCGGCCGTCGTTGAGCAGCAGCGAGTTCCGGCCCGTCATGGCGGTGACGATCAGGTCCTGGTCACCGTCCCCGTCGACATCGGCAAATACGGCTCCGGTCGAGGCCCGGTTGGCCAGCTCGACGCCGGCGGCCGCGGCGATGTTTTCGAATTTCCAGTCACCCAGATTCCGGTAGAGGGCATTCGCCCCGTCGGTCCGGGTCAGATAGACGTCGGCCCGGCCGTCACCATCGATATCGGCTATCGCCACCCCGGAGCCCTGCACCAGATGCCGGTTGGCAAACGCCTTGGCCTCGGCCACGTCGTTCCGAAAGCTGACCCCCGTGCGGCCGGCGCTTTGGTTGGTGAACCCTGAGGACCCGCCGCCCGGCGCCGCCAGCGCGCGCCATTGGTACCCGGCCTCCTCCTGCCAGGGGCCGGCCTCCGGCGTCCGGCAAGCGGCCAGCCATCCGATCGCCACCGCCGCGAATCGCCGCCGGGTCATGGGTGCCGCCTAACGACGCGTGGCAATCCGGGCCAAGACCGCGCGGCCGATGCACGCGCCCTGGACCTTGCCGCCTTCGTGGTCCATCCGGAAGTGGATCCCCCCGTAGAACCGCGACTCCCCGGCCTCTTCGGCAGCCGCCCGGAACGAGGCAAGCCGCTTGATCCCATGGCCGAGACTGACATGGGTGGCGTCGTCATAGGGCCGGTCTTCCCCAAACAGGGCGGTGAGCACCTCGGCCGCGGCGGCCGACTGAGTCGAATGCCCCGAGGTGTAGCTGGGAAAGGGCGGCGTGTTGAGCAACGTGTGCCACTTGGGATCGAGGTACCGTTGAATGTACGTGACCGGGCGGAGCAGATCGGTCCGGTATTTTTCCCGCCAGCAGCCGATGAACGCGTCCGCGACCGCGATGGCGGTGACGGCGTAGGCCTCGACCGTCCGCTCCGGCGACAGCCTCCATTGGCCGGCCAATCCGGCCACCACGCTCATCCAGTGACCGGCGGGAGTGCCGGACTCCCCGGGATTGTCAGCCCAGAAGTACGCGATCTTCCGCTGCTCGTCGGTCAGGGTCTGACCCATGCGGTAGATCTCTTCGGCCTGCCGATAGAGTGGTGATCCCGGCTTGGTGGAGAATTCGAGGGGCGGCGGCGCCGGACAAAGCTCGGAGCCGGTCAACACGAAGGGCCGAAGGGCTCCCCAACCCGGCTCGAGAGCCTCCACGGGATTGATACCCGGCGCATTGGCGGCGGCCGGCGTCTTCGGCCGGTTGACCGATAGCGAGCGCTCGCCAGTGAGCACCCCACTCCGGGCTTTGCCGGTTGGATTGTCGAGCAACACGACATCACTCTGGGCCGAGAGACTCTGCGACCGAAACTGGGCCCCGGTGGCCGTGGGCTGCCAGGCATCCGGGGTCGACCGGGGCGTGTACGCCAATGTTCGCCCGGCAAACCCGTCACCCTCGGCCCACGCAAGCACCGCCAGTCCGAGGGTGTTCCCATATTCCAAGGATCGACCGGCGATCGCCTCGCTGACCCCGGCGCCGGTCCTCGCCGCGACCAGGGAATCGTGGAGGGCTGTGATTGCTACCTCGGTGGAGGCGAAGCCGCCCCGATACAAGCCCCGGAGGACCGCCGTTTGCGCCTCGAGGGCGACCAGCGCCGGGTCGAGGCCGCCCTTCGGCGGCGCCGGAAGAGGGTCGAGGCCGTTGAGTTGGCCGCCGAGGCTCCGGAGCGAATCGCCGGCGGCGGCCCAGCCTTCAAAGAGAGCGATGGCGGCGTAGGCGCTGGCCCGGGCGGCTACCGGGGGAGAGAGACGCTCCGCGCGGGCCAGGGCGTAATGCGTTTCGGTCCACTTCACGACGAAGCCAACGTCGGCCGGCACCACCTTGGTACATCCCGTCGCCGCAATGGCGAGACCGAGCATACTCCAGAGTCGCATCGGCCGTCCTGGGCTAGGTAGTAGTCGGCTTTCGAGCGAGCATGTTCTTGATCGGCACGATCAATAAGGCCATGATCAACGCGAAGATGAGAACGAACCCCGCATTCGCGGTAAACAAGGTCGTAATCGAGAACGATTCGTAGAGGCCCCCGACCCGGCCGGCCACCTTGTTGCCGATCGACGTCGCGAGGAACCACGCCCCCATCATGAGCCCCTGGGCCCGGGTCGGTGCCAAGGTCGACATGGCCCCCATCCCGACCGGGCTCAAGCACAACTCCCCAATGGTCTGGAGGAAGTAGCACCCGACCAGCCACATCGGGGTGACCCGACCGCCGTCGGCGGCGCTCAACGACGCCCCGATCATCAGCACATACGCCAGCGCCAGAAAAAACAGGCCGAGCGAAAACTTGGCGGGGCTCGACGGATTCCGAGCTCCGAGCTTGAGCCAGACCAATCCCACCACAGGAGCCATCACGATGATGAAGAACGAGTTGACCGATTGCAGCCAACTGCTGGGATAGGCCCACCCGAAGATTGTGTTGGCGGTGTTTCGGTCCGCGAACAGATTGAGGGTCGACGCCGCCTGCTCGAAGCCGGCCCAGAAGACCGAGGCCCCCATGAACAGCACCAGAATCACGACGAGCCGCTTGCGTTCTTCCGGGGTCCACTTGGCCACGGTGAAGAGCCAGAAGAAAAATCCGACCGTGAGCACGACGAGAAACACGTCGACGCCCCCGGCAAACCCCTGGGGCGTGATGGTGATCGCCCCCGCGGAGTTGAGCCCGACGGCGGCCAACACGACGAGCAGCACGGCCCCAAGCGCCACTCCGAACTGTCGCCGAGCCCGGTTTCGCTCGGCGTCGTCCGCCACGCCAAGGGGCTGTTCGACCGTGGCGGGAAAGCGATCTTTGCCCAGCGAATACTGAATCAAACCAAAGAGCATCCCGACCGCCGCGGCCCCGAACCCGAAGTGCCAAGCGCTTTCGGGCGCGAGGCCCCAGCCGATCAAGCGCTCCCGAAACGCCGGCTGCTGGGCGAAGTATCCGGTGAAGAACGGACCCAGGAAACCGCCCAGGTTGACGCCCATGTAATACAGGGAATAGCCGGCATCACGGCGGGTGTCTTCGGGCCGGTAGAGCTGGCCGACCATCACCGAGACATTGCCCTTGAGGAGCCCGGTCCCCAACACCACCAAGAGCAAGCCGAGGTAGAACGATGCCGCCCCCGGAATCGCCAGGCTGACGTGACCCAACATGATCAGGACACCGCCCAGGAACACCGATCGCCGGAGTCCAAAGAGCTTGTCGGCAAACCACCCGCCCACCATGGTCATCATGTAGACCATGGCGGTGTAGGTTCCCTGGACGGCGCCCGCTTCCGGCACCGGCATCCCCATGCCGCCCTCGGTCAGCGGCGCCACCATGAACAGAATCAGGATCGCCCGCATCCCGTAGTAGCTGAACCGCTCCCACATTTCAGTGAAGAAGAGCGTGGACAGCCCGCGAGGGTGTCCGAAGAAGCCCCGGTCGTGGGCGATGCCGTTCGGATTCATGGGCCTTTCCCCATCTTCTTCTTGAGCAGTTCGAGTTGGGCATCGACAGCGGCCCGAGCCGCTTCACGATCGATTCTGGCCTTGAGCAGGCCGGGGTCTTCCGCCTCGGGCGCCGGCACACCCTGCTGGGCGGACCGATGCTGCTCCGACACGGCTTCGAATTCCTGCTCGGCCAGTCTGACTTCATCGCGCTGGACGCTGAGTTTCCGCTCGAGCAAGTCCACCCTCTGGCGATGTTTGTCGGCAAACTGACGGGCAATGGCCGCCGTTTCGGCGTCGCCGATGTCCGCCGCCAACTGGCCCCGGCGTTCGGCCGTGGTCAGGTGCTCGCGCTCGGCGGTGAGGTCCCGCTCGGTCTTGTCGAGAGCGTCCTTCAGGTCCTTCAGACCGACCCGGAGGTCGACGAGGGCATCCTGCCAGGCGCCCCCCCTGAATCGCGCCTTGAGATCATCTATTCCCATAGGGCCACGAATGTTACCGCCCGAGGGTATCTTTGGGAACCATTTGGATCGACGGTGCTCAGTGCGGATTCTGGTGTGCGTCTCGTCTCTCGCCGTGTTGGCCTCCTGCGGCTGGTCCAATCAAGGGACTCAGTGCGGGATCTTCTCGCTGGCCGGCCCGACCATGCTGCTCGAAGAGTTCACCAAGCCCGGTACGACGCTCAGCGAAGTGCCGGCCTCGATGCCTCCTGTTCTTGCGGTCCGGGTCATCGCGGGCCAAGCCCAACGGGCGCTGGTGGGCAAGGCCGATTCTGGGTGGGTGATCGGGGTCGATGGGCCCCTGCCCGACCAGCCGGTTCCGGGCTTCGGCGTGCTGCTGTCCGACCGGGTTCTCGGAGTCCAGGGCGTACTGTTGTACGAAGGCCTGCCCATCCCCGGGGCGCCGACGCTGGGTTCGGTCCACATCGGAACTCGGGTCATCCCGATGATCGGCCTGGAGACCCAGACCGCTGGATTCCAGGACGGCCGGTGCCCCTTCTTCCCTGATTCGCTGAGGCGGTGACCTTACCCAGGATCGTCCATCTCGCCTCGGGCCGGGAATGGCGGGGCGGTCAGCGCCAGGTGTTGTTGTTGGCCAGGGCACTCGACCGGCTCGGACTCGATCAGGTGGTCGTCACCACCGCCGGAAGCCGCTTGAGTACCGAACTCGCGGCCGTAGGGGTCCCGATCCGAGCGATCGGGTGGCGGGCTGGTTTATCGCCGCGGGCCCTTGCGGCCGCGATCACCGAAACCTCCAGAACCCGTTCGATCCTCCACGCCCACGACGCCCACGCCCTGACACTCGCGGGCCTGGCGTCGCTGGTCACCCGGGCGCCCGTCGTCGTCACCCGGCGGACCAACTTCCCCCTCCGCCGCCGCGGGTTTTGGTCCAAGGCGGCGGCGGTCATCGCCATCTCGGAAGCGGTGCGCCGCACCCTCGTGGCCGACGGGATCGACCCCGAGCGGATCACGGTGGTCCCCTCGGGCATCGATCTCGCGGCGACCGCCGACGTTAGGCAGGACCAAACCCGAACGGCGTGGGGGCTCCCGGCCCATGGTCCCTTGGCAATCACGGTGGCGGCGTTGACCCCCGAAAAGGACCACGCCACCCTGCTTCGAACGGCCGCCCGGCTCCGGAACCGGTGTCCCGACCTGCATTGGGTCCTGGCCGGTGACGGCCACCTCCGGGCCCCGTTGGAACAGTCGGCACGCGACCTCGGGATCGCCCCAATCATCCACTTTGTCGGTCAGGTTGCCGACCCGCGCGGACTGATTGCCGCCGGAACGGTCTTCGTGTTGACCTCGCGCCAAGAGGGGCTCGGATCCGCCATCCTCGACGCCCAGGCAGAGGGGGTTCCGGTGGTGGCCACGGCCGCCGGGGGCATTCCGGAGTTGCTCGGGGGCGGCGCGGGGATCCTGGTCCCCCCGGGCGACGAGGCCGGTTTGGCCGAGGGAATCGCGCAGGTTGTTGAGGGGGGCGAACTTCGGGCTCGCCTAGTGGCTCGGGGGTCGGAATCGGTGGCTCGCTTTTCCGATTCCGGGATGGCAACCGGCGTCGTTCAAGTGTATCGTTCCGTCGTCCTAGAGCGTTGGTAGAGAATGATTTACGTCTGTATTCCGAGCCGAGATGAAGCCGAAACCATCGGGCTCGTGCTGTGGAAAATCCGGAAGGCATTCGAAGCCCTCGGCCGGGAGTATCATGTCCTGGTCGGCAATGACGGATCGAGCGACCATACCGCTGAGGTCCTGACGACTTACGCTGAAGTCCTGCCGTTGACGATTCGGACCGATCGAACCGCGCAAGGGTATGCGGCCACGGTCGAGGCGTTGCTTCGCCAGACCCTCGAGTTATCGGATCGGCACAAGCGCGACGGCGCCATCGTGATGCACGGCGACTTTGCCCATGGACCCGAGTTCCTCGGCGATTTCGCCAAGAAACTCGACAGCGGGGCCGACTTGGTCGTCGGCGAAGGCGCCATCGATCCGGACTGGGACCGCCCCTACCGCTGGACCCGCAGGTGGAGCAAATACCTGCTGGGCCGGAGCGCCGGGGTCGAGGGCGTGCGCGACCCGACGTCCGGCTACCTCGGCTTCCGTCTCGCCACCCTCAAATCGGTGTTCAACCGGCCCGACCGGGTGTTGCTATCGGACGGCTGGGCCGCCAACGCCGAGTTGGTCGGGCGAGCGGCCGTGCATGCCCGGCAGATCGATACCGTCTCCTTCCCGGAACGGCACGATCTCAAGTCTAGGGCCACGCGAATCGATCCCTGGCCCACCGCCCGCGAGCTGTGGCGTTCGAGCAGCGTCGTCCGAAAAGCCGTCGCTGCGGAACGAAGCGCACCCCGAGCCAAGCGCCGGGAGAAAGGCCAGGAAGCATGATCCCCCTGCTGGTCTCCCTGACCTCGCTCCTGATCCCCGCCGAGTGCCGAGCGCCGAGTGCCGAGTGCCGAGCCCCGGTATACCCGTTCGCGGTTGGCGAGCATTTCGAATACTCGGCCAAGATGGGGGTGTTGAAACTTGGCGAGGCCTCGATCCGGGTGGCCGGTCTTGATACCGTGCGGGGCGAGCCGACATACAAGTTCCGGTTCCAGCTCGAGGGCGGCAATTTCATATTCCGGATCAAGAACACCCTCGAGTCGTGGACCACGGTCGCTGACTTCAAGTCGCTTCGCTTTCGGAACGACAACACCGAGAACGACAAGAACCGGCTCCGGGACTACGACATCTATCCGGACTCGGGTTTCTACCGGCAACGGGGCAAGGAGGGCACCAAGCCGACGCCCACCCACCCGCTCGACGATGCGTCCCTGCTGTACTTCGTCCGGACTACGCCGCTCGAAGTGGGCAAGGCCTATCGGTTCGAGAATTACTTCATGAACGACAAGAATCCGTTGTTGATCCGGGTCCTCAAGACCGAGGAGATGGACTTGCCCGACGGCACCAAGGTCCGGTGCTTCGTCTTGAACCCGGTCATCGATGACCGGGGCATGTTCGCCGATCGCGCCGAGGCCCGGCTCTGGATTACCGACGACGCCCGCCGGATTCCGGTCCAGATTCGTTCCAGGCTGGCCTTCGGCACCGTGACCCTCCGGCTGGCCCAGATGACCTTCGCCCCGGCCGACTGAGCGTGAAGTACCGGGAAGCTGACCGCGCCCGCGTCCGCACCGTTCCGATCACCCTTCGCTCCAACAAGGTCGACCCATCGCTCCTGGCGGCTGTGCCGGGAGCCGACCGGTCGTTTGGCGCGTTTCTGGCCGCGATGCCTAACGTGCTCGCCGCCCGCGATCTCCGCCTGGTGATCGAACGGATCCGCTCGGCGGCGGCCGGGCGCCGGGGCGTCGTCCTGTTGCTCGGAGGCCACGTCATCAAGGTCGGCCTCGGCCCTTTGATCCGGGTCCTGCTCGAGCGGGGCATCGTCACCCACATCGCGATGAACGGCGCCGCCGCCATCCACGATTTCGAGCTGACGGCGTTCGGCGGGACCAGTGAGGATGTCGAAGCCGGCCTGGGCGACGGGACATTCGGCATGGCGGAAGAGACCGGGACCGAGATGAACGCCGCGATTCGGGCCGCCGCCGCGGAAGGTCGCGGACTCGGCGAAGGCCTGACCCAACATCTTGCCGGCCGGACGGTGGTACCAGGCCGCGATGCCAGTGTCCTCCTTGGCGCCCTCAATGCAGGCGTTCCAGTCACCGTCCACCCGGCCCTCGGTGCCGAGATCATCCACCAGCATCCCGCCGCCGACGGGGCCGCCATCGGGGCAACGGCAATGAAGGATTTCGACCGGCTGGCCGGCTCGCTTCCGGATCTGGACGGGGGCGGGGTGGTCCTCAACTGGGGTAGCGCCGTGATCATGCCGGAGGTGTTCCTCAAGGCCCTCACGGTGGCACGGAACCTCGGAGCCGGGAAGCCGGCCAATTTCTTGGCGGCCGATTTCGACATGATCCGGCATTACCGGCCGGCGCTCAATGTCGTCAAACGCCCCACGCAAGCCGGCGGCGAGGGCGTCCAGATCACCGGGCATCACGAAATCATGATGCCGCTGGTTGTTTGGGGGGTAACGGAGGCGGAAAAATAGAGGCGGGGTTTACCCCCGCCCCCTTGGTCGCTCGCCCTTAGGCCTCGGACGGCTTGCCGCGAACGGTTTCCCGAATTCGGTCGGCGGTCGAAGGGCTCAAGGCGCGAATGATGGTATAGATCAACCAACCCAGGAACGCGAACCAAGCCAGCTTCAGGACCAGCCCGATCAGTCCGCCGATCAAGAAGCCGATGACCTTCATCCCGAACATGAAGAGGACGAAGAACCCAGCGAATCCCACGAATCCACGGACCATTGTATTTTCCTCCAAGCGGTTGGATTTCACAGTGCATCCGGTAGTACGGCGGACGTTTCAGAAAGTTTCGTCACTAGCCTAAGTGCCTAATATTCAAGACGTTGTAATCATCGGCGGTGGCGCAGCGGGCGCTGCCTGCGCCCGGGAACTGGCCGGAACGGGCCGGACCGTCCTGGTGCTCTGTCCTGCCGATCGAGCCGGCGAAGCCTGGCGGGCCTCGGCGGGGTTATTGGCCCCCCAAATCGACAGCAGCGAGGACCCGCCGCTCTTTCAGCTCGGGATTGCCGGCCGGGAGTACTATCGCGACCAAGTCGGGGCGCTCCGAGACGAAACCGGAGTCGACTGCGGACTCTTCGACGGAGGGATTCTCCGACTGGCACGGGGCACCGAACAAGCGACTCGACTTCGCGATTCGGTGGCCTGGCAACGCCAGCACGGTCACCGAACTGAATGGATGGACCCAGCCGAAGTTCAAAGTGAATTCCCTTGGGCGGGAACGTCGGACGGGGCCTTGTTTGCTCCCCAGGATGGTTCGATCGACCCCATTCGGTTGGTGGAGGCCCTCCGAGCCAGCGCCGCGAAGCGCGGCGCCACCTTTGAATCGGACGCCGCTGTTGCCGTCATGATCGAGCACGGCCGGGTGGTTGGGGTTCGCGGGGCCCGGGGCACCTACCCGGCGGACGCGGTGGTGCTGGCCGCCGGTGCCTGGAGCGGGCGGCTCGAGGGATTGCCGCGGCCGGTATCGGTCGAGCCGGTCAAAGGCCAGATGGTGGCCAAGCGGTGGCCGGCCAAGGTCCCGCCGGGGATCTATTACGCGGGCGAAGGCTACGTCTTGGAACGGAACGGCGAGGCCCTGTGCGGCTCGACCTCCGAGCATGTCGGCTTCTCCGCCGAGGTCACCGCCGACGGCGAGCAATCAGTAGTCCGGTGGGCCGACTCGGTGGTGCCGGCGTTGGCGCCCCTCAAGGTCGAACGCCAATGGGCCGGGCTCCGGCCCGGTACCCCGGACGGATTGCCGATTGTCGGGGCTGAACCCAACGCCCGGGGGCTCTGGTATGCCACCGGTGGGGGCCGGAACGGCATCTTGCTCGCCGGGATCACGGCTGTTTCGCTCTGCCACCTCATGGCGGGCGAGGCCTCATTCGAAGGGATCGAGGCGCTCCGGCCGGACCGGTTCTGGGCTTGGTAGGTTTGGGCTCGGCACTCGGCACTC
>SXGU01553193.1_pt1 | contig 10705 bp, 11 predicted proteins | sample 3174531 | NCBI WGS metagenome assembly SXGU01 (sample SAMN11356863, study PRJNA531348) | freshwater metagenome | isolation source: freshwater sample F1-140 | place: China: Fuxian Lake, Yuxi | collected 2017-12-25 | reverse complement strand
TGACCCACAAGGCGCAGGAAGTCGGCTACCACCCCGAAGTCATCCTCGCCGGCCGCCGCATCAACGACAATATGGCCCGCCACGTTGCCGACGAGACCATCAAGCTGATGCTCAAGAAAGGCCTGCCGGTCCTGGGCAGCAAGGTCCTGGTGCTCGGCCTCACCTTCAAGGAAAACTGCCCTGACCTGCGCAACACCAAGGTCGTCGACATCATCAAGCACCTGCAGGCGTACCACACCCAGGTCGACGTGTTCGACCCGTGGATCGACCTGGACGAAGCCGAACACGAATACGGCCTGCGCTGCCTGGCGCAGCAACCCACCGAAGCTGACTACCATGCCATCGTTCTTGCCGTTGGACACCGAGAGTTGGTATCGATGGGCGAGGGGGGCATCAAGGCCTTGGCACAACCCGGTGCCGTGCTTTATGACGTCAAATCCATTCTGCCGCTTGGGGCAGCTGATGGTCGACTGTAAAACCGCGTGAACCACGACGAATTAGTGCACACCAAGATGGCCAACCTGCCCACGGCTTGGCCGCGTCCGTGATCACAATCGGCAGCTGCTTTTTCAACATGCTGATGGCAGCGGCGATAGGCCAGTAAGAGCATCGTCTCGATGTTTAAAAATCTGAAATCCAACTCACTAATATCCGGTTCGGCGACTTACCTTATTTCGAACCTTCTCAATGCAGCGATTCCCTTTGCGCTGTTACCAATTCTCACGCGGTATCTAAGTCCGACAGAGTATGGCGAAGTAGCTATTTTCCAAACGTTGCTTGGTGCATTAAGTGCGTTCGTTGGGGTCAATGTTGTTGGTGCGGCGGGTCGCAAATATTACGACAGGTGCCTCGTCGAGAACGAGCTTAAGTATTTTATTGCTGCTTGCCTGCAAATTCTTATGGTGAGCGGGATTATTGTTTTTGCCGTCATCTTCGGATTTAAGGAGCAACTTTCCGCTTTGCTTGGCTTGAATAGCCAGTGGATTCTTATGGCAGTATTTGTTTCCATCGTTTCGGTCATTGTGCAGCTGCGACTCGGACAATGGCAGGTCCGCAAGGAAGCGCAGTATTATGGTGCGCTGCAGGTTTTACAAAGTGCGCTCAACATGCTGTTATCGCTAATATTCGTCGTACTGATGCTACAAGGTGCTGCGGGGCGCTTGGCTGCCCAAGTTTGGACAGCAGGTGCATCTGCCATGTTGGCGCTGATTCTTCTGAAGCGTGATGACCTGCTGAGTTTTTGGATATGGAAGCCGAATCACCTTACGGAAGCGCTGAAATTTGGGATTCCCTTGATTCCCCATGTTGGTGGTGCTTTTCTGATCGCATCGGTTGACCGATTCATTATCAAAGGGGAGCTGGGGTTGGCTGAGACCGGTGTTTACATGGTGGCGGTCCAATTGACTGCTGCAGCGGGACTCGTATTCAGTGCCATCAATAATTCTTATGTCCCCTGGCTCTTTGAGCGGCTTGAACAGGATAGACCCGATGAAAACCGCCAAATCGTCCGTTATACCTACGCTTGGTTCTGCATTCTTTTAGTCTGTGCCATATTGGCATTCTATATCGGGCCTTGGCTGGTCAAATTGATTGCCGGCGAGAAGTATGCGCAGGCCGGCGATGTGATCGGATGGCTGGCTCTTGGTCAGGCGTTTGGTGGCATGTATTTGATGGTGACTAACTACGTTTTTTTTTCCAAAAGAACCGGACTACTCTCCCTAGCAACCATTACTTCAGGCCTAATTAATATCGGATTGCTGTTTTTGTTGATCAGGTTACTCGGCTTAAAGGGCGCGGCTATTGCGTTTAGCATTTCCATGGCAATCCGGTTCCTGCTGACCTGGTGGGTAGCCCATAGGCGTCACCCGATGCCTTGGTTTAATTTGAAACTACAAAGTTGACTATGCTCGCTGAACAAACCATCCTCATCACTGGCGGCACCGGCTCTTTCGGTCACACCTTCGTTCCGATGACGCTAGCCAAATACAACCCCAAAAAAATCATCATCTTCTCGCGCGACGAGATGAAGCAGTGGGAGATGGCCAAGCTCTTCCAGGGCGACTCGCGCGTGCGCTTCTTCATCGGCGACGTGCGCGACAAGGACCGCCTGTACCGCGCGCTCGACGGCGTCGACTACGTGGTCCACGCCGCCGCCACCAAGATCGTGCCTACCGCCGAGTACAACCCCTTCGAGTGCATCAAGACCAACATCAACGGCGCGATGAACCTCATCGACGCCTGCATCGACAAGGGCGTCAAGCGCGTGGTGGCACTGTCCACCGACAAGGCCAGCAGCCCGATCAACCTGTACGGCGCCACCAAGCTTGCGTCCGACAAGGTCTTCGTGGCCGGCAACTCCTACGCCGGCGGGCACGACACCCGCTTCGCCGTGGTGCGCTACGGCAACGTGATGGGCTCGCGCGGCTCGGTCATCCCCTTCTTCATGTCGATCAAGGACAAGGGCGTGCTGCCGATCACCGACTCCCGCATGACCCGCTTCATGATCTCGCTGGAACAAGGCGTCGAGCTCGTCTGGCACGCCTTCGACGACATGGAAGGCGGCGAGATCTATGTCAAGAAGATCCCGTCGATGAAGGTCACCGACCTAGCCACCGTCGTCGCCCCCGAGGCGCGCCAGGAGATCGTCGGCATCCGCCCCGGCGAGAAGCTGCACGAGCAGATGATCGGCGTCGAGGACGCCTTCTATACCTACGAATATCCCGAGCACTTCAAGATCCTGCCCGCCATCAACGGCTGGGACACCTGCCCGAAGCGCATCAAGGACGGCAAGCGCGTTTCTGAGGGCTTCAGCTACACCAGCGACAACAACACCGAGTGGATGCAGCCGGCAGAACTCCAGGCGTGGATCGACGCCAACCGCGAAAAGATCGGAAAGATCTGAATAACCAGGACGCTCCTATGTATGTCGCAATCATTCCGGCGCGTGGAGGAAGCAAGCGAATTCCACGAAAGAACATCAAAGACTTTCATGGGAAACCCATGATTGCTTGGTCAATTGAAACCGCAAGACGTTCTGGACTATTCGACAAGATTGTCGTCTCAACGGACGACACTGAAATCGCCACGATCGCAAAGTCATACGGGGCTGAGGTTCCCTTTGCGCGTCCTTCCGCCCTTGCAGACGACCATACTCCAACAGTACCTGTCATAGCGCACGGGATATCCGCCTTGGCGGACATTGGCGTCTCCCCAGATGCCGTTTGCTGTATCTATCCCTGCGCTCCATTCCTTCGTGCGGATGATCTAGTGGCCGGCTTGGCGCTACTGCAAGAGAGTGGCTCCAACTTCGCGTACCCAGTTGCTGAATTTCCCCATCCCGTACAACGCGCTCTCCTGCGCGCTCATGACGGCAAGATGCAATTCTTATCGCCCGAGTATGAACTGACCCGCACTCAGGACCTGCCAACCACGTTCCACGATGTGGGCCAATTCTATTGGGGGCGCACGGAAGCCTGGGCGACCCAGAGAAGAATGCACTCGGAAGGCGCTGGATTAGTGCTTCCCCATTGGCGAGTCGTCGACATCGACACGCTTGACGATTGGCAACGCGCAGAGTTCCTGTTTGAACTTCTGGCTGCGAAAGATGAGAATCCGCTATGAGCGACCTTCGTCCAAATGTCCTTATTTTGGGGGCAACCGGGCTCCTTGGCAGCACATTATTGTCTGGACCTTACCTCCAGGACTACCGTCGCACAAGCCAAGGGCGCGGACCCGAAACGGATATCCAAACAGACCTGCAGGAAACCGAGCAGGTTCACGACATGCTGGCTAGAACACAGCCAACGACAATCATCAATTTGGTTGGGCTCACAAATGTGGACTCATGCGAACAATTTCCAAACGAGGCCTACAGGGTCAACATCCGAACGCTGCAAAACGTCCTTAAGGCCGCCGATGCACTTTCCTTTAAGCCACGTTTGATACATATCTCTACAGATCAAGTGTACGACGGACCCGGTCCACATCGGGAAGAGAATGTTACCTTAACCAACTACTATGCCTTCTCAAAATATGCGGCAGAGTTAGTCGCAAGCACGGTCGGCGGTCTTGTTTTACGCACCAACTTCTTCGGTAAAAGCCGAACAGAGAAACGCAAGAGCATCACAGACTGGCTCCATCAAGAGCTCACAGCTGGTCGCGAGATCCAGGTTTTTGAGGATGTTTTATTTAGCCCACTCTCGATGTACAGCTTATGCAAGATAATCGAGACAGCCGTAGCATCCGAAGTTTCAGGCATCTTTAACCTTGGCACCCATGGAGGATTAAGCAAAGCCGATTTCGCTTTTTACTTTGCCGAGTTAGTCGGCCTGCCGAATAACAACATGAAGCGGGTCAAAACAAGTGACGTGAGCTTTCTCAAGACGTATCGCCCAAAGGACATGCGTATGAATCTGGCAGCGATCGAGAACGCAATGAGCATCACTTTGCCAGACCTAAGAACAGAACTTGAACGCGTAGCTCAGGAATACAGACTATGAATGCAAACCCTTCTTTCTTGATTGAAGGCAAAAGCGTCGGCGCTGACAGTCCCGTGTATTTCATCGCTGACATTGCAGCGAACCACGACGGCGACTTGGAACGCGCAAAGGATCTTATTTTTCTGGCCGCGGAGGCGGGTGCCGACGCGGCAAAGTTCCAGCACTTCAACGCTGCAACTATTGTCAGCGACCGCGGCTTTCGCTCCTTGGGCGGCCAGCAGTCACACCAGGCAAACTGGAAGAAATCCGTCTTTGAAGTTTACAAAGATGCCAGCGTCAGCCCTGGTTGGTCGGATACGCTTAAAGAAACATGCAAAAAGGCTGGCATCACGTTCTTCACCAGCCCCTACAGTATGGATCTTGTCGATCATATAGACCCATACGTCCCAGCTTATAAAATTGGATCAGGCGACATAACCTGGCTGGAGATGATCGAGTATATAGCAGGAAAAGGAAAGCCATATATTTTGGCAAGTGGAGCATCCACATTCGACGACGTTCAACGCGCTGTAAGCGCCGCACTACCTTTGAATGGCAATCTTTGCCTGATGCAATGCAACACCAACTACACCGCCAGCCTTGAGAACTTCAAGTACATCCAACTTAACGTTCTTAAGGTTTTCAGAGAGATGTACCCGAGCATGGTGCTCGGCCTGAGCGACCACACCCCTGGCCATGCCACAGTACTTGGTTCCGTTGCACTGGGGGCTAAGATGATTGAAAAGCACTTCACTGACAATGTATCCCGTGAGGGGCCAGATCATAAATTCTCCATGGACCCCCGCACATGGCGCGAAATGGTCGACCGGACACGAGAACTTGAAAACGCGCTGGGCAATGGAGTCAAGAAGGTGGAGGACAATGAGGCTCAAACTGTGATCCTTCAGCGCCGCTCGATTCGTTTGAAATCGAACCTGCCCGCCAGCACGACCCTCCAGCGCCAACACCTTGAGGTCTTGCGGCCGTGCCCTGAAGATGGCCTGCCACCTTCCCTGCTCAGCAGGGTTATTGGCAAGACTTTGCGTCACGACATGCAACAAGGTGAGCATCTTAAATGGACCGATCTCGAGTAGCCCTAGTTATCCCCGCCTTCAATGAAGCAGCCACAATTTCTACCGTTGTTAGGGTGGCGAGCAAGTATGGTCAACCCATTGTGGTAAACGACAATTCGCAAGACGATACCGCCAAGATAGCCGAGGCAGCAGGAGCGATTGTCGTAAACCATGCTGTGAATCAGGGCTACGACGGCGCATTGAACTCGGGCTTCACGGAAGCAGCTCGCCTCCGGTTTGATTACATTATTACCCTTGATGCAGATGGCCAACATGATCCCGCACTCTTGGAGAAATTTATCGCTGCAATGGACGACGGCGCCTCAGTGGTGCTCGGTGTAAGAAGTTCAAAAGCTCGACTGACGGAGCATATTTTCGCGCTCTACGCGCGAATCCGTTATGGGGTACTGGATCCACTATGTGGAATGAAGGCGTACCGACGGGACCTGTATGAGCACGTCGGGCACTTCGACTCCTACAGATCGATCGGAACAGAGTTGATGTTAAGAGCGGTCTCCTCCGGCGCCCCCTTCAAGCAAGTGCATTTCAAGGTTCGAGACCGCGCAGACGCACCGAGGTTTGGGCGCTTGCTTTCCGCGAACCTAAAAATCCTACGGGCACTATTCATTTGGACTTTCAAATAGCTCAAACGGGCGCGATACCATAGTCGCCCTTCATATGTCCAGCCTCACTCGGGCCTCGTAACCACCTTTTCTATGCACACCCTCACTTTCACCTAAACGGTAAAGCGAAACCGTGATCACCATCACCCGCGATGCAAGGAAGGCCGACACCGGGGAGACCCAGGAAGCCATCAAGGCCGCGCACGAGGGCGGCTGCAAGGAACTCGCCATCCTCCACTGCGTGAGCGGCTACCCTGCCCCGGCGGAGGACTACAACCTGCGCGCCATCCCCGACATGATCGAGCGCTTCGGCCTGGTCACTGGCCTGCCCGACCACACCCTCGACAACACCACCGCGATCGCCAGCGTGGTCATGGGCGCCTCGATCATCGAGAAGCACTTCACTCTCGACCGCAACGGGGGCGGGCCAGATGACAGCTTCTCGTTGGAACCGACGCAACTGGCGGCGCTATGTCGCGACAGCAAGACGGCCTGGAAGGCTTTGGGGAAGGTAGATTACGGGCGCAAGTCGAGCGAACAGGGGAACGTGAAGTTCCGACGGTCTCTGTATTTCGTGAAGGATTTGAAGGCAGGTGATGTCATTACGGCGGATGTGGTGAGGAGTGTGAGGCCAGGATTTGGGTTGGCGCCGAAGCATTTGAACTCAGTAATTGGCAAATCCCTACGATATGATGTTCAAGTAAACTCACCAGTTAAAATTGAAGCGATTAGTTGTGATCACCAACAATTCTAAACCATGCCCAAAAAAAACCTGACTGATTACCCTCCAGCGAGGAATAGCCGTGAGCCCCTATATTGACATTCTGAATAAAAATAGGCCCGGAAATTTATTATTAAGTTAATTATTTACCATGAAAATTATAAATAAACAAATTTTAGACTCAATAAATAACGGAAGCCTAATTAACCTAAATATTGGATCTGGAAACGACAGGATTAACGGCTACTATAATTTGGATATTATAGAATCACCTAACGTCGACATTGTCGCTGACTTAAACCAGAAGTTAAGCTTGATACCTGATAATTCAGTACTTCGAGTCTACAGCAGAGCCAGTCTTGAACACATACACAACTTAACAGGGTTGCTTAAGGAAATATCGAGAATTTGTATAGACGGGGCTGATATATTCATAGCTGTTCCACACTTTTCAAATCCATACTATTATTCAGATCCAACTCATGTAAGATTTTTTGGGATTTACACGTTCAATTATTTTGCAGAAGAAAAAAATCAAATTGGCAGACATGTTCCAAGATACGAAAAAGACTTGAACTTCAAGATAAATGAGGTAACTTTAGATTTTTATAGAGAGAAACTGGCTGATAAAATCATAGGTCGGTTTATGAAATTTTTTGTTAACATAAATTTATCAAGCTTAGAATTTTACGAAAGACGGCTTTGCTATATTTTCCCTGCATGGCAGATATGTTATCGATTGACTAATATAAAAACGAAATCTACATAACTAACATTCATGCTGCCAAATTTATCTGATGGCTTCATTGTCACGACGGCAGTTAAACTGTCGCAAAACCAATAAAGCAATTGACCTTGTAGATCCAGTTTCACCCAGAAACCTGGCAGAAACACAGTAAGCGACGCCCCTAGCGCAAAACCAAAAGCTACTGTTAAATTTACGTCACGAAACACTGGCTTAAAGATACTCAATCCAAGCACACCCACAAAATTCGAGCAACACTAAATCAACGGATAAGACACCAAGGTACCGAATAACTGGAGTTATTCGAATACCCTCTATAATTATATTTTATTTGAGCGGCCGACCATTAAAGAGTACCGGTGTGATATGGGGGTGCTGCATTAGCTCCCCGGACTTAATGCATTCAAAGACAATTTGAATACCTTATGGTGAACCATTAACATCTGGGCCAATCAGAAAACCCAAAGCACAATGACTACGATTTATTTACTAGCTAAAAAAATATGTGATAAATATTTGTCTATATTAAACCAAAGAGAGCAAATGAAGTACGAGAACGTAATTCAGTCATCTCTTGAGGCTTACAAAGAAGGCATAAAAACCCGCAACAAGCGGAATATTTTTTCTAAATTATTAAAAATTTTCGAAAAAAAAGATCTTGTAGGCAAAAATTATGTATTCGTTGGCTGCAGATATCCCGAACTAATTTTGAGCGCCCCAAAATCCAAAAGCCTGCTTCTGTGCAACAATAAAAACGAAGTATTTTTCGCCCTTAGGAATAATGTTGATTTTATTACAACCTCGACAATCCACTATGACATACTTGCCGCTGCACACTACAAGAAACCGGAATCCCTAGAAAGCCATATTAAAAATTGGATTCAAATCTTAAACACCGCTGATTGCAACATTTTTTTACTATCAACCTCGGATTCAAAACCAGTTAATATTTTTTTCATTGAATTGGTGAAAAAAATAAAAAAGCCAGTATATCAAGTATGCATTCAGCACGGAATTTTTCCAAACTTGGAAAAACCGGATTATCTTGCAGAGGGCGCACAGTCATCTTACAACGCTGTTTTTGACAAATCCCAAGAAATACAAGCGAAAAAATATATAAGCACTAACGAATCTCAATTTTTTATATTAGGCCCCCCATGGACAATTCAGAACGTCAGAGAGGTTGGATCTCCAAAAGTTATCCTTGTTGGAACTGGTGGTTCAGATGCATATCACTCAGAGTATTTAGAGTCAGTCTCTATATTCAAAAAAATAGACGACAGTCTTTCCACCCTTGGGTTGCCTGTATCTTATAGGCCGCACAGCACTGATGATCGAAAATTGGTTAAGTCAGTTTTTAAAAAAATAAATAAAGATGGGAAAGCCACTCTTTTAAGCGGAAACCCGAAAATTTTTATCGGATTTAATAGCACATTAATGTATGAGGCATATATAGCCGGACATCTTGTTATAGGCCTTAAAAGTAGTTTAGTTGAATCACGTCGATCATTCTCAACAAGTCAGGAATACAGCACACAGAATCTATCCGACATGGTAAGCTTTTTAAGCTCCATTACCGAGATACGAAGAGCCGACAATCAGAGAACTACATATCCATCATTAGATAAAAGATTAAAAAAGTTAACTAATGATATTATCACCAACAGTTCTAATTTTTAAACGAAGGAATCAAAATGTCTTCTATACAAGTTTTCAAGCCGTTCTATAGGACAGAAGAGGTACTATCGGAGATAAGGCAATGTCTCGAAAAGTCATGGACCGGAATTGGATATAAGACCATCGAATTTGAAGAGAGTTGGAAAGAATATTCTGGCTTCAAATACTGCCATTTTTTGAATTCTGCGACATCTGGTTTGCATTTGGCTTTCAAAATTTTCAAAGATGCATACGGGTGGAAAGACGATGATCAAGTTATAACAACATCTTTGACCTTTGTTTCTACAAATCACGCTATTCTTTACGAAAAACTTTGCCCCGTTTTTGCTGACGTGGACTCTTCACTGTGTCTTGATCCAAAATCAGTCGAGCGCATGATTACTGAAAAGACAAAAGCCGTGATATACGTTGGCATAGGAGGCAATGCGGCTAATTACGATCAGATAAAGCAGATTTGTGAACGTTACAATTTAATTTTAATTTTGGATGCTGCGCACATGAGCGGTACTAGATCTAGGATTACTGGCGAACACATTGGCCTAGATTCGGATTGCACTGTCTTTAGCTATCAAGCAGTAAAAAACTGCCCAATATCAGACGCAGGGTCGATTTGTTTCAAAGATGAGAGTTTCGATAAGGCTGCAAGGTCACTTTCGTGGCTCGGAATTGACAAATCCACATACTCAAGATTTTCTGATCAGTCTTATAAGTGGCGTTACAACGTTGAAAATCTTGGTTACAAGTATCATGGGAATAGCATAATGGCGGCCATTGGCTTGGTTTCTTTAAAGTACCTTGAAGCAGATAATGCGAGACGCAGAGAGATAGCTGCTATGTACAGCGATTCTCTTTCTAACTTTAAGGGAATTGAAGTTATTTCTCATGATCCCAACATCGTATCATCGAGACATCTTTTTCAAATTGCTGTGGAAAATAGAGATTCATTAATCGAAAACTTGACAACAAATTCTATTTATTGTGGCGTGCACTATATCGACAATACCTCATACCCGCTATATAAACATTTTAATAGTGACCTAAATGTCTCAAAGTATTATTCCGATAGGCTATTATCTTTACCATTGCATCTTCACCTCAGCGATAGTGATGTCAAAAAAATTGTTCAATCGATTCAATCTGCCGTCGTGAACAATCCCGTTTAAAGAATCATTTCATCCGAGCATAGAGTGAGGCCTTTTGCTAAATTCGAGGGGCGTTTTATTGATGTTTCTGTGATACTTTTTTCCAGGGTAATCCCCCCATTTTCAGAGGGGTTCAGAAGTAGAGTCATGCGGCCATGGCCAGCCGCTGTTTCGGGGTGATACCGCCCAAGGCCATGTGGGGGCGGTGGTGATTATAGTCATACATCCAGCCGGTGGCGAACTGGC
>SXGU01430950.1_pt1 | contig 10705 bp, 11 predicted proteins | sample 3174531 | NCBI WGS metagenome assembly SXGU01 (sample SAMN11356863, study PRJNA531348) | freshwater metagenome | isolation source: freshwater sample F1-140 | place: China: Fuxian Lake, Yuxi | collected 2017-12-25 | reverse complement strand
GTTGAACACGGTTCGCCCGAACAAATTTTTGGTGCGCCTCAACATGCGCGAACACGCGAATTCCTCGAGAAGGTGAATTGAAAATACGTGTCTAGGCAGAAATAATCGGGTTACAGCGTCATAGTACTAACCGCAGCAGCAAGCGCCGTCTGGCTTTAGATACACAGCGCGCCCGGGCCTTTGGGTTTGGCGCTAAGCTGTGCATTCACCCGGCACAGGTGGCAGTGGTCAATCAGATGCTGAGCCACACCAAGGCGGAACGCGACTGGGCGCAGCGCGTACTGACCGGTGCAGAAGCACATCTTGGAGCCGCGTTTAGCTTGGACGGGAAAATGGTGGATCTGCCAGTAATCCGCCTGGCGCAGAAGATTCTGGCTGGACAGTAAATAACGCGGTGTGGCGCAACGCGACGTCGGCCATCAAGCGCCGGAGTTTTATTTCTGAATATGGAAGCTAACCGTTTTAAGGAGGGGCTGGCAGAGCTGATTGCAAAAGAAATTCACACGCTTGTATTTTTGGTTGTAACCATCAGATACATACAGGCATTTAAGTTGGCTAGGTGACTGTTAATTAGACTCAGTCCGCCGACCCAGTTCAGTGCGCAGCATCTCGACTTGCCGCGCAATCGCATCGACATCCACCACGTCTTGAACGTGCGCGAGATAGTGTTCTAAGTCGGCCAAAGCCTGGCTATGGTTGCCTAAAGCCGCGTGGGCCAAGCCCCGGTCGCGGTATTCAGTCCAGGCCTCGGGCATCAAAACAATCAATCGCTCTTGCACCTCAAGCCAATGCGTCCATTGCTTTTGGCTTTTGAAAATCTCTTTGAGGTTACGCAGCATGCGGGCAAGAACATCCCGCGCGGGTGCGGCTTGTAAATACAAGCCCAAAGGGACTTCGAAGTCTTGGGTTAAGCGATAAGGCTCCAACATCTCGGATAACTTTTCACCACTGAAGGACTGGCCGGATAGCGGATCAATCACCGCTTGCCCCATCGGCAGGCTGATTTTGATCAAAAAGTGGCCCGGGAAACTCACTCCCGTTGCGTTTAAGCCAATGCCTTGCGCCAACTCGAGCCACACCACCGCCATGGAGATGGGAATTCCGCGGCGGGTCTCTACAATAGAGTGTATGTAACTATTGCCCGTGGCGTAGTAGTCGTTAAGGTTGCCACCGAAACCTAAGTCTTTGTAAAAAAACTGATTCAGCGCCATTAAACGCGCCAAGGGCGCTGCGTCACTGGCCACGCGTCGCCGCAGTCGAACCAACCAGCCGTCTACCTCAGATAAGACGCCTTGCACATCCATCTCAGGCGCTTGGATATGGCCAATAGAAACCGCCGCCTCGAGCAACGGAAAGTTGTCATCGCTTTGGACCAAGGTCGCAAAGTATTCAAGGGGGGACGGTGGGTCAAACGACAGTTGCATACAAAATGAATCCTACCTCAGCGCCTTAAAAACTGTCGCAAGTTCAAACCCAAAAGGCTTACCGTACCAAGGTATAAAGCACCAGCCCCAAGAATTACCGCTGCAACCCCACCGATACGCTGTAAGTGTTGTCCTGGCATGTCGAGCCATTGAAAGGCTTGGGCGGCCCAGCCCAAAAAGAAAGCCAAGACCACCGCGCCCAGAATGACTTGCAATAAAAATCGCAACCAACCCGGCTCTGGCAGATAGCTCTTTTGCATGCGTAAGCCCACCAACAACCAAAGAGCGTTGATAACCGCACCCAAGCCAATCGACAAGGACAAAGCGGCATGTTTAAAGAAAGGTACCAACGCCCAATTAAGCAATTGCGTTATCACCAGAACCGCAATCGCAATGCGCACCGGCGTTTTAATGTCTTGGCGGGCGTAATAGCCGGGCGCCAAAACCTTGATAGCCACGATACCAACCAGACCCACGCCCCAGCCTTGCAAGGCCAGTGCGGTTTGGGCGACGTCAAACGCGGTGAATGCTTTGTAATGAAAGAGCACGGCAACCAGCGGTTGCGAAAACAGCAGCAGCGCAACTGCGCAAGGAACCGCCAACAACACCACGATTCGCAAGCCCCAATCAAGCAAGGCCGAATAGTCTTTGGCATTTCCTGATGCGTTGGCTGCGGCTAACTGCGGCATCAGCACCACCCCCAAGGCAACGCCCAACATGGCCGTGGGAAATTCCATCAACCGATCGGCGTAACTCAGCCAGCTGACGCTGCCAGTGGCTAAGTGCGACGCAATTTGGGTGTTGATCAGCAAAGAAATTTGCGCCACGCTCACACCAAGCAAAGCCGGTGCCATGAGGTGAGTGATGTTTTTAGTCGCTGGGTCAGCCCAAGCGGTCCGAATGGCGCTCCAAGACAATCCAATGCGCGGCAAAAGCCCCAACCGGCGCAAGGCGGGAATTTGTAAACCGAGCTGCAACACGCCGCCAACCATGACGCCCACGGCCATGGCAAAAATAGGCTCCATGGCGGATTGAGAAAACCACGGCGCAAGCCACCACGCAGCGGCGATGGTAGAAATATTTAGCAACACAGGCGTCGCGGCAGGAATCGCAAACCGCTTGTAGGTATTGAGTACCCCGGAGGACAAGGCCACCATCGACATAAAGCCGATGTAGGGGAACATAAAACGCGTCATCCACACCGCAGCGTCATACCCTTTGGGCTCTTTTTGTAATCCGCTGGCCATGGCCCAAACCATGAAAGGGGCCACAGCAACCCCGACCACACAAGTCACCACCAGTGCCCAGGCCAGGACGGTTGCGACCTTGTCGATCACGATTTTGGTGGCGGCGTCGCCGTTTTGGGCTTTGGATGCGGCCAACACGGGGACAAACGCTTGGCTGAACGCGCCCTCTGCGAATAAGCGGCGAAACAAATTAGGAATCCGAAACGCCACGTTAAAGGCGTCTGTCATGGCGCTGGCGCCAAACATGGCGGCCATCAGAGACTCACGCACCAAACCAGTGATGCGCGAGGCCAGGGTCCATAGGGACACCGTAGATGCGGATTTAAGGAGGCTCACAGTTCGGGAGTTTAGCCGCAGCAGGGCAAGGCGGCTATAATGGTGGGCTTTGCTGGCAACATCCACAGACACAAGGAAATTTAATCATGGCATCTGGAAAACCTAAGAAAAAGAACCCGCGCCTCGCGTCGGGCCGTAAGCGCGTTCGTCAGGACGTCAAAATTAACGCAGCGAACACCTCTCTGCGTTCCAAATACCGCACAGCGGTGAAAAACGTTGAAAAAGCAGTTCTCGCGGGCGACAAGACCAAAGCCGCTGAACTGTTTGGAAAAATGCAAGCCGTGGTGGACACCATTGCGGACAAAGGCATTTTCCACAAAAACAAAGCAGCACGCGATAAGAGCCGTTTGGCCACCAAGGTGAAAACCTTGGCACTCGCCGCCTAAGCAGTTAGGCAACTCGCACGAATCCTGTTTCAGGATTTGCCGTTTGAAACGGGTGCGCTACCAGCAAAGTTAAAAAGCCGTCGCAAGACGGTTTTTTTCATGGCGGTGGGCCTTCGCTGGTTTGTAAGCCGTTATCACGCGCAAAGTTCATGCAAAAGTCCCATGCCATCACATCACTGTCACGCAAATCGGGGTGGACGATGACGCATTTGGTTTCCCCCACCGAACTAGGAACACACCAAGGGGAATAGCCCAAATGGCTTCCCGGCTGGGGGCCGCCAGGTCGAAACTGGCTCATCACGCCGGCCAAACGCTCCGCCCAATCGCTGGGGCGAAAAGCACGCCCGGCAAGCGTAAGCCCTAGGATGTAAATTTCTTTGGAAGGTGGTGTTGGCATGAAGAAAAGAGGTGGCGCTGCAAGCCGGCAGAGGACTCTATTTATTTGCTGCAGCGCACCACGATTTTACTCGCTCAGTGGTCAACCCGATGACCGTCGCCATGGAACGACCCACTGGCCCTAAAATCACCGATTCTCGCGGTCCGGCCTGTGCTGGATTGCTTACCCCCACGGAGATCTTGCCCATGAACGCCCCCGCTGCTGCATCACCCCATGTGATGAACACCTACGCACGTTTGCCCATTGCGATGTCGCATGGCCAGGGTTGCCGCGTGTGGGATGTCAACGGAAAGTCCTACCTCGACGCTTTAGGCGGTATTGCAGTCAACACCTTGGGCCACAACCACGCCGACCTGGTCGCTGCCTTGCAAGATCAACTCACCAAGCTCATTCATACCTCGAACTATTACCACGTCACCTTGCAAGAAACGCTCGCGGCCAAGCTGGTCGAGCTTTCCGGACTCACGAATGTATTTTTTTGCTCAACCGGGCTTGAAGCTAATGAAGCAGCGCTCAAACTGGCGCGAAAATTTGGGCACGACAAAGGCATTGAGCGCCCCGAAGTCGTGGTTTATGAGAAAGCCTTTCACGGCCGCAGCATCGCCACCCTGAGCGCGACAGGCAACCCGAAAGTCCAAAAAGGGTTTGGGCCTTTGGTTGAGGGTTTTGTGCGGGTGCCTGCCAACAATATCGACGCACTTAAAAAAGCCACACAAGGTAATCCGAATGTGGTCGCAGTTTTTTTTGAAGCTATTCAAGGCGAAGGCGGCGTCAACCCCATGCACTTGGACTACCTACGCGATGTCCGCAAACTGTGTGACGAGCACGACTGGCTCTTGATGATTGATGAGGTGCAGTGCGGCATGGGGCGCACCGGTAAATGGTTTGCCCACCAATGGGCAGGTATCTTGCCAGACGTCATGCCGCTAGCCAAAGGTTTGGGCTCGGGCGTACCGATAGGCGCGGTGGTCGCTGGGCCTAAAGCTGCCCATATTTTTGCGCCTGGCAACCATGGAACTACCTTTGGGGGAAACCCACTTGCGATGCGCTCTGGCGTAGAGACCATTCGCATCATGGAACGTGACGGCCTCTTAGCCAACGCTGAAAAAGTCGGCGCTCACCTCAAAGCCGGTTTAGAAGCGGCTTTGAAATCTGAAGTTGCCAATGGCAGCGTCACAGAGATTCGCGGCCAAGGGTTGATGTTGGGTATTGAGTTGTCGAAGCCTTGCAGCGCATTGACACAACAGTGTGCCGACAACGGATTGCTCATTAGCGTGACGGCCGACAACGTGGTTCGCCTTGTGCCTTCTCTAATTTTGACAACGGCTGAGGCCGATGAAATCATCGCGATTTTGTGCCCCTTGATACAAAAATTTCTTGCGCCATGAAACACTATTTACAATTCAAAGACCTGAGCGCAGACGAGTACTCCTATTTATTCGCGCGGGCAGCGCTGATTAAGAAAAAATTCACGGCGTATGAGAAGCACCACACCTTACGCGACCGCACCTTGGCCATGATTTTCGAGAAGGCCTCGACCCGCACCCGCGTGAGTTTTGAAGCAGGCATGTACCAACTCGGTGGCAGCGTGGTTCACCTCACGACAGGAGACAGCCAGTTGGGTCGCGCCGAGCCGATTGAAGACAGCGCCAAAGTCATCAGCCGCATGACCGACATCGTCATGATTCGCACATTTGAGCAAACCAAAATCGAGCGTTTTGCGGCGGTCTCCCGGGTTCCAGTAATCAATGGCCTGACTAACGAATTTCACCCCTGCCAAATTTTGGCTGATATCTTTACCTTCATTGAGCACCGCGGCTCGATCCAAGGAAAAACCGTCGCTTGGGTGGGTGATGGAAACAATATGGCCAACACTTGGCTGCAAGCCGCCGCTTTGTTGGGGTTTCATCTGCACGTCAGCACGCCCAGTGGCTACGAGGTGAATGAAGTCACGGCCGCCGCTGCGCCATCGATGGCCACCGGAAGCTACAAAACGTTTGCCGACCCCCTGCAAGCCTGCGCAGGCGCAGATTTGGTCACCACCGATGTGTGGACCAGCATGGGCTTTGAAGCAGAAAACGAAACCCGCCGCACCGCGTTTGCATCATGGTGCGTTGACCGCAACATGATGGCGGCGGCAGCGCCTGATGCGCTGTTTATGCACTGCCTTCCTGCGCATCGCGGAGAAGAGGTTGAAGCCGAAGTCATCGATGGCCCGAAAAGTGTGGTCTGGGACGAAGCAGAAAACCGCATGCATGTCCAAAAAGCGCTGATGGAATATTTGCTGCTGGGTCGGCAAAGCTAAAGCAAAAATCAGCAGCTAAAAAGCCTAAAGCTTAGAAAAATTAGTCTGCTTAGTTAATATTTAGACTTACATCGAAGCCAATAAAATTTCCCGGTAATCCTGCCTACTCGCGATTCGCGGATTGGTCTTGTGGCAATGGTCTGCCATGGCTCCGTCAATGACGCGTTCAAACAAATCCTCGGTTACACCCAAAGCGGCTAAGCCGTTTGGCAGGCCAAGACGAGCATTCATCTCACGAATGGCATCATTGATTTCAGTTCCTTTGGCATCACAGCGTCCTATGCCCATGGCATCAGCCATGCGCTGCAGTCGCTTCTCATTTTGAATCGTAGCAGCGCTGGCGTTAAAGCTTACAACTGCACCCATGAACAATGCATTGAGCGTTCCATGGTGCAAGCGCGGATTCACACCACCAAGGCTGTGACTCAAACTGTGGACACATCCAAGACCTTTTTGAAAAGCCATCGCACCTTGCATGCTTGCGCTCATCATGTTCCAGCGTGCCATCCGGTCACTACCGTTTTCAGTAGCACGAGCAATATGCTCCCAGCCGCGTGCTAAGCCATCGAGGCCAATCCCGTCGGCAGGAGGGTTAACCGCAGGCGCCATAAAGGTTTCCATACAGTGCGCAATGGCATCCATTCCAGTTGCGGCAGTCAGAAGTGATGGGAGACCAAAAGTAAGTTCAGGGTCACAAATAGCAGACTTTGGGACCAAAAACCAACTGTGGAAACCCACTTTTCGTCCATCATCAAGGATAACGATGGCTCCGCGTGCCACTTCGCTACCCGTTCCTGCCGTTGTCGGCACTGCGATAAGTGGCAACACACGGTCGGTGATTTTAGGGCTTCCTCCTTCGATAGTGGCGTAGGTCTTGAGCGGCCCAGGGTGGGTTGCAGCGATACAAACACCTTTTGCCAAATCCAGACTCGAACCACCCCCAACACCGATCAGACCGTCGCAACCATTCGCCAGCAAAAATTCTGCAGCGGCGCGAACTGCTGCCTCAGTTGGGTTAGATGGTGTCTGATCAAAAACGGCGTGAGGCACATCGCCCAACGCAAAAAGAGCTTTGTCTAAAACCCCAGCTGCACGGACGCCAGCATCAGTCACTATGAGCGGTTTACGAATTCCCACCCGTTCGCATTCACCTCGCAAAAGTGCGATGGCACCGAAGTCCAAATTGATTTGCGTGATGTAATTTATAAGCGCCATTGAGTTTCTCTTACTGTTGGTTGGGTCAATTAGGCAACCAAAGACTTCTGGCCACTAGCCAGACAAATTTCACTGATTCGCAAACCATTTGGCAAAACACGGGAGGGGAAAACCTCTTTCAGGCGCTCCTCGTGTACAGGAATCACTCTTTTGATTTCATAATCCACAGATTTCATTATTTCCTCCGTAGTCATAACCAAGTTCGTAATACTTCCAAGGGCTAAACCAACAGGAAGATACATTTTGTCAGTGCCCGCTCCTTCTAGGTTTTCATAGACGTAAATCAGATCCCCCGCCAGCACCCAGCCGTCTCGCGATGGAGCTTGCAAATCATTACGAACGTGAACCCATTGACAACCGTAAGTATGCGTATCTGGAGCACTGTGCAAATCAATCCCAGGGATTGCGTTTTCCATGTCACCTTGCACAAGACGCAACCGCCCTTGGCGGGCAAGATCGGCAGCGCGCAAGATATCTGAAGGATCGGTTGCTACCATCATGTAGCGCAATCGATCGGGTAAGGACATCGCCCAAAGCCACTTGCTGAGTTCGCGTTCTTGGATATAAAACGTTGCGTTGGGAAAAGCATCTGTATTTCCCATATGATCAAAGTGAGCATGCGTTATGAAAATACTATCCACATCTTCAGGACGAATACCGCATGGAGCCAGAACGTCGGCTGGAGAATGCCAATTTTCAACCAAAAATTTGTCTGAAATATAGCGTCCGTATTCCTTGTCGTTGTAACCTACATCCACCATAGCGATATGGTCATTGCTTTTGATCAATACATAACAGTAAGGCAGTTTACGGATACCTTGGTTATGAGCGCCATAGATCACACTGCTCACTGCGCACTGACTAACGTAAGCGTATTCCAAAACCCATATGGAGTATTGCGACATGAAAAGTCCTGAAAAAATTAAGAGGCAGCGTTGCCGCAGTTGCAACAAGCTTGGCTGAAGTCCAATGGCATGAGTCCGAGTGCTTCTACGGCGCATCCACTCAATGTGTGGCCTACTACCTGTAGTTGCCTCGTCCAGCGATCCAGTTGCTCACCCAGACCCTCACTCCGAGGAAGTCGTTTTCCAAAAGCATCCACTACCTCTGCCGTTTGTCTCATCGCAACAAGCAATGCTTCGTGGTGTTGGGATGCTAGGCTAGGCGGCTTTATCGCATGCAACTCGGTTGCGGTAAGACGCGCCTGATCCCTTACAAGCTCGACAGTTGGCCAATCCGCCTCTAATCGACTGCCCAAGCGAGCGAGAATGAAGAGCCCAGCTAATTGTCCAATCACGCGGCCGAGTCGGTCATAGGCCGGGCGCAGCGCTTGAGCATAGGCCAGCAAATCGTCCCGATCAAAAGGAGTCCCAACCGCTAGGTCCAGCGGTGGGGGCAACTCAGCCCATTCACATTCCACTTTGTGAATCACAAAGGGAGGATTGGCCAGTTTATAGAGACGACTTGGACGCATAACCTATTAGCCCTTACGCTCGTGGATGATGCGCAGAGCTTCCTTTAGGTATATTTTAAAAACAGGATAGTTTTCACTCATTGGGAAATGTCCGATATCCTCCATCTCGATATAGACGCCACCCTTGATTCGCCGCGCAGTGTTCTCAGTCATTTCAGGCGTAGTGAGGTAGTCATAAGTTCCCGTCATCATGATTACTGGACATTTGCGACCATCAATTCGCTCTAGCTCCTCACGTAAGTCATGGTCTACCGAATAAAAGTACAAATCGCCTTTGAAGGATTCCGAACCTTGACTGTAATAAAACCAAGTCAACCATCGATCCATTTCTGGCGACTGGGGTGCCATCAAATCCCAAGTTCCACTGGCACAGACTTGTGCTGCATTGGAATGCGGGTGACGCCACCAGTCGAGAAAGAATCCGGGCGCATAGTCACTCGCCTCGACAGGAATGACCGCTTTGAAGCGGTCTGGATGGCGCAAAGCCAGTTGCAATGCCACATTTCCACCGAAAGAAGAACCCATAAATATTGGATCCCGAAGTTCCAGCGCATCACAAAGTTTGAGAATGAAATTAACGTAATGGTCAGCAGTGAGTTTGTATTCGGACTCCCACCATCTGGAATTGTGGGGCGGATCGGACTTTCCATGACGCGGCAAATCGTACGCAATCACGTTATAGTTTTTTGTAATTTCCTCGTCCTCCAACAATCCTCGCCACTGGTGGTTATGGCATCCTGCGGTATGTTGGCAAATTAATGGTTGTCCGGTACCATTTTGAAGGTAGAAAACTTTGTACTCCATGCCGTCAACGTCAATCGTAACGTAGCGGCCTGTAACAGGTGAATGGCGTGCCATGGGTATATCCTTCGCAATAAAAATTAATTTTTGATAGATGCTTAAACCGGAACGCCGCATTTGCGCAGCATTTCAAATTGCAGGGTGAAATTACGCAGGTTTTGCATCATGACTAAGATGTTTCCCTCCATAGTCAGGTCGTGGCGAAAACTAGCGGCCCAAATACCGTGAAACATTGGTCTAGGCACAGGACGGGCAAATTCTCGCCAAGTCTGAGCACTTGCACGCAGTGCAAAGTCATAGGCATCGAGCGGAGCTGGATCAATATTGATATTCCTAACTTTGCCATCAAGCATTTCGATGATGACCTTGGCCTCGCCCATGTCCCACATATAAGTGCAGGTGTAGTAGCGAGCCATTGCGGAAAGCGCCTTGTCGCTATCGGACAGATTCTTAAACTTAACTGCCCAGCTTTTCAGATCAGTGGCCATAAGGGCTCCTTCATATTGGAATTAAACAGGTACATAGATAAAAATACAGCACGCATTGCTGTTAGAAGAACTTAGCCTGGTGATTCATGCACGATGACCTCCATTTGCTCGAAACTAGGTCGACTTGCCATTCGCATGGGATAAGCCAACAACCACAAAACCATAACGCCAAGCGCCCACCAAACCAACTGCCACAACCAAAGCGATGGAATACCTCCGATCCACTCGGCAAGGCCAGCATTAGGCGCACCAAACAAATCATTTCCCAATACAGCACCTGGACCTACGGCGAAGAAAAACCAAATAAGGGTGAAGGACCAGGCTACCGGACGCAGGAACCGCTGATTTTTCGGCATGGCAGCCGTTTCTGTAAAAATTCGGTGGTACTTCTGACGCTGTGCTAGCTCAACTTTGTAGTTAGAAATCCAAGAGACCACTACGCAAAAAACGATGTTGACCATAATCCCCCAGCCCGCAGAATGAATGGTCCAAGGCCAACGTCCCCAAGGCAGCTCAAACCCTAGAAGACGACAGATCGTTCCTCCCAAAGGCTCTGTGATCAATACAGCAAATGCACCAGCCACCAGACCTACGCTCGCGCCATCACGCGTAATCCAAGGCAACCAACACAC
>SXGU01406232.1_pt1 | contig 10705 bp, 9 predicted proteins | sample 3174531 | NCBI WGS metagenome assembly SXGU01 (sample SAMN11356863, study PRJNA531348) | freshwater metagenome | isolation source: freshwater sample F1-140 | place: China: Fuxian Lake, Yuxi | collected 2017-12-25 | reverse complement strand
CCCCTGACTTTGAGCCGTCAATCGTTCCAAGAGAGATTTTCTGACCCAACGACCGGCAACACGGATGGCGTCTAACATTCATCCAGCATGCGTAACACTTGGACAAATGTCTAGAGGGGATCTTTAGAGACAAAGATGAGAGCCCTCTGCCGCTTTCTCCCCCCAGCATCCTATGAGGAGCACGAACCGCCTAAAGTCGGAACTCCGAACCGGAATTGGCCAAAGCTGAAATTCATTAGAGTTTCAGGCGTTTGGCGACCTCTACGGCGAGGACTTCGTAGGCGGCAGCGCCAGCGCTGTACTTGTCGTAATGAATAATCGGTTTGCCGAAACTGGGGGCTTCGGCGAGACGGGTTGTGCGGGGAATCACCGTTTCGAACACTTTTTCACCGAAATGCTGGCGCACTTCGCCGACAACGTTCTGGCAGAGTTTGGTACGGCCATCGAACATTGTCATGACCACTCCCAACAATTCCAGGTTAGGATTAATTCCGGTGTCCTGCACCTGACCGAGGATTCGAGTGATCATAGCCACCCCCTCGAGGGCGTAGTATTCGCATTGCAGCGGCACCAGGAGAAAGTCGGCGGTGGCAAAGGCGTTGAGGGTCAGGATTCCCAACGACGGGGCGCAATCCAGAAGGATCAGGTCGAATCGGCCTGAATTACGGATTGGATCTACGACGTTCCTGAGTCGATTCAGGTAATCGTCGGATCGGGCGAGTTCGACTTCAGCGCCGCACAGGTCTAATTCGCTGGTGATCATGGACAGATCCTGGTAGGCGGTCGGCTTGATCCGCTCGATCAGTGTGCCTTCTCCCAAGAGTGGTCGGTAAACGCTGCCACCTTCCGTCTTTTCCAGGCCGAGCCCGCTAGTGGCGTTGGCTTGGGAATCCAGGTCGATCAACAAAATGCGCCGGCCTTGAGCCGCGAGGCAGGCGGACAAGTTGACGCTCGTCGTAGTCTTTCCAACGCCGCCCTTTTGATTGGCGATGGCGATGATCTTTGTAGGCACAGGCGTGTATCGTTCGCGCTTCCTGCCTTCGGGTTCAATCTTGAATCCAGCCAGCGACTCTTCTTGTGGTGCCGTCTCCCGACAGGTTCTTAACTCCGTGGGAGGAGACAGACTTTGAGGACGTGCTCCAAGGTCACGGGCGAATTTTGAGCCATTGACAAGGCGTGGCGCACCACCCCTTCCAATTCATAGACATTGCCCGGCCATCGCTGACTTTGCAGAAAGGTCACCGCTTCGGTATGGATCTTGGGATCTTCAATGCCGAGTTCGGGTGCCAGTTGAAGCAGGAGATGGTTCACCAGCTCCGGGATATCATCTGGCCGTTCTTGGAGCGACGGAATCACGAGGGTGACAAGCGCCAAACGCAGAAAGAGGTCCTCGCGAAACCGGTGAGCGGCAACGTCCACCTCAAGGTTGCGATCGGTCGTCGCCAAGAAACGGAGATCCACCGGAATCGAGGAATCGCTACCCATCCGTTGGAGACAATGTGTTAAGAGGAGCCTGGAAAGCCGTGCCTGGCAGCTCAGTGTGAGATCTCCAATGCTATCGAGCAAGACGTTGCCTCCAGTCGCTTCTTCCAATCGGCCCAGTTTGCGCGCGGTGATCCCGGGCAACCCGCCACGTTCGCATCCAAATAATTCGAGTTCCGCCAATTCAGGGGGCAACGCCGCGCACAGAATGGAAACTAAGGGAAGGTGGGCTCGATCGCTCCGTTGGTGAAGCAGTTGCACCACTAAATTCTTGCCGGTGCCACGCGCCCCTTGAATGAGCACGGGCACATGTGTTCCCGCGATCCGGACGATGTCCTGGCGCAACGCCTGCATCACCTGACTCTTCCCGATTAATGCGGCGGGTTCTCCTTCAGGCGCCGTTGCCGGCATCGATCTCGCCGTTGGAACTGGTACCTGGCTTAAAAGCGTGTCGATGCCCTGGCAAAGCTCCGTCGTTGTGAAGGGCCTTTTGATTCGGGGCACATCATGATGGTTCACGGATACTAGGTGCGATCCATTCTCATCAGGGCCAGTCATCAGCAGTATCGGCAACCTGGATTTGACTTTCTGAAGTCGGGAAATCCAATCGCCACTGTCGCTGACTAGGGTCGCCTGATCAACCAGCACCAGATCAAACGTGTCGCGCTGAGCCAACGCTAAGCCATCGTCGTCCCGCAGGACTAGCGTGACCGTGTAGCCTCGCCTCCGAAGCGCCTGTTGTTGGTTCGCTGCGGTCGCGAGATCTCGTTCCATCAATAAAATGCGGATACTCATGATCCATGTGGTTCTTGGACCACGCTCAAAACGGCACTCAGCCAATCACACCGACTCGGATGCCCAACCATTAGCAATTAGAAGGCCTCGTCATCCAGCCGCCACGCGTGGATCCATTGGATCCAGCCGTGCCTTTTCTGACCCCACGCCGGAACCAAATTTTCACTTTGGGTGAATGGAACTGTTGCTGTCATCGAGTTGCCCATGCTCGGGACGGGGCCACAGTGCCTGCGAATCCGTTCCGGCTCAATCGCCAATCGTTGCGTGGTCCCGGTCGACTCGGATTCCTGCGATGTCCCGCAGAGTATTCCCTGCAATACTGCAGGGACAAACTGATCCGACCCTAGCCGCCACCACTGATGTCAAACTGTAGCATAGAGTCAGGCGCGAGCCATGTGAAGTTTCGTGACCATTTTTGGCTGTTAACCAACGTGCATTGTGCGTGATTTTGAGAAGTAGGGATCGCCCATGGGTACTCTATTTTCTTAGCCAATCGTCACTGACAATCGAGAGGGTACTCCCCAGAATCGCTCATCCAGTGAAGTCCATGGTTTGCGGATCATGGTACTAACACTAACCAATAGTGTTGCTTCACAATGAATTTCTTTCGAGGCGATTGGTCGCGGCCGTCCACACTTTCAATCCCTGCGGCCGAGCAAATGAATTAGCTGACGGTTCCACCACCAGTATTCATCCAACGCCCACAAGGGGACCCATTGGGGGGAACTTGTTCACAACGAACAAAACCAGAGAAAAAGCCAAGATCGCGATTCGTGGGGGGTATGCCCAGTGAAGCGTGTCGCCGGAAGATCGCAGGTGCCGCGAAATGACCGCAACTTGCTGAATCGGAGTTAATCAATCTCTGTCACACGCGCGCGCTTGCGATCGCGGCAGGCCTCGATGGCATCGCGAAATCGGTCGCGCATGGTAGAATCCGCCGGAATTCCCTCAAGACGCAGTTCTGGGGAGGAGACATCACCGGTCGTGAGTAGGAGTGTACCCTTGTTGAAGAGGCGCAGGACAAAGGGTTGAAGGAATGTAATATCCTGCACACGATACAACTCCAGTTCATCGGTGCGCTTGGAAAAAATGCCTCGAGTGATTCGAAGGCGTTGATTGGTGATCTCAATGAGTTCGTTGCGCCGCAAAACCCAGCGAGCCAGCGCCCAGGGTATGGGGAGAATCAACAGGCACGACAGGTTAAGCCAGAAATCGACTGCCGCAGACGGTGTGCCCTTCCAAATAGTTTCTTCCGGCGTTGGATTCATCCAAGCCGATGTTTCCCATCTTTAGCCGGGATGCCAGCCAGAAATTGTGCTGGAGCCTCAGAAATGGCCTAATAAAAGGGTTGTCCCTCCATTCCACGGACATAGAATCGCGCTATACAAACCTGACCCAGAAGTGATCACTTTTGGAGTTTCCATAAGTCCTTTGTAACCTTTAGACTCGGTCAATATTGTGATTTGAACCACCGGGAACCACGCCATGCTAAAGATCCTCGCTCCTGCTGACCATGGCCGCTCATTCTGTGACGGCGTTTCGCGGCGCAATTTTATTAAGATCGGTGGTCTGGGTGCGGTCGGCCTCTCATTGCCGAATCTTTTGGCACTCGAAGCTCAAGCCGGCATACGTCGGTCGCACAAGTCGGTCATCCTTATCTACCTCGTTGGGGGTCCGCCACATCAGGATATGTTCGATCTCAAGCCGAACGCGCCGCGCGAGATCGCTGGGCCTCACAAGCCGATCGGCACCAACGTGGCGGGCATCGAGATCTGTGAGCTCTTCCCGCGCATGGCGCGCATGATGGACAAATTTGTGATCATCCGCTCCTTGGTTGGAGCGCAGAGCGACCACGACGCGGCCCAGTGTTTTACCGGGCGCAATTCATCCGAGATTGCACCACCCGGCGGTTGGCCGGAGTTCGGTAGCGTCGTCAATGCGTTGCAGGGCGGACTGGATCCGGCAACGCCGCCGTTTGTGAGCTTGTGCTACGAGTGCACCCACGGCCCCTATAACGAGCCGGGCCCTGGTATGCTCGGTGTCGCCCGTTCGGGTTTCCGACCCGTCGGGCCCCGCAGCACCGATCTGACCTTGCAAGGCATTACCTATGACCGCCTCCAGGATCGTTCGAGGCTGTTGTCCAGTTTCGATCGCTTCCGCCGCGATGTCGACGCCAGTGGAAAGATGGCGGCCATGGACACCTTCACGCAGCAGGCCATGGGGGTTCTCACCTCATCGAAACTCGCCGACGCGCTGGACCTGTCCAAGGAAGATCCGCGCCTGCTCGCTCGATATGGCACCGGTGATACCGTCAAACGCATCGACGACAATGGTGCGCCTCGGGTTCCTCAAAGTTTTCTCGCCGCACGGCGCCTGGTCGAAGCCGGCGCTCGCGTCGTGACCGTCAACTACAGCAAGTGGGATTGGCACGGCGGACCCGGCAATGACATTTTCTCACGGGAACGCGAGGACTTTCCCATCTTCGATCAGGGAATCACTGCGCTTGTCGACGATCTCCACCAACGTGGGCTCGACAAGGACGTCACGGTTTTGGTTTGGGGTGAGTTCGGGAGAACGCCACAGATCAGTCGGGACGTCGGGCGAGATCACTGGCCACGCGTCGCCATGGCATTGCTCGCCGGCGGGGGCATGCCCTGTGGCCAGGTCATCGGCTCCACCGACCGCCTCGGCGGCGAAGCGGACACCCGCCCTGTCAGCTTCTCTGAAGTGTTTGCGACTCTCTATCGCAATCTGGGAATCGACGTGAACACCGCCACTGTCACCGATGCCAAGGGCCGCCCCCACTATCTTGTCGAAGCTGGAAGCCTGCCGCTTCGGGAATTATCGTGAGCAGCGAATTGTAACAATGGGATGGTAAGGTCGAAAACAACCTCAAGAATACGGAGTTCGCTGAGCCACGCCAAAGTCCCCGGTCTTGGATTCGCATACCCTCCGTCGGATTAGCCCAATTTCCATGGACTGCGATAAGGGCGCTTGAGCATGCGGTTGGCCTCAGCGTCCCTCGCGAAGCGTTCCCTCGCCGCATCCCACTTCAGATCGCGTCCGAGTTGCATGGCAATATTGCCAAGGTGAGCGATGGTGATGGATCGATGTGCCACCTCACAGGGTGCGATGGTCTCTTTCCTCGATAACACGCAGTCGATGAAATTGCGGAAGTGATCCGTGCTCTCGTAGAGGTGGATTTCGTTGGAACCGATCGTCGACTCCCAGAGCGATGCCGGTTCCGTACGATAGCTGCCGCGGGTCACGAAGATCTTGCCCTCGGTACCCTCAAATGTGACCCCCATCTCGTTTTTGTCGGACACGATTAATGTGATGCCATTGGCATAACGGCATTCGAAGGAATACTCCGTCGCGGTGTTCCAAAGTTCATTGCGAGGTGGATAAATGCCTCGGGCATTTCGTATCTCGACAGGGCCCGTGCGCTCTGTGCCCATGCCCCACTGGGCGATATCGGGATGGTGTCCGCCCCAATCCGTCAGTTGTCCTCCCGAATAGTCGAGGTTCCAGCGAAAGTTCACGTGGCAGCGTGCCGGGGCGTACGGTGCCGCAGGCGCCGGCCCCAGCCACAGATCGTAGTTGAAGCCTTCTGGCACCGGTTCGGGATTCTTCCGGTTGCCAGTCTTGCCAAGATCCGGTTGCCCGGAGGGAAGACCACAGCGCACCGTATGCAGTCGACCGATGCGGCCGTTCCTCACCAATTCGCACGCGTGACGAAAATTGCGGTTGGAGCGTTGCTGGCTCCCGGTTTGAAGCACCCGGCGATACTGCTTCACGGCATTAGCCATGGCGCGCCCTTCCGCAATGGTCAGTGACAGAGGCTTCTGGCAATAAATGTCTTTTCCCGCTTTGCACGCCTCGATGACCTGGATGGCATGCCAGTGGTCTGGGGTGACGATCTGCACGGCGTCGATATCCTTTCGCGCCAACATGTCGCGAAAATCAACATAGGCATCACAGCCTTTGTAAGCGCCCGTTGACGCCATATCGGCGTAATGTTTCTCGACGAGGCGTCGTCCGGGTTCGCGGCCGCCCAGTGCCCCGTTCCAGTATCCCATGCTCTCGCGGTTCACATCGCACACCGCCACGATCTGGACCCGCTCATCGCGGATCATCGACTTGATGTCGTTGAATCCCTGATTTCCGGTTCCGATGACGCCGATTTGTATACGACTGTTGGCACCCGGACGCCCTGCGCGCCCCAGTGCGGCGGCTGACACGATGGCAGGAAATCCGGCGATCGCCACCGAGCTAGCCACGCTGCTGAGGAAGTGTCTTCTCGTGATTGAAGTCTCGGGTTTCATTAGGCGGCGATCGGCAGCATGGCGTTCGTTGGTAGGCGAGTTCATGGACGCTCTTTCGGGGAGTTGAAGTGGTAATCTAATGCGGCTGAAACAAGTTGGAAATCAAAACTTGGCTCGAGATCGGTGTCGGGGCGCTTCTCCGAGTTTGCGACATTTGGAGATGGGTCGTCCCGGGAATTCCCCAAAAGCGGTGGAGGGCCACCGCTATCAAAATCGCCGCCATTCGAGTTGCACGACCCTATTAATTTGGAGCGCGGCAGCCCTCTGCTTGGGTGGGAAGTAGAAGACTCCCGCAGTCCAGGAAATTCGGCAGCCTTTTGGAGTGCGGCAGGGACTGCCGCTTTCTGCCCTAAGCACCAAGAGGTGTCCGTGAACACGACGCAGGCTGCCGGGCAACAGAACCGCGAGGCGAAGCATTTGGTTCATGGCACGAGTGTCAGGTTGATCTGCCGGACATCCATCACCCGGGCGCCGGGAATTTTTGTGGCGCGGAGTGTTAGTAGGCCGCGGCCCTTTTCCAGCCGGATCGTTCGAAGGCGCAGGGGGCGGAACTCCTTCATCTTCGATTCGGCGTCCGGACGCGCGATGGTGTCCTGGTTGCGGTAGAGTGGCGGATCCCAGCCGGGGTTCACATTGCTTGTGAGCTTCGCGCCGTTGAACTCCAATTCAATAGTTGAGCCGGCATCCGCCAACGGGCAGGTGTAGAGAATTTCCACCTCGTAGTCCCCTGTGGTGTTCACCTCGATGTCCCATGTCACGCGATCCTCAGGGTTCGTCCAGTTCACGAAGTAGGAACAATTCGGTGCGCTGGCACTGCGTTTCACACCGCCGTAAGGCACGCCGTCACGTGCCGGCAATGGCGTCCGCGGGAATACCTTGAAGCCAACGGCCAACGGGCGTTCGTCCTTCGATTTCGGTAATAGCTCTGCGCGCCAGTCCGCGACGGCCTTCGCCAGGCCTATGGCAACCTCGGGCTGTGCGGCCGCAATGTCGTGTGTCTGGCCGGGATCGGCCAACATGTCGAACAGTGCGCCCCGGGAATCGAGCCGATACTGTTGCGAGCGGACGCTGACCTGGGTGTTCCAATGCGAGAAGATCAGTCGCTCCGGCCATGCCGTCGGCTCGCCGCGCAGCAGTGGCGACAGATCGCGTCCATCGAGTGGTTTCTCGCCGACGCGTTTCACGCCGGCCAGCGAACAGAGCGTCGGCAGAAGATCAATGGCGCCTGTAATCTCACGCACGGAATGGCCGGGCTTGATGCCGCCGGCGTGCCAGCGGATGAGCAGAGGCGAGCGCACGCCACCTTCGTCCAAGGAGCCTTTAGTGTTCTTCATGCCGCCATTCCAGCGATGGGTGTTCGGGCCGTTGTCGGAGAAGTAGAGCACGATGGTGTTATCCGCGATCTGGAGTTCGTCGAGCTTCCGGAGCACACGACCCACGTTGTCATCCAGATTCTCCATCATCGCCAGTGCGCAGCGGGTCTGGTCGAGGTTCTCTCGGCCTACGGCGGTCGCGTGCTGGGTTAGCGGCTTGTCCTTGAAGCGCCGCCAGTAATCGTCTGGCACAGCCCAAGGTGAATGCGGCGTGTTAAACGGCACATAGCACAGGAACGGCTCTTCCCGATGCCGCTCGATGAACTCGATCGCGCGCGTGGTGAAATCATCCGCGATAAAGCCCCGGCCGCGAACAGGTCGGCCGTTGTGCTCGAGTGGCGGATCGAAGTATTCGCCCCAATGCCCGGAGGTGAATCCGTAATATTCATCGAACCCTCGCGCGTTCGGATGATACGGCCACTGCGAACCGTTGTGCCATTTGCCGAACGCGCCGGTGGCATAGCCCGCGGCTTTGAAGGTGTCCGCCAGTGTCCGTTCGTCCGTGTTCAGCCGCTCCAGTCCGGTTGAAACGCCACGCACGCCGCCGCGCAAATGATAACGGCCGGTAAGCATCTCGGCGCGTGTGGGCGAACAGACTGGGCAGACGTAGAACCGCTCCAGTGAAGCCCCTCGTCGCGCGAGTGAATCGATGTTCGGCGTTCGAACTTGCGTGTTGCCGTTCACGCTGTGGTCGCCCCAACCCGCGTCGTCTGCGAGAAAGATGAGGATGTTCGGACGGGGCGCGGCGGTGCCGGCAACGGCGATCACAACCGCGGTGAACGCAGCGAACACGGCCCGGCGAAACATGGTGGGTGTGGTCATGGGGCTTTCGGTTTCGTTGGAGCCTCCGTAGAGTTGCGCCCAGGCGGGGTGCGCGGGGGCGGCGCGTCGGCTTTGGTGAGCATCGTCTGTAACTCGGCCAGCTTCTCGGGATGCGCGTCCACCAGGTTATTCTCTTCTGCGGGATCGTCCGCGAGATTGAAGAGGAAGCCCTTGGTATTCGGCTTCGCTGCCGGTGCGTTCGTGCCGTAACCAGCGGCCCCGCCTCCGGGTTGGATGTACTTCCATGCGCCTTGGCGGATCGCCACCGGCCATTGGACGCCTCCAACGTGCGCAATGAATTGTTGGCGCGCTGTCGGGCTGCGGCCGAGCAGCGCGGGCAGCACGTTCACGCTGTCGCGACATGCGTCGGCGGGCACGGGCACACCGGTGAGCGCTGCGAAGGTCGCAGGGAGATCGAGATGGGCGATGAGCGCGGCGTTTTCACTGCCCGCCCGGATGTGTCCCGGCCAGCGCGCAAGGAACGGCACGCGATGGCCGCCCTCGAATAGCCCACCCTTCGTCCCACGGAGCGCACCGTTCATGCGGTAGCCGCCCGGCTCGAAGTCTTCGTAGCCATCGTCCATCACACCGCCGTTGTCGCTGGTGAACAGGATGAGCGTGTCGTTCAGCATCCTGGCTCTCTCCAAAGCGCCTAGCACTTGGCCGACGCTATCGTCGAGCTCCTGAATGGCATCGGCGCGAGTGCCGTGACCGCTAGCACCATTGAACCGCTCATGCGGAACCCGCGGCACGTGAATGCCGTGTGTGGCGAGGAGCAGAAAGAACGGTGTGTCTCTTTTCGTTGCCGCTCGATCGATGAACTCGACCGCCCTCTTTGCAAAGGTGTCGGCCATGTCCTGATCGCGCCAGCGCGCCGCTTTGCCGCCGGTCATCCAGCCAATGCGCCCGACGCCGTTCACGATGGTCATGTCGTGGCCGTGCGTGTGCCGAAGTTTTAGTTGCTCAGGGTTCTCCTTGCCGGTGGGTTCCTGGCCGAGCTTCTCCTTGTAATTCACCGCGATGGGATCGCTCAGATCCAAGCCGACGACGCGGTGCCCTTCGACGTATACCGTCGGCACACGGTCTCCCGTGGCGGCCATGATAAAGGAGGAGTCGAAGCCGAGTTCGAGAGGGCCCGGCTTGATTTCGCCATTCCAGTCCGGTTTGGATCCTGTGCCGTCGTTGTTCATTGGACCGCCGAGGCCGAGATGCCACTTGCCGACGATGCCCGTGTGGTAGCCGGCGCGCTTCAAGAGCGTTGGCAACGTCACCGTGCCCGGCTGGATGCCGAGAGGTGCGTCCCCGGGCAGGATGCCGCTGGCGGGCCGTTGGCGCCACGAATAGACACCGGTGAGCAATGCGCGGCGCGTGGGCGTGCAGGTGCTGGCCGGTGAATGCGCATCCGTGAAGCGGCAGCCCTCGCGTGCGAGACGGTTGAGATGTGGCGTCTTCGCGTGCTTCGCACCGTAGCAACCGAGGTCGCCATATCCAATGTCATCCGCGAGGATCAGGACGATGTTCGGGCGCTCGGCGGCGGACAGGACGGCGGTGAAGAGCAGCAGGAACGCACTAATCGCAGTGAACCGAGGGTGCATGCCGCAAGTGAAGCGAGCCCGGCGGCTCAAGACAACCTCGGAGTCAGTCGGAACATTCCAGAGGGCGCTTCTCCGAGTTGCCAACATTTGGAGATCGGTCGCCTCGGGAATTCCCCCAAAGTGGTGGAGGGCCACCACGCTCTAAAGGCGCCGTGTTTTTTTGGAGTGCGGGAGCCCTCTCTCATCTTTGTCTCTAAAATGGCTCTCTAGACATTCTCACCATTTTGCTTGGGAATGTCGTGCTTGGCGGTGCGTGAGTTCAGGGGTCTCCGGTATCTTGTTTGGCACACTCGCCCGGAGCAGATCGAGGATG
>SXGU01452403.1_pt1 | contig 10708 bp, 7 predicted proteins | sample 3174531 | NCBI WGS metagenome assembly SXGU01 (sample SAMN11356863, study PRJNA531348) | freshwater metagenome | isolation source: freshwater sample F1-140 | place: China: Fuxian Lake, Yuxi | collected 2017-12-25 | reverse complement strand
GTTCTTGGTACGCCGGCACAAGATCTGGATGACCCGCTCAATCTCGTTTTGGCGGCCAATAACCGGGTCCATCTCACCCTTCTTGGCAATCTCCGTCAGATCACGTCCGAAGGCCTTGAGAGCGGGCGTCTTACTGGCGTCCTTCTTGCTCTCGCGCCCTTCTTTGGGCTCCTTGCCTGCGGTCTCACTGGGATCATTGGTGAGCTGTTCCTCGCCTTGCTGGAAATTCGGATCCAGCTCCTTGAGAATCTCCTGACGGCACTGCTCAATATCGACATCGAGGTTCTTTAACACCTTGGCGGCCACGCCATCCCCCTCGCGGAGTAGACCGAGCAAGATGTGTTCGGTACCCACGTAAGTATGATTCAGCGCTTTGGCCTCCTTACCGGCGAGCGACAACACCTTCTTGACGCGCGGGGTGTAGGGAATATTGCCGGCAACCTTTTGCTCGTTGCCACCGCGAACCTCCTTTTCCACCTCCTGCCGGACGGTGTCGAGGTCGAGGCCCATCTTCTGAAGCACGTTCACGGCCACGCCCTGCCCCAACTTAATCAAACCAAGCAACAGATGCTCGGTACCAACAAAGTTGTGGTTGAACCTGTCCGCCTCCTTGCGCGCTAGGGCCAGCACCTGCTGGGCGCGAGGAGTGAAGTTACTCATGTTGCTCTCGTTGCTTTCGTTGCTCATGGGAATTCGAATACAACCCAGTTATCTCTCCGGCTCCGTCCAGTGCTAATGTGGGTAGACACCGGCACGACGTCAAAATTTCTTCTTGCCTCGAACCTTGGAATTATGTCTCGCGCTAACGAAAGTAAACGGCTTACGCAGCCGCTTTCGGCGGAATCACCACACCCAGGTGATCTGGGCGCGCCACTTCCCGCATCCGATCCCGAAGCATGTCCGAACGAAGCATGTCGCGTTGCTCCGCATCCAATTTGTCCGGCGTTTTCAATTGAAGATGTGCGGGCTGACTCAACAGAAAAAGTTCGTCGACCAGGGATTTCGGCGTTCCCGGAATCATGCCAATATCCACTCCGAGCCGCAGTAGGCTGAGTTGATTCATTGTCTCTTTGGATGAAATGCTGTGAGCATTCGCCAAAGTACCGTAGGCGCGACCGATGTGATTAAAAAGCACCTTGGCTTTCTTTTCCAACAAGGTAAGCCGAGCGTTTTCCTCATGCTCAATGATCTGCAACAAAACCTTGTTGATGCGCTCCACGATCTCCAGCTCACTCTCACCCAACGTCATCTGGTTCGAAACCTGGAACACATTGCCCAGTGCTTCAGTCCCCTCTCCGTAAAGACCACGCACCGCCAAACCGAGTTTGCTCACCGCCTGAATGATCTGATTGATTTGTTCGCCCAAAACCAATCCTGGCAAATGCAGCATCGCGCTGACCCGAATCCCTGTGCCCAAATTTGTCGGGCACGCCGTCAGAAATCCATACTGCTCACTGAACGCGATCTCCAATCGGCTTTCCAGGTCGGTATCCACCGAATCCAGGGACATCCAGGCCTGACCCAGCTGCAATCCAGGCCGCAAGGCTTGCATCCGAAGGTGGTCTTCTTCATTGACCATTAGGCACAAGGTCTCCTCACGGTTCAGGACTATTCCTGACCCCACCCCTTTGGCTTCGTGTTCCCGACTGATCAGATGCCGCTCCACCAAAACCTTCTTCTCGTTCTGCGATAGTTTCTCCATCGACTCAGCAAAGGCATCGCTCCCCACCTGGTTGAGCGATTGTACCGCAGGCATCAGAGTTTCAAACGCGCGCACTCGATCCGCCTTGCGGGCGTGGCCTGGAAAGGGAACTCCCCGAATATTCCGAGCCAGCCGCACGCGGCTGGACAGCACCACCTTGTCATGCGGACCCGAACGTTTTGCGGCGTCACTTGGACTGATTAGAAACTCGAGGATATTCATGGAAGTGAATCGGAGTGAACCGAATCGCGCGATTTCAAGGCCACGGCGGAGTTCAGGCTTTGGCAGGGGTTTTGCGGGCCACCTTGATCTGATCTCTCAGGACTGCGGCGTGCTCGAAATCTTCGCGGGAAATGGCTCCCTGCAAGTCTTGTTCAAGCTGGGCAAGTTTAGAGGCATGGTCATGGGAACGGCGGAACGTTTGTGGCACCTTTCCCTTGTGGGTGGTCCCTTTGTGCATGGTCTTGAGCATTCCAGCGAGCCCTTCGGCAAACACCTTGTAACAATCGGCGCAACCGAGCCGGCCCGTTTTTTTGAAATCAGCCTGGGTAAACCCGCAGGTCTGACATTTCAGCTCGCCACCTTTCGACTCGCTGGCCTGCTCCATCTCATGGGAAGCGCCAAGACCAAGCAAAATGTCCGCGAGATTGAAGCTCGTAGGGTCGCTGAGACCCTTCTCCTTCGCACACGTTTCGCATAGGTCGATCTTTTTGACCTGCCCCTGGGCCAGTTCTGTGTAGTGAACCTTGGCCTCTTTCTGTTTACACACGATGCAGACCATGATGGTTTTTCTATGAATCGTGTTGGAAACGCTTGAAGTCAAGAATGAGCGAGGCCTTCTGTCTCTGGAGACGTCCCAATTCCAGTGAAGGATTCGGTCAAAAGGCAAAAAACTGGTCACAAAAAACTCAGCGACTGATCAATTTTCAGACCTAATTTGTACTTCCCTTCTGCTTTTAACCCCGCGGCCTCCTGCTATTTGGGAATCCCGACCGGTGCGAAGTCATCCGTAACGATAGCTTCGATCCAACGGAAACTGGTTGGGCAAATGCCGAATTTCACAAACCACATCGCCTTCCATCAATACTTCGACGACATCGAACCGGAATGTAACCGCCAGCAGCCTCACTTGCCGCAAGTAGGCCAGCGCTGTTTTTGATAGAATTCGTTTCTTCCGGGAGTTCACCGCCGCCGCTGGCCGAGTCCACCCACCGGAACTTCGTGTTTTCACTTCCACAAACACCAGACTCTCACCGTCTCGCAGGATCAAGTCGATCTCGCCGCGTTCATGACGGAAATTGGCAATCAGGAACTTCATTCCTTGGGAACAAAGATGGTTTCGGGCAGCAACTTCACCCAGGTCGCCCCTCTGCAAATGTGGCGAACGCGCTTTTGCCCGGCCAAACCAGCGCCAGAATTGAGACCAGATCGTCATGCTGGGAATAATTCGGGATCCGTCGGGCGAAGCGGGGCAAAACTGCGCCGGTGAATGGGGCACGGGCCGTGCTTCAAAAGCGCTGCAAGGTGAGCTCGCGTCGGATAACCCTTGTGTTGAGCAAATCCGTACTCCGGCCATTTTGTATCGGCATCCAGCATCCAACGATCTCGTGTGACCTTCGCCAGCACGCTGGCCGCCGCGATGGAGTAACTCCTTGAATCCCCCTGGACCAACGCCGTCTGAGGCCAGTGAAGGGTTGGCACGGGATTCCCATCCACCAGGGCATGCCCCACCGGGCACCTCAAAGCCGCCAGGGCTTCATTCATAGCGCGATGGGTCGCCTTCAGGATGTTGATCGAATCAATGACCCAATGGTCGATGACCGCCGAGCCACATCGAACTTCCGGATGCGCTTTCAACGATTCGAAGAACCGATCGCGTTGAACCGCGCTCAATTGCTTGGAATCATTCAAGCCCCGAAATTCATCGGGAATGCCGACCCGGACCCAGTCGATCGGAAGCATTACAGCCGCCGCGACAACTGGCCCAGCCAAAGGACCCCGCCCGGCTTCGTCGACACCCGCAAGCTCGGTCAGGCCGCTCAGAACCAACTCGCGTTCCACCTGAAATCGGTCTGGTTTCATGAACCTGCTATTGAGCCCCGACGTCACTGAGGATGTTCCCGACAGCTCCCATTCATCAGAACTCACCTTCCGCAGCCAACGGGAGTGATCTACCGAGTTTTCTTGCGGGTCGTCGTCGTTTTCCTCATGGAGCCCGAATCCAAGCGACAGGTGGCGGACCGTCCGTGGGCATCCAATCCTTCAAGCTTGGCAAAGGCCTCCACGCCGACGACGGCTTTGCGAAGCGACCCTGCGGTATACTCCACGACGCTCGTGCGCCGCTGGAATTGGTCCACCGTCAAACCCGAAAAAGATACCCCGGCACCGCCGGTCGGCAGGACATGACTTGGGCCAGCGACATAGTCGCCCAATGCCGTCGGAGACAAGTTCCCCAGGAAAAGAGCACCCGCAGTGTGAATCCGCTCTGATACCCGGCGAGGATTTCGGGTCATCACTTCGCAGTGTTCGGGCCCCAATCGATTCACCAACGCAATGCCTTCCTCAAGATCCTTTACCTGAATCAGCCATCCGTTGGCCGTAAGTGCTCGCTCAATGAACTCCCGTCGAGAAAGCTTGGGCACTTGCCGTTGAATCTCGCGCTGGACGGAACGGATCAACCGCCCAGAGGGCGTGACCAACCAGACGCGTTCATGTCCCGAGCCATGTTCCGCTTGAGCCAAAAGATCCGCAGCCACAAACGCCGGCTCGGCCGTGTCGTCCGCCAAGACACAGACTTCGCTCGGCCCAGGCAGCAAATCAATCGCCACGTGACCCACGAGCAACCGTTTGGCAGCCACCACATACGCATTGCCTGGACCAAAAATCTTCTGCACACGCCGAATGGTGTCCGTCCCATGCGCCATGGCCGCAATCGCCTGGGAACCTCCGAGGCGATAGACCTCAGTGGCCCCAGCAGCGTGTGCAGTAAAAAGTAGGGCTGGGTTGATGGATCCATCCGCACCACAGGGGGTGCATACCACAATCTCCGGACAACCCGCCGCTTTGGCGAGTGTGATCGTCATCAGTGCCGTGGAAACCAACGGCGCCGTGCCGCCCGGAATATACACACCGACACGCTGGAACGGATCAAACTTCTCACCCACACGCGCTCCATGTGAATTCGTCATTTCCCAACCTCGTCGCAGCGATCGTTTGGCAAACGCCAAAATGTTCTTGTGAGCACTGGCTATCGCCGTCCTGAGAGATGTGTCCGCAGCCAGCGTGGAAGCCATCCGCTCTGCCGTCGTGACGGCAAACTGGGATGGGGTCAAGACTGCTCCATCGAAGCGTTGAGTGAATTCAGCCAGGGCCTCATCGCCACGAGTTCGCACCGCCTCGACAATGCCCCGAGTGCGTTCTTCAATGACCGGATCAAACAAACTAGACGCCGACACCGCCCGCTTCAGGTCGGCGTCGTAGTTGGCATCCTCATAGCGCGTAATGTTCATGTGGCGCAACGAGGCTAGAAAGAACGCCGCCAATGTCAAAGGGAGCAAGAGTTGCCCCTTCAGGCAACCATCCCTCAGTAACCAGAAGGTCTTTATGGGAGTTCAAACAATCTCCGAAATGAGTTTGCCATGGTCGATTTCCAGGCGTTTGCGCCCGGGAATCTCCAATAGGCGTGAATCCAATCCCAGTTGGTGAAGGATGGTTGCATGAATGTCGGTGACATAATGGCGATTTTCCGCAGCATGAAATCCGATCTCATCGGTCCCCCCATGGACCACGCCTCGCTTCAAACCGCCGCCTGCCATCCAGACACTGAATCCGAAAATATGATGATCGCGCCCATCGGAACCCTGGGTGCCTGGCGTACGGCCGAATTCGGTGGCAAAAATTACCAGGGTCTCGTCCAGTAATCCGCGTCGATCGAGGTCTGCTAACAACCCACCAATGGGCTGGTCCACCGCCAGCGCGTTGTTCGTATGGTTTGCCTTCAAACCGCCGTGCGCATCCCAGGCTCCCGCCCCCCCTCCGCCGTGCTGAACCTGGATGAATCGGACGCCGCGCTCCACGAACCGACGCGCCGCCAGCAATTGCATCCCAAAATCCCTCGACGGCACGTGATTTAGCCCATAAAGCGCTCTGGTTTCTTCCGTCTCCTTGGAAAAGTCCACCACTCCAGGCACCGATTGTTGCATCCGAAATGCCAATTCATAGGAGGCCACACGTGCCGCAATGGCCGGGTCCTGCGGATACTCCACGCCCCGAATCCCGTTCAACCGGCGCACCAAGTCCGCGCCCACTCGCTGTGCGTCCCGTGAGAATGGCCTTTCAGCCCTCCCGTAATCCAGCGGATTCTCCGGATCGATCCGCAGCGGAACCGCGTCATGCGCCGGCCCAAGATAATGTCCGTCACGCTTGTTCCAGTATTCGCGTGTGCCCATCGAAATAAACTGCGGCAGATTCTCGTTCAACGTGCCCAACCCATAGTGCACCCACGCGCCCAAATTCGGAAAATCTCCGTCGTTCTGGTGACGACCCGAATGGAATTGGGTCTGCGCGCCATGATTGCTATCCGTCGTCCACATCGAACGTACGACCGCCAACTTATCGACGTGCCTGGCAATCTGCGGAAACCAATCACTCACCTCAATGCCGCTCTGTCCATGAGCTCTGAATCCCACCTGTAGCGGATAAAGTGTGTTGCGTTGATTTCCGTTTGCATCGGGCACCACCAAGCGCTCAATCGCCAGTTTCTTGGGATCCTGAACACCCGCAAACGGGGTCTCCGCAATGGTCTTGCCCGCGTACTTCGTCAACATGGGCTTCGGATCGAAACTCTCCATGTGGCTCACCCCGCCATTCATGAAAAGCCAGATCACGCTCTTGGCCTTGGGCGCAAAATGCGGGCGCCCAGTCGGCGGACTCCAACGGTCCAACGAGGCATATCCCTCGCGCTGCAACATCGCCCCCAGTGCCAATCCCGTGAAACCCATTCCTAGGTCGGTCAAAAAGGTCCGTCGACCCACTCCGACCCGCCCACAATCGCACGGAACACCACCTTCATCCTTCTGGATGTGTCTTGAATTACTGGTTGAGTTCATGGGGTATTCAGCACAATTCCTTCCAGTTGATCAGTCGTCAGCGGAGTGTAACAAAATCATTGTGATTTAGTAATGCCCAAACCAAATGCACGTACCCTGGATCTAGCTCAGATGACTGCGAGTCGATTCGAGCTAATGCTCGCCATTCCCTCAATGCTGCCCGACTGGCTTCCAATTCTTCCTCATTCGGCCCAAACCCAAGGACCTCCATAAACGCATTCCGGATAAATGCCGAATCCTTGACAAAACGACTCGATTCATCGACCCCGCCAGCAAGGCCTTTAGCCAACCGAACCGCAATTCGACCGGCCGCATCCAGCACCAACCGACTGTTGGCCAACGCCAGTGCTTGTTGAGGCACAATGGTCTGCTCCCGGCGATAACATTCCTTCACGTTGGCTTCATCAAACGTGGTCAAGAACAGGTTCCGATCGTTGTTGGAATGATAGAAATACAGGCTCCGCCGGCGGGAATCCCCTTGCACCGACGCCACAATCGAAGGGCCTCCAGACGTCAGATCAAGCTCGCCAGAAAGCTCCAGAATGGCATCCCGAACCGCTTGCGCTTCAAGCCGGATCGGCAATCGACGCCACAAACCCAGATTATCTGGGTCCTTGGCCAGGTTGGATTCACCCCCCGCCACAGACGAACTCATCCGGTAGGCCGAGGACATCACCATCACCCGATGCAACCGCTTTAGGCTCCACCCACCGTCCACCAATTCACTCGCCAGCCAATCGATCAACTCGCGATGGATCGGCGAGGGGGTCTTGCGTCCGAAATCAAATATCGGCGAAACCAAGGGCGCCCCAAAATGACGATTCCACAAATGATTCACCGCGACCCGCGCTGTGAGTGGATGGCGAGGATCGGTGATCCAGCGCGCCAGAGCCGTCCGCCGACCGGTGCTCCTTGCGGGAAATACCACATTGGGGTCATCCTTCGTCGAATCATAGAAGCGGGTTGGAGTCCATGCCGCACCCGATAGAGGCGTAAAGGTTTCTTCCGCTCCAATCGCTGCAGCCACTTTCTGCTCGGCTTTCTCCAACCCTTCCCGCACGGCTTTTAACTCCTTTTCCGCCGCCGCCTTTTTGTCGGGCGCCGATCGCAATTCTTTAAACTCGGCAGCGTTCACCGCCAACCGCGCCCGCACCAATGCCACTTGGCGCTCGGCCTGCACCGCACAACGACGTTTCTCCGAGTCCAACTCGACTGAGGCAGGACTCAGCGAGGACTCGCCCAGCCCCGAAATCGTCCGCAGCCAAGCCATCCTCTGGGCATCGGCACGGCCATCAATACTGGCAAGCTCCGCTTCCGCCAACGCCAACTGTTCCCGCGCGGCCACCCTCCCCAACTCCACCTCCGCCAGCGCAGTCTTTGAGGAATCATTCGATCCTTGAACCGTTTGCCACCGCTCTTCGGCAGTTCGAAGCGCCGTCTGGAGGGGGGCGATCTTGGACTGAGCGGCGGCGCGATAGGCATCAAAAACCCATGCCCGCTGCTCCGGTCGCCACGCTTCTGCCGGAAGGTCCATCGACTGGATTTCCAGGCCCCCTAAACCAAAAACCGATGGGACTCCCGGCGCTATCACCACGGATTTGTCCGGCTGCGTCTCCTGCCCACGCACAAACCGATAGGTCGGCGCATTCAGCAACCCATCGAATACCCGCGGAATTGCGTCGCGCCCCAGATCCGACTCCCCGGGCACCACGTCCAACCGGACATGATAGGGTTCGAAAATGGCGCGCATCCGGTAATAATCTGCCTGTGAGAAGGGATCGTACTTATGGTCGTGGCACTTGGCGCAATTCAACGTGAGCCCAAGGAACCCTTTGCTCACGTGCTCGACCGTCTCGTCCATCCATTGATTGCGGTTGAACAGGAAATAATTGCGCGCCAGAAACCCGGTTGCACGCAGTTTGTCCAAATCGTTCGGGTACAACTCATCCGCGGCAAGCATCTGTCGGATCATTTCGTCATACGGCAAATCCCGGTTCAGCGACTCAACAATCCAGTCGCGCCAATGCCAAATATGCTTCTGGCTGTTGCGAAGTTGGTCCCCCAATCCCCACCAATCACTATAGCGCCAGATATCCATCCAGTGTCGCGCCCAACGCTCGCCATGACGCGGATCTTGCAGCAGTCGTTCCACCACACGCTCGTATGCCTGCGGTGATGAGTCTCGCTCAAATGCTCGCACTTCCCCACGGGTCGGCGGAAGCCCGATCAAATCCAGGTACAATCGCCGTATCAACACGTCGGCTGAAGCCTCCGGTTGTGGCGCCAATCCCCGCTCCGCGCGTTCACGAGCTAAGATGGCATCCACTGGATTCCGTACCGATGCCGTTGCCCAGCCCGGATTCTCCGAAACAACCGGCCGTGTTCTCGGACGAAATGCCCAATGGTCCCTGGGATCGGATTCCGGAACTTCGTCCGGAGGTCCCGAAGCGCCCGATTGGATCCAAACCCGAAGCCGTTGAATGTGGGCGGTCGAGAACGGTTCACCTTCGTGCTCCGGAGGCATCCGTTCATCGAGATCGCTCGCCGCCACTCGTTGAATCAAACGACTCTGCGCCACGTCACGAGGCTGTATCGCCGGGCCCGATTTCCCGCCCTTTAGCATGAAGGCGACGGTATCCAACCGCAACCCAGCCTTCTGTTGAAGTGAGCCATGACACGATGTGCAACGCGCCTGAAAAAGCGGTTTGATGTCTTGAAGGTAGGTCACCTCCGGCGCCACCGAGTCCGCGGCAAGACATTCACAACAACCTAAAAATAAACAACTTACAATCCAGCAGAACGGGGTGATACACGCCCATACCCAGACCGGCCGACTCCGCCCCAAAACGGGGAGGAACACCTGGACGCTGTCGCGATCGTTGCCGTAGACACCGTGAGTCATGACCGGAGAAGCCTGGGACCAAGCCTTATTCCACACCCGACGGCTATCGAAGGCAATCCCGCCGTTGATAACCCCTGCGATTCTCGCGATAAACCCGAGCCGCCGAAAGGCGGAACTCCAAACGTCCGGCTTGCAAGTCGGCGTGACTTCGCCGAGCGCGAGTTTTCAGCGCTCTCACGTGGCATCCAGCAACGCCAATCGCCCTCGCGGCGGCGCTGAATATTTTAGGAAATTGTCCAGCAGAAGTTGAACCCCAAAGTTATTGACGCCGGAGCCGAAGAACAGGGGTGTCAATTTACCATCAAACACCCTGGAGTGATCGAACTCCGACCCGGCCATTTCCACCATTTCAATCTGCTCACAAACCGTGCGGTAGGTTTGTTCGTCCAAACGCTCGCGCACTATCGGATCCCCCAAACCACTGACATTCACCGCCGCCCGATACTTGCCCCCGACGACCCGTTCGAACAAATGCACCTGCTTTTCGGCACGTTCATAAACGCCACGGAATTCAATGCCGTTTCCCAATGGCCAGTTCATGGCCACCGAACGAATCCCCAAAACCGCCTCCAGTTCGTCCATCAGCTCAATGGGATCTCGTGCCGGGCGATCCAACTTGTTCATAAACGTGAAAATCGGCACCCCTCGACGTGCGCATACTTCAAATAACTTACGTGTTTGAGATTCCACGCCCTTTCCTGCATCAATCACCATCACCACCGAGTCCACCGCCGTCAGCACGCGATAGGTATCTTCAGAAAAATCCTTGTGCCCCGGCGTGTCTAGCAGATTGATACGATAGCCATCGTAGTCGAACTGCAACACGGTGGAGCTAATGGAGATGCCCCGCTTCTTTTCCAGCTCCATCCAATCGGAAGTTGTCGCCCGCTGGTTCTTGCGGGCCGTCACGGACCCAGCCAACTGGAGCGCACCGCCGTACAACAACAATTTTTCCGTCAATGTCGTCTTGCCGGCGTCCGGATGCGAAATGATCGC
>SXGU01098974.1_pt1 | contig 10714 bp, 9 predicted proteins | sample 3174531 | NCBI WGS metagenome assembly SXGU01 (sample SAMN11356863, study PRJNA531348) | freshwater metagenome | isolation source: freshwater sample F1-140 | place: China: Fuxian Lake, Yuxi | collected 2017-12-25 | reverse complement strand
TGTCACCGCTGGACAAGCCGAATATCACGAATCTTCTGGCCGATACCTTTTTTACCTCCCAAAGTAAAGTTGAGCGAATGGGGCAAATGGTGCTGGAGCGCACCCAAGGGAACCCTTTCTTCATCCGTGAAGTCCTCGACTTGCCGCACCTCGAGCCTGCCGCGCTCCAGATGAAGTCCGACCGTGTAGGCAGCCTGGGTGGTCATCACCACATGGATACCTTGAAGGCTCCACCCCTCAGCACAGATGGCTTCGACTTCCTCCTTGTTCGGTACGTCGTCGATGAAGAGCACCAACCAAGGTTGAGGCAGTTCCTGATTGGTGGACGTATCCTTCGACTGCTCGCACACCGGCAACGACGGCCCGCGGAGAACTTGTCGAAGGTGTTCGCGAACCCGTCGCAGATCTTTCCGACCGTCCATTGAGAAGATATTGTGCCAGACCTCACGCTCAATCGTATCGCGGTCGGCGTGGAAGTCTCCCGTGGCCCGGATAAGGAGCGGTATCCCCTTCTCAGGACCAAGGTTGTGCGCCATTGAGGCGAGTAACCACGACTTACCCTGACCACTCTCTCCGGTTAGGACGAGTATTCTTGGAGAGATCAAAGGGATTGTCGTGAGCCTGGCGTTTTGGTCAGTGGAAAATCCTAACAGTTGTTTAGACCGTTCGGCGAGTTGATCTGTTGCTCGTTTTTTGTGTTCGAGCCACTTGTTGAGTGCATGAACATCGATCCCGAATTCACTGAGGAATAGTCGAGGGTCGATGACGGCATCGCCCCGAGTCGAACGTTCTTCGAGAGTGGCGACAAGGGTTTTCACAAGGTTGCCCACTTGATCTCTATCCGCCACGAAGTTGAGCAACAGCTCCTCGACTCGCTGTTTGAGATCGGCAAACGAATCGGGTTCGGTTGGAAACTCGAACCGGCTCATCATGAACCAGGAACCTATCCCACTAAATGGGATTAAGGATGCGATTGAGCCAGATGTGGATGAAAGCGAGGGAGAGAAAGGCGTCGAAGCAGGCTTCGATGCGCTCCCAGCGGACGACAAGACGGCGAAATTTTCGCTGGAACCAGGAGAAGGTTCGCTCGGCCTGGAATCGGGGCGTGTCGCTCTTGATGGGGCGCCCTTTGGGTTTGGCTCTCGTTGGCCAGACCCGCTTGGGAATCTGGGGACGGATTCCACGGCGTCGGATGGTCTCACGAAGCTCGTTGGAGTCGTATCCCTTGTCGCAGGCCAGCACCTTGACCCTCTTCGGTGGCCTGCCCGGCTTGCCTGTTTCGACTTTGACGCCGTCGAGCAGGGGCACGACCTGGGCCCGCTCAGAGCCGTTGGCTGGTGTGGTGGTGCAACACAGCGGCATGCCGTCAGCAGCGCTGAAGGTGTGGATGAGCACGCCTTTGCCCTTGAAGCCAACCCCGACGCCCTCACCACCGCCCTTGCCAGGGGGAAAAAGAGCCATCGATGGCTCCGTACTCCCACTTGATCAGGCCCCGCTCTTGAGCAAGGCCCAGGACGCGGGCCTTGAGCCTGTCGAAGGTGCCGTCGGCCTGCCAGCGCTGGAGCCATCTGTGGGCGGAACTCTTGGAGGCCCACTGCGAACCTCGGGGCAGATCGCACCATCGACAGCCGGAAATCAGGATGTAGAGCAAGGAGTTGACGACGATGCGGGCAGGGGTTCTGGGGTATCCTCGGGTCCGCTTCTGTGGCACAGGAAACAGGTCCGCGAAGAGTTGCCATTCCAGATCGCTGAGCCCCTCAAACCGTCCTGCCATCGTCTCACCTCGTCGTCATCTTCGATGTCCACGAGGCCACTTTACACCTTCTATACGTTACTGGGATAGGCTCTCGCAACTCGCCGCCGCCGCTGCGCTCCCACTCGTTCGCTGCTGCTCCCCCCGAGGGCCCTGGAGGATCGGATCGGGAGGTGTGGAGTTGTCGCGGGCTGACCGGAGGATCTTAGGGGCGCGTGGTGGTGCGCCCTGACCCTGGTGGACGGGATCGATGGGGGGATCCCGCCGGCCTGCGCCCGGAGGGCTCGGGGCGCGTCAGCGGATGGTGACGTTGGTGGTGCCCTGGAGGTTGCCGCAGCGGGCCGTGACGACGGCGCTGCCGGGCCGCAGGCCGAAGGAGAGCCCCTTGGCGCCAAGCTCGTCGAGGACCAGCAGCGTGCCGGAGTTGGAGCTGGACCACTGGCACAGCTGGGTCATGTCGCTGGTCGAGTCGTCGTCGTAGAGCCCGGTGGCGAAGAGCTGAAGCGTGATGCCCTGCTGGCGGTTGAGGACGGCGTTGACCGGCGAGAGGATGACGGCGCGCGGGGTCGCCTGCCGAACGGTGACCTGCGCCGCCGCCTCCAGGTTCGAGAAGCGCGCGCTCAGGGTCACCTCGCCGGGCCGCAGCGTGTTGACGAGGCCGGGGTTGGGGAGCACGGCGAGGATGGAGGCGTCGGAGCTGGTCCAGACGGCGTTGGCGGTCACGTCGCCCGAGGTGCCGTCATCGAACTGGGCCAGCGCGAAGAAGCGCTGGAAGGCGTCCACGGGCAGCAGCGCGCTGGCCGGCGAGATCTCCAGGCTGATCGCGGCCCGGTTGATGACGAGGACCTGGCGCTGGCCGACGACGCCGTCGAGCGTGGCCGTCACGAGGGTCTGGCCGGGCGCGACGCCGGTCAGGATGCCGGGGGGCTGGGGGAAGTTGTTCACGACGGCGATCCCGGCGTCGCGCGTGGCCCAGACGACCTGCCCGGTCATGTTCTCCCGCACGCTCATGTCGGAGAAGAGGCCGACGGCGAAGAGCTGCACGGAGACCCCCGGCGAGGTCTGGACCTCCTGGGGGGCGATGAAGATCTGCTCCAGGATGGCGTCCAGGACGCGCACGCTCAGCTCGGCCTGCTGGCCCCGGTAGTTGACCTGGATGAGCGCTGACCCGGCGCTGATGCCCGAGACCTGGCCGCGCTGGCCGTTGGCATTGCTGACCTGGGCCAGCTCCGGCGTGGCCGAGACCCAGGTGGCCTCCTGGGTGACGAGCTGGGTGGAGCCGTTGGACAGGACGGCGAAGGCGTTGAGGTTGACGGTGCGGCCCAAGACGACCTGGGCCTGCGGAGGGGCGATGAAGACGGCCGTGACGCTCGCCTCGACCACCGTGATCGCGGCCTCGTCGCTCAGGCCCCCGAAGCGCGCCGTGACGGTGGCCTGCCCCGCGGCCACGCCGGAGGTGTTGCCCCGCTCGCCCGGCGCGTTGGACACGGTGGCGACGGACGAGTCCGAGGTGGACCAGGTGGCCTCCTGCCCGATGGCCCGCAGGCTGTTGTCGGAGTAGACGCCAAAGGCGCCGAGCTGGACCGCGTCGCCCTGGGGCACGGTGACCACCGGCGGCTGGATCTGGATGGCCACCAGCTCGGCGTCCGTGACCACGACCAACGCCTGGATCTCCAGCGCCCCGACCCGGGCCGTGAGGGTCGCCTCGCCCGGCGCGCGGGCCGTGATCAGCCCGCCCTGGGCGCCGTTGGCCACGAGCGCCACGCTGGCGTCCGAGATCGTCCAGACCGCCTCGGGGCTCAGGTTCGTCCGGCTTGAGTCGCTGAAGGTCCCCACCAGGAAGAAGGGCCGCGTCGTCCCGACCGGCAGCCGCATCTGAAGCGGGGACAGCGAGAGCGACACCAGCTGCGCCTCGGTCACCACGAGGGACGCCCTGGCCGTCACCTGCCCGTAGGTCGCCGTCACGAAGGTCTCGCCGGGGATGAAGCCCTGGACGCGGACGATCCCGTTGTCGACCTCGACGGCCGCGATCCGAGGGTCGGCGACGGCCCAGACCGCCTCGGTCGAGACCTCCACGGCCACGTCGTCGCTCAGGACGGCGCTGGCCCGCAGGCGGACGCTGGCCCCGGCGGGCACCTGGGCCGCCGCCGGCGAGATGGTCAGCTGCACCACCTCGGCCTCCGTCACGCGGACCAGCGCGCTCCCCTCGATCCCCTCGGCGAGGGCCTTCACGCGCGTCTCACCCTCGACGAGGCCGGTGATCGTCCCCGAGGCGCCCGGCGTGTTGTCCACCGACGCGATGCGCACGTTCTCGATCTCCCAGCTCACCGACTCGGTCACGTCCAGCAGCGCCCCATTCGAAAAACGCCCCAGCGCCTGGAGCCTCGCCCCGTCCCCCGCCGGCAGCGTGATCACGCTCGGGACGATCTCGATCGCCTCCAGCTGCGCGGGCGTCACCTGCACCTCGGCGCTGGCCGTGAAGTCCCCAAGCTGGGCCGTCACGCGCGCCGCCCCCTGGCTGAAGCCGCCGACGATCCCCGCGCCCTCGCCGCCCGTGGACACCTGAGCAACCATCGGGTTGTCGCTGCGCCAGTCCGCCAGCGCCGTCAGATCGCGAGACTCGCCGTTGTCGTAGATCCCCAGGGCCCTGAGCGGCACCTCGAAGCCCTCGGGGACCTCGACCTCCGCGGGCTCTATCGCGAGGCCGACCAGCGACTCCTCCGCCGCCCGGCCCTCCAGCAGCGCCTGGGCCTGCAGCCCCTCGAAGCGCGCCTCGACGAGCCCCGCGTTCGCAGAGAGCACCCGGAAGCGACCCGGGGAGACGAACTCGGCCAGATCGCGCGGCTCGACGATCCACTCGGCCTCCGCGCTCACGTCCCTGTTGCCCTCGCGCTCAACGACCGTCGCCCGGAACTGCACGATCTCGCCGACGAAGCCCTGCGTCTCGATGGGCGACAGGACCATCATGCGCTCAAAGGGCTCGGGCTCCGGCTGCACCTCCGGCTCGGGCTGCACCTCGGGCTCCGGAAGCACCTCGGGCTCCGGCTGCACCTCGGGGGCCGGCTCGGGCTCGGCGAAGGGATCGGGCGTCGGCTCAGGTTCGTCGCCCTCATCCGCGCGGGCGACGTCGCCGGGGCTGTAATCCCGACCGCAGGCCGGCAACACCGCGGCCAGGGCCATCAACAACGCAAAGAGGGCGAGGGGGGTTCTCATGATCGAATCCTCAAAGGGGTTTGGCAGACAGCCGGGGCCTGTGCCGTCGCACACGACCCCACCTGGACCGGACACTCTGGCGACGCAGATGTTAAGATCAACCGCCCGAAAAGTCGAAGCGCCCTCAGCGCCCCGGCGGCACCACGAAGGCGCGCCATCGCCCGATCTGCACCAGATCCTCGCCCTTGAGCTGGGCGCGATCAACCAGGCGGCCGTTGACCACCGTGCCGCTGATGCTGGACAGATCGTAGACACACAGCCCCAGCGCCTTGTCCCAGACAAAGCGCGCGTGCTGGCGGCTGACGTGCGGGCAGCCTTCGACGACGAGATCGCACTCGGAGCTGCGCCCGACGGTGATCGTCGATTTGGACAGCGGGACGATCCCCTCGGTCGTCATCAACCGCCAGAGTTCCTCAGGGGGTTGCGAGGGGGACCTCGCGTCCAGGAAGGTGAAGCGCTCGCCGCCCACCTCGATCTCATCGCCCGGCACCAGCAGCGCGCTCTGGATGTCCTGGCCGCAGACTCGGGTGCCCCGCGACGAGTTGAAATCTTGAATGATGACGCCGTCTTGCACCACGCTCAGGCGCAGGTGCTTTCGGGACACCCGCTCCGAGGGCGCCCCGACATCGCACCCCGAGGCCCGGCCCACCACCATCACCTCCCGGTCCAGAGCGCGGGACAGCGTCCTCTCCCCCTTGCAGATGACGTCGAGCCTGGGCGCCTCGTTGAGCTCAAGGTTGAGCACGCAACCCTTCTCGGGGTGACTGGACCCCAGCGACAAGGCGCACGACGCGTCCATCACCGCGCGCTTGAGCGGCCTGTGGTTGAGCCACGTCCCCCCGCTGCTCTTGAGATCCACGATCGACACGGCCAGAGGCGCGTGGCGCAGCGCGCAATGCCAGCCGCCCACACCGGCGCCGACAAGGACAAGGTCACACTCGGCGTGCTGGCCGAGCGTAAAGTGCCTATCTTGCGGCAACTCCCATATCTGACCGGTCACCTCGTTCCGAAGCATCGAAGGGCGCGACGAGGCCACCGAGGGCCTCGCGATCCTCTCCGCCTCCCCCCTCAGGAAGGGCTTCGGTTCCGTCAACGAAGATGGGTCTGAAGCGTTGGTCAAAGGTTGGCACCAGGTTCCATCCTGCTAAGGAGCCTATCTGTCCCATTATATGGAACCAGAACATTGACGCAAGATGGAGGCGCTGATGATTATGACTCTCCCGTAATGCCTTACAGAACAGCCGAGACGCACAGGCGACGGGAGGCAGATCACTGGCTCTTCATCGGCGGCTCGGGCCTCGAAGTCGAGGCGCGGCCTGCCCCGGGCCGCGATCTTGAGCGCGAGGCCCGACGGCCCTCCCCCACCGGGGCTCTCCCAATGCCCATCGATATACGCTTTTTTTTCGGCCCCGCCCCTCGCGCCAGAACCCGGCCTGCCTGCAGAGACCTCAGAGATCCGAGCCCTCCAGCAGCGCGTCTGCCATCCGCTCCAGCTTCAGGTTGACCAGATCGCCCCGCAGCCACATCGTCGGCACCTCCCCTGCGCCCTCGTAGGCCGACCAGTCCAGCGGCGGCCGCCAGCTCCGACCGCTTGAGAAGAACTCCTGGAGCGCCTCGTCGATGAAGTCCATCACCGCCTCCTTGCCCTCCGACGGGTCCTGGATGTCGTTGGCCTCCAGATCGATGCGACCCTCGATCGTCAACACCGCCTCCTCCTCCGCGTCCGAGAGCGTCAGCGTCAAGTGCGCCTCGCCGTGGTTGTACGTCCCCGACCACGCCAGCCGCTCCCCAGGCCGCAAGTGCAGCCGGTGGCGCTTGAGCAGCAGCCCCAGCACGGCCTTGACCTCATCCGGGCCGATCGTCACTCTGTCCTTCATCTCGTCCACCTCCCCCTTCCTTGAGCAACCCATTGTGCCACCGAGCCCAGGCCAGCGCCGCCGACCCGCGCGATCTGTCCAGGCCCGATGACTTGCACCAGACGGCGCCTCTTGCCAACCTCAAGGCCGCCGTGCGATGGGAAAGACCACCGCTCCACCGCAGCCCGACCCGCGAAGCGCCAGGAAAGACCGCCAATGCACTGGGAAAAAATCCACGCCGACGTCAACAACGCCCTCGGCACCCCCAAGGGCGTCACCATCTCCGGGCGCGTCGTCGAGGAGCCCGAGCGCGTCGACCCCACCCGCTCGCGACCCACCCGGCAGATCCTCGAAGACGAGATCAAGAACGCCCACCTCCGGCTGCTCTTCCAAGGCCGCGCCCACCCCATCCAGACCGACGATGAGGGCTTCTTCAAGCTCACCCTCGGCCCGGACGACGCCCTCGCCCCCGGCCGCACCCTGGCCATCGTCACCCCCCCCGAGCGCGACGACATCGCCCTGGGCCGCGCCCGGATCACCCTGCTGCCCGAGGACAGCCGCGCCACCGTCATCACCTCCGACGTCGACCTGACCTACCTCAACACCCCCTTCCAGAAGACCTCCGACAAGCTCCAGCTCCTGCGCGAGGACGCCCGCTCGCGCGCCTCCTTCCCCGGCAACGACGCCCTCTACCGCGGCCTGCGCGGCTCACCCGAGGACCTGCGACCCCTCGTCTTCCTCTCCGGCTCCCCGCGCTTCTTCAAGCGCGTCATCGAGGGTAAGCTCCAGATGGACGGCGTCGAACACGACGCCCTGCTCCTGAAGCCCTTCAAGCACATCGCCTGGCGCACCCTCATGGACCTGCGCCCCCACCTCATCCTGCGCGCCCTCAAGGAGCAGGTCGGCTACAAGCTGCGCGCCCTGCTCGACCAGCGCCTCCGCCTGCCCCCCGCCTGCGCCGAGATCCTCATCGGCGACGACTCCGAGGCCGACTTCGTCAGCTACCACCTCTACACCCGCATCCTCCACGACCCCTGGACCCCCGACGCCCTCAGCGCCGAACTCTCGACCCTCGGCGTCTCCGAGATCGCCCGCCTCAAGATCCTCGACGCCGCCGCCAGCGCCTGCGCCCACAACCGCGCCGACCGCCCCGTCCGCTTCATCGGCATCCGACGCACCGGCGCCCTCAACGAGCGCTTCCAGATCGACCCCTGGCGACGCCCCGAGCTCACCCTCTTCGACGACGCCCTCCAGCTCTCGCTCGCCCTCAACCAGCGCGGCCTCATCGACCTCGACCTCGTCGCCAGCGTCCAGCAGGCCATGCTCCAGGCCGGCCTCACCCCCGCAGACCTCCTCGACAGCCTCAACCGCGCCGCCGACGGCGGCATCGACGCGGACCCGGCGACTCGCCTCGCGCTCACCCGCGCTCCGTCGCGCTGACGCGAGCCCGACGACGGCGCGAGGCTCCCCCCACCGCCGACCGCGCCGCCTCAAGCGCACAGGGGGAAGTCTACTGGAGGCAGCTCTGGAGATCGGCGCAAGCCCGCGAGGCCAGACACGAGAGCAGGGTCAGGCCGGCCTGGCCCTCTCGCTCAAGGAAGGCGTCGCAGCGCTCGACGCAGTTGGGGATGTCGCTGCCCAGCCGCAGCTCCTCAAGCAGCCCGCACTCGTCGGCGTGGGCGCAGACCACCCCGCAGATGGGCTGGCAGAGGCAGCCGTCGACGCAGAGGTCGCCGAAGGCGCAGTCGGGGTCGGAGGCGCAGGAGCAGACATCGGCGTCGGGGTTGTCGTCGGCGTCGGGCTGCCCGACGTCGGGTTGGCCGGCATCGGGCTGGCCGACGTCGGGCGGATCGATCTGGCCGGTGATCTGGACGCCGCAGGCCCCCTCGATGCAGATGGCCTGGTAGACGTTGAGATCCAGCTCGAACTCGTCGCAGAGCTCGACGCGGCGGGCCTTGATGACGTCGATCTCGGGGTCGACCGCGACGCTGTTGGCCGCGACGCTCAAGCCAGGGTGGATCTGCACCACCAGACAGTCCACGTCGGCCTCGCAAGACCTCGGGAGCTGCTCGCCCTTGGCCTCCAGGATCGCGTCCAGCTCCTCGCAGCGCACCGCGTCGGCGCGCTCACAGGCCGAGCCGAGCGACACCAGCGCCAGCGCCGCGCAGAGCCACGCGGCCCGACCGACGCCGAGGGCGCGGACCCCACGGCGGCCCACCCCAGCGCGGCGACATCCTAGCAAACCGTTGATATTGCTTGACATATTGAGGCTCATGGGCGGTCGACGGATCATCCGTCGAGCTCTTCGGAGAGGCGCCGCCGCAGGTCGGAGGGCTTGCCGCCGCCGTCCTTCGCGCGCTCGGGGGGGGGATCGGGCGCCGCGGCCCTCTGGCGCAGGTCCTCAAGGCCCTCGCTGGCCTGCCGATCGCGGCTCAGGCGGCGGAAGCGCTCTTCGAGGTCGTCGCGCAGGGGATCTTCAAGGCCGCTGAGCTCGCGGGCGGCGGCGGAGCCGGCCTCCAGGCCGGCGATGCGATCCTCCATGTCGGAGAAAGCCTCGAAGGGGCGCGATGCGCCAAAGACCTCCTCAGGGAACTGTCGGCGCATGTCCTCGTCAAAGACGAAGGCCCGGCGGCCCTCGCCGAAGCGCTCCTCGGCCGGCGCCAGCCGGCGCTCGCGGCGACCGGGCGTGGTCGAGGGGCTCGACGAGAAGGTCGGGAAGGTGTAGCCGCCGGAGGGCGCCGAGGCGGGGCTGTCCGCGCCGGGGCTCGCCGTGCTGGGGAGCGCCCCGCCGGGGATCGTCGTATGGGGGAGCGCCCCGCCGGGGATCGTGGTGCTGGGGATCGTCGTCGGCTCATTGCGGACGTGCGTCGAGATCGAGTGGCGGCGGCTGCGCGTGGCGTCGAGCTTGACCTCCAGGGCGTCCAGGGAGCGGGACAGGTCGGCGACGAAGGTGCGCTGGCGCTCGATCTCGTCGCGCAGCCGGGCGCTGGCGCTCTCGGCGCGCTTCTTCATCACGAGGCACTCGCGGGCCAGCCCCTCGTCGCCGGCCCGCAGCGCCACCATGGCCTTGTCGTCCCACGCGCCCTCCTCCTCGCGGCTGCGCTCGTAGCGCTGGATGAGCTCGGCCTCCTGCCGCTCGACGAGGCGAAGCTGCGCTCTGGCCTCGCGCGTGGACGACTCCATCTCGCCGATGGACTGATCCAGCGCCCGCTCGGGCTCGTCGCTGCGGTGAACCAGATCGTTGATGTTGGCGCGGATCAAGGTGTTGATGCGATCGAGAATGCCCATGCTCCCCCCCATCGGCTCAAGCCGGCACATGATACACGCCGCCCTGCCCACCCTCAAGGCTCCGGCCTCGGATTGCTCGGGGCCGATTGCAGGGGCCCTGCGATCCGTGCTTCAATGGTCCTCGAAGAGATGGGAGGGGACCTTGACGACGCTGGGGCCTTACAAGATCGTCCGATCGCTGGCGATAGGCGGCCAGGCCGAGGTGCTGCTCGGGGAGCTGGAGGGCCCCGGGGGCTTCGTGGTCCAGCACGCCCTGAAGATCCTCAAAGTCCCGCTCGGCGGACGGCGCCCGGTCGACATCCCCGAGGCGCGCAGCCTCATCGCAGAGGCCCGCCTGCTGGCCCAGCTCTCCCACCCCCACACGCTGGCCATCCACGGCCTTCACATCTTCGACGACCGCCTCGTCATGGTCCTGGAGTACGTCGCCGGCCGCAGCCTCGCCATGCTCCTTGAGCGCCTGGGCCGCACCGGCGAGATGCTCCCCGTCGAGCACGCCCTCTGGGTCGCGCGCTGCGTCCTGATGGCCCTCGATCGCGCCCACTCGCTGCGCGATCAGGGCGGCCGCCCCCTGAGCGTCGTTCACCGCGACGTCAACCCCCAGAAC
>SXGU01043798.1_pt1 | contig 10715 bp, 11 predicted proteins | sample 3174531 | NCBI WGS metagenome assembly SXGU01 (sample SAMN11356863, study PRJNA531348) | freshwater metagenome | isolation source: freshwater sample F1-140 | place: China: Fuxian Lake, Yuxi | collected 2017-12-25 | reverse complement strand
GGGCTGTCCGGAGGTAATCCATACTTAAAGGGCAGCCCGCTGAAACGGATACGTCATTTATGAGCAATCCTGATCCGGAAAACAATACACTCGCAGATCCTCCAACCTTTTGGACGATATTAAAAGACGAGATCAGTGAGAAAGGGATGTTGATTCTCTTCTTACTGCCTGCTCTGGCTTTTTTACTGCTCGCGCAGGGCTACCCATTAATTTATTCTCTGTATCTTTCCTTTATTGATTTTGCCCTGGCAAAGTCACCTATTCTTGGCGGCTATGTTGGTTTTGCCAATTACAGCAGAGCCCTCTCAGACACAGTCTTTCAACAGGCAATTCGCATCAGTCTTACCTTCGCGCTGTTTGCCACTGCTTTTGAGATGGTTTTGGGGCTGCTCCTTGCTTATTTTTTGGTAGGCGAGGGATTTTGGATAAAAATCTGGCGCACGATTTTGATTATGCCGATGGTGATTGCACCTGTAGCGGTTGGAACCATGTGGCGCATGTTATTAAACCCACGCGCTGGGTTGGTCAATTACAGCTTGAGCTTGATTGGGATTACGGCTCCGAATTGGCTGGCTGCTCCCAATACAGCCATGGCTGCAATTATTTGGGTGGATGTCTGGCAATGGACGCCTTTTGTGATGGTGATTTATGTCGCCGCGTTGAGTGCTTTACCCAGTGACCCAATTCGGGCTGCTGAGGTGGACGGCGCCTCCCGTTGGCAAATTTTCCGTTATATCATTTTTCCATTATTGGTCCCGGTATCGATGCTTACCCTGATGTTTCGTTTAATCGATACCATTATGGTGCTGGATATTGTCTATACCCTTTCTTTTGGAGGTCCCGGTTTTAGTACGCACACGATGAGCTTTTTAATCTACCAACAGGGTCTGCGCTACTTTAATATCAGTTTTGCTTCGGCAATGGCATGGATTCTTCTAGGAATGACCCTGGTGGTTGCGATCATTCTTATCGTAATTCGAAACAACTGGTTGGCACGCCGTTTTGGAAAGGAGTGATCGATGAAAACCCCATCCCTGGATCGCTGGATAGATATTGTTTGGAATATTGTGCGGATTTGTGTGATTGCTATCGCACTCCTTGTTACTGTTATTCCTTTTATTTACCTTTTTATCAATAGCATTAAACTGCCGTTGGAGTTTTTAACAGTACCACCGACCATTCTTCCTTCTAAAATAACTTGGGAACATTACCAGTTGATATTCTTTGAGGAAGGTGGAACAACCTCCCATATTTTAATGAATTCCATCATTGTTACGGTGGCGACAACCATCATCTCCGTTTTTATCGGTTCACTGGCGGCTTACAGTCTGGCACGTCTGGAACTACCCTTTAAGTTATCGACGATTATTGCTTTTATTTTTTTGGTGGTACGTTTTTATCCAAAAATTACTACGACGCTCCCATATTATATTTTGATGCGCAATTTCAAATTATTGGATACCCAGGCAGCCATTATTATCGCGCATGTCAGTATCACGTTGCCATTCGCGGTCTGGCTGATGCTGACTTTTTTCCAGGAGCTACCGAAAGAGCTGGAACAATCCGCGATGCTGGATGGCTGCACACCCTGGCAAAGATTCTCTAAAATCGTGCTTCCGCTTGCTGCGCCTGGATTGGGTACATCTGCAATCCTTACCGCGCTTGTTTCGTGGAATGAATTTTTGATCGCATCCAGTCTTTCTTCGGTAAAAGCCAAAACATTACCGGTCGCGGTAACCAGTTTTGTTACCGATAAAGGTATCCTGTGGGGTCCCATGTCCGCGGAGAGTGTTGTAATTGTCCTGCCGATTATGATTTTTGCCTTGTTCGCCCAACGTTACCTTGTACGCGGGTTGACCATGGGCGCAGTGAAGGGGTAAAAAGAATTTCTATGGCAACAATAGACTTAAAAAACTTGAGTAAAAACTTTCAAAGTGTATGCGCTGTGCGCGATGTTAATCTGCGAATCGAGGACAAGGAATTCTTAACGTTACTCGGACCCAGTGGCTGCGGCAAGAGTACCACGTTGAATATGATCGCTGGTTTGGAAAAACCATCCACAGGCGAAATCTATATCGATGGTTATCTGGTCAACCATATCCCTCCAGCGAGACGCGATGTAGCCATGGTATTTCAGAATTATGCTTTGTATCCACACATGACCATTCGCGAGAATATGGGTTTTGCGTTAAAAATCCGCAAGACACCAGAAGAAGAAATTGAGAAAAAAGTGCGTGAAGCGGCGCGTATTTTGGAGATCGAAAATTTATTGGATCGCCGGCCGCGCCAATTATCGGGTGGACAACGCCAGAGAGTAGCCGTTGGGCGTGCCATCGTACGCAATCCAAAAGTATTTCTGCTTGATGAGCCGTTGAGTAATCTGGATGCTACTCTGCGGGTACAGATGCGCGCCGAACTTAAGATGATCTTTAACCGTCTTCAGGCAACCGCGATTTACGTAACCCACGATCAAGCCGAAGCGATGACGATGAGCAACCGGATTGCCATTTTCAAAGCGGGTGTGATCCAACAAGTGGATACTCCTTTACGGATTTATTATCATCCGGTTAACCGTTTCGTTGCCAGTTTTGTTGGCAGTCCTCCTATCAATTCGATGACCTGCCGTATAGAAGAACAGAATGGTAAGTTATTCGCGCAAACGCGAGATTTTTCGATTGACTTAACGCTTCTAGGAAAAGAGAATGAGTTGTCTTCCTATATAAATAGGGAAGTGGTGCTTGGCATTCGTCCCGAAGATGTTTGTCTGGCGAATGAAAATAATCCATTGACTGCGAAAGCCGAGGTCAAAGTGATTGAGCAAATGGGCTCTTCGACGATTTTATATGTTAACACGGGCAACCAACTCATCACCATGGAGATGAGTGGCAATTTCCAGTCTCAGGTTGGCGATCTTGTTAGCATTAGCTTTCCTGTCAGACGTATTTATATGTTTGATCAGGATAACGACAACACGTTTCTTTTTCCACAGATGGATTAACAAATTTGCCAGATTTTTTATAACAATTAGAGGCTGTTTTAACAGAGGCAGTTTTAACCAGAAGAAAGGAGAGATTTATGGAAAAATTGGCAATTTTAGGCGGAACACCCACCCGAACTGCACCCTGGCCTACGTGGCCTGTCTATGATGAAGCAGACGAACAGCGTTTACTCGATGTTTTCCGCTCGGGAAATTGGTGGCGGCATTCGTATGGACAGGGGGTGGAACTCATAGAAGATGAAAAACACCCGCGCAGTACGGTGGCGCAATTTCAGCACCAGTTTGCATTGGCGCATGAATGTAAATATGGCATTTGCGCTGCGAATGGGACGGTTACGATGGAAATTGCCTTGCGCGCGGCGGGAATTAAGCCTGGAGATGAAGTCATCATTCCGCCTTATACTTATGTGGCAACCGCTACCGCCCCCTTGATGGTGGGAGCCATTCCTATTTTTGTGGATATTGACCCGGATACCTATAATTTGGATGTTAAGCGGCTGGAAGAGGCGATTACCGAGCGTACGCGGGCGATCATTCCCGTTCATTTCGGTGGGCAACCGTGTGAGATGGATGAAATCAACCAGATAGCCAGGAAGTACGATTTGATCGTCCTTGAGGATGCGGCGCATGCGCATGGTTCCATGTACCGTGGTCATAAATGCGGTTCACTTTCTCAAATTGGCTCTTTTAGTTTTCAATTGTCGAAGAATATGACTGCCGGTGAGGGAGGAATTATCACCACCAATAACGAGCAATATGCCGAAACATGCGAAATGTTGGTTTGGGCTGGGCGGAAAGTGGGTCATCCCTGGTACCAGCATTTTGTGCTGGCATCCAACGCCCGTATGACCGAGTTTCAAGGAGCGATTCTACAAGGGCAATTATCCAGGCTGGAAGGACAGAACGAGAAACGGACTGCCAACGCGCTGGTTCTGGATCGCGAGTTGAAGGAAATCGAAGGCATCGATCCGCTGGTGCGTTTGGCCTCAACAACCCGTTCATCGTATCATATCTATATGTTCCGTTACCACGCGGAAGCCTTTGGCGGTGTGGATAAAGCCCATTTTACAGCAGCACTACAAGCGGAAGGGATCAGTGGCACTTTTGCCGGTTACACAACCCCATTATATGCCAATCCGATGTTCATCGAAAAAGAATTTATGGGCGGATCATGGACGGTGGATACCTGGGAACACGGGCGCAAGATTAATTATGCTGATTTTTCGAAAAGTTGCCCGGTATCTGAGCGTGCCTGTGCCAGCGAAGCCATCTGGATTCCTCAAACCATGTTACTGGCAGAGGAAAGTGATATGATCGATATTGCCAACGCCATCCGGAAAATCCAACGCCAGGCAGAGGGCTTGCTTTAATGCGTTATCCCGAAAAGGGTCAGATATTTTTTATCCACTTTAAATAATTTACGAGGAGGTATAAGATGAGTTACAAGAAATGGGGACTTGCATTCCCGGTAATACTAGAAGGTCTTGGTGCTGACCAAGTGATGGCTGAAGCGGCAGAGATGGGACAGAGTGAATTTATCTTGTGTGCCCTTATTTACAATGGATACCGGATGGTGTTGCCCAGACATCCCAGACAAATTTACCAATTGGAAGCTGGCATGACTTTTTATCCATCCGACCCATCTTTTTATAAAGATTGCGAGATCAAACAAATGTCGACTCAGGATTTTGCCGGGCGTGACTTGTTTATGGAAGCCGCCAAGGCTGGCGAGAAACATAACGTAAAACTTTCTGCCTGGGTTACCTGCTTTGCTAACAACCGCGTTGCCCGCGATTATCCTGAGGTGGCAATGCAAAACCTGTATGGTTCGCGCGACCGGCTCTTTTTATGCTTCAATAATCCCGAAGTGCAGAAATATTGCTGGGGTATGTTTCGTGATCTGGTCAGTCACTATCCACTGGCAAGTGTCATGGCTGACAAAATCCCCCAATCCATGTTGGAATTAAATTCCTTCGCCGGTCGGATTGATCCACTCCTGCGTCTGGCAGGCTCGATCTGCTTCTGTGAACACTGCATGAAACAGGCTCGTGAAGATGGAGTCGATCTGGCAGAAGCCAAGAAAATATTATTACAGGTGGCAGATTCTAGCCGCAAGGTACCCCAATGGGCGCGTGAGGCTATGCCGGATGACCTGCGCGGAGATACCGAGATTCCTTTGTTTCTCCTCGAAGAACCGTTGATTATGGATATATTACGCTGGCGCATCGATTGTATCGTCCGTTTTCTGGCTCAGACACGCCAGATCGTACGCGGTATCCAGCCGGATACAAAAATGGCAGCGTGTTTGGTGCCGCCAGTAAAAGTTGGACACGACGCGACCTCACCGCGTGCATGGTTGGGTGCACAGTCCTATCGGAAATTTTCTACGGTTGTAGATACCATCCATAGTGTGATCCATTGGGAGCCGGAAGTTGTCGCTTACGATACACGCCGGGCACGCGACATGATCGATGCCGGTAATCCAAAATGTGAATTGTGTGTCCACGTGGCTGCTTATGGTAAACGCAAACCGGAAGATATGGCGAGTCTTGCTCAAGCCGCCCGAGGACAAGGCGCAGACAGCATGGCTTTCTTCTGCCATGACCTGCTTGACAAACCGATGATCGAAGCTTTAAAGTCTCTGCCTGAATGAATTCTCTCGAAAGACACTGTATTGCTTGATATTAAGGAGCCAGATCGGGTTCCCCTGGCTCCTTCTTTCCTTACGCGCACCGCCAAGCTGGCAGGGGTGCACCAGTATGATTACCATACCAACCCGGAAGTATTGGCGTCCGCCCAGATCGCTCATTGCGACCACTATGATTTTGATGGGGTGTACATCAGTTCTGATAATGTCATCATGTATGAGGCATTGGGAGGAAAAATATTTTTCCCAGACGAAAATTCCTATCCATTCTGGACAGACCCGATTTTGACTGGCAGCCACGACCTGTCGAAATTGTCCATTCCAGACCCGACGCGGGACGGGCGTATGCCGCTGGTTATCGAAGCCGCCCGTATTGCCGTAGAGCGAGTAGGCGCGCGGCGTTTTGTCCTGGCGAATATTGATACGGGACCGTTCTCTTTAGCCTGCACGCTGATGGGGATTGATAACGCCATGGCGTATCTGGTGGAGAAACCAGAAGAAATGAGGGCTATCTTTGATTTTTGCAGCGAGGTGGCGATTGCCTATGGAATTGGGATGGCGAAGAGTGGTTGTCATGGCATTCAATTTGGCGAGGCGACCGCCTCTCTGATTGGAAGACGGCGTTATGAGGAATTGGTCTGGCAATATGATTGTAAGGTGATCAGGGAGTTGAAGAAACTCGGCGTTTATGTCTTCTTGCATGTTTGCGGTAATAGTACCCCGATTTTTGACCTGATGGTCGAGAGCGGCGCAGATTGTTTGGAGTTTGATAGTCTGGTGGATATTGCCTGGGCAAAAGAGAAAGCGGGCAGAAAAGTCGCATTAAAAGGAAATATTAACACGACTCACTTTATTAAGATGTCACCAGATGAGATGTTAGCGGAATGTAAGCGGATTATCACTGCTGCAAAAGAGGGAGGCGGCTTTATTTTATGTGGAGGCTGTGAGGTTCCAGCCGATACGCCGCATGAAATTCTTCAGGTTTTGCGCCGTTCTGTGGATGAGTTTGGCAGGTATTAAGGAGGTACACATGATCAAGGTTGGGATTCTGGGCGCGGGTTTTATGGGAATAACCCATGCCCGGGCGTTTGCGAAGATGCCCCTTGTGCAGGTTGCCGTAATCGTCGACACGGTTAAAGAAAAAGCAGAGAAATTGGCAGCGGAAATCGGCTGCCGGTTTGAAATAAACCCAGAAGTGGTTTTTGATGATCCTACGATTTCGCTGATTGATGTGACTTTACCGACGCCTTTTCACCCACAATACGCCATTCGGGCATTGCAAGCTGGCAAACATACCATCGTTGAAAAACCGCTTGCTTTATCCGTGGCAGAAGCGGACGCGATGATTGAGGCGTCTCACCAGACAGGAAATTTCTTAATGGTGGCGCAGGTACTGCGATTCTGGCCGGAATATGCTGCCATTATTGATATATTACAAAGCGGAAGACTGGGAAAACCCATCAGCGCCGTGACCTACCGGCTTTCTAATGCTCCCCAATGGGCAACCTGGTTCCTGGATCCGAAAGCTTCTGGTGGTACCGTCCTGGATCTGGCGATCCATGATATTGATATGTTGAATTGTCTTTTTGGTCCCCCTGAAACTGTCTTCGCTACCGGGGCTGATGAACATAATGGTGACTGGGGGCATGTCATGATTCTGGGAAATCATAATGGTGTGAAAACTTCTATTGAAGCCAGTTTTAATATGCCAAAAGACTTTCCGTTTGCAGCGGGGATACGTGTCCTGTGTGAAAAAGGGATGCTGGAATACAAATTTCAGGCGGGAGGTGCCTCCTTGGAACAGGGTGAGCCGTTGAATGTTTTCCGGCTGCATGAACCTGGAAAGCCAAACCAGTCGCTTGAGGTCGCAGCGGGAGATGCCTATGAAAGAGAGATCGCTTATTTTGTGCGATGTGTTGAGACCGGGCAGGCGCCGCAGGTTGTTACCGGTGAGGATGCGCGCTCAGCTATTCAAGTTGCCTTGAGCGCTCGCCAATCTATGCTAAGTGGAAAGCCCGTCCAGATATTTGGCGCGGCATATTAAGAAAGGAGGCTTTATGAAAACAGATGCTGTTTTAACAGAGGCTGTTTTAATATAAACTGTTTTAACACCAGAATCTGTCCAGACCGTGTTGGCGGTCGGGGCGCATCCAGATGATTTGGAAATATTGTGTGCCGGCACACTGGCAAAGTATGCCAAGGCGGGAGTTAAGGTTGTTATGGCAATTGCCACGGATGGTTCTGCGGGACATATGGTAATCCCTGCTTCCGAATTGAAGGAAATTCGCCATCTGGAAGCAAAAAATTCAGCCGCCATCATCGGGGCTGAATTGCACTGGCTTGGATACACGGATGAATTGATTTTTGAAGATATATCGACGCGCCTGCGCTTTGTCGATTTAATCCGCCAGGCAAAACCGGATGTTATTCTGACGCATGCCCCCAACGATTATCACCCAGATCACCGGGTGGTCAGCCGCCTGGTGTTTGATGCATCTTTCCTGTCCAGCCTGCCGCACATTCAGACAGAATATGCGGCGCACCCGGGAGTGCAATCGTTGTATTATTTTGATGTCTTAAGTGGGCTTAATTTCGTCCCCAGTGAATTTGTGGACATAAGTGAGACCTTTGCGATTAAGAAACAGATGTTGGAAAGTCATGTCAGCCAATTAAAATGGCTTAAAGATCACGACGGTATCAATGCTCTGGATTTTATTGAGATCATGTCCCGTTCGCGCGGGTTACAATGCGGCGTAGTACTGGCTGAAGGATTCCGCCCTGAGCAGGGTTGGGGTCGGATGCGTCCTTACCGGGTTCTTCCATAAAAATTTATGAATATTATTGATTTAACCGGTTTGATTGAAGAAGGAATGTGGCTGGATAACCCACTTATTCTACCGCCGGTGATCGAGCGGTTTGCCAGCGTAGATGGTCCGACCGGATGGGATGCCCATCGTTTTACCTTATCCACCATTATGGGAACCTATATGGAAGCCTCCGCTCATCTGTTTCTTGATGAAGAAACCATTGACCAGGTACATCCAGAGCGTTTTATCTGTCCGGCGGTCGTGCTTTCATTGCCGGATTGTGCTCCCAATCAGACGATTTGTGCAGATGACCTGCGGGCGGTTAATGCTGATCTCCATGCAGGTGATGCCGCGTTAATTTCTACGGGTTGGGAACGAAGGTGGAATAAAACTGGATTTGTCGAAGAGAGTCCTTATTTTACATTGGATGCGATGCAATGGCTGTTAGACACTGGGGCAGCAATCATCGGAGCGGATCTTCCCTGTTTTGATAGTCCAACCCGACCGGAGGGTGTTGTCAAATTACTCTTTCAATATGGACGTTTACTGGTGGCTCCGTTGGTTAATCTGCGCCTGGCGCGTGAGAAGAATATGTTAAAATCGACCCTGATCGCATTGCCGTTGAAAATTAAAGGAGTGTGCGGTACTCCCTGCCGGGCGATATTGGTTGATTCAATATAGATGATTAAAATATTCCCAATTGAGTACTTACACCAGCGGCGCAGGAGATGTATTCTGTGCTGCCCTGGCGGCGGGGATTGTGAAGGGGAAGACTTTATAACCAGCTTATAATTTTTGAAAAGGAGTTTGATACCGCTTTGGCGCGACGCTGAACGCCCACGTGCATTTGCATTTGTGCATGCTGGACGGGGTGGTGGCGCAGGGGCGGCAGGGTCTGGTGTTTCGCAGGGCTGAGGTGGATGAAGCATGTGTGGAGCGGGTGCAGGCGGCAGTGCGGCAGCGGCGTGGGTTGCTGAGCAGGGAGACGATTCCCAGCTCAAGGCGTTCTTGGATGAGTTCTTTGACGCGGGGCTGATACCCTTTGCGCTTATACGGTGGGAAGTGACCGGACTCGATGATGAAATAAGAAGGTTGTGGTAGTACGCGCGAGTTGCTCTAGCATGTGCATTTGCTCGGCACGGACGGGTCGGCGATACCGGAAGATGTTTCGCCGGCACTCGGGGTCGTCAATGAAACGTACGATGACAGATTGCGGAGACTGTCTGGCGTGGTGTTGATACCGGAGATCACCGGCGACTGGTGGACGATTGCGACGACACCTGACCTCGGGGCATACCGTTCAGTCGCTGCTCAGCCGATGGACTTCGGTATCTGGCGTGCCGCGGACGATAGCTGGCAGCTGGGGGCCTGCATCCGCGGTACTGGCTGCGGCGGACACGGCCGCTTGCTCTATCGCTGGTCTTCCGAGTCTCTGCGATCTGCGCAGTGGCGACCCAAGGGTATCCTGTTCGAGGCCGATCCAGGCTGCGGCGAGACGCCTGGGGGACTACAGGCGCCGTTCGTTATGCGTGACGAAGACCGATTCGTCATGGTTTATGGGGATTGGGTGAACATCTGTATGGCGATCAGCGAAGACGGCGAAAGGTTCTCCCGACGGCTAGACGACAACGGAATCTCGGCCTTGTTCAATGAAGGTCTGAATGCGAATACACGCGATCCTATGTTGCTGAAGCACAAGGGCGTCTACTACGTCTACTACACCGGTGTCGTAAACGATGAAGGAGCGATCTATTGCCGCAGGTCGAACGATCTTCTCCGCTGGGAAGAGTCGACGATAGTGTGCCGTGGCGGCTCGGGTGGCTGCGGCCCAATGGACGCCGAGTGCGCGTTTGTGTGTTCACATCAGCGTTACGATGCCTTCTCTCTGTTTCGCTGGCACAGCGACGGTCTGACCAGTGTGTACTGGTCGAACGATCCGCTGGATTTCGGCGTCGACACCGACGCCAAACGAATCGCCGTTCTTCCGGTGGAGGCCGCCAGGGTCATTGCCGAGGGCGGTAATCACTTCATTTCATCCCTGCATGATGATTACACCGGAATTCGCTTGGCGAAAGTGCGCTGGGTCGAACGCAAAGCGCAATAGCATGAGAAAATCAACCTCCAGCTGGTCGTCCTTCTGGAATAGCTTTTCAGAATGGGAGAAGGTAATTTTTGGGTTAACCGGAGATGACCTGAATAGAGCTGAGGCCTGGTTTTCAAAATGGGTCAACGAGGTCGATATTGGTGGTCCGAGGGAAGTCTT
>SXGU01032122.1_pt1 | contig 10715 bp, 9 predicted proteins | sample 3174531 | NCBI WGS metagenome assembly SXGU01 (sample SAMN11356863, study PRJNA531348) | freshwater metagenome | isolation source: freshwater sample F1-140 | place: China: Fuxian Lake, Yuxi | collected 2017-12-25 | reverse complement strand
CGTGCCGAGACGCCGTCGAGTGGATCGCATTTCACGTCGAGTCCTGCTGCTGCGAGTTCGTGCCAGTAGATCGCTGGGGTTGATCGATCGACGAAGACGGTCTTGGTTCCAGTTGCGAGTACGCATTGCGCAGTTGCCTGTGCGGTAGCGGTCTCTCGATCGCCCGAAAGCCCACTCTTGGGAGCGAAGTCAGCTGGGCACGCGACGCGGTCCGCCCGCGCGCTCGCCTTGGCGCGATCCATTTCGATGTCGCGGAGTATCAACGTGGTCTTGGGACTTGCTGCCGTACCGTGAAACACGGTGACGAGCGCTGCGGGATCACCAACGGGAAATCGAATACGGTGATGCAGCCACGCGTTGAGTGCTGGAACCCCAGCGCACACGGTGACGCGCGAAGGGGGGGAAGGCATGGGCTATCCCTGAGCCTTTTCCCGAAGCGCGGACGCGGCCTGCTTGTTTGATTCGACGGTCGAGTGCTCGCGCATTTCTTCTTCGGCACGCAGGCAGAGTTGGCGGAGCGTTGTATGCAGTGCCTCATGCTCGGGCACCGCGTCAAGCAGAGCCACTGCGTAATCAACCTGACGAACAGCATCCATGCCAGTGTCGATCATGCCAATGGCGGCATCGCCGAGTTCTTCGAGAGCCCAGAGGAACCACTTCTTGGTTGGTTTCGCCGGCTTCTCCGGTGGATCGATGCGCGCCCGAACCGTGACGAGTCCGATCGCAACGATGGGGATGAGTCCGAGTTGAGTTGTCGGCTCGCGACACAGTATGAGCGCGGGGGTCTCTCGACGAAGGGCAGTCAGGCGAATGCGCCTTGCGTCAGAGCCAACCAGTGGCGGCTGAAGCATGTGCATTCCTGCTGGCACGCGATGATCCTCGCCGATCTCTCCCTCAATCCACTTGATGGTCGTCCCTGCACTCGCAAGTTGCATCCGCTGGCGCCGAGACTCCTGAAGCGCGAGCAGCGTGCGCGCCATGCGTCCAAACTCACCAACCTGATGCGCGAGTTCGATCGCTCGTACGGCCAATCGTTCCGACTCAAACCAGCGGGCAGCCTTCAGCGCCTCCTCAGCCTTCTGCATGAGTTCGTCGATCCGAGCGGCTTTCGCTGGTGTCGTCATTGGTTTTTAGGCTACCCGCGAGCGACCCGCGATGCGCGCTTGTCGTCCGTCCGTTTGGTTTCGAGTGAACGCCCATTCAACCCATCTGTGACAGCCCGCAGGCTCTCGGCGATGCGCCGTACGACCTTTGAGTTTGGATGATCCTTCAGGAGCGAGGCAATCTTGGCGACACCTTCGCCGCCTCGCACCCGAAAAATACGCTTGTACACCTCTTTGGCTGCCTCAATCTCGCTCTCGCTGAGCCCAAGCCGGCTCATGCCAACATTGTTGTAGCCGCGGATCGCAGCGGGGCTGCCCTCTGCGAGCATGAATGGAGGTACATCCTTTGATACGCGCGCCATGCCTCCAACGAAGCCGCAGTACCCGACCCTCACAAAGTGGTGAAGCCCTGCACCGCCACCGATATTGGCGTAGTCATCGATCTGAGTGTGACCAGCGAGCATCGCGTTGTTTGCAAAGATGCAGTGATTGCCAATCACGGCATCATGGGCGATGTGCACATTGCCCATGATGAGGTTGTGCGATCCAACGCGCGTGATGCCGCCGCCGTTTCCGGTGCCACGGTGAATCGTGCTGTGCTCGCGAATGGTGTTGAAGTCGCCAATCTCGAGCCATGTCGGCTCGCCATGAAACTTCAGATCTTGCGGATCGCCACCGATGACGGTGAAGGGATGGATCTCATTTCCGCGGCCCATGCGCGTGAGAGATGTGATGTGCACTTGGGACCGCAGGATGCAATCTTCACCCACAGTGACTCTGGGTCCAATCGTGCAGTACGCACCGATCGTCGCCGAGGGGGCGATTTCGGCGGTCGAGTCGATGATTGCGGTCGGATGAATCTTGCTCATGCGCTACTCGAATTCTGCGTCAACCATCATGAAGCGAATCTGCGCCTCTGCCGCGAGCTTGCCCTGCACCCACGCTCGCCCCTGCACAGCGGCCGATCGAGCACTTGCTCGAAGCGTCTCGACCTCGACGATCAACTGATCACCAGGGGTCACTGCCTTTCGCAACTTGACCTTGTCGAGCGAGAGTAACACGGCGACCTTTCCGGTGTGTTCGAGAGTTTGCGAGAGCAACAAACCCCCGAGTTGCGCCATCGACTCGACGATCAGCACCCCCGGCATGATCGGCGTCCCTGGGTAGTGCCCTGGGAAAAATGGCTCATTAATCGACACATTCTTGACGCCAAGGGCGCGTCGTGATCCCTCAAGTTCGACAACTCGATCGATCAGCAGCATCGGATAGCGATGTGGCATGATGCGGGCAATGGCGCGCGCATCGAGGACGCGCCCCGAACCGACGGTCGTAACGCGCGCCTTTGCAGCGACCTGTTCGGCGAGCTTGCGCGCCATCCGCCGATTGAGGTCATGGCCCGAGCGCTGCGCCACAATCTTTCCCTGCAGCGCAATCCCAGAGAGTGCGAGGTCTCCGATGACATCGAGCACCTTGTGGCGCACGCATTCATCAGGAAAACGAAATGCGTTTTCAAGTGGCCCCTCGTCGCCGATCACGAGCGCATCGCGTGGCGTGAGGTGGCGACACATGCCCGCCCCCCAGAGCGCTTCAGCTTCGGCACGCAGACTAAATGTTCGCGCTGGTGCGATCTCAACGCCGAAGTCGTCGCGTGTGAAATCGAAGTGCCGGCTCTGCCGACCGATGCACGATGAGACGCTCGAATAGTCGAGCTCGTACGTGACGCGAAATCCTGGGTCTTCTGAGGGAAGCGCCGCAATCAGTGCACCATCCTCTTCAATCACAATCGGATCGGAGATGCGGTGGACGATTCGTAGCGAGTCTTGCGCGACGATGCCCGCCGCACGAAGTGGCTCAAAAAACGGGAGGGCTGAGCCATCACCCGCGGGAATCTCCGGACCTCGCAAGCGGATACGCACATTGTCGATCCCGAGCCCAACCACTGCACTGAGGCAATGTTCGACGGTGTCGATTGTCGCGTCGCCCACCCGCAGAGTCGTTCGCCTCGGCCGAGAAACGGCGTTTGAAATGAGTGCGGGGATGGCCACTGGTTCGCCCAAATCAATGCGCTCAAAAATGATCCCAGTGCCAGCGGGAGCAGGAAGAAACTCCGCCTCCGCATCGGCGCCACTGAGCAACCCCTTGCCGCGCACGATTGTCGAGGTCGCAATTGTGTGCTGTTTGCGTTCTTCAGAGATGCCGCGAGCCGTGGGCGATTGGCGCGAAAGTGGCCGCAAGTCTCCAGCAGGATCGGACGAGTGCAGGGGTGATGCGCTCATGATCCACTGGTTTCTGCGCTCTGGTGCTTAGCGCGCTTGCTCGCCTCAACGATGCGCATCAGATCGCGCGCGAGCGGCGAGAGCTTTTGCAGTGCGAGGATGTGGCGCATCTCAGCACGAATCTCTCGTGCTGGCATTCCGCCCCAAACCTCACCAGCGGGCACATCGTTGATGAGTGCTGTTCGTGCGGCGAGCTGCGCGCGTGATCCAACAGCGCGGTGATCTGCAATACCCGTGCCGGCTCCGATTCGAACCCAATCGCCAATCGTGCACGACCCCGCGACTCCCGAAAGCCCCGCCATCACTGTGTTCGAACCGAACTGGACGTTGTGACCGATCTGGCAGTGATTATCGATTTTCGTGCCAGCGCCAATGCGCGTCGATCCGAAGGTTCCTCGATCGACGCAAGTGCAACTGCCGATCTCGACGCCATCCTCGAGCACAACATTTCCCAAGTGGGGAATGCGCAGCAATCCAGCCCCATGTGGGGCGGGGCGGTATCCGAATCCCTCGGTCCCGATGACGGCTCCCGCATGCAGGATCACGCGGTTCCCAATGACGCATCGCTCACGGACGACTGCATTCGCGTGAATCGTCGTGTCGTCGCCAATAGTGACCCCGCCGTAGATGCGCGCGCCTGCATGAATGATGACGTTGCGTCCGATGCGGCAGTTTGCGCCGATCCAAACCTGCGGCGCGACGAAGATCTCATCGGCTAGGAGGTCCGTCGACTCAACCACACTCGTCGGATGGATCCCGCGCGCGGGGCGTTCGGGCTGCGGTGCGAAAAGTTCGAGCAGCGTGATCATCGCAACGTCTGCGTTCGCAACCCGAACGAGTGCGCGCGTAGTGGCGTTGTGACCTGGCACGTCAAGATCACCCGATACGAGGGCAACCTGCGCGCGCGAATCCGCCCACAATTGGGCGTAACTCGCGTCCGTGATGAAAGTCGCGTCAGTGGAAGTGGCATTGCGAAGGTCGCAGAGACCCTCGACGATGATCGCGCCGGGGCCGTCAAGTGCTCCGCCAACCTTGAGGGCGATCTCTTGAGCAGTAATCCGCATGCCGTCAGCTCTTGCCAGGAAGCGCGGACGCTGGCGCCGCCGGCGAGCCTGCAGACGGATGATCGGCGCGATAGTCACTGTTCATGCGCTCGATGAGCAGATCGGTGATGTCGAGCGTCGGGTTGCTGTACAGCATCCGCCGCCCATTGATTTGTTGCATTGTTCCTTCGAGGTTGGTCGGATTGATCGTCGGAACAGTGTCGTCGATGAAGACGAAATCGATCTTCTGCTCGGCAGAGATCTTCGCACATGAACTTCGAATTGCCATGTAAGCCTCGCGCACTGCATTCGCCTGCTCTGACTCCATTTTGAGCTGAGCGAAGTTTTGCAGCGCGCTCAGGTCGCCAGCGCGAAGAATTGCCTTGTTGAGTGCGTCATTGTGAGCTGTCGAACCGGGCTGAAAGCTCTCAAGGTCATCTTGCATCGCGCGCACTTCGTCAGCCAGTTTCGTGACGCGCTTCTCAAGTGACCCACGAAGTTCGACAGCGCGGCTATCCGATGCCTTCAGTTGATCGAGCGACCGGTACACCTTCTCGAGATCGACCGAAGCGACGACCGCGGGTGACGTTGGGAATCCAGCCGCCCACAAAAGTGCGGCAGCGATGAGCGAGATCGGAATGAGGAAGTGTTTGAATGGCATGGGACCCTTTTGAGATTACGGAGCAACTGCAGGTGCGGGGGCCGGAGCCGGCGTTGGAACGTTCGTCGGTGAATGGGGAGTAGCTCTCGCGTTGTTCATTCGCTGGATGAGCTTCTCCGTGAGATCGTCTGCCTTCGCGGCGTACAGGACCCGCCGCCGCGAAATCTGCTCGACCACTTGTTGAGCGAGCGGCATCTGGCTGCGACGATCCCGTTGAAACTCAGCTGTCCCGTCGTATACGAAGACATACTGATACCCCTCGCTCTGCGCGAGTTTGTCTGCTTCAGATGCGATCGAGCGAAAGAGTCCCTCCCAGCGAAGCGCCTGCTCGCGGTCGGCTTCCTGCTGCTTCATGGTCGCCCACTCCTTGAGTTGCAGTTGTTCGAGCGCAAGCCCATCTCGAATCGTCTGCCGTTCGGTCGGATCGGTCACCGCATCTGATTCACGCGCGCGAGTTTCGAGCTGCTCTTTGCGACTCTTCAGCTCCTGCTCGAATCGATTGGCAAGTTGAGTCAACTCGATTTCCATCTCGCCGCGCTCTTGAATCTTGTCGAGAATTCGCCGAATGTCGACATTCGCCACAGCAGAGGGTGGAGCAGCGAGCCGCCCAGCGGTATAGGCCGCACTCCCAACTGCGCAGGTCGCTGCGATAAGCACTGCGATCGAAAATGAGATGTGACGTGTGCGCTTCTCCATAGTTTTGCAGTGTAACCAAGAACGCCGAATTCCCCCAGCGACGCGCTAGGACGGCACTGCTCAGAAGGGGAGTTCCGCTGTGAAACTAAACACTTCAGTCTGGTCGGTCTCGTACTTCACAAGTGGAATGGCAAGATCAAACGCAAGTGGCGCAGGACCAAGCTGCGGGATGAAGAGCCGGATTCCCATTCCAACCGAGACACGGTAAGGATTCAGCGTCAGAGAATCGGTGACCGTGCCCGAGTCGCAGAAGAGCACGCCTGCAACGAACTTGTCAAAGATGGGCACTTCGTACTGCGCTCCCGCAAAGAAGCGAAAGTTGCCGCCAATGGGCTGTCCGTTGGGGAGACCCGTCGGGGTGCCATCTGTGGTTGTAATGATTTCAGTGGCTGGAGTTGGCGGATCGGTGCCAATGGCGAGAGGACTCAGAGGACTGACTGATCGAAACTGAAACCCGCGGAGCGACCGTCCACCAAGATAAAACTTCTCAGACACCGGAGCATTGTCTTGAAAGATGTACCCGGCGCTTGTGGTGAGCTTCAGCACACTCTTGCGCCCAAAGAAGTCTTCGGCAAGGGGGAGGAACGTCGTGTACTGCCCAGCAACAAGTGGAAACTGATACGGGCCGCCCATTCCTCCGAAGTACGAGACATCTGCTTCAAAGCGCGATCCGCGACTCGGTCGCATCGGATTGTCGAAATTCGTGCGTGAGAAGCTCAACCCAACCGAGTTGATGAAGGCCGGGCCGCGATCCTCATAGACAGCCATCGGAGTGTTCGATGCAAAGTCTGTGAGCGTGACCGACTGCAAACTCATGCGCGCAGAGCCCGTCCACATATCGCCGAATGTTCGTGAGACGGCAAAGGTTGTCGCGATTCTCTCTTCGACGAATGCCTGGTAGACACGGTTGCGATAGAAAACGCTCGAGCCGAATCCGTAGTCACTGTCAAAGATGCTCGGTTCGCCAAAGCTGATCGCGTAATTGCTCACGTCGACACCGGGAGAAATCGCAATCGAGAAGTTCTGCCCAGCGCCGCGAAACGCGCGCCCACTGACGAATTCGTCGTAGGTCTGCGGCGTGTCGGCGATGTCAAAGTTCTGCTGGGCGAGCGAAATCTGCCCGAAGAACCCAGAGTCGCTACCCATCCCGACGCCAAAGTTGAGACTGCCGGTATTGCGCTCCTTCACTTCGACGAGCAGATCGCGCACGGTCGGGTTCGCTTCATCAGCCACCTGCGGCGTGACGGTCGCCGAGTTGAAGAGTTGCGATCCCTCGAGTCGCAGTTTCGAAAGTTCAAGTTCGTGGCCATCGAGCGGCCGGCCTGGCTGGATGCGGATTCGCCGACGCACCACATTGTCTTTGGTGATGTAGTTGCCCTGAATGCGCACGAGACCCGCCACGACGGGCACCGACTCGCGCACTGTCACGATCATGTCGACTTCAGGTTCTTCGCCGATTCGGATCCAGGTGGGATCAGCACGCGCATCGATGTAGCCCATCGATTGGTAGGCCTCGACAACTGCCTTGGTTGATGCGTCGACCTTGTCTTGGGTGAAGAAGTCTCCAGGTCGAATGACCATGAGTCCGAGCACTTGTTCGGCGCGCATGACGCGCGGTTTGTCCCTCGCCAGCCCATCGGCAGATTCGACAGACACCGAGCGCATTCTGTATTGGCGTCCCTCGTGGATCACGAAGACAACCTTGGCCTCCTTGCCGTTCTCTGACACTTCGACACGCTTGTCGACGCGCACATCGATGAAACCCCGCTCCTTGTAGAACTTGTCGAGCGCTGCGACATCATCGATCAGCACCTGCTCATCGAGATTGCCAGTCGAGAAGATGAAGACCCATGGCTTGGTCTTGATCTGCGCGCCGAGCTGATTGGCATCGAAGCGGTCACTGCCCGAAAACACAATCTCGCGAATGCGCACACGTGGACCTTCGACGATCCGAAAGATCAGGATGCCAGTGTCGAGGAGGCGCGTCTCATCGACTTCAACCTCGACCATGTAGTTCCCCTTACCCCGATACAAGCTCTTGATCTTCTCGACGGCACGTTCGAGCAAGAAATCGTCGCGCGGACCACCGGGGTAAAGCCCAATGATCGCGCGCAATTCTTGGTCCGAAGCGACCTTGTTTCCGACGACCTGAATGTCGCGCACGATTGGCTGCTCGACGACGAGGTACCGAACGCGAACGGTCCCATCGGGCAGCAACTCAGCATCCGCAGTGACCGCGTCGAAGTGCCCCAGTCGATAGAGCGTGGCAACATCATCCCGAATCGCCTGTGCCTCAAAGGGCTGCCCAGCGGCGATGCGCAAGTTGTTGCGTACCTCCTGCTCGGTGACGCGACTCAGTCCCTCGATGGCGACTTCCGAGATCGGTCGATCGGTCAGGCTCTCGTCATCGAGGTCGGTGGCGATTACATGCGCATCGATCGCCGTCGCGCGTGCAACGAACCCGCAGAACACGAGCGACAGGGCGATCCACGAAAGCGCCGTAATGCGCCTGCATGCCGGTTGCGAAGTTGATCGACTCGGACTCACCGACATGAGGCCGAGAGGGTACCCATCAAAGGTTCGTCGCGCGGTCATCGCTTTCTTGGTGGCTCGCGCGCGCTACTCTTGGGACATGACACAATTGCTGCGCACTCCCTTTTACGATGTCCACCTCGAACACGGCGGCAAGATGGTTGATTTTGCCGGATGGGCAATGCCGCTCTTGTATGGATCGATCATCGACGAACATCGGCACTGTCGGACTTCGGCTGGGTTTTTCGATGTCTCGCACATGGGACGGCTGCGTTTCAGCGGACGGCACGCACGAAAGTTTCTGGACAAGGTCTGCACACGGCAGATTTTCGGAATGGAAGTTGGGCAGTGCCGGTATGGGCTCATCTGCAATGAGCAGGGGGGATGCCTCGATGATGTCATCGTCTATTGCTTCGACGAATCAGAGTACTTGATGGTGTGCAACGCCTCGAATCGTGCGAAGCTGCTTGCGCACTTCGCAGCGGTGAAGGGCGATCTAGCGTTCAAACTTGACGACCAGACAGAGTCGACGGCGATGGTTGCATTGCAGGGTCCCAAAGCGATGGAGATCGTCGGGTCGCTCTCGCGCGAGATTCCGCTTCTGAAGCGCTATCGATTCGCGCAGAAGAACTTGCTTGTCGTGAAACTGATCGTCAGCCGCACTGGATACACCGGCGAAGATGGGGTGGAAGTCATCCTGGGCTCATCGATGGCGCGCGCGGCGATGGGGATGTTTCTCAAGGATGTTCGGAGCCCGAGCAGCGCGATCAAGCCGGTTGGACTTGGTGCACGAGACACTCTGCGTATGGAGGCCGGCATGCCACTCTATGGGCATGAACTCGACGAGCAGACAGATCCGCTGAGCGCAGGGCTCGGTTTCGCCGTCAAACTCGACAAGGGCGCCGACGACGAGCGCATCGGTCGCTTCATCGGTCAGACAGCCCTCGAAGCGATCGCGAAGGTTGGCCCGGCGACAAAGCTCGTTGGGCTCGGCCTTGAGGGACGCCGGAGCGCTCGCCAAGGAATGGAGATCCGATCGGGTTCGCGGGTGATTGGGCGGGTCACAAGCGGATGCCTCTCACCGACCCTCGACCGACCGATTGCGATGGGATTTGTCGAGGCAGAGTTCGCTCAACTCCACACCCAAGTCGAAATCGACCTCCGCGGCACCATCGTGACCGCGCGCGTCGAGCCGCTGCCGTTCTATAGCGCAACGGCACCAAAGCGGGCAGTCGCGATTGCGAGTTGATTGAGCTCAGTTCGAGAAGGGCGGCGGACTCTTGGGTCGCGCGCTAGAGCTCTTTGGATTGCCCCCCTGGGGCTTTGGATGCACACCAGTGCGCTTGCCATCCTTTCCCTTTTGGGTCGGGTGGGCGAGCAGTTCACTGAGGGATCGTTTCGTATTGGTGCCACCGCTCGAGCGCGCGCGGGTGCTTCCGTCATCTTCTCCTTGACGAAAGAGCAATGAGAGCGATTGGTCGTTTCCGAGTTGCCTGCTGAGTCGATCGAGCGTGTCGACTTCGATCTGTCGCACTCGTTCTCGTGTGAGACCAACGCGCACGCCGACCTCATTGAGGGTCAGCGGTTCGGTGCCGTCGAGGCCGAACCGAAGTCGCAACACCTCTGCTTCGCGAGAGTCGATTGTGTCGAGCAGTCGCATAATGACGCGAAGCAGCTCGTTTTCTTCGATGACGACCGTCGGATTCTTCGACCGCGTGTCTTCAAAGACATCTGCGAAGTCAGCAACATCGCCATCGGAGTTCTGCGAGGTGACTTGATTCGGAGCGTTGTACGCACGCAGAGCGCGGCGAATGATCTGCAACTTGCCAAGCGGCACCTGCATCTCACGTGCGAGCTCGATCATCGTCGGTGGGTGCCCGTTCTTCTCTTCGAGCATTTTCGACGTCGATTTGCACCGTCCGATCAGCTCGATCATGTAGGCAGGAATATGAATCGGTTGGGTTGCATTGAGCAATGTCCGTTTGATCGATTGCTTGATCCACCACGAGGCGTAGGTCGAGAATCGTGCCCCCTGCGCTGGATCGAATCCTTCGACCGCGCGGATCAATCCGACATTTCCCTCCTCGATGAGGTCTGAGAGTGAAATCCCTCGGTTCAGATATCCCTTCGAGATCGCGATAACCAGCCGAAGGTTCGACGTGATCATCCGATCCTTGGCGGATGGACAATTGTCATTGATGATTGACCAGCCAAGCGACTTCTCTTCAGCGGGAGTCAACAGAGCGTGCTGACTGATCTCTCGCACGTAGAGCTGGATTTCGGATTGCACTTCAGACTTCGCCACGTAAACCTCTCAGGGGATAGCACTCAACGATACCCGCGCAGGGTCAGAGTCCGTGTGTCAAGAGTTTCCTTTCTATGATTTTTCCATGACCGACACCCG
>SXGU01555280.1_pt1 | contig 10716 bp, 10 predicted proteins | sample 3174531 | NCBI WGS metagenome assembly SXGU01 (sample SAMN11356863, study PRJNA531348) | freshwater metagenome | isolation source: freshwater sample F1-140 | place: China: Fuxian Lake, Yuxi | collected 2017-12-25 | reverse complement strand
GTGCCGAGTAGGCCCCCAAGAGCAACTGCTGGCCGGTCTGGCCGCGGGCGTAGAAGGTGCGGCTGACCGAGGCGCCGCCAAAGCTGCGGTTGGCCAAGGTGCCGCCGTACTCGCGCGCAAACGGCACGCCTTGGGCCACACACTGGTCGATGATGTTGGCCGAGACTTGCGCCAGTCGATAGACGTTGGCCTCGCGGGCCCGGTAGTCGCCGCCCTTGATGGGGTCGTAGAACAGCCGGTACACCGAGTCGCCGTCGTTCTGGTAGTTCTTGGCCGCGTTGATGCCGCCCTGTGCCGCGATCGAGTGGGCCCGCCGCGCGCTGTCCTGAAAGCAGAAGGCCCGCACGTTGTAGCCGAGCTCGGCCAGGCTCGCGGCTGCAGAAGCGCCGGCCAGACCGGTGCCGACGACGATGACGCTGAACTTGCGCTTGTTGGCCGGGTTGACGAGCTTGCACTCGAACTTGTGCTTGTCCCATTTGCTCGCCAGCGGCCCGCTGGGGATTTTGGCGTCGAGGCGGATGGACATGGCCTTACCTTGCGGGGCGTGCGCGCGGGCGCCGCCAAATTGGACTGCGGGATCGGACTACTGGATGACGCCAGCCAAAATCGCCAGCGGCACGGCTGCAAACCCGGCTGTCAGCAGCCCGGCGAGCAACGGCCCGACGCTGCGCACCGCCGGTCGATAGGTGGCGTTGAGCAGCCCCAGCGTCTGCAACAGGCTCGAGATCCCGTGCGACAGGTGAATGCCGAGCAGGCCCACCGAGAACACGTAACCCAGCGTCAACACGGGTTGGGCGAACGCGTGCACCATGCGGCCATAGACGTCGGCGACCACCCGGCCGGTGCCGTCGCGCAGCGCGTAGTCCATGGTCTCGTAGCCAGTCGCCGACACCGCCAGCACTGTGAAGTGCAGGATGTGGTACAGGATGAAAAACGCCACCAGCGGCCCGGTCACCCGCATGGTCTGGGCACCCAGACTTGCCGCCAGCCACTTGTTGTGTCCGTAGGCCACCGGCCGGGCCGCGCGGTTGCGGGCCACCAAGCCCAGCGACGCGCGGATGTGTACCACCACGACCAAAAGCAGCCCGCCGCGCACCGCCCACTTGATGGCGCCGAGCGACTGCAGCTTTTCGGCGTACAGGTTGTAGCCCTCTTGTCCGCCGAGCGCCGGGAACATCTGCAAGTGCCCAATCATGTGGGCAAACGCAAAGGCCACCAGCAAAGCGCCCGTCACCGCCACCACGGCCTTTTGGCCAACAGTGGACTTGAACAAGCGGACCAGCACCAGATCGACCCCAGGGGCCGACACCTTGACGACGTCGCCGTCCACGTTTCCTCCGTCGCGCGAGCTTTCGCGCCGCCCGGGAACGCGGTAGCCACCGCGCGCGCCGCGTCCCGGGGGCACACAAACCCTGGCGCGCTAGCCCTTGAGCAGCTCGGACACCACCGCGCGCTCGTCGAGCAGTTCCTTGTTGGTCGCCGCGATCTTGCCCTTGGCCCAGTCGGACAGCCGCAGGCCCTGCACGACGCTGTAGCCACCGTTGCCGTCGCTTTGCACGGGCAGCGAGGTGTAGATGCCGAGCGGCGAGTCGTAGCTGCCGTCCGACCACACGGCCGCGCTGAACCACGACCCTGCGGCGGTCTTGTTCTCAAAGTCCTTGACGTGGTCGATGGCCGCCGAGGCCGCTGACGCCGCCGAGCTCAGCCCGCGCGCCGCGATGATCGCCTTGCCGCGGTTCTGGACGGCTTGCAGGAAGGTGCCCTGCAGCCAGTCGCGGTCGCTGATGACGTCGGTCACGGCTTTGCCACCGATGGTCGCGTTCTCGAAGTCCGGGTACATCGACTCGCTGTGGTTGCCGAACACGGTCACGCGCGCGATGTCGGCATTGCTGCAACCCGCTTTGGCCGCCAGTTGGGCGACAGCGCGGTTTTCGTCCAGGCGTGTCATGGCGCCAAAGCGCTCTTTGGGCACGCCGGCGCAGTTGCTGGCCGCGATCAAACAGTTGGTGTTGCAGGGATTGCCGACCACCAGCACCCGCAGGTCGCTGGCGCCGCGCTGCAGCGCATTGCCCTGACCGACAAAGATCGGGCCGTTCTCGCGGATGAGATCGGCGCGTGCCATGCCGGGGCCGCGCGGCGTGCTGCCGACGAGCAGCGCCCACGAAGCGCCGTCAAACGCCACGTTGGGGTCGCCGGTGCATTCGACGCCGGCTAGCGTCTTGAAGCCGCAATCGAGCACCTCCATGGCGGTGCCTTCGAGCTTCTTTTGGGCCTCGGGCAGCGGAAGGTCAAGGAGTTTGAGGAACACCGGCCGGTCGCCGAAGGTCTCGCCCGAGGCGAGGCGGAAAAGCAGCGAGTAGCCGATCTGGCCGGCGGCGCCGGTGACGGCAACGACGATGGGCTTGGTCATCTGGAAGGTCCTTTGTGCAAGCTGCGGCGAGGTTACCGCAATGGAACGCGACGGCCGCCGAACGGGCGGGCGGCTTCGCGCGCGGTATGGTCGCGCTAAGGGGCGGGGTGGTCAACCACAGGCGCCACAGCCGCGCCACAGGTTGGCACTGAACCGCCAACCCTGGTTGCCCCCCGCCCGCCACTGGACTACCGTTCGCGCCCCGGCGCGGCGGGCGCCGACTCCCTGCGGCGGGCACCAACCATGCAAACCCTCAAGTCCTTTCTGTCTGGCAGCTGGCAAACCGGCGCCGACCCGCAGACTGATCTGCACAATGCCACCACCGGCGACGTGATCGCGCAGACTTCGACGCGCGGCTTGGACCTCGACGCGGCGCTGGCGTACGGCCGCAAAGTCGGCGGCCCAGCGCTTCGGTCGCTCACCTTTGCCCAACGCGGCGAGATCCTGGGCAAACTCGCCAGCGTCATCGTCACCCACCGCGACCAACTGCTCGACCTGTCTCTGCAGAACATGGGCACGACCCGCGGCGACGGCAAATTCGACGTCGACGGCGCTTCGGGCACGCTCGCCTACTACGCCAAGCTCGGCCAGGGCCTGGGCGAGCGCACCTGGCTCGCAGACGGCGATCAAGTCCAGTTCAGCCGCAGCAAGCGCTTTGTCGGCCAGCACATCTGGTCGCCGCGGCGTGGCATCGCGGTGCACATCAACGCCTTCAACTTTCCCGCCTGGAACCTGTGCGAAAAGCTCGCCTGCGCGGTGCTGGCCGGCATGCCGGTGCTGGCCAAGCCGGGAACTGCAACGGCACTGGTGTCGGTGCGGCTGGTCGAGCTTTGGCAAGAGGCCGGCGTGCTGCCGGACGGCGCGCTGCAGCTGCTGGTCGGTTCGGCTGGCGATCTGCTGTCGCACTTGGGGCCGCAAGATTGTGTCGTGTTCACCGGCTCGGGCAGCACCGCTCAGCAGATCCGCAGCCATCCCCAGGTGTTGCGCTACAACGTGCCCGTCAACATTGAGGCCGACAGCATCAACGCCACCGTGCTCGGCCCGGACATCGAGCCCGGCAGCGATGTGTGGACGATGTTTCTGGCCGAAGTGGCGCGCGAGATCACCCAGAAAGCCGGGCAGAAGTGCACGGCCATTCGCCGCATTGTGGTGCCGGCCGCCGTCGCGGACGAGGTGCAGGCCGAGCTGGTTGCGCGGCTGCAAGACGCCCGAGTGGGCGATCCGGGCACCGCAGGCACGACGGTAGGCCCAGTCGCCGGGCCGGCGCAGCATCGCGACGTCGTCGCCGGGTTGCAGCAGCTGGCGAGCCACGCCCAGGTCGTGTGGCAGGCGACCGGCGTGCCGGCGCAGGGCTGCTTTGCGCCGACCACGCTGTTTCGCTCCGATGCCGGCGCTGCTGCTGAATTTGTCCATGATCATGAGGTTTTTGGTCCGGCCGCGACGCTGTTGCCTTTCGCCGGTTCCGCCGAACAAGCCGTTGAAATCGTCGCCCGTGCCGGCGGTTGCCTCGCGACCAGCGTGTTCTCGGACGACGCGGCGTGGGCCGGAGAAGTCGTGCTCGGCGTGGCGCCTTACTCAGGCCGCGTCTACTGGGGCAGCAGCAAGGTGTTCGACCAGGGCACCGGCCACGGCGCGGTGATGCCGGCCCTGGTGCACGGCGGACCCGGCAAGGCCGGCGGCGGCGAAGAGCTGGGCGGCGAGCGCGGACTGCGGTTTTACTGGCAGCGCACGGCCATCCAGGGCGATACCCAGCTTTTGCGTGCGCTGGTTGGGTGACGGGCGCTACCCGTGATGCTCAATGTCTGCGCCAGGCAACCACGCTGGTGGCTTGGAATTGAACGACCGTGACGTTGTGGTCGTTGAGCAACGACTCAATGGCCGGCCACGCGTGTTCGACAAGCGCCATCAAGCCAGCGGCAGTGGCGTTGCCGACGGCCACGTGAACCAAGCGCGGCGGTGCACCACGCACTGCGATCATGTCCAAGAAGTCGGCGTCCTTGCTGATGATGATGAGGTCGTCTCGACCCGCAAGCAGCCAGATGTCTTGGTCCGGCGTGGCCAAGCCTTCCGCCAACTCGCTTGCGTGGACGGCGACATGCCCCTTGGCACGCAGCCACCGCGTCAGTCGTGGCGGCAAGTGCGCATCAACGAAGAACTTCATGCCGTCAAATGGTCCAGCGGCACCCGTTCAAACCGCGACTGACGCGCGGCGTACGCCAAGCAAGCCAGCACGTCCTCGCGTTCCAAATACGGGAATTCGGCCAGCAACTCGTCAACGGTCATGCCGCCAGCGAGGTACTCGAGCACGTCAGCAACCGCGAACCGCATGCCGCGCACCGTGGGTCGGCCGCCCATCAATCCGGGGATGAGTGTAATTCGGTCCATGCTTGGGGTTGCCCCGCGGCCACACTGGGCCGCGCGACCACAGGGTACCACTACGCGACAGTCTGTCGCCAAGGTTGCCGCGTTGCGGAGGAATGGCTTGGCTGAACCGGCGCTACGCCCCCTGCAACCGCAAACTGAAATCGGCCGCCACCGCCGAGTGGGTCAACGCGCCGACCGAGATCAAGTCCACGCCCGTCTCGGCGACCGCGCGCACCCGCTCCAAGGTCATGTTGCCGCTGGCTTCGAGCAGGGCACGGCCGGCGGTGCGGCGCACGGCTTCGCGCAACAGCTCCAGGCTCATGTTGTCGAGCAGCACCACTTCAGCGCCGGCCCGTAGCGCCACGTCCAGATCGTCCAGCGTTTCGACCTCGACCTCGACGCGCAGCAAGTGACTGCCCACGGTGCGGGCGCGGCGCACGGCCTCAGCCACGGAGCCCGCAGCGTGGGTGTGGTTCTCTTTGACCAGGATGCCGGCGTCGAGCGCCGTGCGGTGGTTGGCGCCGCCGCCGGTGCGCACCGCGTACTTGTCGAGCGACCGGAAGCCCGGCAGGGTCTTTCTGGTGTCGGCGATACGCGCGCCCGTGCCGGCAATGGCGTCGGCATAGCGCCGCGTCAGCGTTGCCACCCCCGACAGCCGCTGCAAGAAGTTCAACGCCGTTCGCTCAGCGGTCAGGATCGAGCCGAGCGGCCCCTGCAGGTCGAGCACGACATCGCCGGGCCCCACCCGCGCGCCTTCGGGGTGCAGCTGCTGCACCGCGATCCGCGGATCCACGCGCGCCATCACCAGTGCAAACAGCGGGCCGCCGCACAGCACTGCGTCGGACTTGGCGCGCACACTGGCCTCGCCCGTTTTTGCCGGATCGATCGTCGCCAGCGTCGCGTGGTCGCCGGTGCCGACGTCTTCGGCCAGCGCCAGCTCGACCAGCTGGCGGATGTGCGGGTGATCGAACCACATGGCAGTCCCTGCGTGCGGCGTTGTGGCGGGCCGCGGAGCGCAGCATCGCCGGTTTTGCGGGCGCGGGCCAAGGGGCGAGGGTTGCTCCGGCCGCAAATTGTTCCCCCCACTTGCCTGCGCTATCCTGCGCCGCCCGTGCCGAACCTTGCGGCGCGCGCCCAGCGAGCCATGGCCGAGTCGACGCCAGACAGCGCCGTACCCGTGCTGCAGTTGCAGCACCTGCACAAGACGTTTCGCGTCGGCTTCTGGGCCAAGAAGGTCCCGGCCGTGCGCGACGTGTCGGTGACGCTGCAGGCGGGCGAGTCGCTGGGCTACCTCGGCCCCACTGGCAGCGGCAAGACCACGTCGATCAAATGCCTTTTGGGCTTGGTGGTGCCGACCGGTGGCCAAGCCCGGCTTTTTGGCCGGCCGGCGACCGACCCGCACGCCCGCGCCCGAGTCGGCTACCTGCCCGAGTCGCCGTACTTCTACGACTACCTGACGCCCACCGAAGTGCTGGATTACGTAGGTAAGCTCTACGGTCTCTCGGCCGCCGACCGCTCGCGGCGCACCCGCGAATTGCTAGGCCTGGTCGGTTTGGACGAGGCCGCGCGCCGGCCGCTGCGCGGGTTTTCCAAGGGCATGTTGCAGCGGGTCGGCATCGCCCAAAGCCTGGTGGCCGACCCGCAATTGCTCATCTGGGACGAACCGCTGAGCGGCCTGGACCCCATGGGCCGCAAAGAAGTACGCGACCTGATGGTCGAGCTGCGCCGGCAGGGCAAAAGCCTGTTCTTCAGCTCGCATGTGCTCGGCGACATTGAAGCCCTGTGCGACGCCGTGTGCATCCTGGACCGCGGCGTGGCGGTGGCCCAAGGCAAGCTCTCGGAATTGCTGCGGCCAGACGCCCTGGAATCCGAAGCGGTACTGGGGCTGCCGGCCGACCTCGACGGGGCGCTGCAGGCCCTGCAAGCGCTGCCAGAGGCCGCAGTCAATCGCACCGCCACCGGGGTGCGCGTGGTGTTGCCGACGGCGGCAGTGCCGGCCCTGTGCCGGATCGTCGCCGATCTGAGCCTGGACTTGCGCGAGCTGTCGGCGCGCCGCGACTCGCTCGAAGAGTTGTTCTTGCGCAAGGCGGTGGCGCGCGGCGCAGAGGCGGCCGGATGACCGCTGCGACCACCACCGCCGTATCGCGGATCACCGGCATCGGTCCAAGCCTATTGCGGGTGACGGCCGTGGCCGCCAACACCTTGCGCGAGGCCGGCCGGGCCCGGCTGTTCTACGGCGTCCTTGGCGCGGCCGTGCTGCTGCTGGCGTTTTCGCTGGTGCTGAGCGATCTCGCGCTGGTCGACCAGAAGGCGAGGCTGGTGCAGTCGTTCGGCATGGCCGCGATTCCACTGGTCGGCGCCGTGTCGGCGACGCTGCTTGGCGTGGTGCTGCTGCACAAAGAGATCGACAAGAAGACGCTCTACGCCATCTTGCCCAAGCCGATCCGCCGCAGTGAGTTCTTGATCGGCAAGTTCGCGGGCCTGTGCGCGCTGCTCGGCCTGCAGCTGGCGGCGCTGGTGCTGTGCTGGTGGCCGGTGCTGGCGCTGCGCGGCGGAGAGTTGACCCCGGCGCTGGGGCGCGCGATCGGCCTGTGCCTGTTCGAGCTGTGGCTGGTGACAGCGGTCGCGATGTTTTTTTCGGCGCTGACGCGGCCGGTGCTGTCGGGCGTGTTCACGCTGGGCGTGCTGGTGGTCGGCCGGTCGAACTACGTCATCGCCGACCTGTTGGGCGCCAACAAGGGCGTGTTTGTCGAAGTGCCCGCCATGCGTGCGCTTGGCAAGGTGCTGGTCGCGGTGGTGCCGGACTTGTCGACCTTTGCTGTCGCCGATCCGGTGCTGCACGGCTGGGCGGTGCCGTGGGATTACTTCGTGGCCGCCGCGGGCTACGGCCTGTCGTGGACGGCGCTGTTCCTGGTCGGTGCGGTGGTGCTGTTCGAGCGGCGAGATCTGACGTGACGGGACCGACTGACCTCTTGCGGGCCTGGCGATGGCCGCTGTTCGCCATCGCCTTGGTGCTGGCCTCGCTTGGCGTGCGGGCGACGATGGAGCAGCGCGCCGCTTACGCGCGAGCAGTGGCTTTTGAGCGCGCAGGCGACCTGTGGCGGGCCGTTGACGAGTATCGCTGGGCGCTGCGCTGGTACACGCCGTGGGGACCCGATCACGGCGACGCGGCCGAGGCCTTGCGCGAACTCGGCGATCGCCACGCCAAAGACGACCCCGAACTGGCAGTGCAGGCCCTGGATAACCTGCGCAGTGGCCTGTACGCCGGCCGGTCGCTGTGGCTGCCGCACGCGGAGCTGGTGACCCTGTGCAACGATCGGCTGCCGCCGCTGTTGGTGCGGGTGGCTGAGCGCCGCGGCGACCCGCGCGCACGTGGGGCCGGTCGCGCCGCGCTGCTCGCCCAATTCCAGGCGGCGTACGCGCGACCAGTAGGCGTGGGGCCGTGGGTGTCGTTGGCGGTGTCGCTGGGGTTCCTGCTGTGGGTGGCAGGCATCGTCTTCGCGGTCCGTCGCGGCGTCGATGACGACGGCCGATTCCTGCCAAGCGGCTGGCGCTGGCTGGGGGCCTCTGCGCTGGGTTTTGGCACCTGGGCGCTGGCGATGTGGCTGGGCTGACCGTCCGTCGCCATTGACCGGACCCGCAGTCGGCCAGACACTTGCCTCGGGCCGCTCGCTGCCCGGCGCCGCCATGCCAAACTCCGATCCCTCCACGTTCGTGTCGTACCGCGGCGCCCACAGCTGGCGCGAGCCGGTCCTATGGGATCGCCAGCCCGAAATCGCTGCCATCCAAGCCTTCCTGTCTGGTCCACCGGGTGGCCTTTTGTGGGTGTGGGGGCCGGCGGGCAGCGGCAAGCGCTCGCTGGTTGCCGAGGTGTTGGGCCAGGCGCGCTGGCCCGCTGCGGCCGCGGGGCTGTCCTGGATCGAACTGGACGGCACGTGCTGGCGGCAGGCCTTGCGCGACACCGCGGCGCACTGGCAGGCCGGCGCTGAACCCGACCCGTTGCCGGCCCTGCAAGCGCGCTGGGCGGCCCTGGAAGCCGTCGTCGTGTTGGCTGGGGCATCGGCCGAAGCGTTTGCCGCAGGTCAGTTGCCGCTGGGCCGCGATCGCGCCCGCACGCTGGTTGTGAGCGAGGACGCGCCGCCTGCACAGGTCCTGTCCGCCGTTGAGCTGGGCGGTTGGCGGCAGCCGCCGGCGCTGGACGCCTGGTGGGCTGCACCGGCAGCGGTCGGCGCAGTGTGGCGCGCTGCCTTGCGCGCTGCCGGCGACTTGCCGTGGATGGCGGCGGTGCTGGCGACGCAGCTGCGATCGGTGCACGACCAGGAGGGCGCGGCGGGTCTGGCGCGTTGCGCCGACGCCTTGCACGCCGCCCCCGCTGGCGGCGGTGGCGAGGCCCTGCTCAATTGGTGCTGGAAGCGCATCGGCGAATCTGCGCGCCAGGCCTTGCATCTGCTGGTGGCGGTAGGCGGCGAGGACCGCGACGGCTGGGCGGCACAGTTGGTTGGCCACGACGCGCTCGGCGAGGCGCTGGTCGAGCTCGGTCAGTCCGGCCTGGTGCAAGTGCGCGCGTGTGCCGACCGGCCGTTTGTGGTGACCCCGGTGCTGGCGTTCGTGCGCGGCCAGCCGGGCCACGCCGCCGGCCGTGGACGGCTGGTGCGGGCCGTGGCGTTGGCGCTGGTGCGCGGTCTGGAGACCCCGGCGCTGGCCGATCCCGTCCAGCGGGCGCTGCGGGCTGTGGCGCTGGTGTTCGACGACGCGTGCGCCCGCGCAGATGCGGCGCTGCTGTGCGCGCTTTTCGATGCCTGGTCGGGACCGCTGGTGGCACTCGGCCGCGCGGCTGAGCTCGGCGACGCCGGTCAGCAGGCCGTCGTCGAGGGCGATCCCGCGGTCGCGGCGGCTGCGCAGCGCGCTTTGGGGCTGGCGTGCCTGGCCGCGGGGCAGCACGACCTGGCCCAAGCGTGGCTGGTGGCTGCCCGGCAGGGTGCACGTCGCGACTTGAGCGTACATGCGCCCGCGCAGCGATCGTGCGCCTCGCGGTATGCCGATCCGGCCGTGTGCCCTGACCCTATGCTCGACGCCTGGCTGGCTGAGCTGCCGGCCCAGGCCGAAGGACCGCCGGCCAGCGCCGATCAGGCACTTGTGCGCGAGATCGCCCGCCAATTTCCGCCCTGGACGGTCGGCGAGTGGCGCGCAGTCGTCGACGCAGAGTCCGCGGTCGCACACAGCTACAGCGACGTGCCCGCTGCCTGGCAGGCGCTGGTGCGTGCGCACCCCGTGGTCTCGGCGCTGCCGCGGCGCGACGAGCAGGCCTGGCGTCTGGTCGCCATGGGGCAGGTCGCGGCCCGGGCCGGACGGCTGGACGACGCCGAAGATGCGTTTTCAGCCGCGGCCGCGCGCTTTCGGGCCGCCGGCGACTGGCATGGCGAGCGGCAGTGTCGTCACTTGCAGTGGCTGGTGGTGGTCGCGGTGGACAAGGCGCGCGCCGCGGCGCTGCGCGGCCAGATCGACGCCTTGAGCAAGCAAATCGATGCCATCGGCGACCCGCATGCAGTGCACCAGACCGTCGCCACCTGTCTGCGGGCCGCCCGGGCCTGCCGGCAGCGCGGTGAAGCGCCGCAGGCGCGCAGCTGGCTCGAACAGGCCGCCGCCGGCTGTCGAAAACTGCACCTGCGCGAAGAGGACCCGCCGCTGGCCGAAGCGCTGCGCATGCTGGCCGAATTGTCCGACGGCTGAGCGCCGGCTGCGCTGGCACGGCAATGGGGACAGCGCACCCCACGGCCGGCAGCCGTCGCCGGTTTGGCATTGACACTGCACCCTTGTCGGGGCACTTTGCGCGTGTCGGCGGCCTGCGCGCGCGCCGCAGGAGGCCTGTGCCATGGCGAGCCCAACCCAGATCAAGAACGAAGCGAAAAAGCAGATCAAGGACAAGACGGGCAACGCCACTG
>SXGU01066485.1_pt1 | contig 10719 bp, 5 predicted proteins | sample 3174531 | NCBI WGS metagenome assembly SXGU01 (sample SAMN11356863, study PRJNA531348) | freshwater metagenome | isolation source: freshwater sample F1-140 | place: China: Fuxian Lake, Yuxi | collected 2017-12-25 | reverse complement strand
CGAAGTTGTCGAAGCGATGCTCGCGCCGCGTTCGCGCTTAATCGGCGAAACATTGCGCTCAGCGCATTTCCGCGAAAAATACGGAATGACGGCGCTCGCCGTTTGGCGCGGCGATCAGGAAATCATCGTTGATTTGGCGGAAATTCCGCTCGCGTTCGGCGACGCGCTGCTTTTGCAGGGAACGCGCGAAAAAATCGCTCTGCTCGGCGATGATCCCGAAATCATTTTGCTCGCGTCGAAAGAAGAAACCGCGATTACCGTTCCCGAAAAGGACGCGCCGCGTTGATGATTTTCGTCGCGACAATCGTTCTCGCCGTGATTTTGCCCGATTTGACCGGCGCGGTAATGCTCGGCGGCGCGCTCGCGATGATGCTGACCAGAATTTTAACGACCGAACAGGCGTATTCGTCAATCGGCTGGAACAGCATTTTTCTTGTCGCGGGAATGTTGCCGATGGGCATCGCCCTGACAAAAACGAACGCCGCCGGACTGATGGCAAACGAAGTCGTCGCCGTTTTCGGCGGCTACGGTTCGCTCGCGCTGCTCGCCGCGCTCTTTATCGTCACCACGCTTTTGGTGCAAGCCGTCAACGGCGCAGTCGTCGCCGCCGTCATCGCGCCCGTCGCCATTCGCATCGCCGAACAAACCCAAATCAACCCGCGCGCACTCGCAATGGGCGTCGCGCTCGCCACTTCGATGGCGTTCATCACGCCGCTCGGTCATCCGGTCAATGTTTTGGTAATGAGTCCCGGCGGCTACAATTTCCGTGATTATATGCGCATCGGAATTCCGCTTTCGCTAATTTTATTCGCCGTCGCGATGATTTTTCTGCCGCTGTTTTGGAGATTGTAAAAAGTGATTATCCACGAAGGAACACGAAAAATTAACTTTAAATACTTGGTGTTCTTCGTGGAGAAGTTTTTCTTAAAATGAGATTTTCGCTTTTCTAACCGTTAATTCGTTAATTCTGTCGCGTTTGACTTCAAAACCGATTCCCCCATTTTCCGGCGCGATAATTGTTCCGTTTTTTGAAACTTCGACTTCGGGCGCGATGATGTCTTCCGCCCAATATCTTTTTGAAGCGGAAACGTCGCCGGGCATTGTGTAACCGGCGAGCGTGGAGATGGCGATGTTGTGCGCGCGTCCGATGCCGGATTCGAGCATTCCGCCGCACCAGACGGGAACGCCCGCTTCGCGGCAGATTTGTTCGATTTCTTTCGATTGCGTGTGTCCGCCGACGCGACCGTTTTTGAGGTTGATGATTTTGCCGGATTTGAGTTCAATCGCTTTGCGCGCGTCGTCGGGCGAGCGAATCGGCTCGTCGAGACAAATTGGCGTTTTGATTTCGCGCTGCAATTTGGCGTGGTCAACGATATCGTCATACGCGAGCGGCTGCTCTAACATCATCAAATCGAATTCGTCGAGGCTTTTCAATTTATCAATGTCGGCGAGCGTGTAAGCCGAATTCGCGTCGCCCATTAATGTAATATCGCCGAAATGTTCGCGCACGCGTTTGATTACATCGTAATCCCAATGCGGCGCGATTTTGATTTTGATGCGCTGATAACCGGCGTCTAATTCCGTTTGAATTTTCTCGAAAAGCTGTTCGACCGAATCTTGAATGCCGATGGAAACGCCGCACGAAATTTCCTGGTTAACGCCGCCGAGATGTCGCCACAACGGAACGTTCAAACTTTTCGCTTCCAAATCCCAGCACGCCGTTTCAATCGCCGATTTCGCCATTCGGTTGCCGCGAATTTGTTTCATCGCGTCCCAGACTTTCGCCGCCGATTCGATCGTTCTGCCGACGACGAGCGGCGCGAGAATTTTTTCCAAAACCGTCCACGCCGATTCCGTCCATTCTTCGCAGTAAGACGGCGTTTCGCCGCACGTCGCTTCGCCCCAGCCTTCGTTGCCGTTTGCGTCTTCGACGCGCGCGAGAATAATTCTGCGCTCGTAAGTTCTGCCGAAACTCGTTTCAAAAAAATGAACGAGCGGTAAATTGATTTCGATTAATTCTATTTTTTTTATCTGCACGAGAAAAAATTTGCGATTGCGGAAAAGTTTGATTTAATAATACAGCTTTATTATTTTGGACGTTTTCGCAAAAGTTGTCTAATGCTTCAATCGCTGTTTGCCGTATTTATTTTTCAGGAAAGCGCGAGCGGTTTAATCGGCGCGCCGAGCGAAACTTTCATCGAACCGACGGTCATCAATCTGGTTTCGTGGCTTCGTTTGATCGTCGAAACGACCGGAACGGCAATTATCGCCGTCGGCGTTTTTCTCGCGGTTTTCGAGTTCGCGCGCGTTCATTTCGCTTCGGACGATGAAGGTTACACGAAAATTCGATTGCTGCTCGCGCGTTATTTGGCGCTCGCGCTCGAATTTCAGCTCGGTGCCGACATTCTTTCGACGGCGATTGCGCCTTCGTGGGATCAAATCGGCAAGCTCGGCGCGATTGCGGTCGTGCGCACGGCGCTCAATTATTTTTTATCTAAAGAAATGGAACAGGAACGCCGCGTCAAAGATGAAAAACTGGAAAACAAAACTTCCGCCGGTTCGCCCGCAAACCCGGATGCGAACGCCGCGAAAATCGAAAGCATTTCCTGATTACTGAATCAGGAAATGCTTTAAAAGTTGAGACGAATCTTTAAACAGAGCGAATTATTCGATTGATTTGACGGTTATTCGATTACTTCAAACTGGACGAATTGCGTCGTGGTTCGGCGTTTTTCTTTTTGCAAATTATCGTTGACGACGATTTGCAGAACGTATTCGCCAAACTGCATTTCGGTTCCGAGATTGAGCGCGCCGGAAACAGAGATTTTCGCTGTGCCGTTTGGATCGGCGGACGGAATCGGCTGCGGTTTTCCTTCAAAAATCAATTTGCCGTCGCGAAAAAGTCGCGGATAAAACGTGCCGCTGACGTTTCTCGCCGCGTCGAGCTTGGCATTGTAAATTTCCGTTACATAAGTCAGAACCGTTCCGCGTTTGAACTGCCGCAGCGAAGTCGCCATTAAATAATCGGATAAAGGCTTGTTTTCACTGACGTTTTGCCCGTTGTTGCGGCGCATCAATTCTTCGTAAGCGATGTTTTCGAGCACGATGCCCGAAGTTGTCAGTCGTTCTTTTTTCAAATTCGGCACTTCGACAAACTGATTTGCCGAACCGACTTTGCCCGTCGCTTTATCGAGCAGCGCGACGCGAAATTGATAAGCTCCGGCTTTTTTAATCGGAAACGTAAAATCGTAAACGAATCCGTTTTTCTGAAAATTTTGAAAATTCTCTTTTTTGATGGTCAGCGTGTAAGTTTTGCTGATTTGTTCAGCCGGAACTCCGTTGTCGCCGAAACCGACCGCCAGCAGATCGAAAACCACTTTTTTATCGCCGCTCGGCTCACTGGAAAACGTCAAATCTTTCGCGCCGACGTGCAGAAAAGAACGCACAAACGCGCCCTGTTTCGCGTCGCTGCCGAACAGCGCGTTGAGTCGCAGTGAAATGTCATTAACGGCGAACGGCGAGGTCAAAGCGTTTTTAATTTGCTGCGCGGCGGTCAGATTGGCAGCCGGTTTTTCGGTTTCTTCGTCATTCACGCCGAAAAATCCGCTGCGGTAGCGAACGCGCGCGCCGTCGCGTTTGACTTTAATATCGAGCTTGTTGAAACGCCGCGTTTTCGGGTCGAAAGTTTCTTCGTCCGGCTGATAACCGATTAAGTAATAGCTTTGATCGTCGAGCATTTTGCGAATTCCGCTGTTCAAATCGTTGTTGTTGATAATCGAAGTGCCGCCGGTTTGCCGCGCCAAATAGCGCAAACCGTCCTGCGTATCAAAAAGTTCGTTGCGGCGGTCGCTCAAGCGTCCTTCGATCTGCTCGGACGAAAGCGAACTCGTGTCGTCGGCGGCGGTCGCGCCGAGCGTCTGCAATCCGCGCGCGTCCATCGTGTAAACGACGACCGACGCCCGATTTGCCAGATCAATCAAACTTTGCAGCGAGCGCAACACGCGCGTCGAATCCATAAAACCGCCTTCATCTTTCGTGTACAGCTTGAATCCGTCGCTCATCAGCATAATTGATTTTCGTCCGGGCAATTCTTCCATTCCGCGCACGATGTAATTGATCGCGCCGAGCGTTCCAGTCGCAAAAACGTCGCCGCGAAAATCGTTTGCGCCCTGAAGCGAGGCTTTTTCCGCCGCCAATTGTTCGTCACTAATCTGCGCGCCCATCGCTTTAGCGCGTTCGAGCGCGGTCGCCTCAATCGGAGCGAATGCGCCGATTCCGCCCGCGCCCGCCGGATTCCAGCGCACTTTTTCAATCGCGGCGTAAAGCTGTCGGCGGTCGGTCGTAAACTGCTGCAATGCGCCGATACCCGCACCGGTGCGAATAATCGCCACCATATCGCCGTCCTGCATTTGCTCGTCAACGAATTTTTTCAGCGCGCGGCGCACATAATAAACGCTTTCAAAAGAAAGCGTCAGATCGTCAACCACAAGCGCCATCGTGCGCCGGATTTGTTCGGGGCGAAGCGTGCCGGGCGCGAGCGGCGCGGCGACGGTTTTTTCCTTTGTTTTTTTCGGGGCTTCTTCGAGAGCGCGCACGTTGGAAATAAACGAGAAGTTGCTTATCTCCTGCCGCTTGCCGTTTTCGTAAATTTCCACTTCCTCCGGTTTCAAATCAGTGATGACTTTGCCGTTTTTGTCGGTCACGGTCGCGTCAATTTGAATCAGCGCTGTCGAAATTTTGACGACATCATCATTGTCAACCGGCGGCGTCGGCGAAACTGTCGGCGTCTGCGAAAAAACAGTGAAAGCGAATGCGAAAATAAACGCGGCGGTGAGAAGAAAAAATTTCATTTGGCGATACTCCGAAGTCAGGAAATTTCTCTGCTATCATATACTGGAAAAAAGTATTTGGAAAGACTTTTCTGCCGCCGCGCCAGGACAGAAATTCCCTCTTTTTTCGCATCAAAAATTCGGAGTAACAACAGATGATTAAACACACGACAATCCGGCTTCAATTCGCTTCGGCATTAACCGTTTTCATATTCGCCTGCGGACTGCTTTTGATTCCGCTGACGACGAGCTGCACGGCGCTCGGCGTGCGGGAATTGACCGAAGACGACGCGCTGCAAGCGATTCGCCAATTGACCAAAGACGGTAAACTTCCGTCCGAATCGGCAGTGCTCGAAATCGAAAATCGCTACGCTAAAACGCGCACCGGAACGCTCGCCAAACTTTTGCGCGCCCGCATCAAATTTGAAAACAACGATTTCGGCGGCGCGGCGCAGATTTTAAGCGCGCCGGATTTCAGCCAAAAAACAAAGCTCGGCGATTACGCGCTCTGGCTGCGCGGTCGCGCTTTGCAGCAAACGGGCAGACACGCCGAAGCGATGAACGCTTTTGCCGAATTAGCCGAAAAATATCCCGAATCGCTGCGCGCGGAAAATGCGAAACTGCTGTGGGCTAATTCGGCGGAACAGTCCGGGCAAATCGGTCAGATTCCGAATTTTTTGAAAAATTTGAGCGATAAAAATCAGCCGGACGCGCTGCTTTTAACCGCCAAATCTTATGAAGCGCAGGGAAATCAATCGGAAGCGGTCAAATTTTACCGCCGCGTTTATTTTTACGCGGCTGGAACCGACCAGGCGAAAGAAGCGGAAACGAAATTGACAATGTTCGGTCAGCCGCTCGCGCCGCAAACCAAAGAAGAAATTCAGACGCGCGCCGAACGTCTCTACACCGCGAAAAATTACGCGGAAGCGCAGACGGCTTACGCCAATTTAATTCAGCTTTACCCGGCAACGGCAACTGCGCAGACGCATTTGCGGCGAGTAAAATCGTTGATTAATCTGCGCCGAATGAGCGACGCGCAAACAGCGCTGAACGCCGTTCCGCAGACGGCTCCCGAAAAGGAAGAAGGCTTTTATCAGCTCGCCGTCGGTTATGCGAAAGCGCGGCAATGGGCACCGGCGCGCGAAACGCTCGAAACGATGCGCCGCACGTTTCCGCAAAGCGTCTGGACGCCGAAAGCCTTGGTTGACGCCGGAATGGCGGCGCGCGACGCGAAAAACAAACCGGACGAAACTTATTTTTTGCGCACCGCCGTTTCCGCTTATCCGAATGCGGTCGAAGTTGCACCGGCGCAGTTTGAGCTCGCCTGGATGGAACACGAAAACTCGAATTTCGCGCAGTCTTCGCAAATGCTCGTCGAACATCTCGCGCGCTACGTTGACAAAGACACGACCAATCGCGGCAAAGCCGGTTACTGGGCGGCGCGCGACGCCGAACGAGCCGGAAAAATGCCGGAATCGTGCGCGCTTTACGACGCTGTCACCCATCGCTACGCGGCGAATTGGTACGGTTATATCGCGCTGCAACGGCTGACCGGTTTGCGCGGTCGCGGACAATGCCAGACGCCGCCGCAATTTCCCGCTAATTCTTTGATTCCGAAAGCGATTGCCAATCTGAAAACCGTTACCGTTGCGCCGGAAACTTCGACGGCGCGCGAATTAGCCCGCGCCGAGAAATCGGAAGAATTAGCCACCGTCGGACTTTTCGACTGGTCAATCGAGGAACTTCGCACCGCGCAGGAAACAGCGCAAAACAGTCCGAAAATCAATTTAGCGCTCGCCAAACATTACCGCTTGAAAGGCGATAACGTTAATGCGCTGCTCGCTTTGGCAAAAAGCTACCCGGATTATTCGCAGATGAATCCGGAAGAAATGGGAACCGAAGAATGGGACATTTTTTATCCGCTGACCAACTGGAACGACATTAAATACTGGGCGAAACAGCGCAGCCTCGATCCTTTTCAAGTTGCCGGTTTGATTCGTCAGGAATCGGTTTTCAACCCGCGCGCCAAATCCGGCGCGCAGGCTTACGGCTTGATGCAGCTTTTGATTCCGACGGCGCGAATGATGGGAAAAAAATACGGAACGACCGCCGCGATTGACGGCTCGACGCTGTTTCAACCGGCGCTCAATATCGAACTCGGCACGGCGTATATGCGCGATCAATTAACTAAATACGGGCGCATCGAATATATGGCGGTCGCCTACAACGCCGGACCGGGACGCGTCGTTTCGTGGCAAAACACGCTGCCGTTTGAAATTGACGAATACGTCGAAGCGATTCCGTTCAAAGAAACCAGAGGCTACGTGCAAGGCGTCATTCGCAACGCCGCGCAATACCGCCGTCTTTACGACGAAAACGGAAAATTCAAAGCAAACGTCGGCACGCGCGCTCTGCGCGGCGAAATTGACGCCAAACCGCACGAACAATTCGCCGCCGAATTTCCCGAAGTGATTTTAGACGAAAATCCGAACGGCGAATAAATTTGGAGAAATAGGACGCGGATAAACGCGGATCGGGCGGATTTGCACGGAAAAAAATTTAAGTTTTAAAAACTCAAAGTGCCGTTAAATTTTTGGCGGTGAGCCGAAAGTAAAAAAGATTACTTTTGGCTCACCGCCAAATTCTATTTTCTTAATTCGCGCTTATCAGTTTAATCGGCGTTCATCAGCTTCCTATATTCTTTATTTCACCGAAAATCTTAACGGCGCTAATGTCGCCCGCGCTTCGTCGTTATAATAATCGTAGATAACAGACGGCGCGGTTTGCGCGTTGATCGCGTAACGCGATTTGAATTTGAAATCAAAGCGCGTGCCGCCCGGATTCGCCCATAAATAAACGATTATTTTGTCGGGCAATATTTCGTAGCGGCTGAAGCTGCGAAATTGCTGCACGGCTTTTTCCAAACTCGCGCGATCAACGTCCGCGCCGGGCGGAATGCCGATTTCCGCTAAAAGCATTCCGTAGCCGCGAAATCCGACGCGCTCGGCGGCGACCGAACAGGTGATTTCATCCATAATTTTCGCGTTTAGTTTGTCGCAATCGTAATCGAGCCGAATCTGTCTCGATTGATTAATATTTTTCCCGTCCGCCGCGAAATCATTCCACGAAACGTAATGCGTGTTGACGATTTGCGCCATCGTCGCCGACGAATTGCCGTTGATTTTTACCTCGATTTGATTTCCCGCCGCTGTGATCGGCAGATTCTCCGCAATCGGAAAAGTCAATTGTTGTGACGGCGGAAGCGCGATGTCTTTTACTTTTCGCCCGTTCACGAAAATCTCCGCTGTTCGCGCCAGGTTTTCCGCGCTCGTTTCGCCTTCGCGATTGCCGACGACGGCGAGAATCGCGTCCAAAACATTGATTGTCGTTTGGGTCGAATACCAAACGCCGTAGCGATCTTTGTTTTTCAGCAGAAACATCGTTCCGCGCGAAATCAAATTATCGTTTTTCGATTTCTCGTTTTCATTCTTCAATTGTGCGTCCTGAATATTAAATTTAACGAGCGCCTGCACGACGAGCGCCGTCGTTTCAATTCTTCCCGGCGTTCCCCAACCGTAAAACGGCGTGTTCGCTTCGAGATTCCAGTAAGTCCGGTCGCTTTCGGAGAGCGCCATTTTTTCAAGTTTTTCAATGATCGGCGCAGCGGCTTGCTTCTGATTTGTGTCGAGCAGCGCGAGCGCATAATTTGCCAGCGCAAACGGTTCGTCAATTTCCTCGTTGCGCTCTTTGAGATAAACAAAAGCTTTTTGCAGCGTCGCCGAAATTTCTTTCGATTTTCCGTCAGCGCCGCCGTTTTCGGTCATCGCCAAACTGCGCGCGACGTAAGTTGAAATGATTTTCGTGCGCGTTTTATCTTCGGCTTTTTCCCAGGAATAAGTGCGTGTCCAGCTTCCGTCGGCGCGCTGTTGCTCGGCAAGCCATTTGTGCGCCTGTTTGATGACCGCTTCGTCAACTTCGATAAATTCGCGCGCGTCCGCTAAAAACCGCACGGCGTAAGCCGTCAGCGCGACATCGGCTGATTCGCTCGCCCAAATCGCAAAACCGCCGTCCGCTTTTTGATAACTCAAAAGCCGTTCATAACCTTCGCGCGTGTATTTTTGCGCCTGCGTTTTTAACTTCGACTCCGGTTCGTTTTTCAGCATTTTCAAAATCAAAACGTTTGGATAAGTTGAAGAAACAGTTTGTTCGCCGCAGCCGTACGGACGCGACAAAATCGCTTCGACCGATTCGGCGACGTGTGCGAGCAGATTCGGGTAGATTTTTAGCTCGGTTTTCGGAGTTGCGGAAATCGCGTTTGCAGGAAAATCGGCTTTGAAAATCGCCGATTCGCGAAAAATTTCGCTTTGCGTTTGCACGATTTCCTTGCCGTTCGGCAAAACCGCAATCGGTTTTTCAATCGCGTCCGATTCTTTCGCCGCCGTCGCCGCCACTTTTTGTTTGCCGCTTTTGATAACTTTATCGGCGCGAAAACCGAAAATCGCGTTTGCGCTGGCATTTGCCGCCACCTCGATTTCCTGTTTCGGCGAATTTAAGTTTGAAAACCAATCGCGCTTTTCCATCGAAACCGTTACCTTTTGCCGGGCGTCCGTGTAATTTCTGACCGGCGTCGGCAAAAAGATTTCGTCGCCCGCCGTCAAAATTTTCGGCGGATCGAGATCAACGAAAAACGGCTGAAACGCGCGGATTTCCTGCTGCGCCAAACCGATTCTGCCGTTTGTATCCGACGCGATGGCGTAAACTTTCCACGTCGTAATATTGTCGCCGAGCTTGAATTTCACCCGCGCTTTACCGTTTTTGTCCGTCACGATTTCCGGTTGCCACAAAAGCGTTTCGGGAAAATATTCACGAAGACGCGGCGTCTGCGTTTCTTCGACGACGGTAACTTTTACTTCTTTCACTTTTTTATCAGCAATTCCGGGTTTAAGCGCTAGAAGCCCGTCGAAATTCTTTCCTTTTGGAAGCGACGTGATTTGCTGTTCCTGCACGGTTGTCGCGGAGTAACTGGCTGAAGTTTGCATTGTCGCGGCATCGGCTGTTACTTCAACGGTTTCTGCAACAGAACCGATTCTCAATTCAAAATTCAGTTCGGTCAAAAGCGACGCGCGCACCGGAACATTCTGGATTACCGTCGTTTGAAAACCCGGACTTTCGGCTTTAATCGTGTATTTTCCGAGCGGCAGATTGCCGAGTAAATACGCGCCGTTTTCGTCCGTTCGAGCCGAAAAAGCAGTCGGCGTTTGCTCGTTCGTCGCCGAGATTTCCGCGTTCGGTATGATTGCGCCAATCTGATCGGTAACGATACCGCGAATCGCGCCTTTGCCGCCGCTGAAAATCGTTTCGGTTTTCAATTCGCGCGGCGCGCGGTCGTCTTTTGTCTGTTCGGAAACGACCCCGGAAAACGTCGTCAAATTAAAATCGTCGGCGTTATTGCGCACATCGTCCGCGCCCAAACTGCGCAGGCGAATGACGGCGAGTTTTTGCGTTACAGGCGTCACGAATATTTTTTCTTTGCCTTTTTCGTCGCCGAAAGTTGAGATGACTTCGGTTTTGACGCGGTCGGCGTAACGCGAATATTCGGAAAATTCGAGATAAAGCGGATGACCGAAACCGTCGCGCAAATCTTCAAAATCAATGCCGCCGTTTCGCAGAATCTGCCAAAATTCCGCTTCGTCGCGCGGGAAACTTTTCCGCTCGGCGGCGTAATTGTTCAAAACCGCTTGGATTTTCGCTTCTCTCGCCGCGAAATAATCAGTGCGATTCGTCCAAACCGTAAAATCATCATCGTAATAATCATCGGAAAATTTGCCGTCCGCGCCCGCGCTTTCGATTTCAAGCGTGTAAAAACGATTTTCGACCGCGAATTTGAAAT
>SXGU01233526.1_pt1 | contig 10720 bp, 9 predicted proteins | sample 3174531 | NCBI WGS metagenome assembly SXGU01 (sample SAMN11356863, study PRJNA531348) | freshwater metagenome | isolation source: freshwater sample F1-140 | place: China: Fuxian Lake, Yuxi | collected 2017-12-25 | reverse complement strand
GCGCGGCACCGCGCCAGCGCGGCAATACCGAACCATGGATATTGAGGCAGCCCCACATCCCCGGCCCAGCCATGCTGCCGAGCACCCACTGCGGAAGGATCAAACCATAAGCAGCCACCACCATGGCGGTTGCGCCGTCTTGGGTAATCGCATGGGTGATCGCTTGTTGGGCAGCTTGTGCTTCTTCCGCGTAGGGCCCGTCTAAGCGCAAGCTGTGTGGTTGGGCCAGCGCCATGGCGTTTCTTATGGCAAATTGTTTGACGGGTGAGGCTTGCATTTTCATGCCCCGCCCTGCGGGCCGGTCTGGTTGCGTCAAGACCAAAGCGATATGGTGGCCTGCTGCGTGCAAGTGCGCGAGCGCCGTGCCAGCGAATTCCGGTGTTCCGGCAAAGATCAGGTTCAACGCGCGTCCTCGCGCTGGGCCTTGATCATTTTCGTTTTGATGCGGTTGCGCTTGAGTGGGGAAAGGTATTCCACAAACACTTTGCCGAGCAAATGGTCCATTTCATGCTGAATACACACGGCCAACAATTCTTGCGCTTGGATGGTTTGACTTTGCCCTTTGTGATCAAGCGCCTGCACGTGGATCGCATCAAATCGGACTACGCCGTCATAAATTCCTGGGACCGACAAACACCCCTCCTCGTTCAGGTGGGTCTCGGTGCTGGTCCAGACCAAAGCGGGGTTGATCAGCACAAAAGGGGTATTGCGTTCCTCAGAGGTGTCAATCACGATCACGCGCTGGTGCACATCGACTTGTGTTGCCGCCAACCCAATCCCTTTGGCGTCGTACATGGTCTCGAGCATGTCATCGACCAATCGCGCGATACGGGAATCCACTGTCGCCACTGGTTTGGCAACCGTGTGCAATCGGGGGTCGGGGTAAACAAGAATGGGAAGTAAGGCCATGAGGGTGCGTACAAATTTCGGACAGCGGGCTGTATTTTCGCTTTTTTAAAGGAATAAATCTTAAGGGTGTCAAAAAAGCACCGGTTTTTCGAGGTCTTCCGGTAATAATGCGTAAAAAGATATATTTACAAATTCAGGGATGGATTTATGACAAAACCGCAATTTGGTGCTTTCGCGCCTAACGTTCTGTGCGCCTGTGCCTTGGCTTGCGTATTGGCCTGTGCTTTGGCGCAGGGCGCTTTCGCTGCTGAATCGGCTACGGAATCGACTGACAACTTCACGCTCGCCAGTGCGCGTTTAAGCCCCGAAGTTCGGATCGAAAAACTGACCCTTGCCCCGCCTGTCGCCCTTGAAACCAAAAGCATTGCGCCGTTTTTGGTTGCGCCCAAGGTCATGGATGCGCAGGCACTAAACGCTGCCGCCCACATTGTGTCCGCTCCCGATAAACGCACCCTACTGAGCCGCGGAGACCGAGTGCACGCCACCCGTCTCTCGGGCGCTCGGTTGACCCTTGATCCGCTTAATGAGCAACGGTTTGACATTTTTCGTCACGCGACGCCACTAAAAGATCCGATCAACGGCGCCGTCTTAGGCTTCGAGGCGCAATTTTTAGGGACCGCTCGGCTCGTGAGAAGCGAAGGAGAAAATCCAGCGGCTGCTACCTTGGAAATTTTGAGCGCACAAGAAGAAATTAGAGTTGGCGACCAGTTGATCGCGTCCACTGCAATGGCTCAAAACGATTTAATCCCCCGCGCGTTTGTATCTCCCACCCCAGCCCATGTGGTGTCGATTTACGCCAGCGCGGTGACGCATGCCGCGCAAAACCAGGTGGTGGTGATCAACCGGGGGAGCGCCGATGGTGTGGAAGCTGGCCATGTCATGGCCATTCAAAAACGCTCCCATGGAACCGCCCTCCCGCCCGAGCGCAACGGGCTGGCGCTGGTGCTACTGCCGTTTGCGAAAGTGTCGTATGCCTTAGTCGTTCACATTGAAGACAGCGTGCGGGTTGGCGACATCCTGACAGCACCCTAAGCTCCTGAATCTACCTCAATTCATAAGTCGAACTATGGACTACGAAGAACTTCGTTACTGGCTGCGTTTGCAACTCACCGAAGGGGTTGGCAACACCACCGCACGCCACCTTTTGACGGCGTTTGGGTTGCCACAGTCCCTTTTTTCTCAAACTGAAAGCGCCTTGCGCGAGGTCGTTACGGAGCGCCAGGCTAAGGCTTTATCGCACGCACCGGAGGGCTTAGCGTTAGCGCTTGAAACCACATGGGAATGGCTTCAAGCCGACCTGCAGCGGCGGCGCATTTTGACGCTGGGCGATGCGGCCTACCCGCAAGCCTTACTCAACATCGAAGATCCGCCCGTGTTGCTTTACGCGATTGGCGCCCCCGGCGTTTGGAAGTCTGGTGTTGGGAACGCTGCGCCGTGTATCGCGGTCGTCGGAAGCCGCAACCCCACACCCCAAGGCGCAGCCAACGCAAACCTGTTTGCAAAAACGCTGGCGCAGTCGGGCCTTACGGTGGTGTCGGGTTTGGCGCTGGGCGTGGACGGCGCTGCCCACGAAGGCGCATTGAGCGCCGCATCCTCTGAACTCGCCACCATTGCTGTTGTCGGCACCGGGCTTGACCGTGTCTACCCCAAAGCCCACTTAGGTCTGGCCCGACGCATCGCAGAAAACGGTGTAATACTCAGCGAATACCCTTTAGGTACACCCCCCACAGCGGCCAATTTCCCACAGCGCAATAGGATTATTTCTGGCTTGTCTTTGGGCACGCTGGTGGTCGAGGCCGCCCTGAAATCTGGCTCCTTAATCACAGCGCGGCTGGCACTAGAACAAGGCAAAGACGTTTTTGCAATCCCAGGCTCTATTCACAGCACGCAGTCGCGCGGTTGCCACGCCTTGATTAAACAAGGCGCCAAATTGGTGGAGTGCGCACAAGACATCTTGGAAGAGTTGCACATGGTGACCTTCTCTGACCCTGGCGAATCCGCCACTGAAAAAACAGCAGAATTTGGCAGTGAGGGCGGCTTTGATGAAGCCTCTGAACTGCTGCATGCGCTGGGTTTTGATCCCAGCAGCCTAGAGGACTTGCAAGCGCGAACGGGACTAGACACCGCTCAACTGCAAGCCCAACTCATGGCACTCGAGTTGCAAGGGCGTGTAGCACGCATGCCCGGCGCATTGTTTCAGCGCGTGGAGCGCGCTTAATTAAAAAGAAGGATAACGATATGAACTCAGCACCTGATACCTCCACCCCCCCCCGAACTAAAAAAACCCAAGGGCGCGAAAAAAACCCCAAAAGTGACCCCTGCGCCCAAGCCGACCGATATTCTCACCACCCAACAAGCAGCGCGTATTCTGGGCCTATCCACCACCACGGTGCAAAAAATGGTCGCCAGTGGGGAACTCGAAGCCTGGGTAACGTCGGGCGGACACCGAAGAATTTTTCGCTCCGCCTTGGATTCAAAAATCCAGCTTCGAAGTGACACCGACACGGGTCCGCGCGAATTGCGTGTGCTGCTGGCAGAAGACGATGCGATCCAAGCTGCCTATTTTGAAACGCTGCTCAAGCGCTGTCGCCATTCGGTGCTTTTGACAGTGGCCACAGACGCCTCACAAGCCCTGATTCAGATCGAGCGCCAACGCCCCGACGTAGTGGTGACCGACCTGATGATGCAGCCCTTTGATGGCTACCACCTGATCAAAACTTTGTCAGCCGAACCAGCCTACCGCGCGATTGAGTTGGTGGTGGTTACCGCGAAAACAACCGAAGAGGCAGTTGCGGACGGCGAGTTACCGGATTGGATTACCTTGTACCAAAAACCGGTTCAAGCGGAGCGGTTGCTCGGCTATATCGACGCCTTGGCCAGCCGCGTTTCACGCAGCAGACAAGACAAAAATTCTTAAACCGTCGCGCCCGCGTTAGGATCGTTAGGGTCTTGCGGGTCGTTGTCTTTTTTGATTGGCGCTTTGATCAAGTCTTCACGCGCAATGCCCAGCCACATCGCAATCGCGGCGGCCACAAACACCGACGAGTAAATGCCAAACAAAATGCCAATGGTTAAAGCCAAGGCAAAGTAGTGCAAGGTTGCACCGCCAAACAGCAGCATCGATAACACCATCAGTTGCGTTGAGCCGTGGGTGATGATGGTTCTGCTAATCGTCGAAGTAATCGCGTTATCAATAATCTCCACCGTGTTCATCTTGCGGTAGCGGCGAAAGTTCTCCCGGATTCGGTCAAAAATCACCACCGATTCGTTGACGGAGTAACCTAAGACTGCCAGCACCGCCGCCAAAACTGGCAGAGAAAACTCCCACTGAAAGTAGGCGAAGAAACCCAAAATAATAATCACATCATGCAAGTTGGCAATGATGGCGGCGACTGCAAACTTCCACTCAAAGCGCATCGCCAGATACAGCATGATGCCCACCACGACGCAAGCAAGCGCTTTCAAACCGTCGATGGCTAACTCGTCACCCACCTGAGGGCCCACAAATTCAGTTCGGCGCAAAGTGGCAGTGGGATCGCTGGCTTTAAGCGCTTCCAACACTTTTTCGCTTTGCTGGCCCGGCGTACTGCCTTTTTGGACAGGCATACGGATCAGTACATCTTGGGCATTGCCAAAGTTTTGTACCTGAACGTCTTTGAGGCCCAAGCCGTCCACCGTTGAACGGATGGCGTTCAGATCCGCACTTTGCGAATAGCCCACCTCCATCAAGGTGCCGCCAGTAAATTCCACCGACAAATGCAAGCCGCGTGAAAATAGGAAAAACACTGCCGCCAAAAAAGTGATGAGCGAAATCAAATTGAACGCCAAGGCGTTCTTCATGAACGGAATATCGCGCCGGATTTTGAAAAATTCCATGCTTATTTCTCCAAAGCCGTTGCCGGTGAGGTCGCACCCGATGTGGCGCCATCAGGACGCCAAATGGTGCCAATGGAAACGCCTTTTAATTTCTTTTGACGCCCGTACCAAAGATTGACCACACCGCGCGAGAAGAACACGCCCGAGAACATGCTGGTCAATATGCCCAAGCAATGCACCACCGCAAATCCTCGAACCGGGCCGGAGCCAAATGCCAACAAAGCCAATCCTGCAATCAAGGTGGTCACGTTGGAGTCAATGATGGTGGCCCAAGCGCGGTCGTAACCGGCATGAATAGCCGCTTGGGGAGACGCTCCGTTGCGCAACTCTTCTCGCACCCGCTCATTAATAAGCACATTGGCATCAATCGCCATACCCAAGACCAGCGCCATCGCAGCCATACCAGGTAAGGTCAGGGTGGCTTGCAGCATTGACAACACCGCCACCAAGAGCAGCAAGTTCAAGGCCAAGGACACGCTGGAAATCACGCCAAACAACAGGTAGTAAACGCACATGAACACAGCGACCGCTGCAAAACCCCAGGTCACACTGTTAAAGCCTTTGGCAATGTTTTCGGCGCCCAAGCTCGGGCCAATCGTGCGCTCTTCAATGATTTCCATAGGCGCGGCTAAGGAGCCGGCACGCAACAAAAGCGCAGTATCCGCAGCCTCCATCGTGCTCATGCGGCCCGATATTTGAACCCGCCCCCCAGAGATTTCAGAGCGAATCACAGGCGCAGTGACGACCTCGCCCTTGCCTTTTTCAAACAGCAAAATCGCCATGCGTTTGCCCACACTCTCGCGGGTCACGTCGCGAAAAATGCGTGCCCCTTTGGCATCCAAGGTCAAGTGGACGGCGGCTTCTTGGGTTTGGCTGTCAAAGCCGGGCTGTGCGTCGGTGAGGTTTTCACCGGTCAAGATCACTTGTTTTTTCACAATCACAGCCTGCCCGTTGCGCTCAAGATAGCGCTCAGAACCAAAGGGCACAGGTCCAGTTCCGTTTTCGGCGGCGCGGGCATCGGTACCCTCATCGACCATGCGGATTTCTAAGGTAGCCGTGCGACCCAAAATGTCTTTAGCTTTGGCCGTGTCTTGTACACCAGGGAGCTGCACCACGATGCGGTCTAGGCCTTGCTGCTGAATCACGGGCTCGGCTACACCTAACTCATTAATCCGGTTGTGCAGCGTGGTGATGTTTTGCTTGAGGGCTTGCTCTTGTACTTTGCGGGCGGCGACCGGCAAAATCGTCGCCACCATTTTGAATTCGCCTGCTTGCGCTGTCTCTACCGTGCTTAAGTCTGGAAACTGTTCTTGAACCACAGTCTTGGCCGCAGTGACCATCGCCGCATCCCGAAACACGACTTCGATAGTTTGGCCGTTGCGACTCACGCCACCATGGCGAACATTTTTATCCCGCAGGGTGCTACGCAAATCGCCAGCCAGCGATTCCGCTTTTTTGCTCAAAGCCGCTTGCATATCGACCTGCAACATGAAGTGCACTCCACCGCGCAGGTCCAGCCCCAAATACATAGGCGAGGCATGCAAAGCCGTGAGCCAAGCGGGCGAGCGGGAAAGCAAGTTTAGGGCGACCACAAAACCAGGCGCGTTGGGGTCGGGATTCAGCGCTTTTTGAATCGCGTCCTTGGCTTTAAGTTGGACATCCGTATTTTCAAAACGGGCTTTGATCGAGTTACCTTCTAAGCTCATTGCCTGGGCAGTGAGCCCATCGGCTTTAAGCGCTTCTTCCACCCGAGTCACCGTCGCGAGATCCAATGGCATCGACGCTTTGGCTGTGGAGACCTGCACGGCAGGCGATTCGCCAAACACGTTCGGCAAGGCGTACAAAGCGCCAATCACGATAGCGACCACAAGGATCGCGTATTTCCACAATGGATAACGGTTCATGGTCGCTCTCGCCTACTGCTAAGGTAAATCGGTGGACGTATCGGATTACTTGATCGTGCCTTTAGGCAACACCTGAACGACTGCACTGCGCTGGATTTGGACTTCGACGCCGCTAGCCACTTCCAAGCCGATATAGCCCTCGCCGACTTTGGTGACTGTTCCCAAAACTCCACCCACGGTCACGACTTCATCGCCTTTGGCAATCGCATCGACCATTGCGCGGTGCTCTTTTTGCTTTTTCATTTGAGGTCGGATCATGACGAAATACAAAACCACAAACATCAATACCAAAGGCAGCATGCCCATCAAGGTTGATTGCAAGTCACCGCCCGCAGCGGCAGCGGGAGCGGTTTGGGCAAAAGCAGAGGAAATAAACATAAAAAGTATTCCTGATAAAAAAGGGATTACGCACTGCTTACGCAACGCGGAGACGGTGCCGGCAAGGCACTAAGAGAGAGTGATTGTAAGGGGCGGCTATTTAGCCCTAAATGCCCTACGTTGATAGGCCAACCAAAGCAAGAGCGCACCGGTCATCGCTACGGGAATGGTGGAACCTAAGTTCAGCAAGGTCCAGCCGTGGTTGGTGACCAGGGCACCCGAAGCAAATGAGGTAAATGCCATCACTGCGAACACGCCAAAGTTAATAACCGCCTGGGCCCGGTCTTTTTCTTCCGGAGCATAGGCGCTAAAAGACAGCGTGGTGCTTGCGGTAAACAAAAAGTTCCAGCCTACGCCCAACAAAAATAGCGCCATCACAAATTGGTGCAATTCGATGCCAGTCAAAGCGACAGCGATACACAGGGCATTGAGCACCACGCCTGCGCCCATGACGGAGAGCGTGCCAAACCGCTTTATCAAAGTACCGGTGAAAAATCCGGGCGCAAACATGCCGATCACATGCCACTCCAACACCAAGGCCGTGTCGTCAAAGCTTAAGCCGCATTGCTGCATAGCCAAAGGCGTCGCTGCCATCAGCAAGTTCATCACACCATAGCCCAAGGAGGCACCCAGGCAGGCGACTAAAAACACCGGTTGGCGCAACATTTGGAGAGCGCTGCGGCCGGTATACACCGTATTCTTCGTTGACTTTTCCTTTGGAAAAGTAATACCCGCCATTAACACCATCGCAATAATTGCAACCACTGCTAAAACCCAATAGGCACCAGCAAAGGGGACTTCGGCCAAGCTGCGGCTTCGGGCTGCTAAATTTGGTCCGGCAATGGCACCAAGCAAACCGCCCGCCAAAACCCACGAGGTGGCTTTTTCGCGTTGGCTGGGATGCGCCAATTCAGCCGCAGCAAAACGGTAGAGTTGTCCGTTGGCGCTGTAATACCCCGCAATCACCGTCGCCGCGACCAACCACCAAAACTGGTGATGGACAATCGCCCACGCCGCCAATAAGGCAGAGCCCACGGCAACCGCCAAGCCCAATTGAAAGGACACTTTTCGGCCCCAGCGCATTTGCGAATACGCCACCAGCGGAGTACTCATTGCGCCGCCTACGACATAGCCCATCACAGGCAATGTTGCCATCCATCCCAGCGGAGCAAGACTGAGGCCCACCAAGCCGTTGATGGCGATAAACGCGACGTTATTGGTAAGAAAGAGACCCTGGCACAGGGTTAGAAGCCATAAGTTTTTATTCATGCCCCCAGTGTAGGGGAGCCGCCAGCGCTTTGTTGCTGGCTGTTGCGCCAAGCCAAAGCAGCTTGCATGCCTTCAGTCGTACGCAGCCGTTCAAACTCGGCGTTTTCGGGCCGAACGTTGGACTCGATCAATGTGGCGGCGTCAATCGCGGCCAATAAAGCTTGACGCATGCCGCTGATATCAAAGCCCCGGTTGATAGCGCGTTTGGTGAGCTGGATCGACAAAGGCGAACAGTTAGCCATGCCGGTCGCAACAGCCAAGGCACGCTCGAACTGCGTGCCGTCCTGTGTTACCTCATTGACCAAGCCGACCTGATAGGCACGCTGTGCGCTGATGCGGTCATTGGCGGTAAGCAACATTTCCTTGGCGTATTTCGCGCCCACCAACCAAGGCACGATCATCGCGGCAATGCTTGAGCCAAATTTCATTTCAGGCTCGCCCATCAGGGTATCGGCGTCGGCAATGGTGAGGTCACAAGAGACTGCCAACTCCAAGCCCCCACCAATACAAAACCCATGGATCGCAGCGACCGTGGGCTTGGGGCAATCCCAAAACTGGATGACAAAATCAAAATCGGCTTTGAGCACCGCGCCCCATTGCTCGGCGGTGGTGTTGCCCTGTTCAGCGAGTTCTTTCAGATCAAAACCTGCGCTAAACGAAGGGCCGTTGGCTGCCAACACAATCGCGCCAATATCCGGGTCCGCGCTAAACGCTTGCAAAGCGTGGCTCACTGCTGCCATCATTGCTCCGTTGATCGCATTGCGTTTGTTAGGACGGTTCAAGCGAATCACGCCGACGCGACCGATGGTTTCGGTTTGTACCACCGGGTCTAGTAATAAGGCAGGTTGAAGCGCTTGGTTCATACGGAGAGTGTTTCTAAAGATGCAATAGAAGTAGGGGCAACAGGAATCACCAAGCAGTCCACGGCCGCCATGTCTGTGCCACTGACCAACAAGGGATTGATTTCTGCTTCTTGGATATCGTCCTGCAACGCCATCCCCATAGCGATAAAGTTTTGAATGACCTGTGTCAAAGCATCGATATCAGCTACTGCTCGCCCACGCGCACCTTGCAAAAGGGCCGCGCTGCGCAAACCCAAAACCGCATTGCGGATGGTTTGTTTGGAATCACTCGGCAAAAGCAAGGCCACGTCTTTCATGATTTCGACAAAAATGCCACCTAATCCCACCGTAAAAATCGGACCAAACGAGGAGTCTTTTTGCATACCTAAGATCAACTCCGTGCCTTGCAACTGACGCTGAAGCAAAACCGCACCGGGCAACTTGGCTTGCAATTCGTTCCAAGCCGCTTGCAGCTGCTGTGCATTGGTAATTCCCAAAATCACGCCGCCCATGTCGGACTTATGCGCAACCTCAGGCGCGTCAATTTTGGCGACCAAGGGGAAACCCACTTTGTCAGCAAAGGCCAGCGCTTCGCTCCAATCGCTGGTGCTGAGGCCTTGGGCGGTTGGCAGTCCAAACTCTTCTAACAGTGCAAAGCTTTGTAGGCTTTGGTTTGCTTTGGCGCAGTCTTGCAATGCCGCTTTCCAAAACGCGAGTCGCTCGGGGCTTGGTATCTTGGGGGTGTGGGTTACCGCATCCGCAATGTTGTCTTGCGTCGTTTGGGGCTCAAAGTGCGCGCTGTAATGCGCGAGCGCGCGCAAGGCGGTTTCGGTACCCATCAAAACGGGAATACCCATGGCCCGAAACCGGTTGCATTCCGCAGGCGACATCGTCGCACTGACATTACCCATGAGCACAATCGGCTTGGTGCTCGCGGCCCAGGTTTTTTCCAACGCCCTGGAGCAAGTCACCATAAAGTCTTGCCCTTGGGCCATATTGGTGGCCATCACCACCGTGCCTACGGTTGGGTCCTCAGCCATCGCGAGCAAGCACTCAGCAATCACGTCTTGGCCGTCACCCCAGTAGTCCAAAGGGTTGGTGGCTTCAACGCCGGGACTGAGTAAACCGTTGAGTCGCTCTACAGTGGGCTTTCCCAGTTCTGCGAACGAAAGTTTGAGGGGCTCAGCCAGGTCAGCAATCAGTTGACGTTCTCCGCCGGAATCACTGCCCAAAGCAAAGCTGCCGTTGTGGGGTTTGCGTGCTGCGGCGAATAACTCAGCGGTGTCCATCATTTCGTCCAAGGTGTGGACGATCACAACGCCATGGCGCACAAAAATTGCGTCCAATACATCGGCGCTTCCTGACAAAGCGCCGCTGTGCGATTTGGCAAAAGCTTGGCCCCGCTCGCTGCGTCCGAGTTTGAGGGCCACCACCACAATGCCTGCCGCGCGGGCGCGGTCTAATGCGGCTAAAAATTCAACCGGTTGGCGCACCGTCTCCAACACCAAACAAATCACCCGGGTCGAGGGTTGCGTGATCAGG
>SXGU01552874.1_pt1 | contig 10722 bp, 8 predicted proteins | sample 3174531 | NCBI WGS metagenome assembly SXGU01 (sample SAMN11356863, study PRJNA531348) | freshwater metagenome | isolation source: freshwater sample F1-140 | place: China: Fuxian Lake, Yuxi | collected 2017-12-25 | reverse complement strand
CGACCGTCAACTTACTCAGAAGTGCACCCGGAATTCATCAAACAACTTGGTGCTGGATGGAAGAAGCACGAGACCAAACCAGAACTCTCAGCGCTATTGGAGAACAACTTCCTGAAGTACGAGGGCAACAGCGATGTGCCCAGCCAGATCCACGGGTACCTATCCACGAATCACAAGGATCTGCGCGGTCTAGACAAGGATGAACCACGCCTGATCGCAAAGGCGCAGGACCGTTGGTATGTTCCGGATCCAAATAAAGCTCAAGACCTTGAGAAGAAGCGCGAAAAGGCGCTTCTGAAGGAGTTTGATCAATACCGCGCCTTTACAGGGCGCCGCCTCAAGGAGTTCCGGCTGGAGGTCCTTCGTGCGGGATTCCGCGCCGCATGGGCCAACAAGAATTACCAACTGATCATCGATATTGCAAAGAAGGTCCCGGAGGAGACACTGCAAGAGGATGAGAAGCTGCTCACCCTGTATGACCTGGCGCAGACCCGCACCGAGGTCGGTGCCTGAACGTGGCAGGAATCGGCTTCAGCGTCGGCGACTGGTGCTGGCTGACCCGGCAGGCATCGCCCTGCCGCGTGATTGAGCGCCAGGATGTGTGGGGCGAAAGTGCCTACCGGGTCTGGTTGCCGGCCAAGGATGCTGTGGTGCGGGCCCGGGCGCAGGACCTTGCGCCGTTGGCAAGCATCCTGCCGACCGTGGAGCAGATCCTTCACACCACGGCGGCGGCCAAGCTGCTGGATGCGCTGGAAGACAACCTGCTGCTGGCGCCGATTCAGTCCAGCGTGGTGCCGCTGCCGCACCAGCTCTATGCGCTGAACCGCGCCATCAGCCGCGACCGCATTCGCTACCTGCTGGCCGATGAGGTGGGCCTGGGCAAGACGATTGAGGCAGGCCTGGTGCTGCGCGAGCTGAAGTTGCGTGGCCGGGTGAAGCGGATTCTGGTGGTCGCGCCCAAGGGGCTGGTTCGCCAATGGCAGGCGGAAATGCGGCTGCACTTCGGCGAGAAGTTCCAGTTCATCGAGCCTTCTGAGTTGGCGGCCTTCCGCCAGTGGCGTAGCGGCGCCGTGGGCGACGAAGACAACCTGTGGCGCATGCACGATCAGGTGATCTGCTCGCTGGACTCGGTGAAGCCCCTCGAAGCCCGGCGCGGCTGGAGCCTAGAACAACTCAACACCTACAACCGAGAGCGCTTCGAGGACCTGATCTCAGCGTCGTGGGATCTGGTCATCATCGACGAAGCCCATCGCATGGGCGGCAGCACCGAGCAGGTGGCCCGCTACAAGCTCGGCGCAGCATTGGCCGAGGCGTCCCCATACTTGTTGCTGCTGTCGGCCACGCCACACCAGGGCAAGACCGATCAGTTCATGCGCTTGATGCAGTTGCTGGACCGCGAAGCGTTTCCGGACGAAAGCAGCGTCAACCGTGACCGGGTGCGCCCCTTCGTGATCCGCACCGAGAAGCGCGCGTCGATCAACGCCGAAGGCCAACCCCTGTTCAAGCCCCGAGTCACCCGACTGCAGGCGGTGGCCTGGCAGGCGCGTCACAGTGCCCAACAGCGCCTGTACGAGGCCGTGACCGACTACGTACGCCACGGCTACAACCAGGCAATGGCGGCCAAGCAGCGCCACATCGGCTTCTTGATGATCCTGATGCAGCGGCTGGTCACGTCCAGCACTGCGGCCATCAGAACCACATTGGAAAAGCGCCAGGCCTTGCTGGAAGCGCCGCAGCCCCAGGGAAACCTGTTCGAGAACACCAGCCCCGACGAGTGGGCCGATCTGGATGGGCAGTCCCAGGTTGATCTGGCCGTGCAAGCCAGCGGGTGGGAGCTGGAGAAGTCCGAGGTTGAAACCTTGCTGGCGCTGGCGCGCGAGACCGAGGGTTCGGGCACCGATGCCAAGGCCGAGGCGCTGCTGGAACTGATCTACAAGCTGCAGCAGGAAGAAAACGACCCGGCGTTGAAGGTACTGATCTTCACCGAGTTCGTGCCGACACAGGCGATGCTGGCGCACTACCTGGAGAGCCGGGGCTTCTCGGTGGCCACGCTGAACGGCGGCATGGATCTGGATGCACGCTCGCGGGCGCAGCAGGTCTTCTCCAAAGACGTGCGCGTCCTGATCTCCACGGATGCTGGCGGTGAAGGTCTGAACCTGCAGTTCTGCCACGTCATCGTCAACTTCGACATGCCGTGGAACCCGATGCGCATCGAGCAGCGCATCGGCCGTGTGGACCGTATCGGCCAGCACCATGTGGTGCGCGCCATCAACTTCGTCCTGGAGGACACGGTGGAACACCGCGTGCGCCAGGTACTGGAAGAGAAGCTCGAAGTCATCGCCCAAGAGTTCGGCGTGGACAAGGCGTCGGACGTGATGGACTCGGTCGAAGCCGACCCGATGTTCGACGAACTGTTTCTGCACGGCCTGCAGAACCCGGACGCGATCGAGCAAGAGTGCGATGCGGTGGTATCGCAGCTCCGCACGACCCTGGCCGAGTCAAAGAAGAGCAGCGATCTGCTGTCGGAAACGCACGACCTGGACGCCGATGACGCACGCAAGTGGCGGGATCACCCCGCGCAGTTCTGGTTGGAGCGGGCGATCACCAGCGGCTTGGCGGCGCGCGGCGGCTCGGCGACCAAGGTTGGCAAGGCATGGCGGGTGAAGTGGGCGGACGGCAGCGAATCCGCCCAGGCATGCTTCGACGCGCGGACGGCGGACGAAAACCCCGAACTGGATTGGGTGACGCTGGAAGACCCCCGGGCACGGGCTGTCATCAGTGAGCTGCCACGATTCGTCGCCGGCCAGCCGCTGCCAGTGATTCGCGTGACGGGTTTGCCCGACTCGGTGCGCGGCATCTGGTCGCTGTGGGAGATCAGCCTCGTCGCCGAAGGGCTCAGCCGCAAGCGCTTCCTCCCGGTGTTCGTGACTGAGGACGGGCGCACCTTTGTTCCCACAGCCAAGCGGGTTTGGGATCTGCTGCTGACCGAGACCGTCGATGTGCATGCGGTGATCGGCGCTGAAGATGCGGTGAAGTGGTTCGAGGCTTCGCAAGCCGCTGCGCGGACGCAAGGTGAACGGATCTTCAAAGAGCTGCTGGACGAACACCGCACCCGGCTCAAAGAAGAGCGCGAGCGCGCCAGCTACGCCTTCGAAGCCCGGAGTCAGGCGATTGGCCGCATCGGCTTACCGGCAGTGCGGGAGCACCGGCGGAAGCGCCTGCAACAGGAACACGATGCGCGCATGGCATCCCTTGATGACGCCGAGGCCAGCGTGCCGGACTTGAACGCGGTGATGTTGGTGCGCGTCTCCGGAGATGTGTTGCCCGGAGGACTGCAGTCATGAGCCACTGGACGGATCGAATCCTCAGCCACTTCACCGCCGACCTGACCCGGCTTTGGGTAGCGTGTGACCCGGACGAAGTGTTGCTCGACGAGAAGCTGCTGGCCGAGCTACGCAGCCGTGGATTCGAAGTGATGCTCTATGAGGACCCGTTCGCCTTCCGTGCCGAGTTTGAAGAGCGGTATCGCGGCGCCTGGGATCGTGGGGAAGCTGGCCCCGCTCCGTCATTGGTGTTGCACCTGCGTGGCGCTGACCAGAACGTACTGCCTTGGGACATCGTGCACCACGGGCGCGTGGCGCGGCTGAGCCTGGCCGAGTTGTTCCCTCGGCTGGCCTACAGCACGGTCAAGCACGTGGAGCCGGAGCACCTGGCGGTGCTGTTCGATGCCCACGAAGCCGAGTTGCAGTCAGCTCGCGGCGAGAACGAGTCCAAGGACTTCATCCTGGAACACGTCTACCAGCTCACGCCGCGATCCATCCGCACGCCCGTCGATTTCTGGCGCGAGTTGTTGCGGATGCACTTCGCCAACCGCTCATTGCCGCCATTGTTTGCCAAGCACGCCGCCGGCATCTTGCAAGGCAAGGGATTGTTCGCCGATCAGCCCGTCGCGGCGTGGCTCTCTTCGAAGAGCGTGCTGCTGCGTGTTGTGCAGGATGCGTGGTACCGCTACCTCACCGGTCTGGGTTTGGACGGTTCCCGCACGGGCGAACCACCGCCGCCAGACTACATCGCCAAGATCGAGATTCCGTTTGACCACTCCGATGTGCAGGTGCTGGTCGACTCGATGTTTCTGGACGGCACCCTGCATCCGATGGCGGTGCACAGAGTCCCGGCTGCCATGCCGAGCTGGATCAAGGCTGGGATCGTTCAAGACCCGGCTGCATTGCAGGCTCTGGTGCTCAAGGGCGTCGATGGACTGATTGCATCGATCCCATCGGACGCAGCGTCGCACAAGGACTGGAGCGAGTTTGCCAAGCGCTACGGCGAGATCCTGGCCCGCGCACATGGGCTGCCGAGCGCCGAGGGTAGCGAGCAACTTTCGAAGGTGCGCGCGTCGATCAATGCGCTGCATGCGCAGACTGACGGGCGGCTGCAAGCATGGGTTGCAGCCAAGCACTACGCCGATCTGATGCTTCAGCCGGTCACCAAGGGGCCGGTCATGGTGCACCACATTCCGCGCTTCTTGCGGCATCGCAGGGCAGCTGGCGAGACGAAGGTGGCCTTGCTGGTCTTCGATGGCCTGGCGTTCGATCAATGGGTGCAGATCAGGGAACGGCTGATCGCCAGCACGAAGAGGTTTGCCTTTGACGAAGGCACGTCCTTCGCGTGGCTTCCCACAGTGACATCGGTTTCACGCCAGGCGTTGTTCTCGGGTCTCAAGCCACGCGAGTTCGACGACTCCATCGACCGGACCGACAAAGAGGAAACGCTGTGGAAGACCTTCTGGCAGAACGAAGGCGTGAACCCCAGTGAGGTCATGTACCGCCGTGCTCTGCGACAGGTGGATCAGCTCGACGCGCTTGAATCGGACCTGACGGATCGGCGACCGAAGGTGTTGGGTTTGGTCATTGACGAGGTCGACGACCGGCTTCACAAGGAGCGCTCCAAGAAGGACGTGGCCCTGTGGATCGGGAACTGGCTGGCGACCGGCTTCGTCGATCGCTTGTTCTCGATGCTGCTGGACAAGGGGTACCACATCTACCTCACCGCCGATCACGGCAATGTGGAGTCCACGGGCGTTGGCAGGCCCAACCAGGGCGTCATCGCGGAGACGCGCGGGGAACGCGTCAGAGTCTATCGAAGTGAGTCGCTGTTGGCCGACTCCGCCGCCGCGTACCCCAGCACGGTGAGGCTGGATATCGCTGGACTACCCGCGAACTTCATGCCCTTATTCGCAGGCGGACGAACGGCCTTTGTTCTCCAGGGTGACCAGGTGGTGGTCCACGGAGGTGTCTCGGTAGAGGAGCTGATCGTCCCCTTTGTGAAAGTCAGTTATGTGATTGGTACCGAATGAATTCATCAGCCCCTCAAATCGGCTTTGATCGGTTCATTCAGCTTGATTGGGCGGCTGCGGCACTGAACATTCGTGCAGGCACAGCCGGACTGGATGATCTGAATGCACTGCTCGCCGAAGCCGGTCTTAGCGTAGAAGCCAAGAAGAAGACTCGCACCGTACTGAATCGACTGTGGCTCGAGCCGCGCGCCAGCCTCGTCGAGTTCGCCGATCGCGGCGTGTCCCTCTACAAGTCGCAAGCGGATGTTCCGATTGCCTCGCTGTGTTGGGGGGTAGCGATTGCGACCTATCCCTTCTTCGGCAAAGTGGCCGAACTGGTCGGCCGTTTGTCCGCCCTGCAAGGTGACTGTGCGTCTGCCGAAGTGCATCGCCGGATGAGTGAAATCTACGGCGAGCGCGAAGGCACCCGGCGCATGACCAACATGGTCATCCAGAGTCAGGCGAGCTGGGGCGCCGTGGAGCGTGTGGAGAAGGGCAAACGCGTGATCCGACTGGCGCCCACGACCATCGACAACGACGAGTTGACGGCCTGGCTCATTGAAGCCGCTGTGCGCTATGCCGGCAAACCTGTGTCGGTGCCGACCCTGCAATCGCTGCCGGTGCTGTTCCCGTTCACGCTGACGCGGCCCTTGGCCTACGTGATTTCGAACAGCCCGAACCTAGACCTGCGTTCAGAGGGGCCGAGCAGTCAATTTGTCGCCTTGCGCACCACGATCTGAGGACATCCATGAACACAAAAGCAGAAAACACGAGCGCACAGGCGAGCTGGTTTGTTGGCGCAAGCTACGGGGGCACGGACGATCAGTTGCCACGCTTTCTGTCCGAGGGGATTTGGGAGAACGGCTACGAGGACAAGCATCTCGACGTGGTGCGATCAATGCGGCCAGGCGATCGGATCGCAGTCAAGTCGTCCTACACGCGCAAGCATGGACTGCCCTTTGACAGCCGTGGACAAGCGGTTTCGGTGATGGCGATAAAGGCGATCGGCACGATCACTGAGAACCTGAATGATGGCCAACGAGTCAAGGTTGACTGGACAAAGATCGAACCGGTACGTGAGTGGTATTTCTATACCCACCGAGGAACGGTGTGGCGCGTTCTGCCTGGCGAGTGGATGACCGATGGTTTGATCGCCTTCGCCTTCGATAACAAGCCGCAGGACGTCGAGCGTTTCCGAAACGCACCCTACTGGCGGGAGCGATTCGGGACAGTGGCGCCCGACAAACATCGCTTCGGCTGGACAAAGTTCTACGAAGCGATCGCCGACAAGCTGCTCAACTATCGCGCCAACCGGGCCGCCCTCGTGGAAGGCATCCGGGAGATCTCTGTGCGGGTCGACGGACTCGGTCACCTGGCGGAAGACAAGTATGCGGATGGCACCACGGGCTTCGTGAAGGACATCTGCCCGTTCACGACGATGGGTCTGTTCAATCGGGGCATCAAGGATTCCAACCGCAAGATCATCGCGACCGAGTTGGCCAAGTTCCTGGGCGTCGACGAACCTGTTCCAGAGACGTTCGAAGGCATCCCGCTGCTGAACAACTTGAAGTCCTGGTACTTTCCATTCGAGGTCAATCGCGCGACCGACCACATCGACTCACTTTGGGGCGTCTTCGCAGCGGGCATCGCGTATGCAGACACCGACGATGACCTTGCCCGCGAGGAGTTCGCCAAGGCCTTTGACAGCGCGAACGGGCGCCGAGGCGTTGCATGGAACCTGACTTTCGGCCTTTACTGGATCAGGCCTTGGGCGTTCCTGAGCCTTGATCACAACTCTCAGGTCTACGTCAGCAAGAAGCTCGGCGTGCCGATTGGCCTTCACGGCCCGAAGAGACGCTGCAATTCGACAGACTACCTTGCCGTGATGGATGTACTGGAGCCGCGCTTCCAGGAAACCTCTTACCCGGTCCATTCCTACCCTGAGCTTTCGCTGGAAGCATGGCTGTACAAGGACCCCACCGATGAGAAGTCTCCGGTCGGCGAAGACGACGCGGGTGACGCCGATGATGGTGACGATGCTACTGAGGCAACTGCACCAGTGGGCGTTCATGTTGCCGTGCCGATCGTGCCGTACTCGGTCGACGACATTCTCAAGGACGGATGCTTTCTTGAACGCAACGAGATCGATCGGCTCCTGGACCGCCTTCGCACCAAGAAGAACCTGATCCTTCAGGGGCCACCAGGCACCGGCAAGACGTGGCTTGCGAAGCGCCTGGCGTTTGCACTGATGGGTCAAAAGGACGAAAGCAAAGTCCGTGCGGTGCAGTTTCACCCCAACCTGTCCTACGAGGATTTCGTCAGAGGATGGCGCCCGACCGGAGAGGGGAAGTTGTCGCTGGCCGACGGCGTCTTCATGGAAGCGATCAAGGCCGCCTCGAAGGACCCATCGTCGAAGTTCGTCGTGGTAATCGAGGAGATCAACCGTGGCAACCCGGCGCAGATCTTCGGCGAACTCCTGACGCTGCTGGAGGCTGGAAAGCGCACGCCCAATGAGGCACTGGAGCTGTGCTACCCGGATGCGGATGGCAAGCGTCGCCCCGTCCACATTCCGGAAAACCTCTACGTCGTCGGCACGATGAACATCGCCGACAGGTCGCTGGCCCTGGTCGATCTCGCGTTGCGTCGGCGTTTCGCCTTCGTGGGTCTGGAGCCAAGGCTTGGCACCGCGTGGCGGGATTGGGTGGTCAAGGAGGGTGCTGTCGATCCTGCTCTGGTCGCGGGTATCGAGCAACGGATTGCTGAGCTGAATGACCAGATCGCGGCTGACGCGCGGCTGGGAAAGCAGTTCCGGATCGGCCACAGCTACGTGACGCCCGCCCATAGGCTGGAGGCCGGGGACACGAAAAAGTGGTTCCAGCAGGTGGTCGAGACTGAGATCGGGCCACTGCTCGATGAGTATTGGTTCGACGCCCCTGACGAAGCGCAGAAGGCCTGTGCACGGCTGCTTCAGGGCTGGTGATGGGTGTGGTCGCGGAGCAAGTCGAGAGCGCGTCGGTCGATGCAGATGGCTACATCGGGCGTATTCCGGTGCGCAATCTGTGGCTGCTGATGTTGTATGCGTCGGACTTGTTCCGCACTCGCGGCATCGGCAATGTTGGCCTGGAGGACAACCCTGACGATCTCCCCGATCTGGTCGCCGAAATCCTGGCCCACGCGGTGGAAGTCAGGCAGCGCCGCCGCCTCAATCTGGGCTACCGATCTCGGGATGCGGTCCTCAATCGCGTGCGCGGGCGGATTGATGTCCTGAATACGGAGCGGCATCGATTGCTGGATCGTGGCTTGGTGGCCTGTCGATTTGATGAGCTGACCATCGACACGCCACGCAATCGCTTTGTGCGTGCGGCACTGGAGACCATCTCCAGAATTGTGCAGAGGGAGGACGTGTCTCATCGCTGCCGCTCACTTGCCAGCGGCATGAAGGCGATGGGTGTCTCCGGCGATGCACCCACTCGCGCGCAGATGAGCACCGATCGCTTTGGCCGCAACGACGCTGATGACAGATTCATGGTGGCTGCGGCGAAGCTGGCTTTTGATCTTGCCTTGCCAACTGAGGTGGCCGGGACGAACGTGTTGACTCTGCCGGATCGCGAGGTCACCTGGGTCCGGCGACTGTTCGAGAAGGCCGTAGGCGGCTTCTATGACGTGGTACTGCAACCGCAGGGATGGCGGGTTCGGTGTGGCGGTACGCTGGGCTGGCAGATCGAACAGAAGACATCGGGAATCGACAAGATCTTGCCGACGATGCGAACCGACGTGGTCCTCGACCATGCGCCTTCCGGCCGGCGAATCGTCATCGACACCAAGTTCACGTCGATCGTGACGGGCGGCTGGTATCGAGAGGAGACGCTGCGCAGCGGGTACGTGTACCAGATCTACGCCTACCTGCGATCCCAGGTCGGGCGCGGCGATCCGCTTGCGGATTGCGCCAGTGGCTTGCTGCTTCACCCTTCCGTCGGCGACGCAGTTGATGAGACGGTTGTCATCCAGGGGCATGGCATCCGATTTGCGACGGTGGATCTGACAGCATCGCCCGGAAAGATTCGATCGCAATTGCTGCGCTTGTACGAGCCGGCGCTTCAGTAGCGAAGGTCAGACATCAGCGCCGCCTCGACCTTTCGCCTTGCCACCAGACCCGGCAAGACCTTTCCGCCACCATAGATCCATCGACTGAGCTCCTGAGCTGATGCTCCCCAGTCTCGCTGGTTGACCCGCCGCCGCAGCGTCGATGTCTGCAGTCGTCCAGCACCGAGGTTGAACGTGAAGTCGACGATTGCCGCGAGCCGTCCCTCGGGCTCGGTGGCCAGCACCGGGCAGTAGCGCAGCGTGGCATCGAGTGCAGTCACCAGGTCCCGCGCCAGGTAGGTATCCCCTTCTTCCTCCGAGATCGGCGGATGCGTCGCCTCGCACAGATGGCCATAGCCAATCGTCCAGTACCCTGCTGGGCAGATGTACGGATACGCGCGTCCAGGATCGGCCTTAGGCACGCGATGGAATCCCTCGAAGCGCTTGGCGAGCTCGATGGCAGTTTTCGGCACCCCGGTCACGAGCGCACCCGGTCAAACACACGCCCGAGGAACCAGAAGTTCAGCACCCCGGCCCACAGGGCTTGATCGGCTTCAGTCCATGCATGGAGGATGGCCGTGCCCCAGCCAGCGCCAGCGGTGACAGCAGCTGCGAACGCCGCCGTCTTGGCCGCGCAGTACAGCGCCATGAACCAATAGGTGATCACCGGGCGCACGCTCGTTGAGAGCGCGTCGGCCCAGCGCACGCCGGTCTTCTCACCCTGAGTGCGGACGGCGTCGCGCAGCGCATCGATGGCCCCGACGTTCCACGCTGCATCGGCGCTCGCGCCGACTTCAGCCATCCGCTGCGCACCACGCAGCTTTTCAAACTCCAGCGCCTTGTCTTGCATCGCCAGTTCGTGGCCACGCTCGCCTTGGCGGTCGAGCCACTTGAGCAATTCGGGCGCGAGACGGAAGGCCCCGCCCAGGAGGCCACCGAGCAAGGTCTCGATCATTGGCCGCCTCCGAACACCTTGAGTTTGATGATTGCGCCTGCGACCAGCGCCAGCAGGAAGCCGGTGGTGATCACCTTGACCACCGTCTGCCACGCTGTGTGCTTGGCCGTGTTGAAGGCCTCCAGCAGGCCCCGCAGCTCTCGGATGTCGCTGGCAGCGTCTTCGCCGTCGAGGCCTACGTCAGCCAGCGCGTGGCGAGCGCCGCGTTCGGCGACGCGCTCCAGCAGTTCTTCGAACTCGTCCTTGGGCATGGTCACCATGCCCCCTGTCACAGTCGGTGCGTTCATTTGCGTGCTCCAGAAATGCGAAACCCGCCCGATGCGTGAGCATCAGGGCGGGTCTCAGGGTT
>SXGU01372681.1_pt1 | contig 10722 bp, 7 predicted proteins | sample 3174531 | NCBI WGS metagenome assembly SXGU01 (sample SAMN11356863, study PRJNA531348) | freshwater metagenome | isolation source: freshwater sample F1-140 | place: China: Fuxian Lake, Yuxi | collected 2017-12-25 | reverse complement strand
TATGGAGCAAAATGCCAGCCTCCGGTGGTTTTGCCTTTCATATCGGTGGCAGTTTTCCGGAGTTGGAGCTCGAATTTTGGGCGATTAGAAAAGGCTGAACGTCATGAGTCAAAACGATAACCGGAACGATCCCTTCGCCCCATTCGATGATAATGATCGCACCGTGATCCGGCCTATGCCGGGCGGTCGACGAAGTTCATCGCCTGCACCGGTTGTTGACACGCCTGTATTCAATCCTAACCCAGCGCCGTCATTTGCGGCGTCTTTAAATCCCGCTGCTGCCATGGCGCTTCCAACTGCGGAGTTTCAGGAAAACCGATTGGTTGCCGCAGCGCTTTCCATGTTGTCTTTGGCGAGTCGATTGCGTCAAACCGCTATCTATCCGGCCAGTGATGAATTGCGGCAGCGCCTTGCTGCCGAGGTCAGCGGCTTTGAAAATCGTTTGTTACAGTCCGGTATCAGTGCTGATCAGACCCGGATGGCGAGCTACGCATTATGTTGCTTTTTGGACGAAATCATATTGAATACGCCTTGGGGTGCGCAAAGCAATTGGGGGCACCAGAGCTTATTGGTTTCGTTTCACAAAGAAGCCTGGGGCGGCGAAAAATTTTTCGATATCATCAATTTGTTGGTGAAGCAACCGGCGCAACACCTAGCTTTGCTTGAATTGATTTATCTATTTCTCAGCCTGGGTTTTCAGGGTAAATTTCGGGTGTTGAACAATGGCTTGAGCGAGCTGGAAAAGTATCGCGCCGAATTGTATCAATTGCTGCAACGGGTCAAAGGCGATTACGAACGCGAATTATCTCCCCGTTGGCAGGGCCTGCGGGATCTACGCAATGCGTTGGTGCGGCATTTACCGCTGTGGGTGGTGGGTGCTGTGTTGGGAGCGGCGCTGATTCTGGCTTATCTGGGGTTTGTGCTGACATTGAACGCCCGCTCTGATCAAATCTTTAAAGACGTATTCGAACTGGTCAGTCAGCCTGTAGAGCTGGCTCAAGCCGCTCCGGCGGCGGCTCCGATCATTCCCGGTAGAAGGGAGCGATTCAAACAATTGTTGGCCAGTGAAATAGCCAATGACATGGTCGAAGTGGTGGATGACAGGCTGTTACGTGTCCGCAATTCTTTTGGTTCGGGCAGTGATCAGCTCAAACCTGCATTTGAACCTATGCTGAAGAAAATTGCTGACGAGTTGGTTTCGGGGCAAGACAGCTTGTTGATTACCGGACACTCGGATAATGTGCCGATACGCTCGGCGCGCTTTCCATCCAACTGGCATTTATCCACGGCCAGAGCTAAATCTGTGCAGGATGATTTGCTCAAGCAGGCTCCGGCCCTGAGCGGTAAGCTTCGTTTCGAAGGTCGGGCCGACAATGAATCGCTGGTGGCTAACGATACTCCGGAACACCGTGCGATCAATCGCCGTGTTGATTTACTGATTCAGTGAGCAAGCAGATGGCCAAACTTAAAGCATTTTTCAGCAATATCTGGGTCATACAGTTTTTAGGGATGCTGGCACTCAGTGCCTTGATCTGGCTGGCAGGCCCGTTGATTGCTATTGCAGGCAGCGTGCCTCTGGAATCCGAGTTGACCCGCATTATCGTCATCATCTCGCTGTGGGTTGGCTGGTTGATTTTTCGATTGTTGATGCGCATCAAAGCCGGAAATACCGAAAAACAGCTGGTCACTCAACTGGTTTCTGCGGATGTCGATCATCTGGCCATCGCTTCGGCGGATGAAGTGGACATGTTGCGTAAAGGTTTCGAGGAAGCGTTAACACTTCTCAAACAGTCTCGAAAGGAAGCCAAGTTAGGCAGTGAATTCATTTACCAGTTGCCCTGGTACGCCATTATCGGTGCACCCGGTTCAGGAAAAACCACGGCACTGATCAACTCCGGTCTGCATTTTCCGTTGGCGGAAAAACTCGGCAAACATGCGATCAAAGGGGTGAGCGGCACCCGAAACTGCGATTGGTGGTTTGCCGATGATGCCGTGTTTCTGGATACGGCCGGTCGCTATACCACCCAGGAAAGCCATCAGGCTGTCGATGCGGCCGGATGGAGCGGTTTTTTAAATCTGCTCAAAAAACATAGACCTTTGCGCCCGTTAAACGGGGTGATTGTCGCCGCCAGTGTGGCTGATTTATTGCAACAATCAGAGCAGGAAAGGGCTGTGCACGCCAAAGCCCTGCGAGCCCGTATCAATGAACTCTATCAACAGTTAGGCGTTCGCTTGCCGGTGTATTTGCTGTTGACCAAGACCGACTTACTGGCCGGGTTTAGTGATTTTTTTGCCGATTTATCTGCCGAGCAACGCGGGCAAGTCTGGGGAGAAACCTTTTCAGCTAGCACGCTGCAAGGTGATCACGATGTGCTGGCGCAATTTTCCGATGCCTACGCCGAACTGCTGCGACGTCTGCAAACCCGCACGCTCAGCCGAATTCAGGACGAACGGGATGTGCAGCGACGAGCGGCGATTCTGGACTTTCCTCAACAATTATCGCTGCTTAAACCTGCCATGCTGGATTTTTTGCAAGGTACGTTTGCCGTCAATCGCTATGAAGAATCGATTTTGTTGCGCGGGATTTATTTCACCAGTGGTACTCAGGAAGGGACGCCAATCGATCGAGTGTTAGGCATATTGGCCGGTGCTTTTCATTTGGACAGGCAATCCGCACCTTTGTATAGCGGACAAGGCAAAAGTTTTTTCCTGACCCGATTGCTGAAAGAGGTGTTATTTCCTGAGGCGGAACTGGCTGGCCAGGATCCTAAATTAGTCAAGCGTAACCGCCTGCTGCAGATGGGGGCCTATATCGGTGCGGGTGCGTTGTTTGCGTTATTAATTGGCTTATGGACGGTTAGTTATTTCAAAAATCAGCAGGCGATGGACGAAGTTGAGAAACTGGTCGCCGATTATCGTGCTATCAGTTCTTCTACGCAAAATGCTCAGCACAATTTCGATGTCTTGCTGCCTAAGTTAAATCAGCTTTTGGCGATTGACGGGGTTTATCAGGACAGTGGCCTACTTTCCAGTTTTGGCTTGTCTCAGGCTGACAAAATTCAGGCCGCCAGCCAGCATGGCTATCAGGTTTTATTACGTGATTATTTCTTGCCTGCCATCCAAACCCGACTCAAAGAGCGCATGCAAGGGCAGGAAGGGAGCAACCAGGATGTGCTGTATCAGCTCTTAAAAGTTTATTTGATGTTCAATCAGACTGATAAACTGGAACCTGCCACGGTGATTGCGTGGATACGCGCCGATTGGGACAGACAATATGCTACCGATCCCGAAACGGCGGCGCAGTTGCTCAAGCATCTGGATAATTTGCTCAAGCTGGAGCCGCTTCCCGTACAAATCGATGCCAATTTTGTCAGCGCAGTTAGGAGTAAACTCACCCAGACGCCGTTAATAGGCCAGATCTATGCTCGTTTTAAAACCGAAGCTCTGGTCGATAAAAGTCATGATGTTTATTTAGGTAAGGCATTGGGTGCCGATGCAGGCAGAGTGTTTAGTTTGTCTGATGGTCGGGATGTGTCCGCCTATGGCATTCCCGGCTTGTTTACCGCATACGGATACACGGAACTGTTTCTGAAGAAAAGCCGTGATTTTGTCAAAGACGCCGTGGAACAAAACTGGGTACTGGGCAATCAGGCAAAAGTCGACAGTTTGCAGATCCAGCCGCTGCATGACGAATTGAAAAAGTTGTATTTAAGCGAATATCAGAGTGTCTGGAGTGATGTTTTGAACAAGCTTAAATTACAAGCTGCCCTGTCAACCAGTCAGACGGCACAAATCCTGGATATTTTGTCGCGGCCGGATGGCCCGTTGAAGGCTTTGCTGACCCTGATTGATGACAATACCGCACTAAGCCGCCTTAGCAAACAACTCAGCGATGCATTGGCTCAAGCCGCTGGAAAAGCCCTACCGGCAAGCGGGGACCAAAACAGTCAGGTGTTGAATCTGGCCAAAGGTGCTGTCGGACTCAATACCGGACCTGACCCGGTTAAGGCTGTGGAAGATCGGTTTGAGCCTTTACGCAATCTGGTCAGTAGCGGGCCTGATAAGCCGAGTGCTCTGGAGCCGGTCTTGCTGCAACTGAAAACCTTGCGTGACTATTTTTTACAGGTCAGTAGTGCCAACGCCGGTGGTCAGGCGATACAAAATCAGGCTAATTTGTTCAGCGGTGCTGCAACCGACGCACTGAAACAGGCTCAGCTGGAATTTGCCCGCTTGCCGGACCCCTTGAAAAGCTGGTTTCAAATCGTCGTTAGCAGCGGCGGGCAAAAACTCAGTTCGGCAGCCAAGGGTCAATTGAATGACATGGTGAAAACTGGCGTTGCTTCAACTTGCAAAGCCGCATTAAGCGGCCGCTATCCCTTCAGCAGAAGTTCGCTGCAGGATGTATTACTGGCGGACTTTGCCAAGCTGTTTGCACCATCCGGGGTAATCGACCAGTTTTTTCAAGCCAATCTGAAGCCGTTTGTTGATACCAGCAAGCCTGTTTGGGCGGAAATGTCAGCTGAAAAACCACTAGGCTTGGCGGAAAGCTCGATACGCCAATTTCAACTGGCAGCGCAGATCCGGGACGCGTTTTTTGCCTCAGGCGCCATGCCTCAAGTGCAGTTCGAACTGAAGCCCAAACTGCTGGATAATTCGGTGGGTACTTTTCGATTACAGATTGAAGGCCAGGAGGCTGTTTATCGACATGGCCCTGAACAAGTGATCAGTTTAAAGTGGCCGGGTCCCAATCCCAGTCAGGGGGTGCGTATGGTATTTGAAACGCTGGATGGTCGCCAAATCGGCCGCAGTAAAGAAGGGACTTGGGCTTTTTTTCGCTTACTGGATGAAGCGACCATTGTGCCCGGCGATGCGCCTGAAAAATTCACGTTGACTTTTCAATTGCAAGGGCTGACGGCCAGCTATGAGTTACGTGCCGCCAGTGTCAATAATCCTTTCAATTTACAAGAATTGCAGAGCTTTCGCTGCCCTGATGCTTTATGAATAGCCAAGACTTCAGCGTCGGATTTTTCGGCAAGATTCCCAGTCATGGCGACTTTATTTCCCGGCGTTTGCCAAGACAATTTATCGAACCCTGGGATCAATGGTTGCAAGGTGGGATTTCAGCCAGTCGTGAGCAATTGGGACAAGAATGGCTGAATATTTTTCTAGTTAGTCCGATTTGGCAATTTGGATTGATGCCTGGGCTATGCGGTGATGAAGCCTGGGCAGGTGTCATGATGCCCAGCGTCGATAAAGTTGGGCGCTATTATCCGCTCACTCTGGCGTCCCGAATCTATCCGGCCCAGTTGCCATTATTATTTGACCCAAGCTGCGTGTGGTTTGATGCCCTGTCGCAACTGGCGTTTACATCCTTAGATTATGATTTTGATTTGCTGAATTTCGATACCAGTCTTGAACGGTTACTGATCAGTCGGTTTTTGAGTGATCAAGTACTTGCCGATTATGTGCCTGTTCCTCAAATCAGATCTTCGAAACTGGCTTTTCATTTTCAACTGAATAACGAACAGGACACTCCCCAAGCATTTGCCGATTTAGGCGAAGTTTTAAAAAATCGTTTTTTGGCCAATTGTAGCTTCTGGCGTTCATCCAGCTTTGACGATACGAATAGCGCTTCTTTATTATTTTGCGAAGGTTTACCGCCGTATGATGCTTATGTCGGCTTTTTGAATGGGAATTGGCCGCAACACGGCTGGCAATTCTCACGGCATCAAGTGCAAAAAAGCTCAAATCAGGTTCCGGGGCAACTTGAGTTTACTGAATCGCAGCAGGTATCTTCTGATGCTGCATTTCTTGATTCTGGCTTAGATGCTGAGCCAGGATTAGCTGCTACGACACAATCGCCTGAAAAATTAACTTACCAAAGTTTTGGTTTGAGTGTGGTTGGGTTAAAGCGAAAACTTAATGAAGATGCGATCCTGCAACGCAACGACGTGGGGTTGTGGATGGTTGCAGATGGCATGGGGGGGCACAGTGCAGGCGATGTGGCCAGCCAGGCGTTGGTCGATGCCTTGGCGAAAATTCCTCCTAGTGATGACTTGGAATATTTTAGCGAGCAGGTTGCAGCCAGTTTGCATACGGTGAATCGGCAACTGATACAAATGGCTCAAACTCGGGGAGTTGGGCAAATTATTGGCAGCACTATTGTCATATTACTGATTTCAGGGCGACAGTTTCGTTATTTATGGGCAGGAGACAGTCGTTTATATCGTTTCAGGCAAGGCGAACTAGAGCAATTAAGTCTGGATCATTCGCTGTACAACGAATCCATCAGTCAAGGTTTGTCGCCGTTAGATGGCAGTTTGGAGCAGGGGCGAGGTAATATCATTACCCGTGCGGTGGGTGCTGACTCACGGTTGCAGTTAGATTGCGGGCAGGGCGAAATTATGGATGGCGATATGTTTATTCTTTCCAGCGATGGCCTGGATAAAGAGCTTACGCATGCGGATATTGCCCAGTTTTGCAACTTAGAGTCGGCTGAAGCCATTACCCGTAATTTAATCCAGGAAGCAGAACAGCGCGGTGGCCGGGACAATATTTCGGTCATCGTGGTTAAAGCTTCATCGAGGGATGAGCTGGAATTGTAAAAACAACAGGCAAAAAAAAAGCGACCAGTTTGGGTCGCTTAAGGAAGAAGGGTAAAGCAACTCAGCTGCGCATAACAATACTAGAGTTGCTAACATTTTAGCGGTTACACTACAAGTTGAATATGTGACTAATTGTCACACCCAACAAATTGTTGTTAGCATACAACGCCAGTCAATCGTTTTAACCTCATTTGCGGAATTGACATATCTGCCTAAAAAGCTCTCAGGTTATCACTGTGGGCTCAGTGCGGCCTGTACGTTTCTTTACCTCGCAAAGCTGTTCGGCAATGTCCACTAGATCGGCCAACGCGACTTGGGCATCTTGGTCGTGATTGGCAACATCCCGCTCGTAACGTTCCAGATAAATACGCAAAGTAGCGCCAACCGTGCCTGTGCCAGATAACCGAAAAACAATGCGAGAGCCGTTGGTAAAACCAAGCCGGATGCCTTGTTTGTCGCTGACACTGTGATCAACAGGGTCGTTATAGCAAAATTCGTCGGCATACTTGATCGTGTAATCGCCCCAGCTTTTGCCCGGGAGATTGGGTAGTAGGCTGCGCAGATGTTCGACAATCTCATTGCCAACACTTAAATCCACCGCTTCGTAGTCGTGTCGGCAATAAATGTCGCGCCCGTATTTTTGCCAGTGTTCGTGGACGATGTCTTCGACAGATTGGCGTTTTTTGGCGATCAAATTCAGCCAGAATAGTACCGCCCACAGCCCATCCTTTTCTCGAACATGGTTGGAACCGGAGCCGAAGCTTTCTTCGCCGCACAGTGTGATTTTGTCCGCATCCAGCAGGTTGCCAAAAAACTTCCAGCCGGTAGGTGTTTCATAGCAGGGCAGGCTTAATTTATCCGCCACGCGATCGACTGCCTGACTGGTGGGCATCGAGCGAGCTACGCCGCTGATGCCTTTGGCGTAAGCAGGAATCAATCTGGCGTTTGCCGCCATAATGGCCAGACTGTCACTGGGTGTTACAAAGATATTGGCGCCCATGATCATATTGCGGTCACCATCGCCATCAGATGCGGCGCCCAAAACCGGAGGAGTGGAGCCAAACATGATTTCAGTCAGCTCATGCGCGTGAGCCATGTTGGGGTCGGGATGTCCGCCGCCAAAATCTTCCAAAGGAACAGCATTGAAAACCGATCCAGGAGCTGCGCCTAACACGCCCTCGAAAATGTGTTTGGCGTAAGGGCCGGTAATGGCATGCATGGCGTCGAATTTCAAGCTAATCAAATTAGCGCTAATGCTGTTCTTGATCAGCTCAAAGTCAAATATTTTCGCCATGAGTTCGGCGTAATCTGCAACAGAGTCGATGATACGGATTTTTAGGCCGTCAATGTCCAATGTGCCAACTACATCCAGATCAACGTCATCCATATCGGCAATTTTGTAACTACCGATGGTTTTGGTGTTTTCATACAAAGCATCAGTGAATTTTTCAGGAGCAGGCCCGCCATTGCTGACATTATATTTGATGCCGAAATCTTCATCAGGACCACCTGGGTTGTGGCTGGCTGATAACACAATGCCGCCAAAAGCTTGGTATTTGCGGATAATATTTGATGCGGCGGGAGTGGATAATAGCCCACCTTGGCCAATGATCAATTCGCCGAATCCATTAGCTGCAGCCATTTTGATGATGGTTTGAATAGCTTGACGATTAAAATAACGCCCATCGCCACCCAAAACTAGAATTTTTCCCTGAAAATCGTCTAAACTATTGAAAATAGATTGAACAAAGTTTTCCAGATAACGCGGTGTTTGGAAAACTTTGACTTTTTTACGCAGACCGGAAGTGCCCGGTTTTTGATCATCATAGGGTGTTGTGTTGTGGGTTTTAATTTTTATTTGCATGATTTACCCTGAATGCGACAATTTTAAAACCTTAACTTACACCAAAATCCTAATTTTTAACAGACTTGCAGGTAGACAGATTTGGTTATGAAACGGAAAAAGTTGTTTCGCAATTTTTTAATTGGCTTTTGCTTTTTACCCGGTTTATGTGTGGCCGATCCAGATGTTGAGTTAGTCATCGATACACATACCAGGAATCTCGAAATCAAAAAAGGCGACGAAACCCTTGAAGTTCTGGAGCATGTCGTTATCGGTCGGAAGGGGGCTGGGACGAAGGAGCATCGTGGTGACGATATTACGCCGCTGGGGACTTATCGGATAGGCTGGGTCAACGATAAAAGCTCCTTTCGGAAGTTTTTCGGTCTGACTTATCCCAACCTGGATCATGCCGAAAAAGCCTTACAGAAAGGAAAAATTGGTCAAGCGACTTACGAAGCGATTCTTAAAGCTGAGCTCAGTGGTGAAATACCGCCTCAAAATACTCAACTAGGTGGTCAAATCGGCATCCATGGCTTGGGTAGCGGTAGCTTGAGTGTCCATGAACTTTTTGACTGGACTCACGGCTGTATCGCCTTAACCAATGATCAAATTGACCGATTGAGTCAATACGTTGAAAAAGGTACACTGGTAACCGTGAAATAATGTTGGTAAATTCCCAAAAAATGTTGGAGAATTACCACCGTATGTTCTATTTGTTTTTTAAACCACTATCAAGGGGAAAACCATGATGAAAGCTGTAAAATTATCTGCACTTGTTGCTGTTGCCGCTCTGGCTACCGGTTGCGCTAGCACTTCAGACATCGAAAACCTGCAAGGTCAAATCGACGCTCTGAAACCACAAGTTTCAGCTGCTGCTTCTGACGCTGCTTCTGCAAAAGCTGCTGCTGCTGAAGCTTCTGCAAGAGCTTCTGCTGCTGAAGCTGCTGCAAACCGTGCTGCTGAATATGCTCAAGATACCAACAGCAAATTGGATCGTTTGTTCAAAAAATCACAACACAAATAAGCAATACTGCTGTTGTTGATTTCCAAGCCCGTGTGTCGAAAGGCACACGGGCTTTTTAATGTCTTCTAGTTAGGCATGGGCGGAGTCGGGGTGCTGCTGGGGCGCTCGTAGATTGCGACCGGAATCCCTGTCGCTTTTTCTAAGGCCATTTTGAGAGCAGCGCCTTTGATGACCGGCATTTGTCCACCGTTGGCTTGTTCAATTAAATTTAATGCCGTATGCAGACGTTGTTCATAGGTGGCAGGCATTTCTTCTAATTCAGGATAAGTCTCCAAATACAGGGTATCGTGATGCCAGCCTACTTTGATGGCTTGATTAACAATATTGACCGAAGTGCCCACTTTAACCATGGGAAAAAACTGCTCAATGTCGCTGGGATAAAAGCGCATGCATCCGTGGCTGACCCGCATGCCTATGCCATTGGTTTTTTGGGTGCTATGCATCAAATAGCCTGGAATGCCCAAGCGAAAGGCAAACAGTCCCAACGGATTATCCGGACCAGGCGGGTAATAGGGATCCAACACATCACCATCGGCTAAGTGTTCTGCAATGATCGATGGAGGAGGTGTCCAGGAGGGGTTTTCCATTTTGCCGGCAATTGCTGTTTTGCCCAGAGGCGTTTTCCAATTATTTTCTCGACCAATCCCAATCGCATAGGTCACCACCTGGCTGTTATTGGGGTAATAATAAACCCGCATTTCCGGCAGATTAACCACGATGCCTTGGCGCGGGGCATTGGGCAAAATATAACTCGAAGGAATGAGTACTTGGGTGCCCGCTTTGGGAAGCCAGCGATCTACGGTCGGATTAGCCAATACAATCTGGTCCTGGCCTAAACGATGTTCCACAGCAATATCAATCAGCGTATCTTCTTGTTTGGCGGTTACATATTTTGCTTGATGCGGCGGATTCCCGATCAGGCTGTCTCCGGGGCGATCAGGAGCGGCTAAGGTTAACGCCAGCGCCTGGTTGACGGAGGTAAAAGCCAACAGACTCAGTAACAGTAGGTGTTTCATCAGGCATTGCCCTCATGATTGAATAATTCGATAAGACGTGGAAAAAACTGGGAAAGTTCTGCGCTCATAATGGAAAAATCAGCGTCAAACTGTTCGGCTTCATTATCTGCTTCGGTATCTGCGGCTTGTTCCTGGATCAAATCCAGAAATTTGAGGCGTTTGACGGACAAGCTTTCATCCAATACAAAAGAAAGTCTATCAGCCCAACTTATGGCTAATTTGATGACTTGCTTG
>SXGU01110057.1_pt1 | contig 10724 bp, 9 predicted proteins | sample 3174531 | NCBI WGS metagenome assembly SXGU01 (sample SAMN11356863, study PRJNA531348) | freshwater metagenome | isolation source: freshwater sample F1-140 | place: China: Fuxian Lake, Yuxi | collected 2017-12-25 | reverse complement strand
GCATGACGCGGAGGATCTCGATACGGGCGTCACGGGCCTGGAAGACCGCGGCTTTCGCGATTTCGAACGGCAGGCCGTTGATCTTGAGGTCGAGCTGGAAGCCGGTGATGCCCTTGGTGGTGCCCGCGATCTTGAAATCCAGGTCGCCGACGTGATCTTCCTCGCCGAGGATGTCGGTGATCGTGGTCCACTTGGTGATGGAGCCGTCGGCCGCCATCTCGGTCATGAGGCCGCAGGAGATGCCGGCCACGGGAGCGATGATCGGCACGCCGGCGTCCATCCGCGCGAGACCGCCGCCGCCGATCGAGGCCATCGAGGTCGAGCCGTTGGAGGCCATGATCTCGGAGACGACGCGGATGGAATAGGGGAACGCGTCTTCCGGCGGAAGCACCGGCACGAGCGAACGCTCGGCGAGTGCGCCGTGGCCGATTTCGCGGCGGCCGGGGCCGATGAAACGGCCCGCCTCGCCGACGGAGAACGGCGGGAAATTGTAGTGAAGGATGAAGCTCTTCGAGGTGGCACCGCCGGTGAGGCCGTCCATGTCCTGGGCTTCCTTCGTCGGCCCGAGGGTCACAATGGCGATGTTCTGGGTGTCGCCGCGCTGGAACATGGCGGAACCATGCACGCGGGGCAGCACGCCGACCTGGGCCAGGAGGGGGCGGAGGGACTTGGCGTCGCGATGATCGGAACGAACGCCGCGGGCGAGGACGGTGGCGCGGTAGGCCTTGTATTGCAGATCCTCGAACACGACGTTAAGGTCGACATCGGTGAACTTGCCTTCGCCGAGCTCGGCGAGGAGGGCGGCCTTGGCCTCCTCCTTGAGCTTTTTGACGTTGGTGGTGCGGACGTTCTTCTCGAAGCCGAAGATGGCGGCGGAGACGCGGTCGGCCGGGACAACCCGCTCGATGATGGCGCGGGCCTCGGGCGTGGCTCCGATGAGTTTGAAGGTGGCCTTCGGCTTGCCGGCGAGGGTGACGAGTTCCTTGATCGCGGCGATAATCGGCTGGATGGACTGGTGGCCGAACGCGAGGGCCTCGATGAAACGCTCCTCGGAAATCTGGTCCGCCGAACCCTCGATCATCAGCATGTCCTTCTCGTTGCCGACGTAGATGAGGTCGAGCGACGACGAGAACATCTGCTCGATGTTCGGGTTGGCGACGAATTTGTCGTCGATCAACGCGACGCGGACGCAGCCGATGGGCCCGTTCCACGGGATGTCGGAGATCGCGAGGGCGGCGCTGGCACCGTTGACCATGGCGATGTCGGAATCGTGGATGAGGTCGGCCGAGAAGAGCTGGCCGATGATCTGGACTTCATTGAGAAAGCCCTCGGGGAAAAGCGGCCGGCAGGGACGGTCGCAGAGGCGGGAGATGAGAATCTCGCGCTCGGTGGGGCGCCCCTCGCGCTTGAAGTAACCGCCGGGGAAGCGGCCGGCCGCGGCGTACTTGTCGCGGTAGTCGCAGGTGAGCGGGAAGAAGTCCTGCCCGGGGCGCATGGTCTGCGCGGCGCAGGCGGTGACGAAGACGTTGGTCTCGCCGACATTAACGTTGACGGCGCCGCCCGCGAGCTGGGCGATGGAGCCGGTGGAGAACGTGAGCCCGAGGCCGGGCACGGTGACATTGTGTTTCTGGTTCATGAGCTATCTTTTCGATCGGATGCGTGACTGCGGATGAGAGGACGGGCGGGGGCAGAATCACGCGACTGAAGTCTGCCCGTCTGGCCCCCTGGATTTGGGGGCAGCGGCGGCATGGAAGCCGCACGCGGGTGGTTTGGGTAACCGTTACCCGCTTAAGTCTGCTCGCTCAGACGCGAGAGATTTCCGTTTGGCGCCTGCGCCTCGAGCGGCCTGCCTGAAGGCGGCCAACGTGGCGACAAACGGAAATGTCCCGGCCTGGTTTTGAGTGTCGTAAACGACAACGGGCGACCCGCGGATCGGGTCGCCCGTTTGACGAAAGCGTTATTTGCGAAGGTTTAGCTTCTGCAGCAGCTCGTTGTATTTGGGCAGATTGTGCCGCTTCAAATAGTCGAGGAGCTTGCGACGGCGGGAGGCCATCTGCAGGAGCCCGCGGCGCGAGTGGAAGTCTTTCCGGTGCGTGCGCAAGTGCTCGGTCAAATGATTGATGCGAGCGGTCAAGAGCGCGACCTGGACTTCGGACGAGCCGGTATCCTTATCGTGAGTTTTGTATTCTGCTATGATTTCAGGTTTTACGACTGTGGTGGACATGGTTTTGGATCTGGTTTCACGACTGTAGGGAGTCCTTGCGGGCTCCGTGCCACCCGCCTCGCCCGAATGGAAATCGGGGTGGGCCGGCGTCACCGTTCTCATCTGGCAGAGTGCCAGACCAGTGTGGTGGGCACCCGCAACCGGCGGGTATCCACTGACGCAAGGACACAGCCTCCGGAAATCCGGGGCGTGCCGCAAGTGCAAATTTTCGGGCAAGAATTCGGGTGATTCAGCCCGCGCGCAGGTTGATTCCCTTGACGTGACCGCAACCGGGGAGCTTGCGGATGCGTTCGGCGATTTCGGAGCGGTGCAGAAAAAGCTCGTTGCGCACCACGGCGTGTCCTGCGAGCACAATCAGCAGGTTGCGCTCGATGGTGGCGGGATGGGAGTAGCCAGCGTTGGCGTCGCCGACGATGGCCTTCCACTGGTCGCGAATCGTGTGCTCCGCCGACTCACGGCCGAGGTGGTGTTTTTCGAGCAGTTGCTCGACGACGGTGGCGAGGGACTGAGTGGGGCGTTTCTTGGATCGTTTGGGTTCGTCCGACGGAACGCCGCGTAAATCGCAAACAAGTTCCTCGGCGATTTTGCTGAAGCGGTGGGGCTCTTTTTTTTCAGTCATGACGGTGGGATAGTAGACCAAGGGACCAAAAGACCAAGGGACAAAAAGACCAAGGGACTTCAAACTGTCTGACTTTCCGAACATCGAGACCAACATGTTGGTCTTGGAAATCGCACCAGAAAGTAAAGCGAGCTCCGCATTTCAAAATCCAGGTGCGGCGCGGGGGTTGGGAATTTTCTGCCCAAAATCTTTCTGTCGAGAGTGTCCGGATCAAAAGGCGGGGAAGACAAAAAGATTCAGGACAGAAAAATTTTCAGTGCGTGAGCCTCGCGGCTGCGGAGCCTCTTTTTTCGGGCGCAGTCCGGGAAAAAGTCCGCGCTGCTATCTGTCTGTTGCGTCGCGCCCCGCGACGATTTTGACCCAAACCATTTGACCGCAGCCATTCGACAGGCTCAGGCCCTGAGCCGAGTCGAACGGGAGAACGCGAGGATCGCCGAGATTCCAATCCGATGCCGTCGCTGCACTCCCGCCGCCGGCCGCTGAGTTTTTGACCACGGATGCGCCTTCGGCGCACAAGTTGCACAGCTTGCCCGCCGGAGGCGGGATGAACACGGATACAGCCCGGCCATTGTCCGTTCATCTGCGATATCTGCGGTTAAATGTCTTGGCGGGATCTTTGGCTTGCCAGCCGGAGGCTGGTTGCGGCCCTGAGTCGCGGTGGGCTACTCTTGATCCATTTCGATCCTTGTTGAGACGATTTTTTGTCACAGAGATCACGGAGGGAAAAGAGAGGCCACAGAGCGGAAGCGCGGGCGTTCTTTTCCGGTGGTATTCTCTGCGACCTCCTGCCGGGCCTCAGTGACCTCTGTGACAAACGGTTTGATTCCTTCTGTTGCGGTCTCGGACCGCGTTAGAAAAGTCCGGGCTGGTCTCTAGGGGCCGCGGTCCTTTCCGTTTCATAGAGCCGACTGTACCGGACCAGCGCGCCGAACGCGGTCGCCCATGCAATGTAGAACCCGGGAAAGCCGTCGAGAAAACCCCGGCGCAAAACGTAGGCGCGGAAAAACCGCCAGCCCGGCCGAAAGACCGCAGCCAGGAGGGAAAACCGGGAGCCGCGCGCCTGGTGCTGCCGCACGAAGAGATCGGCGAACGGGTTGATCTTCGCCACGTGCGACGAAAGCGTCGGAAACGAATAGTGGTGCAAGTCTCCGCGCAGGGTGGCCACCGGCCCATCGCAGGCGATTTTCTCATGCACAAAGGCGTCACCGCCCCAGCGCGCCCGGTCGCGTCGGAACAGGCGCAGGCAGCGATCGGGGTACCAATCGCCGTGGGTAATCCAACGGTCGATGAACCACACTTTGCGGGGGAAGCGTGCGCCGGAGTATTGATCGGCGTCGCCGAAAAAGGCTGCGATGTCCGCGCGCAGGGCGGGCGATACCTCCTCGTCCGCATCGAGCGAGAGCACCCAATTGTGCGAGGCGAGGCTGAGCGCGGCATTCTTCGTGTCGCGGTAGCCCTGCCACGGTACGTGGTGCACCTGTGCGCCCGCCGCGCGGGCGAGGGCCTCGCTGGCATCGGTCGTGTCGTTGAGTGCGACGACGATTTCAGCGACCCAGCCTTGCACGCTCGCCAGGCAGCGCGGCAGCGTGTGCGCCTCGTTTTTCGCGACGATGACGACGGAGAGCGGAAGCGCCGGATGCGAATCAGACTGTTGGAGCGGCTTCATGCCGCGACCCATAGCCGGTCCGGGTCGCGGCGTAAAGCCGCTCCTACACCTTCCCGAGCAGCGACCGCGGGATTTGGTAAAGATAGCCGCAGGAGCGCCAGGCGCGCACGAGGGCTTTTTTCCCTTCGCCGGAGCGGAACGCGATGGTGTTGAGCAATGAAAGGATGGCGAAACCGAGTGCTTTCGCCAAATTAGCCAGGAGTCTCCCGGCGAAATAGCCGGCGGCACCGGGCTGGCCGGCGCGGTCGATCACGCGGGAACGAGCGGAGTCAAAGGCGTGGCGGGCGGCGTAGCGAAGGGTCGTGCGGCTGGCTGGCATCTGGTGCTGCACCGCGGCGGCGGGCGAAAACCAAACCTCAAGTCCGGCGGACCGCACGCGACGGATCATCTCGCTGTCGCCTCCCGAAAAGTAATTGCCGGCGGCCCGATCGAGCGCGGTGTGGAAGGGACCGAGCTGCGCGAAGACCCACGTGGGGAACGCGAGATTGGCACCCATCGGTGAGTGCTGCGGCAGAAGCGGCCCGGCGTCCGAGCGAAAGGCCAGCGGAGCGTGCCATTCGCGCACCCAGTCGGGCAGGCCGTCGGGGAAAACGGGAATCACCTCCCCGCCCACCGCGCCGATGCGCCGGGCGCCGGCATCGGCGAGCAGCGGCACCACCATTTGCGCGAGCCAGTCGGGCTGCACCAGGATGTCGTCGTCGCCGAAGACAATGATCTCCCCGCGGGCTTCGGCGATGGCGCGATTCCGGGCATGGTCGAGGCCCTGTTTGGTTTCGATGAGGTGGCGCGGGGCGGGCTGGGCGGAGGCGAACTCCGCGACGACCTCGCGCGTGTGGTCGCGCGAGTTGTTGTCGATTACGAGCACCTCGAAGTGGTCGCGTGGGAATTGCTGCGCGGTGAGGCCCGCGAGGGTCTGGCGCAGGAAGTCCGCGCGATTGTAGGTCGGAATCGCGACGGAAATTTTCACTGGGTGAAAATCTGAGGATTCTGGGCGCGGATGCGATGCGGAATCGACCATCCCAGCAGGATTTCGGCGCGACCCGCGGATTCAAGCCGAAGAATTATTTGCTTCCCTATTTGAGGTTTTCGCCCAGCGAAAACCCATGGCGTTCAAGCATTGGCCCCTCGTCCGCGACGTGCGTTTCGCCCAGAAATGCGGGCGCTACCTGCACGGGGCGCGGAAACGCCGGCCCGACCTGAACTGGGATGAGTTCCGGCGGATTGCGCGGCATTTCAAGCAGGACGACATGGGCAGCTATCCGGAGCGCGGCTACCTGTTCCAATTGGCGTGCGACCTGCCCGCCGACGCGCAGGTCGTCGAAGTGGGATCGTGGATGGGCGCTTCGACCTGTTTCATCGCCGGTGGGCTCAGGGGCGATCGCGCGAAGATTTTTGCGGTCGATAATTTCCAGGGGCTGTCGACGTGCGGCGAGGACGCGGCGTGGTACGGCCGCCACTTTCGGTCGCTGGGTGCAAACAGCACGCTGGATATCTTTCGCGCCAATTTTGCGGCGCTCGGCTTCACGGCGCGCACCGAACCGGTCGTGAGCGACTCGCTGGCGGCGGCGAAGGCGCTCGCGGCCAAGGTGGGCGCGATCGATTTCATCTTCATCGACGGCGATCATTCCTACGAAGCCTGCCAGGCCGACATCCGGGCCTGGGCGCCGTTTGTGAAACGCGGCGGGATGATGGCGTTTCACGATTTCGGCAGCCGCGCCGATGGGGTGACGCGGGCAATCTTCGAGGAGACGAAGGCGGGGCGTTTCGCCGAAATCATCGGCGTGGCGGGGACGATCATCGCGTTTCGGATGTAGACTGAAGGTGGTTTCGCTCACCGCCTTCGCCTGCACGGGGCAGCCGTGACGGCCGCACGCCTCCTCCAGTGTCGTCTTGAGCCGCAGTCGGGTTTCGACGCCATCTCCCGCTTGCGACCCACCCGAATCTCGGGCCGACATCCCGCTGCAAATCCGCGTTCGGTCGGTCCCCTCCCGCCGTTGCAACGGGCAACACCCGGACTCCGTCCGGTGGTCCGATCAACAAAAGGCAACCTGACCCCGTCGGAACGCTTCGCGAATTGCTGTGAGCTGCACCCCGCGAGTGGGCGTGGTGACGCGGCGGAATGAGCGGCGACGAGTTGCGGGAGTGATCGGTCCGCTCGACCGGAGTTGGCCAAGAACCGGGCTGGCGTCGCGTCAGTCTTTGGGCCGGCGGCTGCCGCCCCAGATCAGCCAGCCGGCGAGTACGACCAGTAGAACGAGCCACCACAGATAGCGGAGTTCCCGAGCGGCCATTTCCGCAAAGGCGGCGACGGGTTTGAAAAGGAGGATGAGCAAAACCGCCACGGCGGCCAGCGCGGCGAATTGGTAGCAGGCGCGCCGTCGCGGAGTCATGGGATGGCCGGGCGTTCGGATGGACCGATCGGCAGGAGCAGGGCGGCGCCGGAATTTTCCGGGCCGGAGGGGACGACCATGGGTGAGCGGCCGTTCCAGCGCTCGACGATTTTCCAGCGGAGGAAGGCGGGACTCTGGCGCAGCGCTTCGCCGCGCACGCGGATGGCTTCGGCCTCGCCCTTGGCGCTGATGACGGCGGTTTCGGCTTCGACCTGGGTTTGAATCTGCGTGAAACGCGCCTGGTTGGCCTGCTGTTCCGCGACCATTTTTCCTTCAATCGCTTTTTCGAGCTCGTTTGAAAGGTTGATGTCGCGCACGACGATGTCCTCGACGATGAGGAGCGACCCAATTTTTTTGGACGCGGCGGCCAGGGCGTTCTTTTTGATTTCTTCGCGGCTCTTCACGATTTGTTCGGCGGTGAGGAGCGCGGTCACCTCCTTGATCGCTTCCTGCACGCGCGGGGCGATCAGGCTGTCGAAGGGATCGCCGGCAAACTCGCGGTAGATCTGCACCACCGCGGCCTCCGGCACACGGTAGAGCACGCGGAGGTCGATTCTCACCTGCTGGAGATCGGAGGAAAAACAGTCCGCGCGCACCGGCTGGGTCCGCTGGCGGATATTGATCACCACGATGCTGGTGACGAACGGCGCCTTGAAGCCGAAGCCCTCGGGCAGGAATTGATCGTCGGTCTTGCCGAGTGTGACCTTGAGGCCGCGCGTGCCGGGCTCGATGACGTAGCTGGTGGCGGTGGCGAGGATGAGCAACAGGAAGGCCACCACGGCTGCTCCGATTGTCCGGGGAAGGGGATTCGTATTCATGGCGTCAACGGCGGGCCGGGGCGTTGGGCTTTTCCGGTTGGGTCGGGGTGGCGGGGGCATGGGATTTCTGGGACTTGAGGCGTTCGAGATCCTGGAGCGACATCATCACCTTGTCGCCGCCGCCGATGACGATGGGCGCGATGCCGTCCCACTTGTCCACGATCTGCAGATCGACGAAGGCGGGGTTCTGCTTCAGGGCATCGCCGCGGATCATGATCGACTCGGCCTCGCCCTTGGCGCGGATGACGGCGGTGTCGGCCTCGATCTGCACGCGTTGCTGGAGGTATTTGGATTTCGAGGCCTCCTGCTCCTGCACCATCTTGGCCTCGATGGCGTGCTCGAGCTCCTTGGTGAGCGCGATGTTTTGGATCACGATGTCTTCGATGACGAGCAGCGGGCCGACCTTGCGGCGGGCGATCTCGAGCGAGCGCGTTTTGATCGCCTCGCGATTCTTCACGATCTGTTCGGCGCTCTGCAACGCCGCGACCTCCTTCAGCGCCTCCTGCACGCGCGGGGCGACGAGACTCTGGAACGGGTCGCCGTAGAATTCCTGGAAGAGCTTCACGACCGAGGACTCCGGCACGCGGAATAGCACCTTGAGATCGACGGTGATTTGCTGGAGGTCGGCGGAGTAGCACTCGGCCTTGTCCTCGGCGGTTTGCTGGCGGATGGAGATTTGCGTGATGGTCGTGATAAACGGCGCTCTGAGGCCGAAGCCCTCGGGCTTGTAGGTCGGGGAGACGCGCCCCATCGTCACCTCCACGCCGCGGTAGCCGGGCTTGACGACGAAGGTCCCGGACGAGGCCATGATGACGCCGCAGAAGATCAACAGGCCGACTCCGATCAATTTGGCGATTCCTTGGGGGCTCATGTTGGTTGGGGGAGAAGCTGGAGCCGGGAGGCGCCACAACACAAGCGTCCGTTGGCCGGAAACGGGCCGGCTGGAAATTTCGAGACGCATTCCACGCGCGCGCTCCTGCACCGTCGACGAGGTCGCCGCTGACGATACCAGCGGGCAGTCCGGAGAGTGCGCCAACGTCCGCGAGGTTGGGGACGACTGGCGAGATGACCGCGGTTCAGTGCAAATTCCGAGGTTACACGAACCGCAGGGCGGAGACGACGGCGGAGCAGACCTGGTCGACGGTGAGCTGCCGGACGCAGTAGCTGCGGTAGGAGTCGCCGGGGATGCAGGGGGCCGGAGCAGCGGCGCCGAGGCAGACGCAGGGAAGGGGCGTCTGGAGGACGGTGTGTTGCTCTCCCAACGGACGCCAGAGCGTGGCATTCTGCGAACCGAAGAGGGCGACAACCGGTGTGCCGACGGCGGCGGCGAGGTGCATCGGGCCGCTGTCGTGGCAGAGAAACAGGTCGCATTGCGCGAGGAGGGCGGCGAGCGCGCCGACGTGGGCGGCGGAGTTCAGCGCGACGACATGGGTCTTCGCCTGGCGGCGGATATTGTCGACGAGGTGCTGCTCGTGGGGACCGGCGGTCAGGAAGACCTGCACGCCGAAGGCGTCCTGCAGGCGGTCGCAAACCGCGGCGAAGCGTTCGGCCGGCCAAATGCGGTGCAAACTCCGTGAGCCGGGATGCAGGAGGATTCTCGATTTTCGATTCTTGATTTTCGATTTCGGGCCGCCGGTGAGATTTTGGGCGACGGCGACATCGGACGCGCCGGGCACGAGCCGGACATCGCGCGAGACAATGGGCACGCCGACGGCGGCGGGAAGGGCGAGATAGGTCTCGGTGACGTGATTCGAGTCGTAAAACGCGTTGGTGACCTTCGCGGCGTGGGTGTACAGCCGGCCGAAGCGATGGACGATCCGTTCGCGGTCAAACGTGGCGCGGACAATGGCGCCGGTGAGCCGGGTCACGAGGGCGGTCTTTTCCGTGTTGTCGAAATCGAGCACGTGCGTAAATCGCCCGCGGCGCAGCGTGTGGACAAAGCCGGGCCACTCACCGGCCCGGCGCGGAAACGTGAGCGCGGCGTTGAGGTCGGGGTTGAGCGGAATCACGCCGGCGAAGGCGGCCTCGGTCAGGGCGGTGAGGTGCGCGTCCGGCCAGTGCAGCCGGAGGTTACGCGTCACACTGCCAAGGAGCACGATGTCACCCAGGTAACGGCGGCGGATGAGGAGAATGCGCGGGGAGACGGACATCAGAGGTGGTGCGGTGCTCTAACTTGAAGGATTCACATCGCGGCTCGGGGCCGCAACCAAAGGAATCAGGCCCAAGCCGAAGAGTCTCCTACAATGGAGGCGGGGTGCCCCCACCCCGCACGTTGCTGAAAGAGTACGTGCTTTACCGCGGGGTGGGGGCACCCCGCCTCCAAAATCACGGAACGAAATCGTCGCGAAGGTGCACGAAGTGGAACGATATTTGCCCATGGATTCGAGGCGCCCAGGGGGGCCCATCAGTCAATCCCTGAACGCTTCGAATCCGTGGGCAACGGACTGACCTGCGAGGCGGATTCTCATGTCGCGGGCGTCCACCATTGCCAAGGCTACGGTGGTCAGGGAAGCACCGCGCCTCCCTGCTGGCGTTCGTAGAGTGAACGGTAGAGTTCGTTGCCGGCAACGAGTTCGGCGTGGGTGCCGCGGGCGACGATCTGGCCGTGATCGAAGACGAGGATCTTGGTGGCGTCGCGGATGGTCGAGAAACGATGGGCGATGATGAAGACAGTTTTTCCAATCACGAGTTTCTGGAGTGCCGCTTGGATGGAGGCCTCGCTCTCGCTGTCGAGGGCACTCGTGGCTTCGTCGAGGATGAGAATGGGGGCGTTGCGGAGGAAGGCGCGGGCGAGGGCGATGCGTTGCTTCTGGCCGCCGGAGAGACGCGCACCGCGCTCCCCGACGACGGTGTCGTAGCCGGCAGGAAATCCTGCGACAAAATCGTGGGCGTAGGCGGCGCGGGCGGCGGATTCGATATCGGCCCGCGTGGATTCAGGACGGGCGATGAGGAGATTATGGTAAATCGTGTCGTTGAAGAGGACGGGGTCTTGCGAGACGATCGCAAT
>SXGU01265487.1_pt1 | contig 10728 bp, 10 predicted proteins | sample 3174531 | NCBI WGS metagenome assembly SXGU01 (sample SAMN11356863, study PRJNA531348) | freshwater metagenome | isolation source: freshwater sample F1-140 | place: China: Fuxian Lake, Yuxi | collected 2017-12-25 | reverse complement strand
GTGGGGTCGTGCATGGGACGGTTGGTCATCGCCACGCGGTGACTGACGCCCAGCAGCTTGTTGACCTCCACGCAATGGCGCAGTGCCAGCCACCGCTTTTGTGGATCCTCCGATCCGCCGGAGACCAGGAACGGGCGCGGCGCCATGAGCACGTGCAATTCGTGCAGGTCGCGCCCGGTCTCCATCATGACCTTGTAGGCCCCCGTGCGCGGATTGGCGGCGGTGACCACGCCCGGCTTGCGTGTTGAGGATGCGTCGCGCCCCAGATACCACGGCTCCCAGTAATTGATGTTCGAGCGCGCCTCCTCAAACACGATGCCCGGATCGGACCACGCGGCGCAGGCAAACTTGTCATGGAGGCACGAGGCAAACATCGCCCACTTGCCGCCGTAGGAATGGCCGACCACGCCAATGCGCGCGCCGTCCACCTTCGGCAATTGCGAGAGGGCCGTGTGGCAGTTGGCCGCCACGTAGGCCAGATACGACAAGGGCTGCCAGAGCGGCCGGCCCGGTTCGGGCTTGCGAGCGTCACCGCCCGGGCTGCCGATGGACAGAGACACAAAGCCGCGACGGGAAAGTTGCAGGCCAAAATCGCGCCCAGCCTTGCCCAACCCCGCGCCCGTTTCCGCGTCGTAGAAGGGAACCAGCACAGCCGGGAACGGCCCGGGCCCATCGGGGATGAGCAGGATGCCCGGCAACATCTCTCCGCGCGCAATCTCCACTCGCACCTTGTGTTCCGTGAGTCCTTCCCGGCGCGACTTCCCACCCAGTTCCAATCGGGGATTCTGCAGCAGTGCTGGCCACTCTCCCATCAGCGCATGCCACTGGCGCAGGATTTCCGCGCGACGCTTGCCCCATTGCTCCGCATTGGTGGCGAAGGAACCGTCGGCAAATCGCAGGGGGGAGGCATAGGCTGGTGTGGAGCGGTCAAATTCCTTGGGCACCACGAAATGCGGCGCGAGCGCGGGCGGCAATGCGGGTGCCGCCGTCAGCGCGCCAGCCGTTACAAAGAATGCGCAGAGCGCGAAGAATTTCCGGATCATGCGGGGGAGCGTATCCCCTGCAATCGCGACTGCCAAGCCGCCATCAGGGGCTACTTGCCTTTGGGCGGCGCGGGCTTGGGCGTCTCTCCCTTGGGCGAGGGCTTTGGGGTGGCTGAAGTTTTGTCCGGATCCGAGGCGTTAAGCCGCGTCATGATTGCGTCGGTGAGGTCGTTGGCCTCTTCGCTGTACAGCACCACGGGATTGCCCACAGGACCAAGCGCGGCCGAGTCCACGATGTAGTTGTATCCCCTCTCCTTGGCCGCGGCGGTGATGACCGCCCGGATTTCATCGAGCAGTTTTTTGCGGGCATCCCCTTCGTCCTTCTGAAGCTCGGTGATGGACGAGCGCCGGAACTGGTCGATGGACGCCATGAGTTCCCGCACTTCGTCGGCCTTCTTCTGGGTGGTTCGTCTCATCCGTTCGCGCTCGCCGGCGTTGAGTGTGGGATCCTCCATCTGGCGCAGCATCTTCTGGTGCTGCTCCACCAGTTTTTGCTGCTCCTCCTGCAGCTCCTTGAGCTGTCCTTCCTTGGTGACTTCCTTTTGCCGCAGCACCTCCTGCGCCTTCTTAGATTTCCAGTAGCCATTAAACACCTTGGCCATGTCCACGGTGGCCAGCTTGAGTTCGGCGGCGGCCGCGTTTCCAAAAAGGAGAACCAGCCCCAACAGCGCGATGATCAGTGAATGCCTCTTCATGGCGGGATTGGACTAGAAAGACCGCGTGTAGCCAAATGAAAAACTAAAGTTCAGGCCGTCCTTGTTGAAACCATCACCGGTGAGCGGGTAGGCCAGATCCAGCCGCATGGGTCCCAGCAACGGGACGTCCAGCCGAAGCCCGATGCCGATGTCGTCATTGTACTTGCCCACGGCGTAGGCATTGCGCGAGATGGCGCCGATGTCGTAAAAATAGGCGAGGCGGGCGATTTCCATCGGCGTGGGCACGCTGTACTCAATCGTCGCCATCAGCAGGGATTTGCCGCCGATGACCTGGTTGTTGGCGTCGCGCGGCCCGACCTCCCAGAACTCGAATCCACGCAATGAACTGGCACCGCCCAGCGCGTGCCGCGACATGTAGGGCACCTTCGTGGAATCGCCATAATTATCCACCACCGACGCGCGCCCAATCAACTCGATCACATGGCCTTGGCGCAGGCCCTTAAAATAGTGCGCCGAGCGCAGGTTGAGCTTGTAGAAATCCATCTCGCCGCCAAAGGGTCCTCCCGCCACGCCCGCGAAAAGCTCCGTCTGTTGGCCGCGATTGGGCAGCGTTCCGCTGCCACGGGTGTCGAGCATCATCGAGGCACCCACTTGCGAAATGAAGTGACGGCCCGCATCGCCCTTCATCTCATCGGACGCGGTGCTGATCACGTTGAGGATGCCCGAGCTCTCGATCGAGTAATGAAGGCCCGCTCGAAGCTGATCCATCCCAAAGAGCGTGCGCTCCAGACTGAGGTTGATGCCATTCTCCTCCACATCGAAGTAGTCGCTGTAATAGCTGGCTTCGCGCCGGAACACGTTGGAGCGAAACCGCAGCTTGCGACCGAACATCCACGGCTCCTCAAAATCCAGCGCGTAATCGTCCCGGCGGTCGCCCAAGGAGGCCCGTATGCGGAATTTTTGCCCCCCGCCCCGAAGCAGGTTGGGCCGGTGCCAGCGCGCGATGTCAAAGTTTTCCTCCGAATAAAACACCTGTCCAAAGACGCCGTAGTCGGTGCTGAAGCCGCCGCCAAATCCCGCATTGCCCGTGGGCTTCTCCTTGACGGAGATCAGCAGATGCTCGCGATCCGCCGGCAGGTTCGGATCCTCCTGAGACTCCACGCGCACGCGCTGGAAGAGGCGCATGTTGTTGAGGCGCTCCTCGCTGAGCTTCACTCGCCCCATGTCAAAGGGTTCTCCGGGCTTGATTGCCAGTTCGCGGCGAATGACGAAGTCCTTGGTCTTCTCATTGCCCTCGATCTTGATCAGTTCCAGAAACACCGGACGTCCCTCGGCGATACGGTACTCAATGTCCATGAGTCCCCCCACGGGATCGGGCTCCTGATGAACCCGGATTTCCGTCTTGATGAGCGACCGTTCGCCATACCGCAGATACAGCGCCTCCAGATCAGACTTTGGATCGTCACGCGTCAGCAGCTGGGGCCGGAACACCGCGCCGGGCTTAAGCGAGAGCGACGAGAGGAGTTGCCCGGGCTTCATCACCGGCTTGTAGTCGGCCTGCGGCTTGAACCCATCCTCGCCCATGGTGCCAAAGATGATTCCAACCTTGCCGACGCGATACTGCTGGCCCTCGGTGATGCGGTATTCCAGCGTGGAGCGGTCGGCCTTTCCGCGCGCGGCCTTGAAGGTGGAGTACGCTTTCTTCGTGCGCGCCTTGGCGGCTGCGTGCAATTCCTTCACCTTCTCGCGAGTGCGCAATTCACCGTCCACCTCCACTTGGCCGTTTTTCGGCATCTGCTGGAGTATTCCCGCCAGCAAGTCCTCGGCCGCCTGCGCCTGCCGCCATGCCTGGTGCGCGGCCACGTAGGGGCTCTCAGCGCTGAATGCCCCGTCGGTGGACCGGGCGATGTCCGCCGTCATGTCGAGATAACCTTCGGCCCGGTACTTCTCCCGAAGGACGCGGATGTCCTCTTGAAAGTTTTCCTCAATCTGACGGCCGTCTCCCGTGAACCAGGTGAGCGGATTGTACCAGCGAACGCGCTCTTTGGTGGTGATCGCCTTGGCGAGTGCCTTGGAAGTGAATACGCCCGGCGCCACCGGCAGCACCACATGATGCGGCTTGTCCGCACTCAGCAGATCGTAGCGATCGGCGGCCGCCCGCGCGTCGGCCGCCGTGGCATGCAGGGTAAACTGGTTGGTGGCGGTGACACGGACAAAGTAGTGCGCCGCACGGCTCAACTCATTGGTGAGGGCGCCGACTCGCACCCGCGCCAGCGGCGCCTCGATGCCGGTGCCGCGCCCCTGCGCAAAAAGCTGGACCGCGTCGCCGCTCGCAAGCCCATGCGCCAGTGCCGTGGTGAAGGTGTCGGAGGCCACATCCACCGTCTCGACCGCAGCCGACTTGCGGAACAATATGGTTTCCACCTCCACCTTCTCCCCCTCGGTCAGCGTGAAGAGGATGTCCACTTCGTCGTTCTGTCTGGGCAGCACCTCCGGGAGGATCTGGATGGAATGGTAGCCCTTGTCAAAATAGTGCTGGAGCAGCGCCTTGACGCTGGCGTCGAGGTGACGCTGGCTGAAGGGTGCCCCCTGCCCCACCTGCAAGAGCGCCTTCAAGGTGGACTCCTTGAAGGCCAGCCGCGTCGCGGGGATGTAGCGTTGCCCGTCGAAGCCGCGGAGCCCCACGGTGCCCGTGGTCCGGGGGCGTTCGACGTGGTAGAGGAGTTCGACACCGCCTTCGACCTTGAGGGCGCGCACATCCACCCGCTCGGTCTTGCCCGTTCCCACCAGGGTGCGCACATCCTCGTTTTCATCGCCGGCCTTGTAGGCGTCGCCCACCTTCAGCCGGAGATGCGAGCGCACAAATTCCTCGGTGATCCCCACGCGGTCCTTGCCGGAGAATTCAACCGTGATCTTGCGGATGCGCACCACCTCCTGCGCCGGCAGCCACGCGGCTGCCCAGACCATCAACGCCAGCACCAGCCAGGACTTAAGTCGGGGCGTTGCCATCGGTCTAGTCCGTGGGGACGTCGGAGGCGTCCACGCGCGCGGCGCTTTCAAATCGCGTGTAGTTCTTGAGGAAGGTGAGGCTCACTTCCCCGGTGGGGCCATTGCGCTGCTTGGCGATGAGGAGGTTGACGGGGATGCCCTCGGCGGCATCCTCCGTGGCCTCCTCCTCCTCGGCCGCGGGCTTGTAAAGCAGCCCCACGAGGTCGGCGTCCTGCTCAATCGCGCCCGATTCACGCAGATCGGAAAGACGCGGCTTGCGATTGCGGTCGCGTTCCACGTCACGATTCAACTGACTTAGCACCACCACGGGTAGATTGAGCTCTTTGGCCAGCGCCTTGAGGCCACTGGAGATTTCGGAGATTTCCTGCTGCCGGTTGTCCTGCGCCCGGCGCGAAGTAGAGTGGAGCAGTTGGAGGTAGTCAACGACAATGAGCTTGATCCCCTTGTGGTGATGCAGCCGCCTCGCGCGCGCGCGCAGTTGCAGCACCGACAGTGCGGGCGTGTCGTCGATGAAGAGCGGCGCCTTGGCCAGCTTGCTGGCGGCGGTCGTCAGCCGGGGGAAGTCGCGCTCGGCCAGAAACCCGTCGCGGACGGCCCGAAGGTTCATGCGCGCGCGGGAGAACATCATGCGCGTCACCAGTGATTCGGCCGTCATTTCCAGGCTGAACACCGCCACGGGCGCGCCCGTTTCCAGCACCAGATGCTCCACGAGGTTCATCGCCAGCGACGTCTTGCCCATGCTGGGGCGCGCGGCGATGACAATCATCTCGCCCGGATGCAGCCCGTCGGTCAGCCGGTCCAGGTCGCCAAAGCCGGTGGGCAGCCCCGTGATCCCCCCCTGCCGGTTGTGATACGACTCGATTTTCGTGATGGCCGCGCCCACCAGATCCTTCATGGTGGCGCTGCTCTCGCCCACGCGCTCCTCGTTGATGCGGTGAATCTCCGTTTCCACCGAGTCGATGAGCTGCTGCACATCGCCCTCAAACTCCTGCGCCTGACGCACCATCTCAGTGCAGGCCCGGACCATCTTGCGCAGAAGATATTTGTCCCAGACGATGTTGAGGTAGTACGCGAGATGAGCCGCGGAGGGCACTGCGTCAGCCAGCGAGCTTATGTACGCCACGCCCCCCACCAGTTCGAGCTGATGGTTGTCACGCAGCCGCTGCTGCAGCGTGATGAGATCGATGGCGTCGCGCTTCTCGTACATCGCCACCAGCGTCTCAAAGAGAGTCTGATGCTTGAGGTCGTAGAAGAACGTGGGCCCATCGGGCGCGGGGCCGCCGCGGGATGAATCCCCCGTCTTGCCGAGGGTCACTGGCGCGCGCACGCGCTCCAGACACTGGCCGATGCACTCGGTGGGCTCAATGAGCAGGCAACCCAGAACGCCCTGCTCGGCTTCCAGTGAATGCGGCGGCGGACGGTCGGCGCTGGGCGCGCGTCGAGGGGCGGCACGGCGGGCGCTGCGGGGTTCGGCCTGACTTGCGGGCGTCTCCTCGTGCGTGTCAATCATGTGGCGGGAAGCAAACGCCAGAAGCCCCCGACACATCAACTTGGACTTATCCCAATCGCCTTACAGCTTCTTCACGTGCGAAAAAAACGGGGCAAGCCAGTGCGCGATGTGGCAAAAAAACCAAATCCCGAACAACGGGCGCTTCGCGCGGAATAAAGGATCTAAGCCTTGCGCTTGCGCACGGGCTTTTCGGCATCGGCATGCGCGGGCTGCGCAGCCTTGTCGGCTGCGCCCGTCTTCACGCCGCCCTCGGTCCTCTCCGCGCGATCGGCGCGGTGGGGACGGTCGCCTCTTGCGCCGCGCGTGGGGGCTTCCGCCGGGACGGGCTCTGCGGCCGCCACGGGATGCTCGACTTGGGTGGAGCTTTCCACCTTCACCTTGAGCACGCCATGAATCTCCGCGTGGAGTTTAAGCTCCACGTTGTGCTCGCCCAGCTCGGTGATTTTCTTGTGGGGGAGGATGATCTTGCCCTTGTCCAGTTCGACGCCATAGAGATGGTGCAGCTCATCGGCGATCATTCCGGCCGTGACGGCACCGAAGAGCTTGCCGCTTTCACCGGTCTTCATCTTGATGACCAGCGGGGGCAGCTTGTCGATCGTGTCCTTGAGGTGGGTCATCTCCTCGAGCTGATGCGCCTCGCGGGCCTCGCGCCGCTTCTTGAGCATGGCCAGCTCGCTCTTGGCGACGTCGGTGGCCAGCTTGGCCTTGCCCATCGGCAAGAGGTAATTGCGCGCGTAACCGGGTGAGACAAGTACCCTGTCGGACTCGTCGCCCAAGTCCATCACGTGTTCCTTCAGAATGAGTTCGATCTTGGCCATGTTAGTTCTCTGTTTTTAAATTTGGGTGCAGAATGGGGAGGCGGACAAACCCTAGCCTAGAAGGGCACGTCGTCGTCCTCAGGGGGAGGAGCCCCTGCGTCCTTGGCAGGAGCGACGGCAGTGCGCGGGGCGCGAGCGGACGATTCCCCGCCGTCATGGCGGTCGCCACCCTGGTTCTCGCCGCCGCGACCCGAATCAAGAAACGTGAAACTCTCCAGCACCACTCCCAGCCGGCTGCGCTTTTGTCCGGTTTGCTTGTCGTCCCACTGATGGAGTTTCAGCCGGCCTTCCACCAACACCGGCCGACCCTTCTTGAGGTATTGGCCGATGGTCTCCGCCTGTTTTCCGAACGCGTCGACGTCTACAAAAGTGGTCTCTTCCTTCTGCTCGCCACTCTCCGAGCGCCAACGCCGGTTCACCGCCAGCCCAAATTTGGCGATGGCCATGCCGCCGGGAGTGTAGCGCATCTCAGGGTCGCGCGTGAGGTTCCCCATCAGGATGACCTTATTGAAATTGGGCATGGCCGAGGGGGGGCTATTGCGCGGGCGCAGGCTCCTTGGCAGCGGTCGCAAGGGTGATGAGCATCCGGAAGACATCCTCGCGATGCTTCAAGTCGACTTTGAGTTCCGCCAGCGCCGCCGGCGGCAGACTGAAAATCAGGTTCACGTAGAAGCCCGCGCTGACCTTCTTGTCCGTCACGCGCGCAAAGGCACGGCGATCAAGCTTCTGCTCAGCCTCGATCTTGCCGCCCAGCTTGATGATGGATTTCTTGGCCGACTCGATGGCCTTGAGAGCCCCATCGGCCTGGCCGGCGGTGTTCAGAATGATGAGTCCTTCGTAGCGTCTCACTTCGTCGTTTATTCGTTCGTTGTTGTCTCTTGCCGCACTAGCGGCCCTTCCCGTTGTAATCATTCATGGCAGCCTGGATGCCTCGCTTGAGCCAGCACTCCACCTGCTCCGCAGCGCGTCCGACCGACCCTTCCAGCGTCATCCGTTCCTCGGCGGTGAACGAACCCAGCACGTGCGCGCTCAAGTTGCCACCCCCGGTGGGCCGGCCGATGCCGATACGCTGGCGCGGGTAGTTTGTCGAGGCGACGTGCATCTCGACCGATTCCAACCCATGATGGCCACCGCTGCCGCCCTCGGGCAGCAGCCGAACCTCGCCCAACGCAAGGTCGGCATCATCCACAACAATCAACAACCGGTCTAGCCCGATTTTGTAATAATCGGAGAGCGGCCCCACCGCCTCACCGCTGAGGTTCATGAAGGTCTGCGGCTGGCAGAGCAGCACGCGGCACCCCTCAAGGTCCGCCCTCGCCACGCGGGCAGAGAACCGCTTCTCCTCGGCCCATTGGGCGCTCCACCGACGCGCGAGCCCCTCCACCGCCAAGAACCCGGCGTTGTGCCGGGTGTTCGCGTAAGTGTCGCCCGGATTGCCCAAGCCGACGATAAGGCGCCAGGAATCCATCGCATCCTGTGACGCGGCTTCGAGGCCGCGACAAGGCAATCAGGCCGGCTACTTGCCCTTGGCCTTGGCTTCGGGCGCTTTCTTGCCGTCGGCCTTCTTGGCATCCGCAGCGCCTTCGGCCTTGCCGGCCTCGGCTTTCGCGCCCGCGGCACCTGCCTCGCCCCCCTCGACGGGAGCCGCACCCTCGACCGCCACGGCCTCGGTGGGCTTTGCCTCCTCGGCCTTGGGGATGGCAACAGAGAAGACAGCAAATCCGGGGTTCCCCAAGATTTCCACTCCGGCGGCCGGCTGGATCTCACCAATGTGAATGGACTTGTCCACTTCCAAGCCGGTGACATCCACATGAATGATTTCGGGCAAATCCTTGGGAAGGGCGCGAACCTTGAGTTTAAACATCACGTGCTCAAGCACGCCGCCGCCGGTCTTGACGCCGACGGGCTCGCCCACGGCCTCGACGGGCACGGAGACGGTGACCTTTTCATCGGCGCGCACGGCGTGCAAATCGACGTGCAGGAACGAACCTGAGATGGGGTGGTGCTGCACTTCCTGCAGCAGCGCCAAGTGGCTGGCGCCTTGAAGCGACAAGTCCACCAGCACCGTCTCGGAGGTGGCGTGATGCACCAGGGTTTCCAGCGCCTTCTGATCCACCTCCACGGCGCGCGGGCTGCCTTCGCGCCCATAGAGCACGCCGGGCACGCGCCCGCCGGCGCGAAGTTTCTTTACGGCGTTTCGCTTCGCAGCCGCGCGCGGAAATGCTTCCAATGCTACCGATTTCATCTGTTGTCTTCCTGGGTTGACTTACACTCTCCCGCCCCCAAAAGAGAAGAGCGAGGTCACCGACGAATTGGTGTGGATCCGCTTGATTGCCTCCCCCAGCAAACCGGCCACCGACAACGTCGTGATCTTCACTCCCTTGAATGAAGGGCGTGGGACACTATCAGTCGTGACCAACTCGTCAATATTGGAATTCTGGAGGCGCTTGACCGCCTGCTCGTTCAACACCGCGTGGCTCACACAGGCCAGGATGCGCCGCGCCCGCCGGCGCCGTAGCAGCTTGGCGGCGTTGACCAGCGTGCCGGCCGTCTCGGTCAGGTCATCGACCAGCAGCACGGTCTTGCCCGTAACGTTGCCAATGACCGTCATGCCCTCGACCTCGGTGTCGCTCTTGCGGCGCTTGGCCACAATCGCCAGATCGGCCTTTAACACCTGCGAATAGGCATGAGCCATCTTGAGCCCGCCCACATCGGGACTGACTACCGCCAGATTGCCCAGCTCGAGCTTGCGGAAATAGTCGAACATCACCGGTGCGGCGTAGAGGTGGTCCACCGGGATATCAAAGAAACCCTGGATCTGCTGTGCGTGCAGATCCATCGTCAGCACGCGGTTGGCGCCGGCGGCGACCAGCAGGTTGGCCACCAGCTTGGCGCTGATGGGCACGCGGGGCTGGTCCTTGCGGTCCTGCCGCGCGTAGGCGTAGAAGGGCAGCACCGCCGTGATGCGCGAGGCACTGGCGCGGCGCAGCGCATCGATCATGATGAAGAGTTCCATCAGGTGCTGGTTGCCGTTGGGCGCGCAGGATTGCACCACGAAGGTGTCCTCGCCCCGCACGTTCTCTTCGATCTTCACGAAGGTCTCGCCGTTGGGAAAGGCGCTCACGGTACACTCGCCCAGCGGCACACTGATACCCTGACAAATAGCCTCGGCCAACGGCCGGTTGGATCTGCCTGAAAATATCTTCACAGGGAAACGGGTTTGCCTCGCGCTGTCAGCCTGTGGCGATGTCCTGGGTGGCCACGCCCCGGGCGGTCTGCGCTGCGCGGAACGCCTCGTACGCCGCGCGGTGATGTGGGTGCTTGTTTCCTACAATGGCGGCCGCCAGCAGTGCCGCGTTGCGCGCGCCAGCCTTGCCCACGGCCAGCGTGCCAACCGGGACGCCTGCGGGCATCTGCACCATCGAGAGCAGCGAGTCCAGTCCGTCGAGCTTGGATTCCATCGGCACTCCCAGCACGGGCAACGCCGTGAACGCTGCCGCCACGCCCGCCAGATGCAGCGCGTCCGCATGAGCCGGATTTGCCTGAAGAATCACAGAATAAATCGCCTTATATGATTAAGGAGCGAATTAATTTTCCGGCCAATTAGTATAAATAGGTGATCGGATTTTCTGATTGCATTACTCGAGGATTGGGATTAATCCACGTAAGCCCATATCGACTAGAGAGTCACC
>SXGU01565109.1_pt1 | contig 10729 bp, 9 predicted proteins | sample 3174531 | NCBI WGS metagenome assembly SXGU01 (sample SAMN11356863, study PRJNA531348) | freshwater metagenome | isolation source: freshwater sample F1-140 | place: China: Fuxian Lake, Yuxi | collected 2017-12-25 | reverse complement strand
GATCTTTGAGGAAGGCGATGATCTCTTCGACCTCGTCCTTCGCCTCGTCGACGCCGGCCACGTCCGCGAAGGTCACGCGGTTCTGGCTTTCGCCGAGCATGCGAACCTTGGCCTTGCCGAAGCTCATGGCCTTTCCGCTCCCCGACTGCATTTGCCGCATGAAGAGGAAGAAGATCACGATGAGGAACACCATCGGCAGGACGCTGAGCATCGCGCCGCCCCAGCCGTTCTGGGGTTCGTCGCGCTCGAAGGTGATGCGAGGCGCTGCGAGTTCCTTGTTCTCGGGCTTCAGGCGCGCGAGGAGCGCGTCGTCGGCACGGGGGCCGATGGTCTCCTTCTCGACGGGGCGCACGCCGTCGGCGGCCTTGAGGCGGAACACGTACTCGCGATCGCGAATGCGCACGTCTTCGACCTGGCCGGCCTGAACCTGCGCCACGAACTCGCTGAAGGCGACCGGTTGCGCGCGATCCTGGGGGTACAGCACGTGCCAGACGCCAAGGAACATGACGAAGATGAGAATCCAGATGAGAAGCGTCTTGTGCGACTGTTTCACGAATGACCTCGAGCCCGATACGAGAGCGCCCTAAAGCGATGGGAAACCGCGCTGCGCCTCGAATCGTCGTTTGGTCTCATCGAAGTACACGGAGTACCCCTTCCTCGACCGGCGCTAGCTTCGAGAGAGTTCGCGTTTCCCAGCACACTGCTAGAGGCTAGCAGGCTGCCGAAAAAAGAGCGAACGCGCGAACGCGTGGGCGGAGCGGCAAGCCGAGCGCGCCCGCGCGTCGTCCGGAGACCTTGGTCATCGCGAAGGCTCGCGGCAAGGGCGTGGGCCGCTCTATTCGTCGATCGTGACGAAATCCTGGCTCTCGCCGGATCGCGTCGCCTCTTCGTCGTTCGGCGACCCGTGCGTGGCGGCGAGGGAATCCGCGAGGCGTGTGAGGTGGTCGACGATGCGCGGATCGAGCGAGCGGAGCATCGGAAGGACCTCGTGGCGCACTCGAACCCGCACGAAACGCGGGTCTTCGTTGCTGGGGTCCTCGGCGAACGAAAGGCCGTGCCGTTCCGCGTGACCGGAGATTGCGGCGCGCGAGTCTCGGAGAAGCGGCCGGGCAAGGTCCGCGGCGAGGGGCGGCAACACCGCGAGTCCTCGGGGACCGGCCCCACGGAGGAGCCGAATGAGGAGGGTCTCGGCGCGGTCGTCGGCGTGGTGCGCCGTCGCGATGAACCGGGCCCCCTGCATGCTCGCGGCACGACGAAGGGCGATGAAACGCGCGTCGCGGGCCCGCGCTTGAAGGTTCGAACCGCGAGCCACCTCGACGCGGGACCGGTCGAACGGAATCGCGAGCGACTCCGCGAGGGTTGCCGCAAGATCGAGCTCCCGCGACGCGTCGGCGCGGAGCCCATGGTCGACGCCGTGGGCGACGAGGTCGAGCCCGAAGGTCTTGCGGTGCCACGCGAGCGCGTGGAGCAAAGCCTGCGAATCGACGCCGCCGCTCGTCGCAACGATCACGCGCTGCCCGCGCAGCGCCCCGCACTCACCACGTAGGCTCCGCGCGACGATCGTGAGCAACGTGGGGGGGTGCGACTGCGTCACGGCGTGCTCACGCGAGTTCGAAGCTCTTGCAGAATGCAAGCTCGTGGAGGTCGAGGGTCGTGCGCCGCAACTCGACAGGAAACTCCATGGAGCACGCGAGCTCGTCGACGGTGTCGTTCCGATGACAGCAGTCGTCGCATGCGAAACGCATGGAGAAGTGCTCGGCTTCACGTCGTAGCCGCGGGGTGACCGGCGTCTTCACGCGCGGCTCCGCACGAACACGGCGACGGTCTCGGCGTGGCTGGTCTCGGGAAAGAGCTCGAACTGATCGAGGCTCTCGCAGACGTATCCCGCACCGTGGAGGGTGGCGGCATCGCGTCCGAGGGCCACCGGGTCGCAGGCGACGTCGATCACGTACGGCACCGGGGTCGCGGCGAGTCGCTTGGCGACGCTCGGAGCACCTTCGCGCGGCGGGTCGAGCACGAGCAGTCGCGTGCCCTTCTCCCAGACGAAGTCGCCGGCGTCGGCGGTGATCACCTTGGCTCGCAGCGTGCGCGCACGGAGGTTTCGTTGCGCCAGGGCGGCGGCCTCGCCAGAGCTCTCCACGGTGACCAGGGCACGAGCGTGTGGCGCGAGCGCGACCGAGAGATTGCCGGCGCCTGCGTAGAGCTCGACGACCGGAAACTTCGGTGCCTCTCGGTGTCGGGCGGCGAAGGAGGCCGCGACGGCTCCCACGTGTGCAGCGAGCTCTCGGTTTCCGGTCTCGGAAGCCTGCTGAAAGCCTCCGAGGGGCATGAGGAGAGGTTCGCCGTCGACCCCGATGATTTCAGAGACAGGGTCGCCCACGACGAAGGGCCTGTCGACGCCCTCCTCGAGCAGGGCGATACCCTGCAAAAACCCTTGCGGACCCACTGCGATCTCGAGGCGCGTGAAGACCTCGCGCGCGAGAGTTCCGCGGAACCGCAGGTGGGCGACCGCGCGGCGTGCGTCGCCGTCCGCAACGTGGCCGAGCGAGAGGACGAGCTGGCCCTGGCCACGCGAGCCCCGAAGGACGTCGCCAAGGGCGAGGCGGGCGCGTTCAATCGCTGGCGCGAGGGCGAGGCAGTGTTCCGCGGGGACGAGCTTGTGGCTGCGGGTTCCACGGAACGCGACCATCGCGGCGGCCCCGTGGGCTTCCACCGTGAGGCGTGCGTGCGTGCGTGCTCGGAGGCGCTGCGTCGCCTCGTGGAAGCGGGGCTCCGGCATCGGAACCTCGCGAGGCCAAGCGTCGCGCAAGATCGACGCGTAGAGACTCGGCCGGGCGGGAGGAACGAGGTGCATCCAGTCGCAGCCGCCGCAGCGATCCGCGAGCGAACACGGTGTGAGCCGTCGCGATGGCCCGGGCTCTTCGATGGCGGCGATGGTGCCTCGAAGCGGGCGACCATCCTCCTCGACATGAACCGTGAGCCGATCGTCGGGTGCCGCGCGGTCGACCAAGATGGCCCGACGTTCGCTCGCAAGCTCCACGTGCGCGACGCCGGTGCCTCCGGGAGCGAGGCCGCTGCAGCGCACTCCGTTCACGATCCGAGGGAAGGTCAAGGCGTTCGATCTTCGCATCCGAGAACCGCATAGCCGAAGGGGACGTCGTCGGGGGTGGGACGTGCGGCCGTACCCCATGCGAGCCCCACGCGATCGCCCGAGCTCGCGAACGCGATCGCCCCTTCGCGTCGGCGGCGCACGAGGGGAACCGAGGCGCTCACGCGGTGCCAGAGATTCGGAACGGTGGCACGCTCGCTCGCGGCGCGCGCGGAGACCCAGATTTCGCTGCTCGTCGCAAGCGCGGCGACCGTGAACTCACCGCGCACGACGAGGGCGCCTGCGGTCACGGTGGGGTTTCCGCCGGGCGAACCGAAGTCGAGCGAATCGGCTGCCGAACCGCTCTCCGTCAGCGTTCGCACGCTGACGAAGCCGGACCCCTCGACGACGAGGACTTCGAAGCCCGTGCCGCGCGACGCCACGGCGAGAGCGCCCTCGGGAACGGTCACCGGTTGTGAAGTGCCGCTTCCGATGAGGCCTGCGACGCGGCGTCCGCCGACCTCGCGCGCGAGCCACAGCGTCGACGAAGCGCCCGCTGCCATGTCGAGGAGCGTGAGGCCGGAGCCCGCGATCCCCGTGACCTCTGCCCCCAGGGAGGTCCCTCCGACGGCGACGATTCGGAGGCCCTGCGACGACGTGCTTGCAAAATACACGCGACCGCTCGTGACCTCGCGGGTGAGGGAGTGGGGCGCGAGCGAGCTGTTCGATGGCAGCGATGCCGCGAAGAGCGCTCGCCGGCCGCTGGTCGTTCGCTCGCTGAAGACGAGTTCGGCTGCGTTGCAACTCGGGCCTCGACGTGCCTCGAGGGCCTTCCCGCCGCCGAGATCGACGAGGCTCGCGCCCGCGACGCTCACGGTTCCGGCGCAAGGGGCCACGTCTTCGTCGTCGACGGTGCCGGTGGCGCCCTCCCTGGAAATCATGCGTCGGGAGATGCGCAGACGGGTCGCGTCCGCGAGCGCATCCGACGCCGTGGTGTAGAACCCTGCACCCGCGCTCGTGAGCGCCGGCGGTCCCGCGACGAGGCTTGCGCCCAGGTCGATCGCGAGCGGGTCCGCGAGGAGCCCTCCGCCGAGCACGTCGAGCGAGCACCCCGAGCTCGAAGCGGAATTCGTACCAGGAACCTCGATGCAGTGAGCGTACTGGCACGCGAGGCCGTTCGTGCAGGCGCCCTCGCGGGCCTCTCCAACGTCGAGGAGTCCGACGGTGACCTCGCGCGCGGTGGCGAGATCGACGCTCTTGCAGCCGATCGCCGCAACGCCGCAGCTCGCGTCGCGGGCCGTCGCGAGGAAGGCCCAGCGCTCGCGCGAGAGAGCGCCGAACGTGGGCGCGCGCGTCGCGTCGGCTGGAAATGCGAGACGCGCGCTGACGACCCCGAGCGGGAGCCCGGCGAGGAGCGACGTAGCCTCGGGGCAAGACCCGCGCACCGCTGCCACCTCGAACCACGCGGCGTCGACCACGGACGCGGGGAGCTGGAGACTCAAGGCGACGTCGGCCTCGGGGGCGCAAGCGACGACCGCGAAGGCGATGCTCGCGATTGCAGCCTTGGCCGCACGTGCTCCGCTCATGGCGTCATCGACTCGCGCACCTGCTCGACGTGGTTCTCGGTCACGTGGACCGTGCGGCGCCGAACGATGGTCTCGCGCTGCGCGAGGCGTTGCAGCTCGAGGTGGTGCTCTCCGACCATGACGCGACGCCGGATGATCGGGGATTCGCCGATGCGAACACCATCGAGTCGGATGTCGTCGCACGCGGGCATGCAGATCACCGTAAGCTCGCCGAACGCGGGAGCCGCCTCCGCGACACGCTTCGGGGCGGCGGACTGCACGGGGGTAGGTGCGGCCTGCGCCGTCGATACGCCGCTCGCGGAAGCCTTGGCGCGCGCTTGGCCATTCACGGTGGCGCCCTCGAGGCGAATCGGCGGATGGAGACGCGGGTTCGGGGGATTTACGCCCGCCGCCGTGGGCGCGGGAGGCGGCGCGGGCACGGGCGCGGGGGTCGATGGGACGGCGCTTGCAGCTTGCGAGGCCGCGGACGGCGAGGGTGCAGGCTGCGCCGGTGGGACCCCCTCGGGCGCGGTTGCAACGGTGGCTTGCGTACGGGTCGCGGGAAAAAAGACCCAAAACATCACGGCCACGAAGACGAGACCGAGGCCGCCCCCGACGAGCGCGAGCGTGAGGTTGCCCGGGCGCGAACGCGCGGGGATGGCGTGGCTCGCCGAGAGCCCTTCGAGGTCCGCGAGGTTCGGCAAGCCGCGAAGGGCGTCGCTCGGAGGCAACGTGGCATCGGCCGAGAGGCTCCGCGGGGCGGGAAGGGGTGGTGCCCGGAGGGGCGCAGCGGTCGCGATCGGCCTCGCGGGGCTCTCGATTTCGACGGCGACCGACACGCCACTCGCGTCGCCTTGCGCTGCGAGGCGCTGGATGTCGTCGAACGTTGCGTTCGTGACGATGGTGTCGTTCGCGTCGTCTTCTTCGAGGTCGCCGACCAGCGTTTCGCCCGAGATTCCGCTGCCGCTCGGGCGGTCGCCCACGGGTTCGTTCGAGCCGAAGTCGAACGACGGCACCTTCGCGTTGCCGAGCAGCCCGCCGCGCGGCGCGACGGCGGCGGTCTTGTTCCCCGGGCGCATGGTCTCGACGAAGTCGGATTTTGGCGCGGCCGGGAGCGCCCCGACGGTCGAGCGCGGTGGCGGCGGGGTCGGTGCACGCGATCCCGCTCGCGGCGGCGGTGGGGGTGGCGCCTTGGTGATGTCGTGGCGGCCGCGTGCTGCCTCGGCGGGAAAGACGACGGACTCGTTCGGGGAGGCCTTCGGATCGATGTCGATCGTCGAAGTGACCTCGGCGGCCCAGCGCAGGTAGACGTCGCGGTTCTTGATGCGATCGCTGAAGATTGCACGCATGTAGGCTGCAACTTCATCGTTCGCGATGAAGATGCCGCGCTTCAGCACATACGACTGCAGGGCACGCGAGAACTCGCGCGCCGTCTGGAACCGGTGGTTCGCGTCCTTGGCGAGAGCTTTGAGGACGATGGCCTCGAGGTCGCGTGGGTAGTCGCGCACGATCGCCGAAGGTGGCGTGACGATGCACTCCTGCACCTTAGCGAGCGTGTCGATGTCGCTGTCCATCCGGAAGAGGCGCTGCCCGGTGGTGAGTTCCCACAGGACCACACCGAGGGCGAAGATGTCCGTTCGGCGGTCGACCGCTTCGCCCGAGACCTGCTCCGGCGACATGTACGCGAGCTTGCCCTTCACCATGCCCGCGCGCGTCTGCGCGAGGCGCGAGCTGAACTTTGCGATGCCGAAGTCGACCACCTTGGTGGTGCCCTCGTAGGTCACGAAGAGGTTGTGCGGGGTCACGTCCCGGTGCACGACCCCCAGGAACTCCCCGTTCTCGCTCCGGAGCTCGTGCGCGGCATGAAGCCCCTCGGCCGCGTCGCTGATGATTCGGCAAGCAATTTCGCTCGGTGCGATGCGGCCAACCTCTTCGGTGCGACGCATGACCTCGCGGAGCGGTTCGCCGTGGAGGTACTCCATCGCGATCCAGTACGTGTCGTCGTGCTGCTCGAGCTTGAACACGGTCGCGACGTTCGGGTGGCTGATGCGAGCAGCGACCTTCGCCTCGTCGAGAAACATGTTCACGAACGACGGGTCTTCGACGAGGTGCGAGTGGATGCGCTTGATGGCGACCCACTTCTGGAATCCGGCGGGTCCGTCGACGCGTGCAAGGTGCACGCTTGCCATGCCGCCTACGCCGATTTCATCGACGACGCGGTACTCACCTAGGAAATAGGTGCCCCGGTTCCCCGCGGGCTTCGGCCCTTCGCGGGAACTTCCTCGTGCGCGTGCAAAACGATCGTCGGCCAAGAACGTTCCTTGGAGTTAACCGCACGAGTAGACCAGACCTCGCACGAGGGGGCCAGTCGAACCGCGCGCAGCTCGACCGGTGTAGGCGCGGGTGCGCATCGGTCGGCCATCGCTCAAGGCCCCGGCGTGACCGTCGGCGGTCCGACGCGCGCCGGTCCGGAGGCGTCGAGGAGCGCGAACGTGTAGGCGCCGCCGATCCCGAGCACGGCGGTGCCGATCGCCACCCAAGGCCACGGCGTCGCCCAAAAGGCGGACGCTCCAGCCGTCACCTTCGCATCGATCGCAGGCGGTCGCGGCGCGTCGGCGGACTCGCGCCGTTTCTGTCGCGGAGCGGGCTCCGTCACGCTCGCGGTGGGCGCTGGGTCGGGTGCCGCGAGCCGTTCGACGTCAATCGTTCGCTCGATCTCACCCCAGCGGTTTCCGACGTCGTCGATCGCGGCGACGCGCAAGCGGACGCGACCGGTCACGTGCATGGTGCGCGGCAAGACCACGGGAACTTCGGTCGCGATGGGCAAGCGCTGGATCCATGGCTCCCCCTCGCCGCACCGCGCTTCGACTTCGATGGCCTCGAGGCCCGCGACGGCTTCGAGCCTCACGCGCACCGTCGCAGCGCTCGCGCCGACCGCCGCGGGGCGCTCGGGAAAGGCGACGCGAAGCCAATCGAGCGTGCGTCTCGCCATCTCGCGTCGCGCCTGTTCGAGCAGCGGCTTGGCCTTCTTGGGCCCGCCGACGGGAAACGCCACCGCGGCGTCGACGATGACGGCGAGGCGGAACGCGTCGAGGGCCTTCTTGCTCTTGCCCTGTGAGGCGAAGGCGAGTCCGACGCGCACGAAGGCCTCGGCGAGTTCGCTCGGGGCGAGGTGCCCTCGGTCGATCGCTTGCTGATACGCGTCGGCGGCGGCGTCGAAATCCGACTCGTCGAAGGCGGCGCGAGCGCGTGCGAGGTCGGCGTGCGATTCCCCAGCAAACGCAGGGCGTGCGCCGAGGCTCGCGGCGAGCGCGATGACGCCGGTGATCGCGACGATCCGGAAGCGTGCAGTCTTCACGGAACCGCCTCGATGACCTCGTACGCGGGTTGCTCCGAGGCGTCGGTGGGCGGGACGTCAACGATGCGGCCGCCGGCGATCACGCAATCTCCCTCGTAGATGACGGCGGTCTGACCGGGCGTGAGGGCTCGAGTTGCCTCGGCGAAGACGACGCGAGCGCCGCGAGGGTGCGGCTCGACGTGGGCCAACGCTCCCTCGTGCCGGTAGCGCACGCGGACCGACGCTCGCGTGATGGGGAGGGTGACGCCTTCGCCGAGGGTGACGTCTTCGAGGATCGCCGAGCGGCCGTCCAGGCGGTTTCCGGTCGCGACGTGCACCGTTCCCGTGTCTCCGTCGATGCGCGCGACGAAGGTTGGGGTTCCCGTGGCGATCCCGAGCCCTCGCCGCTGACCGATCGTGAAGCGATGAACCCCGCCGTGGTGCGCGAGGACTCGGCCCTGCTCGTCGACGATGGGCCCGGGGCGTACCCGTCCCTCCGCCTCACGCTCGACGAACGCGGCGTAGGCTCCGTCGCCCGCGCCGACGAAGCAGAGCTCCTGCGATTCGCCTGTCGTGGCGCCTACGAGGCGCGCCGCGACTGCTTCCGCGCGAACCTCGGACTTCGAAGACTCGCCGAGGGGAAAGATCAGCCGATCGATCTGCTCTCGCGGCGTGGCGTGGAGAAAGTAGCTCTGGTCCTTTTGGGCGTCGCGCGCGCGCGCGATGCGCTTCGAACCTCGAGAGTCTTCTAGGATTCGCGCGTAGTGGCCCGTGGCAACGAACCGCGCTCCGAGCTTGTCGGCGAGGTGGAAGAGCTCCGTCAGCTTCACCGTGCGGTTGCAGTCGTTGCACGGGCTCGGGGTGCGCCCAGCGAGGTAGGCCTCGACGAACGGGGCGACGACCTGCTCGCGAAAGAGGTCGCGGCGATCGAAGACGTAGTGAGGGAAGTCGAGGGCGTCGGCGACCCGTCGGGCGTCGTGCTGGTCTTCGGGGGCGCAGCAGCGAGCCTTCGCGTCCTGGACCTCGTCGGGGTAGTCCCAGAGGTGGAGCGTCACCCCGAGCACGTCGTAGCCCGCGCGCACGAGGCGCAGCGCCGCGACCGACGAGTCGACCCCGCCGCTCATGGCCACGATGACGCGCTCTCTCATTTGGCGTCGGGCGTAGCACGAGGTTCGGAAGCTGCGTGCAGCGCGCTCGCGAGGAGCGCGATCTCCCGCGCGTGGATGCGCGTGGCCCAAGACGCCGAAATTCCACACGTTCGGGCCGCGGCATCGAGGGACAGGCCCTCCTCGTACACGAGGTCGAAGAGGCGCTTGACCGGCGGGGGCCGTGTCGCGAGGAGCGCGTCGGCCCGGCGTTTGAGCTGCGCGCGTTCGAGTCGCTCGGCGACGTTCCCGCCGAAGTCCACGGCGTGGGCGACCGCGAGCGTCGCGGCGGCGGCGGATCCGTCGACCCAGGTCTGCCTATCGTAAGGCTGCTCGTCGTCGGTCGCGAGTCTCTCGAAAACCTCGTCCGAGAGCTCGGCGGCATGAAACACGGCCCGGTCGCGGCCGCTGATTCGTCCCTCGCGCCGCGCGGCATCGATCATCGCGCGACGTACCCGGAGGCGCGCGTACGCCCCGAACGGTACTCCATGACCCGCGGCATAGTCGCGCTCGGCGAGGAGCAGGGCTTCGCGTCCGATACCGACGAGGTCATCGTACGCCAGGCGGCTGCCCGTGTTGCGGCGCATCCATTGGGCCGACTTCTCCACGACCGCCTTCGCGGCCGGCCACACGGTCTTCGGAGAGGCGTCGGGGAGCGGCACCATGGACGCGAAGAACAACGACTTTGCGTTCGGGTGGCAAGTTGGACGCGCATCGTGCCGTAAGCCCAGACGGAGTCCCATGATCGACGACGACGACGAGCCTATCGCCTCCGGCGTGCTGCCCATCGGGCCGCGTTCGGGGCGGATGCTCGCGGCCGACGACGTGACAGGGCGCTTTTTTAGGCTTTTTCAGGTCGCTGCGGCCCTCGGAGGTGCGGAGTTCCCGGCAACGATCGAGGCCGCGCTCGACTACGCGACCCTCCCGGTCGAAGCGCGCGAGGCGTTCGTCGATCACGTCGTCCTGGATCTCCCGGGGGACGGGCTCGGGCTGGCGATGCTCTTGCCGCTCATTTTCGTCGAGGACGATCCGCTGCACGTCGCGCGCATGACGAAGGCGGTGTGGGAGGCGGTCGAGCGGAACCGTCCCACCCTGAAGGCATGGTCCGGCGCGTCGAGCGGCGTCTTGCGGGGATGTCGCATTCTCGTCCCGATCGGTGGCGGGGCGAGCGAGCTCGTCGAGGTCGTCTACGACCTGGAAGACGGGTTTCGATCCGTCCGCGAGCGCAGCATCGAGCACGAAGCCGAGGTGGGGGCGGCGCTTCTCGTCGTCGTGGAGGGGATCCTTCTCGAACCCGCGGAGCCCTCGAACGTCGTCGCGGACCTCATCACCACCGTGCTCGCGGAAGCGCGCTACCGACGAGAAATCGTGTTCGACTGGCAAAGCGTTTGCGACACACTGCTCGAAGATGCCGCCTTGCTCGACGACCCGCACGGTCCCCTTGGTTCACGCTCGTAGCCCTCACGCGTGGCTCGCGCTCGTCCTGTTGACGATCACGGGCGCCGGGTGCCGCCCTTCGGTCAGCCCGGAGCCGTGGGAGCCTGCATCGACGCTCCGTTTCCGCATGACCGCCGTCGACGGCCGCGTCGTCGAG
>SXGU01031997.1_pt1 | contig 10733 bp, 15 predicted proteins | sample 3174531 | NCBI WGS metagenome assembly SXGU01 (sample SAMN11356863, study PRJNA531348) | freshwater metagenome | isolation source: freshwater sample F1-140 | place: China: Fuxian Lake, Yuxi | collected 2017-12-25 | reverse complement strand
GCGCTCGCCGACGCGGTCGAGCGCCGCGAACGCGTGCGCTGACCGGACATCACTCGACTAGGGCACGCGGACGAGCCAGACGATCGCGCCAAAACCCGCGCCCTGTGCCGGCCAATGCGCGACGGCGATCCGCACGCGGTCCCCCGTCTTCAGGTCCTTGATCCCAGTGGCGATCGAGCCGGGCACGATCCGATGCGTCGCGCCGAGTTCGTCGTGCCCCCCGACCGGCTGCAGTGTGACCAGGCCCGTGGCGAGGTCGACGCCCGCGATGGCGCGCGTGGACTCGAACGGTGGAGACCACGCCGCGGCGTCGCGCGGCCCGAGATGCACCTGGTACGACATGCCCGAACGGTGACGGACGGTGACACGCTCGCCCGGCGTAACCACCTGCGCGCACATCACGTCCGGCCGAGGCACACCCAGGCAGGCGTCGGACCATGCGACCGTTTCCACCAACACGATGCTGAACTCCGTCTTCGCGACGCCGAGCCACCCGGCGATGGCGTCGATGGCCCGCCCAGCAGCGCGTTCGCGCGCCGCCTCGGACGCCGGGTCGAGCGGAATGGTCGTGGCAGTCGCGCTGCCCCCCGGGCCCGGGGTCGAGGTCGAACCCGGCGCGGGCGGGAAGACGGAGGGGCGAGTGGGCACCGGCGCGGCGGTTGCCGTCACACGCGACTCGTCGAGCGGGTTCGCCGGCGGCGGTTCGCCAGGGTCGCAGGCGAGCGCAAGCGCGGCAGCGAGGGCGCCGACCACGAAGCAGGAATGACCAAGGCGCCTCAACCGCCCGTACCGCCTCGGTCGGGCCGAGGGCGGTACGGGCGGTTGAGGCGACCTCAGTCGCATCGCTGCGAGTATCACGCGCATCGGATGCCTCCTGCCGGGGCCGGTGGTAGCATCCATCGGGATACCCCCGTGGTGCCCTCGCAAACCGTCTGCCCGGTACGTCTACCGTACCGCTCGTGCCGGGTGTTCCGGGAGATCTCATGCCCGTCGTGGTGGTGATTGGCGGCCAGTGGGGCGACGAAGGCAAGGGCCGTGTCGTCGACTTCCACTCGCGCTACTGCTCGGTGATCGCGCGCTACTCGGCCGGGAACAACGCCGGGCACACGATCATGAACGACCAGGGGAAATTCGCCCTGCACCTGGTCCCGGCGGGGATTTTCCGCGGCGACAAGGCCGCGATCATCGGCCACGGCTGCGTGATCGACCCCGCAAAACTCCTCGAAGAGATCGCGATGTTGACGGAGCGTGGCGTGAGCGTGGCGCGGTTGATGGTCAGCCAGGGCGCGCACATCATCATGCCCTGGCACCCGATCATCGACCGCGCGGACGAGGCGCTGCGCGGCGAGGCCGCCATCGGCACCACCGGCACGGGGACCGGCCCCGCCTTCCATGACAAGGTCTCCCGCATCGGCATTCGCGTGGCCGACCTCCTCGACCGTGAGATCTTCGCGCAGAAGCTGCGTGCGGCGCTGGAGTACAAGAACCGCGTTCTCACCTCGCTGTACGGCCTCCCACCGCTTGAGTTCGACGCGATCTACCGGGAATACCTGGAGTACGGCCAGCGGCTGCGCCCGTTCGTCGCCGACACGATGGCGTATGTGCAGGAGGCGGACGAACGCGGGGAGATGATCCTGCTCGAAGGGGCGCAGGGCGCCCTCCTCGACCTGGACACCGGCACCTACCCGTTCGTGACGTCGAGCGTCCCCGCGTCGGTCGCGGCGGGTGGCGCGATCGGCATCGGCCTTGGCCCCACCGCGATCCAGCGGGTCGTCGGGGTCTACAAGTCGTACCAGACCCGCGTGGGCAACGGTCCGATGCCGACGGAGATGTTCGGCGCGGAGGCGGACGAGATCCGCGAGGGCGGCGGCGGCGTCGCGGGCACAGCGGAGTACGGCGCGACCACCGGTCGGGCTCGGCGCATCGGCTGGTTCGACGGCGTCCTCGCGCGGTACACGGCACGGCTGAACGGCGTGACATCCGTGGCGTTGACGCGCCTCGACACGCTCTCCCACGCCGAGCGGATCAAGATCTGCGTGGCGTACGAGGTGGACGGCAACCGCGTGATGGCGCTCCCGGCCACGCTGTCCGCGATGGAGCGCGCGCAGCCCGTGTACGAGGATCTGCCCGGCTGGCAGGCGGACGTGACGCACGCGCGCTCGCTGGGCGACCTGCCGATCGAGGCTCGCCAGTACGTCCGCCGGATCGAGCAGATTATCGGCGCGCCGATCGACATGATCTCGGTCGGGCCGGAACGGGACCAGGCGATCGTGACCCGTGACATTTTCGGCGCGTCCCTCACCTAACCCACGGAGACGGCATGCAGACGACCTCGCTGATCATCCACGTCATCGCGGCGGCGATCCTGTTCGGGCCGCAGGTGCTGATGTTTTACGCGGTGACGCCCGCGACCTGGATGCTGAGCAACGAGGAGACGCGGCGCGGGGTGGTGAAAGTGGTCGCCGGCCGGTTCGGACGGCTCACCGTGGTCGCCTTGGCCGTGCTGCTCGTGACCGGGCTCTACCAGTACTACTCGATCGTGCCGGAGCCGATCCGGGCAGACCCGCAGGGCTACCGCTTCGGTCCGATCTTCGCCACAAAGATGGGCGCGTTCACCACGATCATCGTGCTGATCGTCCTGCACATCTTCCTGTTCGCGCGCAAGATCGCGCGGCTGTCCGACGCCGTGATCGCGGGCGACGAGGAGCAACGTCCCGCCCTGGAGACCGCACGGTCGCAATCCTTCCTCTTCTCCTTGATCCTCCTCATCGTCACGATGGGCACGCTGGCCCTCGGCGTCGCGCTCGGCGACGAGTCCTTTTCGTACGCGCAGCGGTAGCGACATGGACACGGTCGCGACGCTGCCGGACCTGCTGCGGCTCGGTCTGGACCTTGTCTTCGTGGGGATCAATCCGGGGGAGACCTCCGCGCGGCGCGGGCACTACTACGCGAACCCCGGCAATGCCTTCTGGCGGGTCCTCTCAGAGTCGCCGCTGGTCTCGCACCGCGTGACGCCGGAAGACGACGCCTCCCTCAGCCACGCGCGACCGTTCCCCATCGGCTTCACCGACGTCGTGAAGCGCGTCGAAACCGACTCCACGAAGGTAACGCCCGCCGAGGTGCGCGCGAGCGTCGAGGCGTTCCAAGCGCGCCTCGCGATTGCCCGGCCGCGCTCCGTCTGCTTCACCGGCGGACGTCAGTTCGACGACCTCTATCCGAAGATGCGCCCCCGCCACGGCTGGGGCCGGCAGCCCCTCGACCTGGACGGCGCCGCGATGTGGGTGATCCCGTCCACCTCGGGCCGCGCCGCCGCATACCGCGGACAGATCGCCGCCGTGCTCGCGGACCTCGCGCAATCACTCGGAGTCAGGAGCGCCGCATGAGCTACCGCATGGACGAGCCGCTGCCGGAGGAACGTTACCGCCCGGACGACGGCTGCCCGCTCTTCTCGCCCCGGCTGGAGGCGCACCTGGTCGCCGTCTCGCGCGGCGAGACGCCGGAGCGCGGCACCTTCTGCGGCAACTGCTTCACGCCGATCGGCCGCGAGACCATGACCTGTCCGCACTGCGCCGAGGCGACCTCCGTGCGCCGCCCGGTGGACGTCGTCCCCGCCCCGATCGCGGCGGCGTTGCGTGTGCAGCGGAAGACCGAGGGCCAGTGGGTGAACGGCTTCGCCTACATCGGCGTGCTAATCGCGATGGCGTTACCGCTGGCCGCCGTCCTCGGCATCCCCACGCTGAAGGACAGCCTGATCCTGGGCACCGCGGTGTACGCGCCGCTGCTGCTGATCGGCATGCGTGTCTTCCCCGCGATCCTCGGTGGCTACTTCGGCGACCGGAAGGGGTTCGAGGCGGCACGCGCGAAGACTCGGGCGGCGTGGGAGCGTTGGGTGGCGGAGCGCGACCGGCCGGCGGGGACGCCCTCGGCGTAACCGCCTACGAGGCGGCGTCCGCGCCGTCCATCGCGAGCGCCTGCGCGGGCGCCTTCCCCCAGCCGAGGACGAACTGCGCCCACTCCCGGTAGCGTTCCAGGTACGGCGCGAACAGCACGGCGGGGTGAGTGGAGGGCCGCGCGGGTTGCTTCAGCAGCTCCATGCGCGCCTCCTGCGGCGTACGGCCGCCCTTCCGGTGATTGCACTCCCGGCATGCGGTGACGAGGTTCTCCCAGACGTGCGGGCCGCCACGGTGCTTGGGGAGGACATGGTCCAGGGTGAGGTCGCCGCCACGACGGCCGCAGTACTGGCAGCGCTCTTGGTCGCGCTGGAAAACTTCGCGGCGGGTGAGGCGCGGGCGCGGGTGGGGACGGCGGACGAAGTGGCGCAGGCGGATCACGCTGGGCGTCGCGTACAGCGCGTCCTCCGCGCCAATCAACGGCTCCTCGCCCTCCGTCAGGACATCGGCCTTGCCGTGGAGGACGAGGACAAACGCGCGCCGCACCGAGCACACGTTGAGTGGCTCGTAGTTCTGATTAAGCACCAGGGCGCGGCGCTGGATGGCCACCGTCTCCCCAGTCCCCGCGGCTGCCCCGTCCGTGGCTCGGACGTCTGGCCGCGTACCGGCGCGCCCGGCTGGCGCACCCGCGCGAAGCGACGTGGAGGCGAGTGTACCGGATCGCGGATCGCCCTGTAGCGGACGGGACGGACGGCGGGCGCTGCCCGTCCGCGCAGGCCCCTCGCTCGCGAGCAGGCCTGCGCCGGGGGTCATCGAGGCTGCCCTGCCGGCAGCGGTGTCGCCTGACCTTTCGGCACCCCCGGCAGGATCTGCTCCTGCGTGGGGATCGGCTGCAGGCGGCTCGTGATGTCGCGCCACTCATCCAGCTGGCCAGCGGCGTCGCGGAACCGCTCCGGCAGCAACCGGTCGACGGAGGGCAACGACTCGAGGAAGAAGTCCGCCACCCGCGAGTCATCCACGGCGCGCGAGACGGAGACTGCCGTGGGGAACACGGCGACCGCGATCAGCAGCACCTGCACGACGAGGACGCCCTGCACCAGCCCGAAGATCGCGCCCGCGATGTGGTCCAGCGGCCCCAGCAGCAGCATCCCCGCCACGTCGGACAGGACGGCAGAGAGCACCTGGCCCGCAACGAGCGTGCCCGCGAAGATCGCGACGAACGCAAACAGGTCGCGCGTCCGCTCGTCCGTGATCAGGAAGTCGAGATTGTCGGAGAGGTCATCGCTCAACGCGCCCGCGAGGAAGATCCCCACTACCACGGCGATCAGCGCGGTGAGCTCTCGGATGAGACCGGTGCGGAAGGCGCGGAACGCACTCCACGCGACGATCGCCACGATCACCAGATCGACCCAGTTCAACCGGGCTGCCTTTCACCACCGCCTGAGACCGATGGTAACAGGCCCGCCCCGGGGCCGTGACACCCGTGGCGCAGACTCTACTCAAACCCCAGCCGCCGCTCCCGCAGAGAGACCCAGTGTCCCGGCCTCTGGCCGATCACGACGTGGTCGATGACCTCGACCTCCATCAGACGGCCCGCTTGCACCAGTTCCCAGGTGAAGGCGATGTCTTCCCGGCTCGGCGTCGGGTCACCGCTCGGGTGGTTGTGGGCGACCGCGACCTTCGCCGCGCCCCGCCGCACCGCCTCGCGGAACACCTCGGCCACGCGGCCGGGGGCGGCGGAGACGGTGCCCCGGTAGAGCATGGGCGCGGCGACGACGTGGTGCTTCGTGTTGAGGATGAGCAGACGGAGCTCCTCCTGCTGCAGCAGCTCCATCTCCGGCTGGAGCAGCCGCACGATCTAGGCGGGCGACGTCACCGCCACCTGCGTCCCGCCGGCCTCGAGGGCTGCCCGCCGCCCGAGCTCGAACGCCGCCACGATCGTCTCGCCTTCGCCGGGCCCAGGCCGTGCATCCCTGCCAGCGTCGCCAGGTCGCTGCTCGTGAGCACGCGGAGGCCGCCCCGCTCCGCGAGCATCCGCTGTGCCACGGCGAGGACATCCTCACGCGCGCTGCCGGTGCGCAGCAGGATGGCGAGCAGCTCGTCTGTCTTCAGCGCACCCGGCCCCAGCCGCAGCAGCCGCTCGCGCGGCCGTTCCACCTCCGGCATCTCCCCGATCCGGTAGGCCGAAGGCGGAGGCGGACTCACGGACGCAGGGGCCTCGATCAACGTCATGCGCACGAGGATCGCGCGCAACGACGGCAGGTCGAAGGGGCAGGTGACACCCTCGTCCGGCGATCGTCGCCCTCCTACCGTGGCGGCGCGGAAGCGAGGCGAGCGACGGAGACGAGGATGTGGGAATGCGGCCAGTGCTCGACGCGGACCTGGTCGCCGAGCTGGAGCTCCAGGTCGGCGACCGGGCCGACCTCGAACAGCTTCTTGTTGATCATCAGATAGTGGACACGGCCGAAGAAGGCGAAGCGCGCCTTGCTCCACTTCCGGTCGATGCGCCCCTCCGTGACCACGGGCTGCGCCGAAAGGTCGCGAACTGCGGCGACCGCCTCCATGTCCAGGGGGATTGTGAAGATGGCGACGACGATCACCATGATCAACGACTGCGGGAGCGCTGTGAGCGCGTACGCGAACAGCACCGTCGCGATGACGGCGGACGGCATATAGACAGCGATCCGCCGCAACAACGCCTGGCGATGCTTCGGATGCGCCTCGATCACGTCAGCGTCCACGGGGCCTCCCTCTGGCCTGCGCAGGTGCGAGGGTAGCGCAGGCCCGCTCAGGCGGTAGCAGGCAGCATCGCCAGCGGTCAGCGGGCGGGGATGTTGAGTCTCTGGCCGATCTGGATAGGCCACGGTTCGGTGATGTTGTTCGCCTTCGAAATGGCGTCAGCGGTGGCCTGCGCATCGCCCCCGGCAGGCGTAAACCGCTGGGCGATGGAGAGCAGCCCGTCCCCGGACTGCACGGTGTAGGTGGTCGCCTGGCCAGGCACGATGGTCGGGGTGGCGGTGGGCGTCGGGGTCGCCGTTGGGGTCGGCGAAGGCTTCCGCGTCGGAGTCGCGCTCGGCGAAGGGCTCGCGCTCGGAGTCGCGGCCGGCTCGCCCGCCGCGGCGGTCGCCTGGGGCGAGGCGGACGGCCGTGGCGTCCCCGTCTGGACGAGATTGGCGATGGAAGAGGGCGGTCCGTCCTGGTCGGCGCGCGCAGGCGGCAGCACCAGCAGCCAGACGGCGACGATCGAGCCGATCAAGAGCGCGGCGAGCGAGCCTCGGAAGACCCGATACGAGGGGACCGCGGAGGCGGGGTCCATGCAGCGGTCGCACAGGGCGTCGCCGTGGTTGTCGCAATACAGCGCGCCACATCGGGCGCATTCCTGCGTCGCCTGTTCGTCACACGCGTAGCAATGCATCGCTAGAGGCTACCACCGGGGAGCGCTGGGGCGGCAGTCCGCCGCCCTCGATTCTGTGGACGCACGAGGACTAGGGGTCCAGGTTCTCCAGCACGCCCGTGCCGAAGTCCAGACGGCGGTAGTAGCAGTTCCGCGCGGCCCCCGCGGCGTTCTTCGTGTGGCAGATCCCGCCTCGGCGCGGGCGGACGCGGTAGAGCAGCGAGTTCTGCTCGCAGTTCACCCGCACTTCAAGGAGGTCGAAGGTCTCGCCGGAGGTCTTCCCCTTCTCCCACAGTTCGTTGCGGGAGGTGCTCCAGAACACGGCGGAACGGGTCTCCACGGCGACCTGAAGCGCCTGCTGGTTCACGTAGGCGACGAGAATCACCTCGCCCGTGTCGGCGTCCTGGACCGCGCAGGGGACCACGCCACCGACGGCGGCGACCTGCTCCAGCTTGCTCCAATCGAGCGTGAGGGCCGTGCCCTCTTCCAGCGGCGATGCGGCCATCTGGACGACCTTCCTGTGCTGCCGCGACAGCGGCGTTGGACGACGAAGCGCCGGCCGTCATGGCCGGCGCTTCGCGAGTGCAGCGCGCGCGGACCTCGAAGGTTACGCTGCGTGCGGGAGCGTCGGACGGACTACTTGAGCTCGACCTTCGCGCCAGCCTCTTCCAGCTTCTTCTTGGCGTCGTTCGCCTCAGCCTTGGGCATGGCTTCCTTGACGGTCTTCGGCGCGGCCTCCACCAGGTCCTTCGCCTCCTTGAGGCCCAGGGCGGTGAGCTCGCGGACGACCTTGATCACGTTGATCTTGTTCGCACCGAAGTCGGTGAGGACGAGGTCGAACGAGTCCTTCTCCTCCTCGGCGGCAGCTGCGCCACCACCGGCGGGGGCGGCCATCATGGCCACCGGGGCGGCGGCCGTCACACCGAACTCTTCTTCAATCGCCTTGTTCAGGTCCCGGAGCTCCAGCAGGGTCATGCCCTTCAGGACTTCCATCACCTCTTCGACCTTCGCCATCTCAGTCCTCCTCAGCCGCCATGTCGGGCGGCGCCGCTTCCGTTGTGACTCGACACCGAGGCTCTACGCCACGGCGCCATCCTCCAGCTGCTTCGCCCGCGCCTCGATGAGGCCGGCAAACTTGCGCTGGGTCGCGAGCACCAGGTTGTTGAACTCCGCCACCTTGCCGATGACGTTGCCCGCGATCCGCGCCAGCAGTTCCTCGCGAGAGGGCACGGTGGCCAGATCACGGATGTACGCCGCGTCCACGACACGGCCTTCGACGACCGCGTTGCGGATGGCGATCTTCGTCGCCGCCTCGTTGGCACGGACGAATTCGGACAGCGCCTTGGCGACGCCGACCATGTCCGAGAAACCGACGACCATGGCGGTCGGGCCCTCGGTCAACTGGGCGAATTCAGGACGGCCGGCCCGGTCCGCAGCGATGCGGAGCAGGGTGTTTTTCACGACGTGCATCTCGGCGCCGGCCTTGCGCAGGGTGGTGCGCAATTCCGTCTGCTTGGCCATCGTCATCCCGGCGTACGACGTCGAGATGGCGATCTCCGCGCGGGAGACCACATCCGTGAGTTCGGCGACCTGTTCCACCTTGCGGGGTGTAGGCACGCGCTCCTCCATCTGGCGCGAGTCCGCCCGGTTCTCCCGGACATGACTTACGCCCTCCACCGCCTGGACTCAGAGCCAGACGAGAGGGCGCATCGCGCACCGGCCGAGGCCGGTGGAGGTGCGGAGATCCTCGCCTGGACGGGTGGGCCGGTCTGCGGCGCCGTTATACCTGTCGGGACCCGTAGTCTGTGGCGGTCGCCCCACGCCGCTCGCGGGGCTATCGCAACGATCATGCGGGGCGCGGGGCCTCCGGTCAACCGGGGGAGTGTTGGAGGCGTGTGGGCATGATCTGCTTGCACGAACCGTCGACGTACACCGTGAGTAAAATGAATTAAAGAGGCTCATACTGGCCGGGATTCCCACCGCCGCCTGTGACAGCGCTCCCTCCGACGTCACAAAAGCGAGCCAATCTGCCACGTCCGCTTCAGCTGAGAGTTCGGATACATCACCGGCTGTCGTCCAGACGGCTGCTTTGACGTTCCCTCCGGGCGTTCCTCCGACCGCTCCGGCCGGCACGGCGACTCGTGCCACGCCCCCAGCCGCTCCGCCGAGTCAAGTCGAGTGCAGCACCCTTGAGGGGAGTTGGCAGTCGGCCGGTCTGGTGAAATTGGCGATTAGCCCGAATGCACCGCATCCGGGTGATCGGGTCACCGTGACCGGAAGCGGCATCCGCGCTCCGGGGCTATGGGACGTGAACGTTTCAGACCTGGATGAGGTCGAGATCAAGGTTGGTTCCGTCGACGTTGGTGAGGACCTCCTCATCAGTGGAACGTTCGTGATGCCAAGCTTGGAAGCGATCTACAGCGGCAACCCCGTCGGGCGGTGCATCGTGGTGACTATCCGCGAGGCTACCGATTCCGGACAGAGGTTCATCTCGCGGATGTTCCTTAGGCCTGAGAGGGGCGAATCCACGGGTGCCCACAAAGGAGGGGCGGCCGTGTGGCCGCCCCTCTGTATCCCTCGGAGGGGACGCCGCTAGTTGTTGGCGTTCACCGGGGTCTTGAGCTCGGCGAGCTCCAGGCGCACGCCCGGCCCCATCGTCGAAGCGATGGAGGCGGTGCGGATCAGGTCGCCCTTCGCCCCGGCCGGACGGTTCCGCGTGATCTCGCCGACCATCGCCCGGAGGTTGTCCAACAGCTGTTCCTTGGTGAACGACGCCTTGCCCAGGATGACGTGGATCACGTTGGTACGGTCGATGCGGAAGTCCACACGGCCGGCCTTCGCCTCCCGCACACCGCGGGCCATGTCGTCCGCCACCAGCACCGTGTTGTTGCGTGGGTTCGGCATCAGCCCGCGCGGACCGAGAATCCGGCCGAGCGAACCGACCTTCCCCATCAACTCGCGCTGCGCGATGGCAGTGTCGAAAGCAAGGAAGCCGTCCTGCACCCGCTTGATCAGCTCGTCGCCGCCGACGATGTCGGCGCCCGCCGCCTCGGCGTTCGCGGCCGCTTCGCCCTCGGCGAAGACGAGCACGCGCACCGCCTTGCCGATGCCGTGCGGCAGGATGACGGAACCGCGCAGCTGCTGGTCGGCGTGGCGGCCGTCCAGGCCCGTCTTCAGGTGAAGCTCGACGGTCTCGTCGAACTTCGCCGTGGCGCACTCCTTCACGAGTGCGACCGCCTCTTCGAGGCTGTAGGTCTTGGTCTTGTCGACCTGCTCGCGCAGGCCCGTGATTCGCTTTGCGATCGGCATGGCTAGTTGACCTCGATTCCCATGGAGCGGGCGGAACCTTCGACGATGCGCATGGCGTCGTCGAGGTTGTCGGTGTTGAGGTCAGGCAACTTGATCTTCGCGATCTCCGTCAGCTGGGCGCGGGTGATCGACCCGGCGCG
>SXGU01328424.1_pt1 | contig 10734 bp, 10 predicted proteins | sample 3174531 | NCBI WGS metagenome assembly SXGU01 (sample SAMN11356863, study PRJNA531348) | freshwater metagenome | isolation source: freshwater sample F1-140 | place: China: Fuxian Lake, Yuxi | collected 2017-12-25 | reverse complement strand
TGCGTGACTGGTTGTCGGTGCAGGTCAGTATGAGATCGCCCACCCCGGCCAGCCCCATGAAGGTTTCGGGTTTTCCGCCAAGCACCAGTCCCAGTCGCGTCATTTCAGCCAGACCACGGGTGATCAGGGCTGCCCTGGCATTGGCACCGAAACCCAAGCCATCGGCGACCCCTGCGGCTATGGCCAAAACATTCTTGGTGGCTCCTCCCAGTTGCACGCCGATCAGATCATCGCTGCGGTAGGCTCTGAAACGCGGATTATGAAGCAGACCGACCAGTGTCGTGGCAAAATCAACCTGCCGGGAAGCCACCGTCATGGCTGTCGGCAGACCGGAAGCCACCTCGCGGGCGAAGGTAGGGCCTGACAATACGGCCATGTCCGTGTCATCCCCGATTTCTTCCTGCACGATTTCATGCAGTAGACGCTGCGTTTCTCCTTCGAGTCCTTTGGTGGCCCAGGCAATCCGGGGTCGAGGTGGCAAATGAGGACGTATCCGCACGAGCAGGTCGCGAAAGGCATGGCTGGGTACGGCAATCAGTGTGATGGAGGATTCTCGCACCGCCTCGGCCAGATCGCACCGGACACTCAAGGTTTCCGGAAAAAGAGCACCCGGCAAATACCGGTGATTACAGCGTTCTTCACTTAAACGTCGAGTGTGCTCGGCATGATGCCCCCACAGCACGGTTTCATAACCATTCCTGGCCAGTAGAAGGGCGAGGGCAGTCCCCCAGGATCCCGCCCCCAAAACCGATAGGCTAGCCATCCGAATATTCCCCTGTCGACATCAGTGTATGACCTTCTTTTCATCTGATTCGCCTTCCTGTGCCTGAACCTGTTGTAAATGCTGGGCGTAAAGGGCATCAAAATTGATCGGTGCCAGCAACATGGGCGGGAATCCTCCCTTGGTGACCAGATCGGAAACGGCTTCGCGAGCATAGGGGAAGAGGATATTGGGACAGTAACTACCCAGCAGCGGGCTCAGTTCTTCCTCATCGAAATTGACCATTGCAAAAATACCGGCCTGACAGACCTCCACCAGGTAGGCTGTTTTTTCCTCGACGGTCACGGTCAGGGTGGTCGTCACCGTGACTTCAAACAGGTTTTCCTGCAACTGCTTTGCATTGCTGGCCAGATTGAATTCCACCTTGGGATCCCAGGGACGGGTAAAAATCTCGGGAGAATTCGGGGTCTCGAAAGAGACATCCTTCACATAGAGTTTCTGGAGAGAAAACTGTTTTTCCTGATTATTTGCTGCTTCAGCCATGGTGTTTGCCTTAAATTTTGAAGTATTTTATGAAAGTTGAATCCGGAAGGCTGTCCGAAGCCTGATGGCATCCTGTCATTTCTTTTTGGTGACGGGCAGTTTTTCCTCCTGCCAGGCCTGCATGCCGCCTTTCAGTTCATGGAGTTGGGTGAAACCCTGTTTCAGCAGCTTCTTGCAGGCCGCTCCCGATCGGGTTCCGACCTGGCAGACGATCAATACGGGATTATTTCTGGAGGAGTCCAATTCAAAAGCCCGCTCATCCAGCTTACCGAAGGGAATATGCAGGGCATTGCTGATATGGCCCGCCGAAAACTCATGGGGTTCCCTCACATCGACGACCACGGTGGTATCGTCGTTCATCAAGGTGACAGCCTCACCGGGAGACACCATTTTGTGCCTTCGGAATGCGCTGTCAAAGATGTCTTGCACGAGCAGGATGATGGCAATGAAAAAACCACTGGTCATCAACCAGTGATTACTGACAAATTCCAGCAGCCGATCTACGGTTACATTCATGGGATATTTACGGGGGATGCTACAAGGTTGAAAATGCTCCTGCTGACCGATCAAAAACGCGCCTCGGGCGACAGGAAGGGGTGAAAATCGCTGATGCAACAGACACAGCCACGGATCTGCCATTCAAAGGCACAAAACATGCTGATCCACACGGTGGCGACTGATGGTTCAGCCTCCGGTTCCCTTTTCGGGTTGCATCCCGGAGTGGTGCCGCCATCAAGACGACGCACGCTCGAAAAACAGGTAAAATTGAAAGCAGGTCGGCTAGCCTACCTCCCTCCAAACCGTGTCAGGAGATTATACTGTGAAGTTAGATAGTCCAAAACCCGTTGTTCTCATCATTCTCGATGGCTTCGGTTATCGGGAGACCATCGAGAACAACGCCATCGCACTGGCCAGCACTCCCGTCTGGACCGGGTTATGGGAAAACAATCCCCATACACTCCTCGAATGCTCCGGAGAGGCCGTCGGTCTTCCTGACGATCAGATGGGTAATTCCGAAGTGGGACACATGCATCTGGGCAGCGGTCAACGAATCTATCAGGATCTCACCCTGATAGGTAAAACCATTCGGGATGGCAGTTTCTTTGAGAATGCGGTACTTGAGGATGCCCTGTACCAGGCCAGGGGGCAGCGACTCCACATCCTCACCCTGCTGTCGACCGGCGGTGTCCACAGCGATCAAACCCACTCACACGCATTGGCGCGAATGGCCGAACAACACGGTGTGAAAGAAATTTGTCTGCATGCCTTTCTCGATGGACGTGACACCCCCCCCCGCAGTGCGGCCGAATTCATCGCCATGGCAGAAGCCGCCCTGCAACCCATAAAGGGAGCCCGGATCGCCTCACTGACGGGACGTTTCTATGCCATGGACAGGGATCATCGCTGGGACAGGGTAGAAAAGGCCTATCGGTTACTGGTCGAGGGTCATGCCGAACACTACGCCAGCTCGGCCAGGGAGGGCCTGGAGATGGCCTATGCCCGGGGGGAATCGGATGAATTCGTCCTGCCTACGTCGATTGTGTCTTCAGACGGCAAACCAGTTACCATTGCTAACGGGGATGTGGTGATCTTCATGAACTTTCGTGCCGATCGGGCCCGCGAGTTGAGCCAGGCATTGACCCAACCCGATTTCGCCGGATTCGAGCGCAACAAGACAGTCCAGCCCGCCCGCTTCGTGACGCTGACCCGTTACCATCAGGATTTCGATTACCCCGTGGCCTATCCCCCACAGGAAATTCGTTCCGGCCTGGGTGAAACCCTGTCCCGCCACGGCCTGAAACAACTGAGGCTGGCTGAAACCGAGAAATATGCTCACGTCACATTCTTTTTCAATGGCGGCATCGAAACACCCTACCCGGGCGAGGATCGTATGCTGATTCCATCCCCCAAGGTAGCCACCTACGACCTCAAGCCTGACATGAGTGCCACGGAGGTCACCGACAAACTGGTCGAAGCCATCGAAAATCAGTCTCATGATGTCATCGTGTGTAATTACGCCAACTGTGACATGGTGGGTCATACCGGCATACTGCCTGCTGCAATAGCCGCCGTAGAGACGGTCGACAGCGCACTGGGCAGGGTGCTTGCCGCACTGGATCGGGTTAACGGAGAATTGTTGCTGACAGCCGATCATGGCAACATCGAGCAGATGATCGACCCTGACACCGGCGAAGTGCACACTGCACACACCATGAACAAGGTACCACTGGTCTATCGTGGAAAACGCAAGGCCTTGCTGGCCGCTCATGGCGACCTGGCCGATGTGGCCCCTACCCTGCTGGATCTTCTGGACATCGACAAACCGGCAGAAATGACGGGACATTCCCTGTTCGCTTCAGGGGTTGCCCGCACTTGATACACGGCCTGTTGTTGACCATGTTGCTGGGGCTCTCCCCGGGAATCCTTAGGGGAGAGCCCCTCCCGGCCGACTCGGATCTGGCCAATATCCAGGAAAAAATAAAAACCATACGGGAGTCCAGGGATAATCTGGAGTCGAGAAGACAGGCCTTGACCGAGCAATTGAGCATCATCGAACGTCGTTATGGCCGATTGGCCAAAAACCGGAATGAGCAAGACACTCAGGTAAAAACGCATCTCAGGCGAATTACCGAACTCAAACGCAGGGCCCAGCACCTGCTGGATGAAGTGGAACAGCAACACCAGGGGTTGGCTGCGCAGTCACGGGCCGCTTATGCCGCAGGGCATCAGGAATGGCTCAAGCTGGTCATCAGTTCCGACGATCCTGCCCGGCTCGGCCGGATACTGGCTTACTACAATTATCTCAATCGCTCGCGATCCCGCATGATCCAGGGCATGCAAGCGGAACTGGCCGAATCACGTCGCTTGCAGGATGAACTGTCGCAGGAAATCGAACGTCTAAGGCAGTCGCAAACCGAAATGGCCACGGAGGAATCCGAACTGGAAAAATCCCGCCAGGCACGACGACAGGTTTTGACTGAACTGGAGCGGGGCATCATCGATCAGGACGTACAGATCAAACGACTGCAGGAAAATGAACAGAGACTCCAGCGCCTGCTGACTTCGATTCAACCCATGCAGGAATCTTCCGAACTGACTGACGATACACCTGAAACGACTGTTCAGGGCAAAAACCGGCAGAGTAGCTGCCCTGTCAAGGGCCGTGTGGTGGAACAATTCGGCAACTCTCGCACCGGGGGACGTTACGGCGGCATACTGATCGCCGCCCGGGAAGGCTCGCCGGTTCGGGCCATATCGGACGGGCGGGTTGCATTTTCAGATTGGCTCAGGGGCTACGGACTGATGACCATCATTGATCACGGTGACTCCCACATGAGTCTCTATGCCTACAACCAGAGTCTCTACAAGAATGTAGGTGACAGGGTTCTGGCCGGTGAGGTCATTGCGACGGTAGGGGTCAGTGGAGGACGCCCCGAACCAGGCCTTTTTTTTGGTATCAGGGAAAAAGGGAAACCAGTCAACCCCCTGACCTGGTGTAATCCCGATGAATGAAATGATTTGCGTCCGGGGCAGTCTCACTGTCATACCCGGGCGAAGGTGCGGCGTACCTTGACCGGAGTAGCCGCTCATGTACTGGGCACAATGTAGTTACAATTTGAAGCATTTGGTTGTTGATGGGAAAAATCATGTTCCGACATAAAAATAGTCAGTTTTTCGTTTTTGGCACATTACTCGGTGTCCTCGTGGGTACCGCGGCCAATGTCGTAGCGGGAAGGGAAACTACACCGGTTGCCAATAACATCCCCTTCGAGGGTCTCAAAACCTTCTCCGAGGTCTATGGCCGCATCCGCCAGGATTACGTAGAACCGGTCACGGATGACAAGCTGCTGGAAGATGCCATACGTGGCATGTTGTCTGGCCTGGATCCTCACTCAGCCTATCTGGATCAGGAGCAGTACAATGAACTCAAGGTTGGCACGACAGGCCAGTTTGGTGGTCTGGGCATCGAAGTCGGTATGGAAAACGGTTTCGTCAAGGTGATTGCCCCCATTGATGACACCCCGGCACAAAAAGCCGGTGTAAAAGCAGGTGACCTGATCATCAGGCTGGACGACAAACCCGTGAAGGGTATGAGCCTGAATGATGCGGTCAAGTCGATGAGGGGAGATCCAGGGAGCGAAATCATTTTGACCGTGGTACGTGAAGGACTCGAACAGCCCATCAAGATCAAGATCATCCGTGATGTCATCAAGGTCAAAAGTGTCAAGAGCCGGATGCTGGAGGAAGGATACGGCTAACTGCGTATCACCAGTTTTCAATCCAAAACTGGCGACAATGTCAACGATGCCATCAGTGAATTACAAAAGGGAGCCCCGCTGAAAGGCCTGGTACTCGATCTACGCAACAATCCGGGCGGTGTATTGAATGCAGCCGTTTCGGTCAGTGATAGCTTCCTGGAAGAGGGGCTGATCGTTTACACCGATGGAAGGGTCGAGGACGCCAAAATGAAATTCAGTGCCACCGCCAACGATTTGCTCCATGGAGCCCCCATCGTTGTACTGATTAACGGCGGTTCGGCCTCGGCATCCGAAATCGTGGCTGGCGCACTGCAGGATCATCACCGGGCCGTTCTCATGGGTGAGAAAACCTTTGGCAAAGGTTCCGTGCAGACCATCCTGCCGACCAGTAATGGTGGCGCAGTCAAACTGACCACGGCCCGTTACTATACCCCTTCGGGACGCTCTATCCAGGCAGAAGGCATCACACCGGATGTCCCCATTTCCAAGGTCAAACTGGAATTGGCTGCACAATCGGAATTCAACCCCATCAAGGAAGCCGATCTGGCCAATCACCTGGAAAACAGCAAAACCGGTAAAAAAACAGACACGTCCCGCACCGCTGAATCCGGCGAGGAGGCACTGGCACTGCAGGACTATCCGCTGAATGAGGCCTTGAATCTGCTCAAGGGTATCAACATCGTAAAATCCGGCAATCCAGCCAAAAAGTAGTGGAATCAGTACCGGTCAGGCGAGGCAAAACGCCCGGAGCATCCGGCATGTCACTTGACAGAGAGCGATCAGACGTTAATATATTCGCTTCCCGCACAAAGCCTGATCTGTGCTGAGTCGTTGGTTTATAAAGCCATTCAGCGTAGCCCGGCCCTATGTATTTTTTTGTGGGGAGAAAGAGTATAGATGCGCCATGTTATGGCGATGTACACAAGATTTTCAATAAAACCAAAGCGAAGGTAGGTTGTAAAATGGGAGCCATATTAGATTTAGTTGAAAAAATGAGATCACCGATGGGTATCGTTGTGACCCTGGCGATCATTGTGATCGGGTTTCTTTTTGTCCGCTGGGTTTTCAGCGATCAGGACAAGCCCCAATAATTGCTGTGACTGTGGCAGGTCTGGAGTGTAAGCAACCCACTTGAGTCACGCTTCGTGACTAACGGTCTTCCGGACTTGCCGCAGTCCGTCTTTGTTCTTTCCTGTATTTAAAAAATATTAAATCCCGTCGCCAAAGCTGATGGTCTTGGCATTTATCTGAAGTTACTGTCCGACAAGTTTGCCTCACTGGCAATGCCTCCGGAAATCTGTTTGCTGATGCAAGCGTGTTCCACTCACCTTGATCCGGCCTCCATCCCTTCTCCACTCCCTGATGTTGATGCTTTGTATGAGTTGCAGCACCGCATCTGATCCAGTCGTTCCATGTCGATCGAAATCAAGGCCTGCCACCGTTATGCTGTTGGCTGTTCTGCTGGGAGGATGTGCCGGTCATCAGACAAAAATCCAGCCTGTCCCGCAATCGTACGATCCGGTATCTTCAGGGCGTCGTGCCGTAGTTCACTATGCCCTGGGCTTGAGGGGAACACCTTACCGATGGGGCAAGGAATCCCCAAGTGAAGGCTTCGATTGCAGCGGTTTCGTTCAGCACGTCTTTTCCAGGCACGGTGTGCGCCTGCCTCGCACAGCCCGACAAATGGCTGATCACCTGCGCAAGGTTGATCAGCGCACCCGTCAGCCGGGTGACCTTGTCTTCTTCAATACGACCGGCGAACCCTTTTCCCACGTAGGCATTTACATCGGGAACGATGCGTTTGTACACTCCAGTAGCGTCCGGGGAAAAGTCATCGTCTCTGCCCTGAATGGCAATTACTGGCTTGAGCACTTCCTGGGATTCCGCCGGCCTGGCTTTGGGCAGCCCCTACCCTCCATGGCGGGGACTAACGCAGTAAAGCGGGAGTAACACCCCCGCGTCATCACTGAAGAACGCGAATGCCGTCCTGACTCCCCAGCAAAGCCATATCCGCCTTGCGCAAGGCAAAGAGGCCATTGGTTATTACCCCGGGAATGTCATTGATGGTTTTTTCCATCTCCACCGGATCCAGTATGCTCAGGTTATGCACATCCAGGATGTGGTTGCCGTTATCGGTGATACAATTTTCACGCCATTGTGGCTGACCGCCTAACCTGACCAGCTCGCGAGCGACAAAACTACGGGACATCGGAATCACCTCGACGGGCAGCGGGAATTTGCCCAGCACGTCGACAAATTTGGTTTCATCGGCGATACACAGGAACTTTCGACTGGCTGCCCCGATAATTTTTTCCCGGGTCAAGGCACCACCGCCGCCTTTCAGCATTTGCAGGTGAGCATTGATCTCATCGGCTCCGTCCACGTAAATGTCCAGGGTTCCCACCTCATTGAGATCCAGCACCGGAATGCCCAGTTTTTTGAGTCGGGCAGTCGTTCCTTCAGAACTGGACACTGCGCCTTCCAGACTCTGCCTGCAATCGGCCAGCAGTTCGATCAGGTGATTGACGGTTGATCCTGTCCCCACCCCCAGTACCGGGATATTTCTGACATAATCCATCGCTGCCTCGGCGACTGTTCGCTTCAATTCATCTTGTGTCATTTTTTCTGTTGCTCCTGTCGTGAAACCAAATAATATAGCAGTCCACCCATGGGGGTCTCGATCACCCTCAAACCCGAAATCTTCCCGTAAAGGAGGTTTGGGTGAGAGTACCGCTACAGGCAAAGATCAAGCCCTGGCGAACCCTGCCCGATTCATGATAACCGGGCCACAGGCCCGCTGTCACGGTCATCCCGTATAAAACGGAACAACTCCAACAACATGCTGCAACACTACATAGAACGCATCCTCCGCGCCCGGGTTTATGACGTCGCCATCGAAACCGCACTCGATCAGGCACCCATTCTGTCGAAGCGTTACGACAATGCCATTTATATCAAGCGGGAGGATCTCCAGCCGGTTTTTTCATTCAAGCTACGCGGAGCCTATAACAAAATCGCCAGCCTTGATCCGAAAGCCCGCAAAGCCGGTGTCATCGCTGCCTCAGCCGGAAACCATGCTCAGGGCGTCGCCCTGGCCGGTCAAAAACTGGGCATTCCTGCCCTTATCGTCATGCCCCTGACCACACCGGACATCAAGGTCAAAGCCGTGCAACGACGCGGGGGGGAAACCCTGCTTCAGGGTGATTCTTACGATGAAGCCTATGAATATGCCATCCAGTTGGCCCGGCAGCGGCGACTGACCTTCGTGCACCCTTACGATGACCCTGAAGTCATCGCCGGACAAGGCACCATCGGCATGGAAATACTCCGGCAAATCCGGCCTTACCGCCCCTTCGATGATGACGTACACGCGATCTTCGTTCCGGTGGGCGGTGGTGGTTTGATTGCCGGTATTGCCGCCTACATCAAATTCGTAAGACCCGACATCCAGGTCATTGGCGTTGAACCCGACGATGCCGATTGCCTGAATCAGGCTTTGCAGGCAGGCGAACGGGTAATCCTTCGACAGGTTGGCCTGTTTGCCGATGGCGTTGCCGTCAAGCAGGTAGGCGAAGAGCCTTTCCGGATTGCCCGGCAGTACGTGGATGGAGTCATTACGGTCAACACCGATGAAATCTGTGCTGCCATCAAGGACATTTTCGATGATACCCGCTCCATCGCCGAGCCGGCGGGGGCTTTGGGGGTTGCCGGAATGAAGAAATACATTGAACAGACCGGTATCAGCAATCGCTGCCTGATCGCGGTGGAGAGTGGTGCCAACATCAATTTCGACCGACTACGTCATGTCGCCGAACGCGCCCAGGTCGGCGAGCAGCGGGAACTCCTGCTGGCGGTCACCATTCCGGAACGACCGGGCAGTTTTCTGAAATTTTGTGAAACCCTGGGACGTAGAGGCATTACGGAATTCAATTACCGTTACTTCAATCCCGCCGCAGCCCGGGTTTTCCTCGGTGTTGAAATCACGGGAACCGGCACAGATCGGCAAAACCTGATGAATCAGTTGAATGAGGCTGGATACACCGTGACCAACATGACCGGTAACGAACTGGCCATCGATCACATCCGCTATATGGTCGGCGGACATGCTCCCTGCCTGCTGGATGAAGTGGTGTACAGCTTTGAATTTCCGGAACGGCCAGGTGCCCTGCTGAAATTTCTTGCCGTCATGGGCGGACGCTGGAACATCAGCCTGTTCCATTACCGCAACCATGGTGCAGCTTATGGCCGGGTATTGATGGGGTTACAGGTTCCCCGCTCCGAACGCCAGACCTTTCGTGATTTTCTTGAATCCATGGCCTTCGCCTGGCGCGAAGAAACCGAAAACCCGGCCTACCGCATGTTCGCCGGGGGTAACGAGGCTTGACTGCCGCTCAAGCCACACGGGCGGAACATTTTTCCGGGCGTCTGTCGTAAACCACAGGATTGACCGTACGCTCATCCGCCCAGTGGACGGAAGGTTTCTGACGTACAGACTGATCCAGACACTCGGTTACGACCTGTCGGGTAGCCACCGCACATTTACCGCATTGATTGCATGTCCCCAGTTCCCGACACACCTCTTGTAGGCGAGTCATGCCTTTTTTCCTGACGACATCCCTGATTTGTCCATCGGTAACTTGATTACAAATGCAGATATACATGGTCAGCCTCTCTCGTTGAAAGCGCGTCACAGAACGACTGTCACTCATCATAGTACAGTTGATAACCGTTATCAATAACGAAAGGGCTGCCCAGGCGACGAACTTATGCCTGGTCTCATCCCATCTGTCCGATTTCAGCTATACTGCCCCCATTTTCCAACCGGAGAGACCCTTCATGAGACCGAGCGGCCGAAAACCTGATGAACTGCGTAATGTCATATTGACCTGCCACTACACCAAATATGCGGAAGGTTCCGTGCTGATTGAGTTTGGTGACACCCGGGTGTTATGCACCGCCAGTATCGAGGATCGGGTTCCGCCTTTCCTCAAGGGCAAGGGTAGCGGCTGGATCACGGCGGAATACGGCATGTTGCCCCGTTCCACCCATGATCGTACCAACCGGGAGGCCAGTCGCGGTCGGCAAGGCGGCAGAACCATGGAAATCCAGCGGGTCATCGGCCGGGCCTTGCGGGCTACGCTGGATCTCACCGCCCTGGGTGAACGGACGGTAACGCTGGACTGCGATGTGCTGCAAGCCGACGGCGGTACC
>SXGU01009380.1_pt1 | contig 10736 bp, 6 predicted proteins | sample 3174531 | NCBI WGS metagenome assembly SXGU01 (sample SAMN11356863, study PRJNA531348) | freshwater metagenome | isolation source: freshwater sample F1-140 | place: China: Fuxian Lake, Yuxi | collected 2017-12-25 | reverse complement strand
ATCTGCCGCAAGGTCGCGCTCTGCCCGGACGGCGGCACGATCGAGGTCTGGGGCGACGGGCTTCAGACGCGCTCGTTCATGTACGTCGACGACTGCGTCGAGGGTCTCTACCGGCTGATGCAGTCCGACTACACGGCCCCGCTCAATCTGGGCACCGACGAGATGATCAGCATCAACGACCTCGTCGACATCGCCGCCGCGGTCGCGGGCAAGCGGATCGCCAAGAACCACGACGTCTCGAAGCCGCAGGGGGTGCGGGGCCGCAACAGCGACAACGCGCTGATCCGACAGGTGCTCGGGTGGGAGCCCGCGACCCTGATCCGCACCGGTCTCGAGCCGACTTACCGCTGGATCGAGGCCGAACTCGCCGCAGGCCGCGGGAGCCGAGTCGTGCAGGCCGCCGAGTGAGCGTCCGAGCGGAGACCGCAACGCACGCCCCGGCGACGCAGCTGCCCCCGTCGCCGGGGACCCGTGCCGCTCCGGCCCTCGACATCCGGCACGTCGTCTTCGACGACACCCGCGACTCCCGCACGAACGGCGTCCACTACGTCGCCAACCACCTCGCTCGCGAGCAGGCAGGGCTGGGCCATCGGGCCCAGGTGCTCCTGCTGCGCGAGACGGACGTGCACCAGCCTGCCAAGCCGCCCGATCCCGGCTACTGGATGGCGCCGGTCGAGGTCCTCGCCATCGGAGGGCCACGCTTGCGCGGCCGGGCGGTCGTGGCCGGGGCCGGGCTTGCCGAGCGAATTCTAGGGGGCGCCGACCCGCGCACGATCGTCCACATCCACGGGGCGCGCAGGCCCGTGCTCCTGTCCCTCGGCCTCTGGCTGGCCCGGCGCAACATCCGCTACGCGGTCACCGTCCACGGGCGCTACGCGCATCTCGACGAGATCCGCGGCCGCACTCTGCGGGATTCTCTGGTCCGGAAATATCTCGCGGTCTTCGAGCGGAGGCTTCTGGAGCGTGCGGCCTTCGTGCACGCGGTCACGCCGGCGGAGGCGGAGATGATCCGCGCGATCGCCCCGCGCGCTCGCGTCGCCGTGGTCGCGAACGCGGCCTATTCCAGCGCCTTCGCGGCGCGCCCGGCCTGGGCACCCCGCGCCGGGCTCCTCGACCGCGCACCGACCTTCGGCTTCTGCGGCCGGTACGCCGTCCTGCACAAGGGCCTCGACCTGCTGGTCGACGGCTTCGGTCTTCACCGGGCGTCCGGCGGGTCCGGGCAGCTGGTTCTCGCCGGTCCAGTCCAGGCCGGAGGCGAGGATCTCTGGCTGGGTGCGCGGGCAGAGGCCTGCGGCGCGGCCGCGGCCGTCACGGTCGCCCCCCCCGCGTTCGGACCGGAGAAGCGGGCGCTTCTGCGATCCTGGGACTTCTTCGTGCAGCCCTCGCGCTTCGACGTGCTGCCGACCGGCGCGCTCGAGGCGGCACTCGATGGCCTGCCCTTGATCGTCTCCGCCGCGACCGGCCTCGGGGAGGCGGTGGAGAGCGCCGGTGCGGGCTTCGTGATCGATGATCTCTCCCCGCGGGGGGTGGGCGCGGTGCTGGGGCGCGCGGCCGAGGTCGCGCCGGAGGCTTGGACGCGCATGTCGCGCGCTGCGCACGCCATGGCACTCGAGATCGGGGATTGGACGCGGACAGCGCGCCGCATCCAGGACCTCTACGCGGAGCATCCGGCTGCGGACAGCGATCGACCCGCGGTCTGAGCCCCGTTTCCGGATCGGCGGCCCGGCCGGCGAGACGGCCTTTCGGAGACGAAGACGTGCCGAGCGCAGCATCCGCCAGACCCCTCGACGTTCCCGCGACGAGAACCCGTGGAGCGAGCCCGCACGATACCTACCTGTTCGCGCTCTGCTGGGTGCTGGCAGGCTACGCCGTCCTCGGCCGAGGCTTCGCGGCGATCGGCCTGCCGCCGCTCTATATCGGCGAGTTGAGCCTGCTGGCAGGCGTGGTCGTGTTGCTGCGCACGCGCTGCTGGCTCGCGCTTCCGGCGACCCCCGCGTGCCTGATCCTCCTCGTCCTGATGGTTTGGGTCGTTCTGCGGACGGTGCCCTATGTCGGCCCCTACGGCATCGATGCCCTGCGCGACAGCGTCGTGATCCTGTACGGCCTGTTCGCCTTGGTGGTGATCGCGCTCGTCGTAGAGGATCCGCGGCGCCTGGCCTGGATCGTGAGCCTCTACGCGCGCTTCGCCTGGCTCTACGGCATCATCGGAGGGGCCCTGTTCATCGGCAGCGTGTTCCTGGCTGAGCGCCTTCCACAGGCCCCGATCCAGCTGCCCTACGTTCGCCCGGGCGAGGCGGCGACTCATCTCGCCGGCGCCGCGGTCTTCGTGCTGCTCGGACTGCGCCGCGTCACTCTTGTCTGGTGCGTGCTGCTCGTCGTCAGCATGGTCCTCGTCAGCGCGAGCCGCGCTGCCATGCTGGCATGCCTCATACCGGTCGTGCTCGCCATCGTGCTGGGCGGCCACCTGCGCCGCGTCCTCCCGGTCCTGATCGTCGGTGCCGTGATGCTGGGCCTCGGCGCCGCGGTGGATCTTCAGATCCCGCTGCCGGGCGGGCGCGACATCGGGACAGCGCAGATCCTCAACGGACTGGCCAGCGTTTTCGGGACCAACGAGGCCTCGAATTTCGAGGGCACCAAGGAATTCCGTCTGCGCTGGTGGGCGATCATCCAGGATTACACGCTGCGGGGCCCCTATTTCTGGACCGGAAAGGGGTTCGGGGTGAACCTCGCGCTCGAGGACGGATATGCTCAGTGGGTCACGCAGGACTCGGTCCTGCGCAGCCCGCACAACGGACACATGACGATTCTGGCGCGGGCCGGCGTACCGGGGCTCGCGCTCTGGATCGGCCTCCTTGCCGCTTGGTTCGCCATGCTCCTGCGCAGCCATCTCCTGGCCCGGCAGGCCGGCGACGCGACCTGGGCCGCCGTATTTCTCTGGATCGCCTGCTACGGCACCGCGGTGCTGGTGAACGCCTCGTTCGACGTCGCACTGGAAGGGCCGATGAGCGGGATCTGGTTCTGGTCCCTGTTCGGGCTCGGGGTCGGTGCGAGCATGACCTATCGGGCGGACCTTCGAAGCCTTCTCGACGACGCGCGATGATCGCCGCCCCTCGCGAGACCGGGTCAGCGTGGCCAGACCGCCTCGCGCGTCACGTTCCGTTCCCGCACGCGCAGGAACCGCCGCCGCCAGCTTGGCGCGCCTTCTCCTCCCCGCGGCTCCGGAAGGGGGATCCGAAACGCTCATGCGGCGTCAGGCGGAGGTCCGGACGCCGCGCGTCGCGCACGTGAGGGCCGAGCCGGTGCGCCGGTTCGGCGAGCGCCGCCCGATCACGCGGCGACGAGCCGGTCGAGCATCCGGTGCGAGAGGATGAGGCGGACGACGCCTGCGATGCCCAGCGCGATGCAGGCGCCGGTTATCCCGTAGGCGGCGGTAAGCGGCAATCCGAGGGCGAGCGCCGTCAGTGTCCCGGCCGCGTTGACCGTGAGGGCGTGTCGCGCCGCCTCGATCCCGTGGAAGTACGAGCAGATCATGTCGGTCGAGTAGGCCGCAAGCGCCGTCAGGGCGAGCAGCCGGACGGTCACGACGAGGTCGAGATACGGAGAGCCGGGCCCGTAGACGAGGCGCAACGCCTCGGCCGGGAAGACGAGGAGCCCCAGGAAGAACAGGCCGGCGATCGGCGCGCCCGCGAGGGCGAACACCCGCGCGGCCCGCCAGGCCGACGCCTTGCCCTGGCCGTGGGCGCGGGCCGCTGTCTGCGGTATGACGTTGCACAGGCCGATCACGAGCGGGTTGACTACGTTGACGAGGTTCATGGCGGCCTGGAAGCGAGCCGGCGCGCTCGCTCCGGCGAGCGCCGCGAGGCCCCAGAGCAGCATCTGGACGCGGCCGATCGACAGGAGGTTGTTGGCGAGCGACCAAGAGCCGAGGGCCCAGAAATCGCGCGCGATCGCGCGCGTCGAGGCTATCGGCCGCGCGCGCGCGAACAGACCCGAGCTGATGGCCTGCTGCACGGCGGCCACCGCCGAAGTCAGCGCCATCGCAAGCAGGATGGTGGTCAGCGAGAGCATCTCGTACCGCGCCAGCACGAGGAGCAGCGGCAGCTGGCCCAGATAGCTGAGGATCTCGCCCGGGATGGCAGCTGCGAAACGCGTCTGGACGAAGAGGTAGCGGCGAAACGCCTCCTGGATCTGCCAGGCGCAGAGATAGGCACAGCTCGGCAGGATGAACTCGGGTCGTTCCACAGCTGCCAGGGCGAGGCCGACGAGCAGGCAGCCCGTAGCGCACAGGCCCGCCAGGAAGACAAGACACGTCGCCATCAGCGCCCCGCCCTGGGCCTCGTCGCCGCTGAAGCGCACAGCGAGCGGGTAGAAGATCAGCGAGCCGCTCACGAGTCCGACGACGTTCAGGCCGGCCAGCAGGAGTACGAACACCCCGTAGTCTTCGGGCGTCAGGATGCGAGCAAGCGTGACGGCGAGAGCGAAGGTGCCGACGCTGGCGATGCCCTGGTCGATCAGCGGCCAGCCGATCCGGGTCGCGTGCGACCACAGGCCCCCGGTCGGGAGCAGCCGATCGAGGCGCGGACGGGTCCCGCGCAGAGCGGCGAGCACGCTGCCATCAGAGCGCATCGACCATCTCGGGGCTGACCGGCTGCTCGGGCGGGGCCGGCGAATGGCCGGCCTGCCGCGCGGCGCGGCGTAGGTCTGCGAAGGCCCATTCGAGATAGGGCTGCGTTTCGCGCATCCCGTCGGCGAAGCCGTAGCGCGGGGCGTAGCCGAGCAGCCGCCGGGCTTTGCCGGAATCGGCCGCGCCCTTGGCGAGGTAGAGGGCGGTCTTCTGCCGATCCGGCAGGTAGGTCTCGCCAAAAACCCGCCCGGCCGTGACGAAGTAGTGCCGGTCGACCAACGCCCGCAACGGGCGCGGCATGCCATCGAGACCTGCTTGCAGCACCTGCCGCGCCGGCCGCCAGCGCACGATGATCTGCATCAGCCGCCTCGGGTTCCGCGCCACCATCCGGATGTCGTGCACCAGGCCGCTGCCCTCCCGCTCAATGCGGGCACGGGATCGGAAAGTCGGGGGGCGGACGCCGAGCGCCGCCGCGAAGGCGCCGAAGAAGGTCGCCCAGGTCGGCGCATCGGGCCCTGCCAGGATGAAACGCTCGCCGATCGCTGCCTCTCGGGTCGCCGCCAGCATCATCCCGTCGACGAGGTCGTCGATGTAGACGGCGCTGCACAGCCCATCGCCCTGGTCCGGCAGGACGACCTCGCCGGTGATCAGCATCTCGGCGGGGGCGATCGTCCAGGGCTTGCAGAAGGGCCCATAGACGATGCTGGGCTGTACCACGGTCGCCGGAACGCCCCGCTCGCGCGCCGGCTGGAGGACCTCGGCCTCCATCGCGAGCTTGTTGCGGACGTAGATCCAGGTCTGGTCGCCGTCCCGGGTCGCCTCGGTGAGTGTTCCGTCGGGAAAGGGCTCATAAACCGAGAAGGTGCTCACGTGCACGAGGCGCCGAACGCCGTGCGCTCGGCAGGCCTCGACGAGGTTGCGCACACCGTCGAGATTCTGCTTGCGCGAACGTGCATCGTAAGCGCAGTGGAAAACGTAGTGGGAGCCGGCGAGCGCCGTGCTCACCGCCGCGCCGTCGGCCAAATCGGTCTTGATGATGCGCACCGGCAGTCGAGCCAGACGCGTCGCGCTGCCCATCTCGCGGATCAGGCAAGTGACCTCGGCCCCGGCCCGCAGCAGCCGCTCCACCAGGCGACCGCCGACGAAGCCTGTTCCTCCCGTCACGACGACCCGGTCGCCTGGGCCGATCCCGGCGGCGGGCCTCGCTGCGGCCATGGACCAGGGCAGCGCGAGGGGCTCGCGCATCGCGTAGCAGGTCTCGATGAGGTCCAGCGACACGAGACCAGCCTCACCACCGAGGGAGGGCCGCTCCGGGCCGACGACGCTGCGGAGGAAGTCGCGCATCTCGGCGTCGAACAGTTCCGCGAAAAGCTGCGGCGGCATGTCGGCCCCGATCCCCGCGTGGCGGAAGCTCAAGGCGTTGGGCGAACCCGCCACGACCCGGTTGCGGTAGAGTTCGACCTCGACGAAGCCTTCCGTACCCTCGATGCGGGCGCTGTTGCGCAAAGCGCGCGTGCGGCTCAGCTCCAGCCGGACCGTACCGCCCTCGGCGAGGGCGAACTCGGCGACGCAATCGGCCTCGACGCCGCTGTCGCCATCGTCGGCGTAGCGGGTCGGCGTCAGCGAGCCGAGCCAGTAGGCGAGGAGATCGAGGGTGTGCGAGCCCGTATCCATCAGGACGCCACCGCCCGATAGGTCGCGGCGCAGGAGCGCGTCGGAACTCGTCGCCCAGTTGAAGACGAAGCCCTCGCGGGCCTCGACGCGCAGGATGCGGCCGAGGCGGCCGGACTCGACGAGAGCGCGCGTCCAAGAGGCGATGTGGAGGTAGCGGCGCAGGTGGCCCGTCGTGAGGACGCGGTCGCGCACGCGCGCCGCCGCGATCATCGCCTCGCCCTCGGCGCTCGTGGTGGCGAGCGGCTTCTCCATGAAGACGTGCTTGCCGGCCTCCAGCAGGGCGAGCCCGATCGGCCCGTGGGTGGTGTGGGGCGTCGCGACCACAGCGGCGTCGAAGCGGTCGGCGACCTCCCGCCAATCCGCGGCGGTGACGATGTCGACGCGGCGGCGCCCGGCCCGGCCGGCGAGCAGCGCGAGGCGCTCGGGCGACCGGTCGACGAGCACGCTCGGAGCCCAGCCCTGCCGCTTCAGGGCCGGGAGGAGATGGTGGTCCACCACGGCGCCGCAGCCGATGATGGCGAGGCGGGCTTTCGGAGAAACGGGCTTGGACATGCGTCTGGGAACCTTCCAGGAGTCGTCTGGGATCGGGGGATCGCCTAGGAGGCGGGCGTCAGCAGGTCCGCGAGCGGCTCCCGCGCGCCGGCACGGGCCGGCGGAGCGGGCCGGTACTTGGCCGTCAGGTGCGGCGGCAGGTCGGGCCGTTCCCAGAGGTCGGCGAGCGCGGTGTCGATCGTGTGCCGCGGGCTCCAGCCGAAGAGCTCGCGGATGCGCGCGATGTCGGCGGCGAGCACCGGCCGGTCGACGGCGCGCAGCCGGGCCGGATCGGTCTCGACGGTGAAGTCTGCGCCCCCGATCCGGCGCAGGCGGGACAGGATCTCGCCCACCGCGTAGGCCTGGCCCGTGCCGAGATTGACCGTGACGCTCTCGCCCGGCGCCACCCGGCCCGCGAGCGCGGCCGCCCGGAAGCCGCGCGCGGCATCGTCCACGTGAATGTAGTCCCGCCGCGCCGTGAGGTTGCCGAGGCTGATCCGCCGGTGACCGGCGATGAGCTGCGCCAGGATCTCGGGCAGGAGGTGCGGGTTCGTCTCGCCCGGCCCGATCACGTTGAACAGCCGCACCACCACGGCCGCGAAGCCGCGCTGGCGTGCCATGTGGCGGACGTAGTGCTCCCCATGGAGCTTCGTGAAGCCGTAGATGTCGCTCGGCTGGATCGGGGACGCGTCCTCCCGGTGAGGCTGGCTCTCGGGCGCGTAGACGGCACCGCTGCTGGCGAAGACGAACCGGCAGCCCGGCGGACAGGCTCCGAGCAGGCTCACCGTGCCCGCAACGTTGGTGCGGACAGCCAGCACCGGATCCTGCTCGCATTCCGGGATGTAGTGGATCGCCGCCAGGTGGATCACCACTTCCGGCGCGAAGCCGCGCATCGCCGCCGCGACCTGGCCGGTGTCGGTGATGTCGGCCTGGATCAGGAAGAGGCGGGCGAGCTCCTCCGGGGGGAAGCGCGGCGGCCCGTAGCGCAGGGCGTCGAGCACGCAGACCTCGTGCCCGTCCGCCAGCATCCGCGTCAGCGGCCGGCCGACGAATCCGTTGCCGCCGATCACCATGATCCTCATCGGGGTCGCTCCTGCGGTTGCGTGGGGCGGGCCGCGCGGGCCCGGGCGCCTAAGGGGCGCGCGCTGCGGTGGCGGGCCGGGGCTCGGTCGCTTTCCCGGCAGATTTCTCGCTGGGCTTCTCGGTGGGCTTCTCCGTGGGTTCTGCCCCGACGGATTCGTGTGCGCCCACGCGCGGCAGGCCGGCCCGAGCCGCCGCCGCGCCCGCCGAGACCTCTGCGGACGGCTGGGCGCTGCCCTCGAAGAAGGTCCGATAGCGGTGATAGTGCGAGCACTGGTCGGCGAAGGGCTCGTGCCGGTGCTGGTCCAGATCGACCCGGGTCAGGACGAGGCCGCGCACCCGCACGGAGAGATCCTGGAGCCGCTGCAGCGTCGCCAGCACGGTCTTGCGCGGGGTCGCGGCCCAGCGCACGGCGAGGATCGCGGCGTCCGCGACATGGGCCAGCGGCACGAAGTCGAGCACCAGCATGGCGGGGGGCGCCTCGATCAGAACGAGGTCGAACGCGTCGCGCGTGCTCTCGATAAAGTGCTGGAAGGCCTCCGAGAGGTAGAAGTCCTGCGCGGTCGCCCGGCCGCGCCCGTGCAGGAGCGTGACGGCGCGGTCCCGCGCGCCCGCGAGGAACGCCGCCTGATCCCCCAGCACCACGTCCTCGAGCGCCGGCATCCGGTTCGCCGGGCTCGCGGGCCGGGCACCGGTCGCGTCGATGACGAGGGTGCGGGTGCCGCGGGCCGCGAGCAGCTTGGCGAGCGCCATGCAGACCAGCGACTTGCCCTCGTCCGGAACTGATGAGGTGACGAGCAGGATCCGCGGCGCGCCGGTGGCCCGCGGCCAGCCCAGCGAGGCGGCGATCAGGCGAATCGCCTCGTCGAACATCCGGATCTCGCCCGCCCCGGAGGCGGTCGAGATGTCCGGCACCATGCCGAGGCAGCGGAGCCCTGTATCCTCGGCGAGCTCGCTGCCGGAGCGGAAGCCTGTATCGCGCCGCCCCATCAGCAGGGCGTAGCCGACACCGAGCGCCCCGGCTGCGGCCACCGCGAGGCCGATATAGAGGGCCCGCAAGGGGCCGGAGGGCGCGATCGGGTTCTGGGCCCGCATCACCACCTGCGCCGTCGAGGACTTCATCGCGGCGAGCGCCAGGGCCTGGGCGTGGGCGTCGCCGAGCAGCTTCAGGCGCTCGCGGATCGCCGTGGCATTCGCCTGAAGGCCGCGCAGCTTGGCTTCCGCGTTCATCGCCTCGATGACGTCGGTCTTGAGCCTCGCCACCCGCGCCGTGAGGCTCTCCTCCTCCGCGGTCGCCGTGCGCACCTCGCTCTTCAGGTTGTCGACGGCCCGGTCGACCTCCTCGCGCAGGCGCTGCTCGGCATCATCGAGCGCGGCCTTGGCCTGGAGGTAGCGCGGGTGGCGTGGGCCGGTCAGGAGCAGGGTGGCGACCTCGCGCTTGGCCGCCTCGACGTTCTCCAGCATGCGCTGAATCACCGGCGCGCCGACGAGATCCGGCGCCGAGGGCACGCCGCCCGACCGGAAGATCTCCTGCGCTCGGGCGAGACGCGCCTCGGCAGCCGTGCGGGCCTGCGTGGCGATGCCGAGCTGGACGGTCGCGTCGCGCAGCGCCTGCTGGGGCAGGCTCACGCTCACGGTGCCGCCCTCGACCAGACCGGTGTGCTGACGGTAGCCAGCGATCTCGGCCTCGGCGGTCTCCAGGTCGGCGCGGCTTGCCCTGATCTGGCCGTCGAGCCAGTTGCCGGCCCGCTCGGCGTTGGCGACGCCCATGTCCAGGCGGTTGCCCAGATAGGCGTCCACGAAGGCGTTCGCGATCCGCGCCGCGCGGGCCGGATCGGCCGCCGTGTAGGCGACGGTGATGAGGTAGGAGCGACTGTCGTTGGTGACCGCGAGGCCCGAGCTCAGAACCCCAGCAATGCGCTCGGCGGCATTTGTGTCCGGACCGGGCACCGGATCCGCGCGCCACCAGGCGAGGCGGCCGAGGAGCGAGCGCTTCGCGAAGGCGGGATCGTTGACGAGGTCGAGGTCCGCCACGACCCGGCGGGCGACCGCCCGGGAGCGGATCACCCGAGCCTCGCTCTCGACGATCGCCCCGGTATCGGGGCCGACGCCCTGGCCGGGCTGGCCGACCTGAACGGAGACGGGCCGCCCGAGATCGACCTGCAGGATCGCCTCGGCGGTGTAGCGGTCGCGCAGGCTCAGGCAGACGGCACCGGCCCCCACGAGGGCGAGCGCCAGCAGGATCGCGATCACGCGCCGCCGCCGCCAGATCGCCGTGAGGATGCCGAGGTTGCGCGCCTCGTAATGCGCCCGCAGCGACAGGCTGCCGTTCCTGTTCGGCTGCTCCGGAACCCAGTTCATCCCGACCTCGCAATCGCGCGCCGTCCGCGCAGCGTCGGGATGTCCCCCGAGGCGCACGAGCCGGCTCCAGAGGCGGGCGCCGGACGGGGCGATAGGATCGCGCCCCGTCCGATTTTGGGAGTTCCAATCCGGGATTAGCCCGATCGTACCGCAGTGCGGTGGGGCCGGACGCGAGGTGGGTGGAGGCGCCCTAGGGACGGGTCAGGGGCGGGATTGTGGTCGGTCGGGCGCGAAAAGTTGGTCCGGGAGAGGAACGCCCGCACCTCGGATGGCCGGACGAGCCTTCGGAAGCCGCGTCAGAAATCGACGGCGAGCCCCTTCACCTCCCAATCGTCGGAGCGCACCGGTTCGAGGCCGCCCCGGCCGTCCGGTCGATGGAGCTGGAGTGTCATCGGGCTTCTCGGTCTGCGTGGCGTGGTGGCGGTGGTGGCTGCGCGTCAGGTGGTGCCGTCAGCGGTCGGGTCGT
>SXGU01404995.1_pt1 | contig 10737 bp, 12 predicted proteins | sample 3174531 | NCBI WGS metagenome assembly SXGU01 (sample SAMN11356863, study PRJNA531348) | freshwater metagenome | isolation source: freshwater sample F1-140 | place: China: Fuxian Lake, Yuxi | collected 2017-12-25 | reverse complement strand
GTTCACGTCTGTGAGCAGTTTCGTGTTGTTGATGAGTTCATTAACAATGGTGCTGGCGGCATGCGGCGAGTTGTCCGGCTGGGACTGGCCGCAGGCCTTCCAGTGGTACGAGCAGGCGAGGTATCTCCGCACCGCGCGCGTGCAGGTCACCGCGCGCTACTACGGCGACATCTACCACGCGGCCGGCGTGGTGCGCGAACTGCGCAACCAGTTCCTCGCGCGGCCGAAGGACGCGCCGCCGGGCTTCGAGGGCATGGCCTGGCTCTACGACGGCATCCGCGTGCCGGACAGCGCTCCGTCCGCATGAGCGATGCCGATTTCCCGGCGAGCGCGTTCGAGTCGCTGGGCGGCGGCGTCTACCGCGCCACGGCGCTGACGCGCGGCCCGTGGGATCCGGGGCACCAGCACGCCGGCCCGCCGATCGCGCTGGTCGCTCGCGAGATCGCGCGCGTCGCCGGGCCCGCCGGATTCCCGCACCTCGCGCGGCTCACCTCCAACCTGATCCGCCCGGTGCCGATCGGCGACATCGCGCTCGAGGTGCAGGCGGTGTACTCGGGCCGAAACGTCGCGCACTATGCGGCGACCATTTCCTCAGGCGGAAAGCCGATGGCCTTGTTCACCGCGGTGGCGCAGCGGCAGGACGCGGTGGCCATCCCGCCCGGCCTGCCGGGCCATCCGCTGGCGATGGCGCCGCGGCCGCCGGAGGACTCCGAACCCGCGCGCTTCCCGTTTCGCACGCCGGCGCCCGGCTACCCGGACTTCGTCGAGTCGCGTGTCGCTACGGGCACGTTCTTCCGCGGACCTTCCGCGGTGTGGTTCCGCCTGCGCTATCCGCTCGTCGCGGGAGAGGCGCCGACGGCGCTTGAGACCGTTGCCGCCGCGGCGGACTCGGGCAATGGCATCAGCGCGGTGCTCGAGTTCGGGAAATATCTCTTCCAGAACTCCGACCTCACCATCAACCTGCTGCGCGCGCCGCAAGGCGAGTGGATCTGCGTCGACGCGCGCACGCTCATCGGGCCGGGCGGCGGCGGCCTCGCCGAGTCGCAGATCTTCGACCGGCAGGGATTGATCGGGCGCGCCACGCAGAGCCTCGCGGTGCGGATGCGGGAGTAGCCTCCCGCGCGGTTCAGTCGGCCTTGATGCCCATGCGGGCGACGAGCTTCGCGTTGGCGTCGTGCTCGCGGCGCACGCGCTGCGCGAAGGCCTGCACGGTGTCGGGCGCGGGGATGTTGTCGAGGCCCGTGAGCCGCTCGCGCACTTCCGGCAGCGCGAGCACCGCGTTGACGTCCGCGTTCAGTTTCGCCAGCAGCGCTTCCGGCGTGCGTCCCGGCGCGAACAGGCCGAAATACGAGGTGAGGTTCGACTCCGGGTGGCCGAGCTCGGTCATGGTCGGGATGGCGGGGAACTGCGGCAGCCGTTGCGGCGCCGCGACGGCGATCACGCGCAGCTTGCCTTGCGTGACCAGCGCGTTCACGCCCGGGCTCGGGTTGGCGGTGAAGAGCTCGAACTGGCCGCCGGCCGCGTCGGTGATCACCTGGCCGCCGCCCTTGTAGGGCACGTGGACGATGTCGACCCCGGCGGTGGTCTTCACCTGTTCGAGCATCAGGTGGCCGAGCGTGGCGATACCCGAAGTGGCGAGCCGCAGCGCGCCGGGCTTCGCCTTCGCCTGAGCGATGGCATCCGGGAAGTCCTTGCCGGTGAATGCGGAGGTGGCGAGCAGGTACACCGGCGAGTACATCACCGCGGCGAGCGGCGCCACGTCCTTCATCGCGTCGTAGGGCACCTTGCCGACGTGCGGCAGCAGCGTCAGCGGGCTGATCGCCGCGAACGCCAGCGTGCGGCCGTCGGGCGCGGACTTGGCCATCGCGTCCATGCCGATCGCGCCGCCGGCGCCGCCGCGGTTCTCCACCACCACCGGTTGGCCGAGGCGCGGCGCGAGCTTCTCGCCGAGCACCCGCGCCACCACGTCGCTGGTGCCGCCGGGCGGGTAGACGACGATGATCTTCACCGGTCCGGACGGGGCTTGCGCCAGCGCGCCCGTGGCGGCGAGGAGGGCGAGCGCGGCGACGAGCAGTCTGTGCATGGAGGCGTCCTTCAGAGAAGAGGGGAGAACAGACGCGCCGCGCCCATCAGCAGGCGCTGCTTCACCGGCCCGGGGCGCAGCGGCACGCGGTATCGCGTGGCCCGCACGAGGTCGGCGTCGAACAGCGCGTTCAGCAGCTTCGCGACGTCGGCGGAGTACACCGCGGCGACCACCTCGAAGTTCAGCCGGAAGCTGCGGTTGTCCACGTTCGCGGTGCCGACCACCGAGACGATGTCGTCGAACACGGAGGTCTTGGCGTGCAGCATCGGCGGGCCGTACTCCCAGATCTCGATGCCGACCTTCGCCAGCTCGTCGTAGTAGCTGCGCGCCGCAGCCGAGACGAGGATCGAATCGCCCTTCTTCGGCACGAGTATCCGCACCGACACGCCGCGCAGCGCCGCGGCGACGAGCGCGGCGAGCATCGGCTCGTCCGGCACGAAGTACGGCGTGGTGAGGCGGATGCTGGAGCGCGCGTTCGCGATGGCGTTGAACAGCAGGCGCTGGATCGCCCACGTCTCCTGGTCCGGGCCCGACGCGACCACCTGCACGAACGGGCCGCCGGCCTGCGCGCAATCGGGGAAGAACGCGGGCAGGATCTCGCAGGCGCCGCGCGCGAACACCCAGTCGTCGAGGAACACGCGCTGCAGCTGCGCCGCCGGCGCGCCCTCGAAGCGCAGGTGGGTGTCGCGCCATGCCGCATCGCCATTGGCGGCGCGGCTGTGGTCGTCGGTGACGTTCATGCCGCCGGTGAAGGCGACGCGGCCGTCGGCGATCAGGATCTTGCGGTGGCTGCGGAAGTTGACGTAGCGCAGCCGCCGCAGCTTCTTCAGGTGCGGGCGGTTGAACCAGGCGACTTCGCCGCCGGCGGCCTCGATGGGCAGGAAGAACCGGTCATGGGTCTTGTTCGAGCCGACGGTGTCCACGAGCAGCCGCACCTGCACGCCGGACTTCGCGGCCGCCGCCAGCGCATCGCGCAGGCGCGCGCCCGCGCGGTCGTCCTGCCAGATGTAGTACTCAAGGTGGACGTGATGCCGCGCGGACTCGATCGCCTGCACCATCGCGTCGTAGAGGGTGTCGCCATCGTCGTAGAGGGCGATCGCCGACGCCCGCGCCGGCGCGGGCTGGCCGAGGCTCTCGGCCAGCGTGGCGAGCTGGCGGTAGCGGTGGAAGAAATCCTCGGACAGGTTCTCGGGCCGCGCCAGCATCGCCGCGGCGCGGTCCTCCACGGCGGAGCGGCTCTTCGCATAGCGCAGTCGCTTGCGGCGCAGGCGCCGCGGCCCGAAGAAGAAGTACACCACCATGCCCGCGTAGGGCAGCAGCAGCAGCATCAGGAGCCAGTACACGGTCGGCCCGGGCGGGCGCCGCGAAAGCAGCAGCATGGTGGTGACCCAGGCGGCCCACGCGAGGTACGCCGCGATCGCGGCGATCTCGGTCCAGTGGTCCCTGGCGTAGTCGAGGATCACCCGAGCGGCTGGCCCTTGTCGCGCATCTTCGCCGCCGGCTTGGCGTATTCCTTGTCGAACCAGGCGCAGAACTTCACCGCCTCGGGGCCGAGCGGCATCTCGGTCAGCTTCTTCACTCCCAGTTCGGAGAGCCAGTCGAAGTCGGTGTCGATGCTGTCGCATTCCTGGCCGGACATCCTCTTGACGAGCTTCTCCGGGTGGGCGATGCCGAGGATCTTGCCCACGTCCGCCAGGCGGATCCACGGATGGCCGTTGACGTACTTCAGCCGGATTTCGGTGGAGTAGTACATCTGCCGCCTGCCGCCGAACGCGGCGGCCTTGCCCGCGTCATAGAGGATGAGCTTCATCCAGTCCATGATCGGCAGGGCCAGCAGCCCGGCGATGAACGGCGAGGTCATCACCATGGCGAGGAGGAAATCGACGCGGTCGGCGCGGTGCTTCGACCACAGCATCAGCACCGTGAACAGCGCGATCCCGGCGAGGACGAGGTTCCTGCGCCCGAGCAGGTTGACGACCTTCAGCAGGAACTCGATGAACGCCAACCGGGGCCCGCGCCTAGACCCAGACCTGCAGCACGTAGTCGAAGGCGGCCTGCGCGTTGGTCATGTCGACGCGCTGCACCTTGATGCGCCAGCCCTGCGCGGTCTTCTTCAGGTGGTGCGTGTAGAGCCCTGCGAAATGGCGCACGTTGTCGCGGCGCAGCTCCATCATGTGGAAGCGCGAGTGCACGACGACGTCGCCATTGGCGGCGACCTTGTCGACCTGCACGTTGCCGACCACGTGGTTGGTCCCCCAGTTCGGGACCTGCGACCACGCATCCGGGTGCAGCACGCGCTTCATGCGCACCGTCATCAGGTTGCGGTCCTCGGCGAAGATCGCCGGCATGCCGTCCCAGTGCGTGTGCGCCGGGTCGGCGGGCATCCAGTACACGCCGTCCGGCGCGAACTGGTCGATCCAGTCCTGCCAGCGCTTCGCGTCCAGCATTTCCGCCTGCCGGTAGAGGAACTGCTCCACGGCGTGCTGCAGCGGGAGGTTCACCGCCTTCGGCGCGGCGGGCCTGCGCGCCACGGCCTTCTTCACGTTCTTCTTCTTCCTGGTCGCCATCGCTATGCCTTCATGTACTGCGCCCAGGCTTTCATCTGGTTGCGCATCGGTGCTTCGGAGGTGCCCATGTCCGGCGCGGACGAGACCACGCCGTCCTTCTCGATGTCGCGGCCGTGGTGGCGCGCGAAGCTGACCCAGTCGCCGCCATCCGAAGACAGGCCCGTATGGCACTTCCAGAAGTTCTCCAGGTCGTCGGCGTTGATCAGGGTGGCGGGCGAGTTCACCAGGTTGTAGTAGGCCAGTGAGCGCCGGTAGATCGGCTCCGGCGCGCCCTTCAGCCGGAAGTGCCAGATCTCGGTCAGCGTGCGGTCGACGCCGAGGGGGCGCACCGCGCGCAGCTGCTGCAGCGGCGACTGCACCGACAGGCCGGGATAGACCAGCACGTGGTGGATGTTGACCGCGAGGATTTCCTCCATGCGCTTCCTGCCGTAGGCCTTCTCCATGACCTTCTCGTAGGCCAGCGTGTCCGGGTCCTTCGGCCTGAGGCCCATGTAGCCGGTGAGGATGCAGTGGCCGTAGGGGTAGTTGATGGTCTGGAAGTTGTCCCACTTGTCGATGGTCACGGTCGCGAATGCCGACAGCATGTGGTACGCGAGCGGCGCGCGGCCGGTCTTCTTCTCGATCTCGACCTCGACCTCGCGCGCGGCGCGGCCGGTCGACTGGTGGGTCACGGAGGGGTGCAGCGCGTCGATCTGGTTCTCCATGAACAGCTTCCAGTTCGAGTGCTGGATGACGCGGAAGCAGTTCGGCACCACCTCGACCTCGCCCTCGGGGGCGCGGTCGCACATGTCGTCGAAGGCGACGATCGACGCGCCGAGGAATTCCTTCAGCGTCGGGCCGTCCCTGGCGAGGCTGGCGAAGACGAAGCCGCGGTACGACTCGACCCGCGCCGCGTGCTTCATGTTGCAGTCCGGAATGTCGCGGCCGCTTTTTCGTTCGAGCCGCGTTCCCTTGTAGCCGGCCTCCATCATCGGGATATTGCGCAGCTTGCCGTCGTGGTGGAAGGTCCACGCGTGGTACGAGCAGCGGAAGAACTCCCCGGTGCTGCCGTGATGGTTGCCGCATACCATCGCGCCGCGGTGCGGGCAGCGGTTGTACAGCACGTTCACCTTGCCGTCCTTCGCGCGCACCATGATCATCGGCTGGCGGCCGACCTGCACCGTGTAGTAGTCGCCGGCCTTCGGCACCTGCGACTCGTGGCCGCAGTAGATCCACACCGTCTCGTGGATGCGCTGCATCTCGAGGTCGAACACGCCGGGGTCGGTATAGCACTCCTTGCGCACCCGGTCGGGCTCGACGTACTTGGACAGGTCGGGAATGTTCTCTCGCAGCATGGGGGTCTCCAGGGTCGTTCGCTGCGCTAGAGTATCGCATTTCCCATGCCGATCACCCCGTTCCACTTCGGTCCCGGCGCGCTCCTTAAGAGCGTCGCGCCCGCGCGAGTGTCGTGGACCGTGTTCGCCTTGTCGAACGTGCTGATCGACCTCGAGCCGATCGTCCTCTTTTTCCTGACAGGGGATCCCGCGCATCCGTGGCTGCACACGCTGCCCGGGGCGATCGGCGTGGCGGCCGTCGCCGCGACGATGGGACGACGGCCCTGCGAATGGGCGCTCGCGTGGTGGAACCGCCAGTTGAGTCCGGCGCAGGCGCGGTGGCTGGGCGTGCCGGCGAACGTCGATCGCGTGCAGGCGTGGAGCGGCGCGCTGCTCGGCACGCTGAGCCACATCCTGCTCGATGCGGTGATGCACGTCGACGTGCGGCCGTTCTGGCCGCTGCATGCGGCCAACCCGATGCAGGGCTGGGTCAGTGTCGAGGCGCTGCAGTGGGGCTGCGTGGTGGCCGGTGCCCTCGGCGTCGCGGCGCTCGTGCTGGCGCGGCGCCGGAACTCGCGCACTGGCTGACCGACGAGGCAGCGCTTCAAAGCTTTGTTGCCAGCACCCCGTCGCCCGCCCGCCCTGTCGAGAACCCTGCGCGCCGCAGGCGCTTCATGACCTCGTTCGGCATGTCGCGGCCCGTGGTCAGCTTGTTCGGTGATCCGGTGTAGTGGAACAGCCTGCCCTTTCGCCTGAGCACGCGGGCCAGGTGATCGTAGAAAGCCTGCGAGTAGAGTTCGCCGGCGATGCCGACGCGCGGCGGATCGTGCAGTACAGCGTCGAACGATGCGCCGGGCAGCAGGGCGATCTGCCCGGCAATGTCGCCGTGGTTGAGCGTCAGGCCCCCTTCGCTACCGGGTGACCAGGGATTGATGCCCCGCAGCCAGATCACGTCGGCATTCTTCTCGAAGGAAAGCACTTGCTTCGCCCGGCCGGCCAGGCACCACGCGGCGAAGTAGCCGAGGCCACCGCAGGTGTCCAGGATCACCTTGCCGTGCGGCTGGATCAGGGCGACCTTGCGCCCGGCATCCGCGTACGGTGAATCGCTTGCCGTGGGCCGCATCTTGATGCCGTCGATCTCGACGGTTGGCGGCCCCCACTGCGTCGGCACCAGCTTGATCAGCGAGCTGGCATACCGCGCCACCTGCTGGAAGGCGCCATCCGCCCAGTGGTAGATCGTCCTTTCCCTGCAGTTCTCCACGTAAGGGTATGTGCGCCCCTGCCAGGTCCAGCCCTCTGCGCGTGGTTCGACACTGGTCCTTGAACGCCCGAGATCCAGCGAGCATTCAGTCGTGACGACGCCTGCCTCCACGGCCGCGCGCAAGGCGTCGTGAACTTCCAGGGTCAGCAGTGGATGGTGCGAAACGCCCCCCGGTCCTCTAGTCCCTCGTCGTTTCCCAGCCCATGAAGGCGTCGAGCCGGTCCTTCACCGCGCGCAGCGCGAAGGCGAGCACCGTCGCGTCGTCGAGCAGGCCGACGCCGAAGAGCACGTCGGGGATGAAGTCCATCGGGTTCACCACGTAGATCACGGCCGCGATGATGAGCAGCACCGTGTGCCAGGGGATGCGACGGTACGAGCCCGCGTAGTACGCGCGCAAGAGGCGCAGCATGGCGAGGAAGTACGCCCAGCTCTCCTTGAACGGCCCCTTGGGCATGCGCCGCGCCTTCTTCACCGCCTCGTCGATCAGGCCCTTCAGCCGCTCGGGGTCGGCGGCGTAGTCCTTCGCCTCGCTCATCGCGTTGCGAAAGGCCCTGCTGCGCGTGGCGCCCTGGGGGGCGGGTTTCCCGCGGGCTTTCGTCATGGCGTCTTCGGGAATTTGACCATGACCGAGCGCAGTTCGCCATCGCGCTTCACCAGTTGCTCGATGACGATGTGGGTGGCCTCGATGCCGTGGATCACGCCGCCGTTCTCGCCCATGTAGTCGCCGATCTTCATCCGGTGGATGGTGCCCTCGTCGTCGCGGATCAGCACGTGCTCGACGCCGGCGCGCGAGATCGAGCCGGTGTACTTGAGGCAGCCGAGCGTCACCGTGCCGTGCAGCGGCCCGAACGAGCCGGGACCGTCGAAGCTCGGCGGCATGTCGCCCGGGGGCGGACCGGGCTTGGTGCGCACGCACGCGCCATGTGCCACGCCGAACGCGAAGGCTAGGAGCAGTGCGGCGACGACTGCGCGCGGGATCATGCGCGCAATCGTGCCGGTGAAAGCCCGTCGGTGTCCACCCCGGCTTGGAGAATCGGCTCCGGAACCTCGCGCCCCAGCACCAGTGCGGCGGCGATCATGCCCATCGCCGGGCAGGTCTGGATGCCGTAGACGCCCTGGCCGGCGAGCCAGAAGAAGGCCGGCTGGGCGGGGTCGAAGCCGGCGACCAGCGTGCGGTCCTCGACGAAGCTGCGCAGCCCCGCCCAGCGCGCGGTGAGCCGCCGCACGTCGAACTGCGTGGCCTGCTGCAGCCGGTCGACGAGCATCGCGACGTCGAGTTCGTCGGCCTGCGCGTCGCACGGCGGCGACGGCGTCTCGTCCGCGGGCGAGGCAAGGAAGCGCCCGGCCTCGGGACGGAAGTAGAGCGTTTCCGTGGCGTCGATGGCCATCGGCCAGCCGGTGGCGCCGTTGAAGCGCCCGCAGTCGAACACGATCGCGGTGCGCCGCAGCGGCTGGATGCCGATTGGCGCGACGCCGCAGTCGCGCGCTACTTCGTCGACCCAGGCGCCGGCGGCGTTGACGAGGATGTCCGCGCTGAATTCGCCCGCGGTGGTGTCGACGCGCCAGCGCCCGGCGGAGAAGGCCGCGCCGCGCAGGCCGGCGTTGCGCACCACGTCGATGCCGCGCAGGAAGCCGCGATGGATCGCGTTGACGTCCATGTCCTCGGCCGCTGGATCGATGAAACCGAGGTGCGCGTGCGATTCGCGCAGCGGCGGGACGAGCGCGCGCACCTCGGCGCCCGACAGGTGGCGCAGCTTCGCGCCGCTCGCCGAGAGTTCGCGGGCCTTCTCGCCGAGCAGGTCCTGCTGGCCGTCCCGCGCGAAGACCAGCATGCCGCGCGGCGAAAGCAGCGGGCTCGCGGCGAATCCCGGCGGCGGCGACTCGAAGAACGCCCGGCTCGCGCGCGTTGCCGCGCGCACCGCCTCGTTGCCGTAGGACTCGGCGAACAGCGCGGCGGAGCGCCCTGTGGTGTGGTAACCGGGCTGGTCCTCGCGCTCTATCAGCGTGACCTTCGCGTGCGGCGCGAGGAAGTGCGCCGCCGAGGCGCCGGCGATGCCGCCGCCGACGATCAGCACTTCGGTTTGCCGGCTCTGCGTCATCGCCCTCGCATGATACCTTCGCCGCCATGACGCCCGGCCAGCGGACGGCGGCCGCGATCGCCGCGGCGACCATTCTGAACCTTCCCTTCGGCACGCTGTACGCATTCAGCGTCTTCCTGAAGCCGATGGAGGCGATGCTCGGCGTCAGCCGCGCCGAGATGAGCTTCGTCTTCGGGCTGGCCACCATCACGCTGACGATCGGCATGAACCTGGCGCCGAAGCTGTACCGGGCGTTCCCTCCCACCGCGCTGGTGCTGGCCTGCGGCGCGTGCGGTGCGGCGGGGCTCGCCGTCACCGCGACCGCGAACGGCCTCGCGCAGTTCGCGGCCGGCTACGGCATCCTCTTCGGGATCGCCGGCGGCATCGCTTTCACGCTAATGCAGCAGGCCGTCAACCAGACGGTGACGGGCAGGAGCGGACTCGCCAACGGCTACGTGGTGAGCCTGTACCCCCTGGGCGCGATGATCGGCGCTCCGGTCTTCGGCTGGACCATCGGCGAGTTCGGACTGCGCGCGACACTGATGGGACTCGCCGTGGCGATCGCAGCCGGGTGCGCTTTGGCGGCCGCGCTGCTGCACCTTGCCGCGATCCGCGCCTACGACGCCTCGCCCGGCGCGCAGGCGGACGACGACGCGCAGTGGCCGCTCTTCCTGCGCCTCGCGGGCGTGTTCTTCCTTGCCGCCGCCGCGGGGCTGATGGTGATGAGTCAGGCTGCCGGCATCATCCAGGCCTACGGCGGCGCGACGACGCTCGCGCTCGGCGCCACCACGCTTGTCACCGGCGCGGTGGCCGCGGCGCGGATCGGCGGCGGCTGGCTCGCCGACCGCTTCGCCATTCCCCGCGTCGCCATCGGCGCGCACTTGTGCTCGCTGGCCGGCGCGCTCGCGCTGTCGCTGTGGCCCGGGCCGCTGGTGGCGGTGCCCGCGCTGGCGCTGATCGGCATCGGCTACGGTATCGTCTCGGGCCTGGCCGCCGGCGCGATCGCGCAGTACTGGCGCAAGAACGCGTTTGGCCGCATCGCCAGCCGCCTGTACATCGCGTGGTGCGTCGCCGCGATCAGCCTGCCGGTGCTCGCGGGGTGGCTGTTCGACCGCACGCAGGGCTACGGCGCGGCGGTGCTGATTGCGGCGGGCGGCAATGTCCTTGGCGTCATCATCGCGGCGGGATTGCCTGCACGGAGACCGGCGGTCTAGATGCCGAGGTAGCGGTGCCAGAGCCCGTGGTCGGCATCGAGCTCCGCGGAAGTTCCCTGCCATGCCACCCGTCCGCGCTCGATGATGGTGTGGCGGTCGGCGAGCGCGATCAGGCGCTCCACGTATTTGTCGATGACGAGGATGGTCTGGCCGGTTTCGCGCAGCCGCGCCAGGCACCGCCAGATCTCCTCGCGCACCAGCGGCGCGAGTCCCTCGGTGGC
>SXGU01228050.1_pt1 | contig 10741 bp, 4 predicted proteins | sample 3174531 | NCBI WGS metagenome assembly SXGU01 (sample SAMN11356863, study PRJNA531348) | freshwater metagenome | isolation source: freshwater sample F1-140 | place: China: Fuxian Lake, Yuxi | collected 2017-12-25 | reverse complement strand
GTGACGGTTGTGCAGCGCGTGCCGGTGGTGCTGCAGATGGAGCGCGATGACGCGCTGCCGCCGCTGCGCGCCGGGATGACGGTGACGGTCAGCGTCGACACCGGCCGCGAGCGCTCGGTGCCCGGCGTGCTGCGCGCGCTGGCCGGCCAGGGCAGGTGACGGCGGGAGGCGAACGGCCGCGGCACCGCGCGCTGATCACCTTCTCGGTGATGCTCGCGACGATGCTGTACTCGATCGACTGGACGATCGCCGCGGTGGCGCTGCCGCACATGCGCGGCACATTCTCGGCGACGCAGGACCAGATCGGCTGGGTGATCACGTCCTACATCGTCGCCTCGGCGATCATGATCCCGACCGCGGGATTCCTTTCCTCGCGCTACGGCCGGAAGCGCGTGTTCCTGTGCGCGATGGCCGGCTTCATCCTCGCCTCGGTGGTGTGCGGGGCGGCCGACACGATCGAGCTGGAGGTGGCGGCGCGCATCGTGCAGGGCATGAGCGGCGCATTCCTCGTGCCGCTGTCGCAGGCCATCATCCTCGACACCTACCCGCCCGAGGAGCAGGGCAAGGCGATGGCGCTGTGGGGCCTCGGCTCGGTGTTCGGCCCGGTGATCGGGCCGACCCTCGGCGGCTACCTGACGGATGCGCTGAGCTGGCGTGCGATCTTCTACATCAACCTGCCGGTCGGGTTGCTCGCGCTCGCCGGCACGTGGATCTTCGTGCCGGAGACCAAACGTGACCCGGCCAAGCGCCTCGACTGGTTCGGCTTCCTCGCGCTCGCGGCGGGCAACGGCGCGCTGCAGCTGATGCTCGACCGCGGAGAGCGGCACGACTGGTTCGAGTCCGGCGAGATCGTGGTCGAGGCTTGCGTCGCCGCACTGGGCCTTTACCTCTTCACCGCCCACGTGCTGACGACGAAGGACCCGTTCCTGCAGCCGCGACTCTTCGCCGACCGCAACTTCGCCATGGGCATGGTCTTCGTCTTCATCTACGGCGTGCTGACGGTGCCGCCGATGGTGCTGATGCCGCCGTTCATGCAGGACCTGCGCGGCTTCCCGATCGACACCATCGGCCTGCTGCAGTCCCCGCGCGGCGTCGGGCTCGTCGTCGCGCTCCTGATCGGGGGGCGCATCACCGGCCGCGTCGAGCCGCGCCTTCTGATCGCCGCGGGACTCGGCTGCCTCGCGGTGTCGTGCTGGGAGATGTCGCGCTGGACGCTGGACGTCGGCGCATGGCCGATCGTATGGACCGGGTTCGTGCAGGGCGCGGGTGCGGGCATCCTGCTGGTGCCGATCCAGGCCATTGCCTTCCCCGCGCTGCCGCCGCAGTACCGCACCGAGGCGGCCGCAGTGTTCAACCTGGTGCGCAGCGTCGGCAGCAGCATCGGGGTGTCGATCGCGCTGACGCTGCTGACGCGCGAGAGCGTCGCGCAGCGTTCCCGGCTGGTCGAGTACGTCACGCCCTACAACGAGAACCTCAGGTTCGACGCCGTCGCGCGCGGCTGGGACCTGTCGAGCGCGGCAGGACTGGAGCGCATCGAGCACGAGCTTTCGCGCCAGGCGGCGATGCTCGCATACACGTCGGACTTCCACCTGCTTGCGCTCGGGGCGGCGGCGAGCTTCCTGCTTTTGCTCTTCGTCCGGCGCGACGGAACCGTGGCACGGAACTGACCCGGGTTTCCGTGCGAATTCACGTGGTGCCGAGAGCGCCATCCCGCGCACAATCGTTTCATTCGCGGTCGTTCCGGGAGCCGGGTGTGTAGCGCTTCCCGCTACCGGCATCGACGGCGATACCTCATGCGAGCGGCTGCGGCTCGTTCTTGACGAGACGCAAGAGTTCGGCGGCGGCACAGAGTAGAATCTGCACGAGTCTGGTGCTTGGCGGCAATTCGATGACCTCTTCCGCAAAAGGATGGTTTCCGGCGTTGCGCGTCTTTCTCCGTACGCATGCAGGGCCACTGGCCGTCGTCGTCGCGTGCGCGGTGCTCTCCATCGCCGCGAGCCTGGTCGTCGATTCGTATGCGAAAAGGGATGCGCAACTGGCGTTCAGTGCGGATGCCATACGCCGTGCCGCCCGGTTCCGCGAGGTCCTGTTCGACCAGCTGCACGACCTGGAAGCGCTCGCGCTGCTCGTGTCGGTGACGCCGGAACTGAAGGCGGATTTCTTCCGCGACGCCGCCCGGTTCCACCGCGAGCGGCGTCGCGCGCCCGGCGCCTACCTGTGGGTGGAACGCGTGCCGGGCGCGCTGCGCGAAACGTTCGAGGCGCGGATGCGCGCGGCGGGCAACCCGGGCTACCGGCTCAGGGAACGCGGCGCGGGGGGCGCGCTGGTCGATGCCGCCCCACGCGACGAGTACTTCCCCAGCGTGATCATGGAACCGCGCCCCGTGGAACGCGCGGCGCAGGGTTTCGACCTCGGGTCGAACGTGGAACGGCGCCGCGCCATGGAAGCGGCCCGCGACGGCGGCGACGTGGCGATGACCGGGCGTCTGACGTTGATGACGGAACCGGCCCGACCGGACGGCATGCTGGTGTTCTTTCCGGTGTTCCACGGCGGCGAGATTCCTGAGACCCTCGACGCGCGGCAGCGCCGTTTGCGCGGGTTCGTCACCGTCGTCTTGCGCATCGCGGATCTGGTGGCGGGCGCGGATCCGGCGGGCCTGCCGCCTGCGTGGGGGATGGAACTGACGGCAACCGGTGTTGCAGCCGAGCGCGAATTGCTGTTTTCAACGGCCGGGTCGCGAAGCTTCGAGCCGGGAGCGCTGCGCCATTTCGAACCGATCAGCGTGCCCGGCCACGCGCTGAGCGTCGCCTACACCGCTCCCGCGCCGGCGATGTCCGGCAGGGCCGCCGGTACGCTGGCGACCGGGCTGGTGCTGACCCTGATACTCGTTCCAGTGCTCGTGCTCAACCGCCGCAAGACCGCGCTCACGGCGGCGCTGCAAGGCGCCGAATTGCGGCTGCGCACTGCGTTCGAGGCCAGCCAGGATGCGATTTCACTCAAAGGCGCGACGCTGCGCTACGAGTACGCCAACGCGGTGTTCTGCCGGCTGACCCGGCGTCCGCTGGAGGAGATCGTCGGCCTCACGGATCGGGAGGTCTTCGGCGAGTCTGTCGCCGCGATCGGCCGGACGGCGGAGGAGCGCTGCATAAGGGATGGGGAATCGGGTTGTTACGAAATCGAGAACCGCCAGGGTCCCATCGCGGTCTGGCTGGACGTCCAGAAGATCCCGCTGAAGGATGAAAGAGGTAAGGTCACGGGCGTCGTCTCGATCGAGCGGGACATCACGTTGCGCAAACGCGCAGAACTCGATAAGGACAAGGTTGCGCAAGAGGCGCTGCGCGCAGCCAACGAACGCTACCGCCTCGCCACGGCGACGGCAGGCATCTGGATCTTCAGCATCGATATGGCGACCGACCTCATGGAGCCCGACCTGATGGGGATCCAGCGGCTCGGTTACGAACCGCAGGAGTTCCCGCGCACCAGCACGGAGTGGCGGGACAGGATCGTGCCGCCGGCCTACCACGCGGAACTCGACATTGGCATCCGTCGACTCCTGCACGGCGAGGCCGCGCTCGTCAACGTTACCCTGCCCGCGATCCGGCGCGACGGCGCGTTGATGTGGCTGCGGATCATCGCCGGCGCCGAGCGTGGGGCCGACGGTCGCGTGTTGCGGCTCCTCGGCACCTCGCAGGAGGTGACTGAGCACGTGCTTGCCCGTCGCGCGCTCGACGAAAGCGAGGCGCGCTGGAGGTTCGCGCTCGAGGGCGCGGGCGACGGCATCTGGGATTGGAACGTGCAGACGGGCAGGGTGTACTTCTCGCGCCGGTGGAAATCGATGCTCGGCCACGACGAGGAGGAAATCGGAGATACCTTCGAGGAATGGCGCTCGAGGTTGCACGTCGACGACGTCGACCTCGCGCTGGCGCTTGTCGAACGCCATCTGTCCGGGCGGAGCGAAGTCTATGTCAGCGAACACCGCCTGCGCTGCAAGGACGGCCGCTACAAATGGATCCTGGCGCGCGGCAAGATCCTCTTCCGGGACGAGGAGGGCAGGCCGTCGCGGATTATCGGCACGCATTCCGACATCGATGCGCGCAAGGCCGCCGAGTGCGCGCTGGATGAACTCGCCGAAGGGCAGCGCGCGGTGCTCGACAACCTGCTCGCGGGCGTCATCGTCATCGACGAGCGCGGCATCATCGAGAAGTTCAGCCGCCAGGCCGGCACCATACTCGGCTACGCGGAAGAGGAGGTCGTCGGCCGCAAAATCTCGATGCTGGCGCCGTCGCCGCACCGGGAGCGGCATGACGGGTACCTCGCCCGGTACCTCGAAACGGGCGTGCGCGCCATCGTCGGCGCGACGCGCGAACTCACCGCCCTGCGCAAGGACGGCACGGAGGTGCCGATCGAGCTCGGCGTGACGGAGATCGTCGGCGAGGGCGGGCGCCGCTACACCGGGATGATCCGCGACCTGACGGCGCAACGCGCCGCACAGGCCGCGCGTGTCGAGAGCGAACAGCGTTTCCGGCTGCTGTTCGAGAACAGTCCGGAGCCGATCATTGTGCAGCGTGAGGGCGTGGTCGAGATGGCGAACCAGGCGGCGGTGGCGATGTACGGCGCGCCGGATGCCGATGCGCTGATCGGGCGCCACGTTATCGACTTCGTCGATCCGGCAATGCGGGAACAGGCTCTGTCGAGGCTGCGTCAGCTGCTGGACGCGCCCGTCATAGTTCCGCTCGCCGAACGCCGCTACCGGCGGCTGGACGGCGTGGAGTTCGTCGCCGAGGTCTGCTCTGCCTCGTTCCGCACCTCCGGCGGCATGTGCATCGTCACCGCGTACCGCGATGTCACGGAGCGCAAGTGCGCCGAGGAGGCGCTCAGGCGCAGCGAGCGCCTCCTGCGCGAGGTGATCGACCTCGTGCCGCATTTCATCTTCTGCAAGGACCGCGAGGGCCGCTACCTGATGGCGAACCGCGCCTATGCGGAGTACTTCGGATTCACGACCGAGACGATTCTCGGCAAGCTGCCCATCGACCTCGGCATGACGGCCGTGGAGGCCGAGCACACGCGGGACGCGGATGCGCGGGCGCGATCCCGCGGAGAGGCGTGGCGCGTAGCCGAGCAGAGGGTGACGGGGCCGGATGGACGCACGCGCATCTACTCCACGGTGCGCATGCCGTTCCACTTCGGTGCGGCGCATCCCGACGCCGTACTCGCGGTATCGATCGACATCACCGACCTGATGGATGCCTCGGATCGCGTGGGCAAGAGCCTCGCACTGGTGGTGGCCACCCTGGAAGCCACCGACAACGGATTCATGGTCACCGATGAGGGCGGGAAAATCGTCCGATGGAACCGACGCATGGAGGACTTCTTCCACTTGCCCAGGGAGTTGCTCGAGCGCGGTGACCGCGCAGCGGTGCTCGACGCGACGCGCGACATCTTCGCCGATTTCGATGGCCTCCTCGAAGCCACGGCGCGTCAGCTCGCGGACCCGGGTTTCGCCGGGACATACCTTGCCGCGATGAAGGACGGCCGCTTCATCGAGCGCTACACCCAGCCCCTGGTGATGGGTGGCGTCTCGGTCGGGCGTGTCTGGAGCTACCGGGACGTGACGTCGCGGGAACGCGAGCGGGTCGACGCCACGTCGCGCCGGATCGAGCTCGAGGGATTGGTCGACGAGAGAACGGCGGAACTGGAGGAGGCGAATCGGGATCTCCTGCTCTTTACGTCCACCATATCGCACGATCTGCGAGCGCCGCTGCGCGCGGTGGACGGTTTCGTCCAGATTGCGCTGGAGGAGGCCGGCGGGGCGCTGCCGAGGGACGCGCGCCGGCACCTGGAGCGCGTCGTCACCGCGGTCGACACGATGTCGGCGATGGTCGAGGGCCTGCTCGCGCTGGCGCGCCACGCGCGCGCGCCGATCCATCGGCAATCGAACGACGTCGCGGCGCTGGCGCGCGAGGTCTACGACGAGGCGGCGCCGGACGCCGGGCGGTGGGTGGAATTCCGCGCCGCGCCGATGCCGCCAGCGGAAGCGGACCCGGTACTGCTGCGCGTGGTGCTGCAGAACCTGATCGGCAACGCGCTCAAGTACTCCGCGGGGCGCGACCCCGCCGTGATCGAGGTCGGCGCGACGCAGGTCGACGGGCGCACCGCGTGGTTCGTGCGCGACAACGGCGCGGGGTTCGATCCGCAGTACGCGGCGAAGCTGTTCCAGCCGTTCGGCCGCCTGCACAGCCCACGCGAGTTCGAGGGCACCGGCATCGGCCTCGCGGCGGTGCATCGCATCCTCGAGCGCCACGGCGGGCGCATCTGGGCGGATTCCCGGCCGGGCGAAGGCGCCACCTTCCACTTCACGCTCGGATGACCGGAGACGCCGCATGAACCCGCTCCTGCTGATCGCCGACGACGAGCAGTACAACCTCGACACCATGCGCGCGTATCTCGATGGCGAGCCATACGAGATCGTGGAGGCGATGGACGGCGCCGAGGCGCTGGAACGGATCCGCGAGCATTCCGGGCGCTTCGGCTGCATCGTGCTCGATCGCGTCATGCCGCGGCTGGATGGCATCGAGGTGTTGAAGCAGCTGAAGGCGGATCCGTCGCTGGCGATGATCCCGGTGGTGATGCAGACCGCGGTGGCGGAGCCCGAGAAGGTCGCAGAAGGGCTGGAGGCGGGCGCGTTCTACTACCTCGCCAAGCCGTACACGCGCACGGTGCTGCGCGCCGTGATCGCCAATGCGCTGCGCCACGCGGCCTTCCTGCAGTCCGCGATGCGCGAGATCGAGACCCACACCGCGATGATGCGGCTGCTCGACCGCGCGCAGTTCCGCTTTCGCACGCTGCGCGACGCGCGCCTGCTGTCGGCCGCCGTCGCCGGCCTGTGCCCCGATCCCCCGGCGACGCTGCTCGGCTTGAGCGAGCTGGCGGTGAACGCGGTGGAGCACGGCGTGTTCGGCATCGGCTACGCGGGGAAGTCCGCGCTGCTGCAGCGCGGCGTCTGGGAGGATGAGGTGCAGCGCCGGCTGGAGCTTCCCGAGTACGCGGCACGCAGCGCACGTATCGGTTTCGAGCGCGGCGCCGGCGAGATCGTCATCCGCATCGAGGACGACGGCGAGGGCTTCGACTGGACGCGCTACGCCGAGATGGATCCGGCGCGGGCCTTCGACGCGCACGGCCGCGGCATCGCCATGGCCCGCCTGATCGCGTTCAAGGATCTCGCCTACGAGGGCCGGGGCAACGTCGCCGTCGCCCGTCTGCGGCTCGTCGGCGCCTGAGGCGCCGCGCCTACTCGACGGTGAACTCGCCCACCGTCACCACCTCGCTCTGGCCCTTCAGCCGCAACGTCACCGCGCGCACCTGCTGCTCGCGGGTGCCGAAGCGGGTCGACAGAGTGAGCTGCAGGGTGGTGGCGCCGGCGACGATCTGCTGGCGGTGGCCGTAGAACTGGGCCTGCACCTTGTACTTGCCGGGCTTGGCCGACCTCAGCGAGAACTCCTCGGGGCCGTATCCACCGGTGAAGTCCTGCGACATGCGGCCGCCCTGCCAGGTGAGCTGGTTGCCGTAGAACGCCTTCTCGCCGTCCGGGTCGATGACCCACAGGTCGATGTCGGTGTTGTCGGCGTCCCATGAGAGGACGACGCGCAGGTCGAGCGGGAGGTTCCTCAGCAGCCGCGGGTCGATGCGGCTGGTGTCGAGCGCGGCATCCGCGGTGGCGACGATCGCGTTCAGTTCGGCGAGCGTGATCAGTTCGATGTCGGGAAAGCGGCCGTGCCACGGGCGCAGGATCACTTCGTACAGCGTGTCGACGGCCTTCTGCAGCTGCCTGTCGGCGGCGAGCGCGAGGCCGAGGTCGCGGTAGGACTGCGGCTCCTCCGGCGAGAGTTCCAGCACCTTGCGGAACACCGGGATCGCCAGCGCCGGCCGCCCGGCCTGCAGCAGCCGGTAGCCGAGGATGCGCAGCACGTGGCGGTTCTCCAGGTCCATCTCGGCAAGGTTGCTCAGCACGCGCACCGCGAGTTCGGGCTGGTTCTTCTCCAGCAGCAGGTCGGCCGCGTCGAGGTAGAACGCCGTGCTGCTGGCGAAGCCCGCTTTCTCGTCGAGGTAGACGCGGTAGGCGCTCGCGGGATCCGCCTCGCGCATGCGGCGTGCGTAGGGCGCGTCGGAGCGCGAGGGCTGCAGCTGGATGGTGATGGCGCCGCTGGCGCCGCCGGCGAGCGAGGATTTCGCCGCCAGCGCTTCGGGCCGCGCGCCGGCGGGCGAGGGGGCGGGCCGCGCCGGCATGGCGCTGGGCCGCGGCGGGCTTGCCGTCGCCGGGGCCGCCCGGCGCTCACGGTCGCCCTGCGACACGGCGTCGTCGCGCAGCCTGTCGTCCTTCGCCACCGGGGCCGGCTTGGGCGTCTTCGGGAACTCCCGGTTCCACCAGGCCTGCTTGGCCTCGAACTGCTTCACGATGCGTTCCAGGTGCTGGCCACGTTCGACCGTGCGGCGCTCCACGGCCGTGCGGCGCAGGCGCTCGTAGTCGGCGGCCAGCTCGAGCGGCGGCTCGATCTCGTGGCGCACGTAGTCCTCGACGCGGTCGAGCACGATGAGCGACGTTTCGCGCGTGACGAGGCGGAACGCGCGGCCGATCCTGCGGATCTCGGCGCGGTTGAGGTCGAACTCGCCCTCCAGTTCCGCCACTTTCAGCCGCGCCCACAGCGCGCCGGCGAGCCTGCCGGGGTGCGAAGCGGCGCTGACGGGGACCTCGACGACGCGCGGACGCTGCCCGGGAATGCCGGCTTCGATGCGCAGCTTCGCGCTGCGCTCGGTCAGCTCCCCGGCGACGACGATGCGGCCGTTCACCGGCCACGGCGATTCCATCACGATGCTGCGCGCGCCGGTGGCGTCTATGTTCAGCACCCGCAGTGCGTGCTGCGCGATCAATGCGGCGCCCGCGGCGGGGCTTTCCGCGGCGAGGTCGACGAAGCGCCCGCCCGATTTCACCGCCGCATGGCGCAGCGCGACGGCGTCGGCGCGGTTCGCGGCGGACACCGCGTGCACCGGCCTGCCGCCGGCGTCGAAGCGACGCTCGCCGAAGTTCTGCAGGCCGTCGGAGAACAGAATCACTTCCTCGGCGCCGTCGGGCAGCGTAAAGGCGCCGAGGTTGGTGCCGCCGTCGTACACCGTGGCTTCGAGCGCCTGGCGCAGCTCGCGCCAGTTGCCGTCGGCGACGCGGAAGGTGGCGGGCGCCTCGGCGGTGTCGCGCAGCCGGGTCAGCACCACGTCGCCCGTTCGCATCCAGCGGAACACAGCGTCGAGCAGCGCGAACTCCTTGTCATGGTCGCGCGCGGCGCCGGAGCCGGAACTGTCCCAGGCGATGGCGAGCTTGCGCGGTGCAGGGCGCGGCAGGCTGGCCGCGCGCATCGGCACCTCGGCATGGAAATAGGTCGCGCCGCCGACCACCTGGGTGTGCGCGAACGGCGCCGCTACCGACGGCACCGTGAGCTCCAGCGTGCCGCGCGGGCGGAAATTGCGCCGCTCGACGGTTGCGTCCCAGCCCCCCTGGGCCGGCGCGAACGCGAGCTCGCCCAGCGTGCGGGCGGCGGCGGCCGGCGCGGCGGTCGAGCCTTGCACGCGCACCTGCAGCCGGAACGACGCCAGCGCCTCCGCGTATTCGAGCGGCAGCCGGTAGCTGCGCCGCACGCCGGCCGCGCCGAGCGTCTCGGCGTAGCGGATCACCACGGTGCGGTTGCCGCCGGGCGGGATGGGGTAGACGCGCAGCTTGAAGTTGTTGCCCTGCGTGGCCTGCAACAGCGCCGGGTCGACGCGCTGGCGGGTGATGTCCTCGAACACAGCCTGGCCGCGCGCCTTGTCCACGGGCACCGCTTCGCGCATGCGGCCGTCGATGTCGAGCGCAAAGCCGGTGATCGCCTGGCCGTCGAGCAGCGGGAACTGCAGCTCGCCCTCGAGGATGCGCCGGTTCGGGTTGTGGAACACCATCTCGACCTGCGTCAGCGCGGTCGCGCCGGCGATGTCGGCATCGATGCGCACCGACTGCAGGCGCACCGGGAGTTCGGTCGCGCCGGTGATCGCGAGCTGCGGCGGACGCATCGGCGGCGCAATCGACAGCGGCTGGGGCTGGGCGCGTACCGCCGTGGCGGCGGACAGGGCGATCAGGGTGGCGCAGAAGGCGCGGCGCGCGGGACTGTTCAGCATGTGGATCTCCGGAAAGTCGATGGCATCCCCTGTTCAACGCGCGGGCGCGCCGAAAGGGTCACGGGAAGTCGTCGGACACCGGGGTCGGTTGCCCGGCCGGCCGGGCGCGTCAGGGAATGGGCACCGCGGACAGGAGCTGCGCGCCGATGTCGACGCGCCGGGCGGCGTCGTGCGCCGGGCGCAGGCGGTGCGTGGCGACGCCGGGCAGGACCGCCTGCACGTCCTCCGGGATCACCTTGTCGCGGCCCTCGATCAGCGACCACGCGCGCGCGCCGTGCACCAGCGCGAGCGCTGCGCGAGGCGACAGCCCGGCGGCATAGTCTGGCGAGCGGCGCGTATGCGCGATGATCGCCTGCACGTAATCGAGCAGGGCGGGCGCGACGTGCACGCGCTGCACCGCGGCCTGCACCTCGAGCAATTCCGCGGCGGTCATGCACGGCTCGAGCGCGGCCAGCATCTCGCGGCGGTCGGCGCCCGACAGCAGCGCGCGCTCGGCGGCGGCGTCCGGGTAGCCGATCTCGATGCGCATCAGGAAGCGGTCGAG
>SXGU01531207.1_pt1 | contig 10744 bp, 6 predicted proteins | sample 3174531 | NCBI WGS metagenome assembly SXGU01 (sample SAMN11356863, study PRJNA531348) | freshwater metagenome | isolation source: freshwater sample F1-140 | place: China: Fuxian Lake, Yuxi | collected 2017-12-25 | reverse complement strand
GGTTTCCCATGCCGGTTACGTCAAATCGCAGCCACTGGCGGTATACCGGGCCCAGCGGCGCGGCGGGCGGGGCCGGGCAGCGGCCACCACCCGTCTGGAGGATTACATCGAAAAACTGATCGTGGCCAACACCCACGACACCATTTTGTGTTTCTCCAGCCTGGGCAAGGTGTACTGGCTCAAGGTGTATGAACTTCCCTCGGCCAGTCCGGGAGCCCGGGGCAAACCCTTTGTCAATTTGCTGTCACTGGAGGAGAGTGAAAAAATCAGTGCCATCCTGCCGGTGCGTGAATTTGACGCCGAACACTTCGTATTCATGGTGACCGAATCCGGCATTGTCAAAAAAGTCACCCTGAATGAATTTGAGCGTCCCCGTCAGGCCGGCAAAATGGCCATAGAACTGCGACCGGATGACCGACTGGTCAATGTCGCCATCACCGACGGCAACCAGCGGGTACTGCTGTTCAGCAATGCCGGCAAGGCGGTTTGTTTCAGGGAAGATGAAGTCAGACCCATGGGGCGCGGGGCTTGCGGTGTCCGTGGCATGACCCTCGGAGAAAACCAGAAGGTCATCGCCCTCATCATCGGGGTGGACGGGGCAGTACTCAACATTACCGAAAACGGGTACGGTAAACGCACCGATCTCAGCGAGTTTCCGGTACACCGGCGCGGTGGCCAGGGTGTCATCGCCATGCAGACCGGTGAGCGTAATGGTGATGTGGTGGGGGCGGTTCTGGTCAGGGAAAGTGATCAGATCATGCTGATCACCGACGCCGGTACCCTGGTCAGAACCCGGGTGGATGAAATCCGGGCGGCGAGCCGCAATACCCTGGGCGTCATGATCATCCGCTCGAACAAGGACGAAAAAGTGGTGGGCGTTGACCGGATCGCACAACTGGATGGCGAAAACCTGGAGGAAGAAGGCGAGGCAGACGCCGATGACGACGCGGTAGCGGTGGTGATGGCCGACGATCTCACCCCGGCCAATGATGCCGAATGAGGGGTAGCCGCATGGATCAGCCCAACACGCAGCGGCAGACCGCCGAATCACTCAGCGATATCCGCCAGCAAATTGATGCCGTGGACGATCAACTGCTCGAACTCCTGTCGCGGCGGGCCGGGTTTGCCCAAAAGGTGGCCGAAATCAAGCAGGCAGCCGGTGAAACCACCTGCTTCTACCGACCTGAACGTGAAGCGGATGTTTTGCGGCGGGCGGCAGCCAACAATCCGGGGCCGCTCAGTGACGTGGCCGTGGCCCGGTTTTTCCGCGAGGTGATGTCTGAATGTCTGGCACTGGAACACCCTCTTGAGGTTGCTTTTCTCGGCCCCGCCGGAACCTTCTCGCAACAGGCCGCCTACAAGCATTTCGGTCACGCCATTGCCGCCCGCCCGGCGGCCTCCCTGGATGACATTTTCCGTCAGGTCGCCAACCAAACCTGCCAGTACGGCGTGGTACCGGTGGAAAACTCTACCGAGGGCAGCATTACCCGAACCCTGGACGGCTTCATTCGCTCGGACGTCCTGATCGCCGGTGAAGTCCAGCTCAGGATACATCACAACCTGATGGCAGGCTCGCCCGGACTGGATGGCATTGATACGGTATTTTCCCATGAGCAGTCGCTGGCTCAGTGCCGTACCTGGCTGGAACAGCATCTGCCCGGCATCCGCTGCAACGCTGTCAGCAGCAATGCCGAGGCCGCCCGGCTGGCCTCGCTCAATCCGGCGGCGGCAGCCATTGCCGGCCTGACCGCTGCCGAAGAGTACCGGCTGGATGTTCTGGCCCGCAACATAGAGGATGAACCCGACAACACCACCCGCTTTCTGGTGATTGGCCGTAGTCCGGTTGGCCCGACCGGTCATGACAAAACCTCCCTGCTGCTGGCCACCCACAACCATCCGGGTGCGCTGGCCCGGGTACTGGAACCGTTTGCCCGTCACGGCATCGGCCTCAGCAAAATTGAATCGCGTCCCTCCCGGCGCATGGCCTGGGATTATCTGTTCTTCATGGATGTGGAAGGACACCAGCAGGATCCCCTGCTGGCCCAGGCTCTGGGCGAACTGACGGAGCGGGTCACGCTCCTCAAAATACTGGGTTCCTACCCCCGGGCACTCAACCTCTCCGAATGATTCCGTCAACGTCCACCCTTGCGAGGTAACCATGTCATCCGACCACCCGTCACACGCCGTACCCATCCGTCAGACCCGCCTGTTGATTGATGGCCAGTGGGTTGAAGCCGCCAGCGGCAAAACCTTTGAAACCCTGAATCCGGCCACCGGCCAGGTGATTGCCCGGGTCGCCGAAGCCGATGTTGAAGACGTCAACCGGGCGGTCAGTGCCGCCCGGCGGGCCTTTGATACCGGTCCCTGGCGGCGCATGAGTGGCCGCGAGCGCGGCAAGTTGCTGTACCGTCTCGCCGACCTGATGGAGCAGAACATGGCCGAACTGGCCGCACTGGAAACCCTGGACAACGGCAAACCCCTGAATGACAGCCTCAACGGCGATCTGCCACTCAGTATTGATTGCTACCGCTACTATGCCGGCTGGGCCGACAAACTCGAAGGCAAAACCATCCCGGTGCAGGGTCCCTATTTCACCTACACCCGGCACGAACCGGTCGGCGTGGCAGGTCAGGTCATTCCCTGGAACTTCCCGCTCCTGATGCAGGCCTGGAAATGGGGTCCGGCCCTGGCGACCGGCTGCACCCTGGTTCTCAAGCCCGCTGAACAAACCCCACTGACCGCACTGCGGGTGGCAGAACTGGCCATGGAAGCCGGTTTTCCTGACGGTGTCATCAACGTAGTGCCGGGGTTTGGGCCGACCGCCGGTGCCGCCGTGGCGGAACACGGGGATGTCGACAAAATTGCCTTCACCGGTTCGACCGAGGTCGGCAAACTGATCATGCAGGCGGCCGGTCGTTCCAACCTCAAGCGGGTAACGCTGGAACTGGGCGGCAAGAGTCCCAACATCGTGTTTGCCGACAGCGATCTCGATGCGGCGGTTGAAGGGGCCTTCTTCGGGCTGTTTCTCAACCAGGGCCAGTGCTGCTGTGCCGGTTCCCGCCTGTTTGTCGAAGAAAAAATCTACGACGAATTTCTCGAACGTGTTACCCGGCGGGCTGACCGGCAGGTGGTGGGCGATCCCTTCGATCCTGCCACGACCCAGGGTCCGCAGGTCAGTCAGGAGCAATTTGACAAAATCATGGCCTACATCGAATCCGGCAAGTCCCAGGGTGGACGACTGGTACGGGGCGGGGCACGGGTCGGGACGCAGGGTTATTTCATCGAACCCACCGTCTTTGCCGACGTGCGGGATGACATGACAATTGCGCGGGAGGAAATTTTCGGGCCGGTGATGTCGGTGATTCCGTTCCGTGATGTGGATGAGGTGATTGCGCGGGGCAATTGCAGCCTGTACGGCCTGGCGGCTGCGGTCTGGACCCGCGACATCCACAAGGCGCACCGGCTGGCTGCCGAACTGCGGGCCGGGACGGTTTGGGTTAATTGTTATGATGTGTTTGATGCTGCGGCTCCCTTCGGTGGCTTCAAACTGTCCGGCATCGGTCGGGAACTGGGCAGCTACGCCCTGCAAAACTACACCGAAATCAAAACCGTGACGATGGCACTGTAGGCTGATGGTGGCACTGACTGCCTACTTTACAGTAGGATGACAACACGTTCACCCTAAGACCAAAGCCATGTCATCACATTACTACGACGTTGTCGTCATCGGGAGTGGAGCCGCCGGACTCAGCCTGGCCCTGAGGCTGGCCGAACGGATGCGGGTTGCGGTTCTGTCCAAAAATGCCTTGCGCGAAAGCAACACCCTGTACGCCCAGGGTGGTATATCGGCGGTGCTGGATGCGGAGGATTCGATTGAATCCCACATCCAGGACACCCTGCAGGCCGGGGCGGGATTGTGCCGCCCCCAAACCGTCCGGATGGTGGTTACCGAAGCCCGTGAATGTATCGAGTGGCTGCTGGAGCGAGGGGTGGCTTTCACCGAAATCGAAGCGGAAAACGGCACCTCCCACCTGCACCTGACCCGGGAAGGCGGCCATACCCACCGCCGGGTAGTGCATGCCGCCGATGCCACCGGTCTGGCCATTGAAACCTCACTGGAAGAACACGCCCGCAGTCATCCGGGCATTGACCTTTACGAATACCACAATGCCGTCGACCTCATCACCACCCACAAACTGGGCATGGGAGGCCGCCGGGTACTGGGGGTCTACGCACTCGACACCGAAACCCAGGAGGTCATCACCCTGGCGGCCCGAACGGTGGTACTGGCCACCGGTGGAGCCAGTAAAGCCTACCTGTATACCAGCAATCCCGACATTGCCACCGGAGACGGCATCGCAATCGCCTGGCGGGCCGGTGCCAGTGTCGCCAACATGGAGTTCATCCAGTTTCACCCCACCTGCCTGTATCACCCGGAGGCCCGCTCCTTCCTGATCTCGGAAGCCGTGCGCGGCGAGGGCGGATACCTGCTGTTACCGGACGGTACCCGTTTCATGGAGCGGTTCGACCCCCGCCTGGAACTGGCACCGCGTGACATCGTGGCCCGGGCCATTGACCATGAGATGAAACGGCTGGGGATTGATTGCGTCTATCTGGACATCAGCCATCGACCGGCACACTTTATTCGCGAACATTTTCCGACGATTCATGCCCGTTGCCTGAGCCTCAACATCGACATGACCCTGCAACCGATACCGGTGGTGCCGGCTGCCCATTACACCTGTGGGGGAGTCATGACCGACCTGTGCGGACGCACCGATGTGGCGGGACTGTATGCCATCGGCGAAACCGCCTGCACCGGTCTGCACGGGGCCAACCGGATGGCCAGCAACTCGCTACTGGAATGCCTGGTGTTTGCCAAACAGGCTGCGGCTGACATTGTGCAGGCGTTACCGGATACGCCCATGCCGCCGGTATTGCCGACCTGGGATGCCTCGCAGGTGGCTGATTCAGACGAAGAGGTGGTGGTATCCCACAACTGGGACGAAATCCGTCGTTTCATGTGGGATTATGTCGGCATCGTCAGAACCGATAAACGCCTGCAGCGGGCTTTACGACGGGTGGAATTGCTGCAACAGGAAATCGCCGAATATTACTGGAATTTCCGGGTCACCAGCGACCTGCTGGAATTGCGTAATCTGGCCATCGTTTCTGAACTTATCATCCGCTCGGCCCTGTCGCGCAAGGAAAGCCGGGGTTTACACTATACCCTGGATTACCCCCAGGCCGATGACAGCAAAGCGGCTACCGAAACCATCCTGAAACGGCAGTTGAGCGGGGGATTCATATTGAATTGATCCTCGTGACGGGAACGGCCTACTACTCCTTAACGCCTGAAGACCTTAGAGATAATTGAACAGGGACAAGCCCTGTACCTTGACATAAGCCTGCTGGGAAGCCTGCAGGGCGGTCTGGTGCAGATTGAACCGACTGATCACCTCGGCATAATCGGCATCCTGCAGATCGGAGAGGTTTTGTTGCGAATCAAGATTGAATTTTTCCAGAATGTTGTGTTGTTGATCCAGAGTACTGAGACGGGCTCCCACTTCTACCCGGGCATCTGACAGGCTTTTAAGGCCTGCATCCAGATCCTGCAACCCCGCCGTGATAATCCGGTGGGCTTCGCTTTCTTCCAGGCTTCCGGTAAAAGCATCCCTCAGTCTGAGCAGGGTATTAAAAATACTGCGTACCGGTGCCGGGGTTGATTCACTGGTGGTAGTACCATCGGAAGGGGCACTGGCCTCTTCGCCTGCGATCGGTTCCGCAGGTGCAACCTCGGACAATTCCCCGGTTTCGGCGGTGGTAGCAGCAGTGGCTGCAACGGGGCCGGTATCCACCGAGGGAATATTTTCAAACACCGAAAAACCATTATGGTTTGCGCTCATCAGGATATCGGCTCCCACCTGTATCTTGCGCTGGTACTTGTCTCCCCGGTAGCTGACGGTTAACGGGGAGCTTTCCGGGTCAAAATCGAACGGTTTGACTTCGGCTCTTGAACCTGCAAACAGATACTCTCCCTTGTCATCTTTGGTATTGGCCACATCCATCAGGGCCATCGTCATTTCATGAATTTCCCGACCGATGGCGTCCCGATCTGATCCATTGTAGGAGGCATTCAGCCCGGTGACGGTCAACTCCCTGACGCGATAGAGGACATTGCTGGCCGAATCCAGGGCAGTTTCCTCGTTATTGAGCCGTAACTGTAGGGCAGAGATGTTGTCCTGATAGCGGTTATTCAAGTCAATGGAGGCCTTGAAATCCAGTACGCTGGCCATGGCAGCCGGGTCATCGGAAGGTTTGAGCAATTTCAGGCCGCTCGCCATTTCCTCCTGGCTGCGGTTCATTTCAATCTGGCGAAACATGATATTTTTAACCCCGGTCTCCCGGATTATTGCAGTGGATATACGCATGGCGGGTTAACCTCTAGCGAACGGCGGAGAGTAAGGCATCAAACATGCTATTGGCGATCGGGATTATCTGGGCGGCAGCCTGATAGGCCTGCTGGTACTTCAACAGATTGGAGGCTTCTTCATCCAGATTGACGCCGGATACATTTTCGCGTTGCTCAGTCAGTTGCCTGAGGAACGTAGTATGTGCCTGGGTATCAATTTCGGCTGTGCGGGTTTGTCCACCGATTGTCGTAACCATCTGGGTATAGACCTGGTGAAACGAATAGGTTTTATTGTCCAGGATGCGTGCCGTCTGTAGTTGACTCAGCGCAAGCATGTTACTGTTGTCGGCAATGCCTCCAAAGTCATCGTCTGGCGGGGTTATGGTGAAGGAATCGCCATCAACCAGTCCTTCCCTGCCAATCAAGCTTATCTTGATACCGTCGACGGTCAGGCTGCCATCGTCAGCCAGAGTCAGACTGTCATCAACCGTACTAAAAACCCTGTTATCTGATAACCTGGTAATTGTATACTGGCCGGTTTCTGAAAAATCAGGGTTTTGATAGAGTACTGTGTAGCTACTTGATACCATGTTTTTGATGCTGGCATCCGGTGCATCACTGAAACCAAGCTCAAGAGTTGCCGTCCCGGCATTGCCGTCAGCAGCACTCCAGTCGCGGGACGGTTGACTCGCCGCAGCCAGTTTGGCTGGATCCGCGACTTTAACGGCAAATTCATCAGCGACCCGACTGAACGGTTTGATTCGATAACCATCCCCGTCACCCAGAGAGACTTCATCCAGTACCTTGATCTTGATCCCGTCCACTCTGAAAACCCCGTCTTCTGCCCGCTTCAGGGTTTCATCTGCAGTACTTAAAACCTTTTTATCGGAGAGTCGGGTCAGGGTATACTCCCCGCCCTGATAGCGCAACTCATAATCCGTTGGAATCAACTGTCCATAATCATTGTCAGGCGCATCATCGAAGGTCACTTCCAGTGTTGCCGTACCGGTATTGTGGACGGTATCGGCACGCCAGTTTTCTACCGTATTGGCTGCATCAGTGTAATCGGTAAAGATGTTCCGCCCCGCATTTCCGTTAAGGTCTATCCCCTCACGCTGCCGGGCATTGAATGCCAGCGCAAAGCCTGCCCCCAGCTGGCCCAACCGGGTGATGGAGGGCTCCAATACCTCGCGTTTGAATTTTTGCAGTCCGCCAATCGAACCACCGCTTACACTGGACGTAATCTCGGTCGCACCGGCCTGACCGGGTGTCACCAGCATCAAATGGCTGTCCCCACCATCATACGGGGAGGACTCAAGTACCAGGCTGTTATAACTGTCTCCCGACACCAGAGACTGGCCGTATCCCACGAACACATTCAGATTGCCGTCGTCATCGCTGACCGTTCTCACATTGATCTTTTCGGATAGCTTTTGCAGTAAGGCATCACGCTTGTCGAGCAGTTCATTGGGCGGGTCGGCATTGGGGTGATTGTTCAAATCAACAATATGTGAATTGAGTTGTGCAATGTTGCGGGCCAGCAGATTAACTTCATTCACGTCGCTGACCATCTCTGAATCGAATTGATCCTGCAGGGTCGTCAACTGATCGTTCAGGGTTCCGATACGCTGTGCCATGACAGTGGCTCTATCCAGCATATCAATCCGCGCCGCCGAATCGGTAGGGTCAGCGACAATATCCTGCATGGCGGTAAATACATCGGTCATGGGAACCAACAGGTTGGTATCCGGATCCGCAATGAAACTATCGATCCGGGAGGCCAGGCGTTGATAGTTGTCTACGGCCTGGAGCGACGAGGTTTCCGAACTGATCCGGGATTGTATGAAAGTATCATTGAATCGCTGGATATAGCCGCTGACTCTTCCGGAATTAGCCGCCTCTCCGCCTCCTATCACCTCAGGAATTCCTGATGTCTCAAGGCGCTGTCTGCTATAGCCCTCAACATTGGCACTGGATATATTGCTGGAAGTGGTGTTGAGACCCCGCTGTGCCAGCAACAGGCCAGAACTCGCAATGTTGTAAATCTCTCTGGTCATGCGGGACACCCTGGAGTCAGAAGTTTATGTTAAGGAGCCAGCCTTCACGGGCGAAGCCCGGAATATACCTGTGACTACCGCCGGTGAGGGGTGTGGGGTGAGGGGTGAGGGGTGAGTGAGTGCCGCATACCAACCAGCAATCCATATCCCCATCCGCCATCTGCCATCTGCCATCTGCCATCTGCCATCTGCCATCTGCCATCTGCCATCTGCCATCTGCCTCTGACCCCGCTGCCTGGCCCGAATTCACGTTACATCACCACAGGCAATCCGAAAAAAGCGGATCGGGGGCGGGCATCGCTCCGGCTCGACACAGGTATCTCTTAATCGACTCCGCCAGCGATCCCTTAAGTGCCCGTCGCCAACTTACTGAGTGCCTCATGCCGATACAGTGCCATGACCTTGCGGGCGTAGGCCGGATCACTGGCATAACCGGCCCGTTGCAGCGAAACCATGAATCGGTGCGGGCTGTGGGCGTTGTCAATGGCTTTGGCGTAACGGGGATTGGATTTGAGAAAGTTGACGTAGTCCCTGAAACTCTCACCGTAGTTGTCATACGCCCTGAAGGCAGCCCGGGTTTGTACGGGGGTATCGCCAGTGTATTCCAGCGTTTTTACGTTAACCCGCTGGCCGTTCCAGTTGCGATCAGCCTTGATGCCGAACAGGTTATGGCTGGTTTGATCCTTGCCGCATCGCATGATGGCGCGTCCCCACCCGGTTTCAAGCGCGGCCTGAGCCAGAAGAACCTTGGGATCCACCCCGATTTCAGCCGCAGCCTCACGGGCATGAGGCCAAAGGTTGTTGACGAATGCTTCCGGATTTTCAAAGCGGGCAGGACGGTTTTCGGCAGTAGACCTTACCTCCCCCGAACGAACCACTGCCCCTCCCGCACTGTCCCGCAGAACCGAAACGTGCCGACCCGGTATGGCACCGCCGCGATAACTGTCGAGTGTCCTGCCTGCACCGTGGATTGCCCCGGCATTCCTGCCTCCCAGTTGCTCCACCAATTGATCCGCAAGCCCGATTCCCGCCCCCTTGCCCAACTCCAGTGCCAGTTGCTGGTCGTGCATGTCACGAAAAAACGTAACATTTCGGCCACCGGTCAAATCACTTGTGCCAAGTGCTTCGCTGGCCTGACGCATGCTTTTCAGGGTCATCTGCACAAACAGTGACTCAAACTGTTGGCTGGTTTCCCTCAGGGCCGCGCTTGAATCATTCCGTGCCTGATTTTTAAGCTTGCCGATACCGTTGAAATCGGTGTAGACACCGGCCATGCCAGAACTTTTCAACATGGTGTACTCCTGCGACTGGGATTTTATCGGGGGGGTTGCATTAAACTCAGATGACGATCAATTCAGCCCTCAGGGCTCCCGCACTCTTGAGGGCTTCGAGTATGGCCACCAGATCACTGGGAGCTGCCCCTACCTTGTTGACCGCCTGTACGATTTCATCCAGGGTCACTCCGGGTTTGAACACGAACATGCGATTGGCCTCCTCCTTGACGGCGATGTTGGATTGTGGGGTAACTGCCGTTGTGCCACCGGCCAGGGGGTTGGGCTGACTGACATTGGCCTGCTCACTAATGGTGACCGACAGGTTACCGTGGGTGACGGCAGCCGGTTGCACCCTGACCCGGCTACTGATGACCACCGTGCCGGTTCTGGAATTGACGATGATCCGGGCCGGGGCTTCACCGGGACTGATTTCCAGATTTTCAATCATCGAGGTAAATGAAACCCGCTGCCCGGGGTCGCCCTGCGGGGCGGCAATCTGGATGCTGGCGGCGTCCAGAGCCTGAGCGGTACCGCTGCCGAAAGTCTTGTTGATTTCCTCGGCCAGATGATTGGCGGTAGTAAAATCGGGGGCATGCAGGTTGAGCATGAGCGGAGCATTCCGGGCATAGCCGCCAGGCACGATGCGCTCGACCGTTGCCCCATTGGGAATACGCCCGGCACTGGGGATGTTGACGGTGATCTTGGAACCGTCCTGGCCCTGGGCACTCAGCCCACCGACGACCAGGTTGCCCTGGGCAATGGCATAAATCTGACCGTCGGCCCCCTTGAGCGGGGTCATCAGGAGGCTGCCGCCCCTGAGGCTCTTGGCATCGCCCACTGAAGAGACGGTCACGTCAATGGCCTGACCCGGTTTGGCGAATGCCGGGAGTTCGGCATGCACCGACACGGCCGCGATGTTTTTGGAGCGAAGGTTGCCGCCGGGTGGCAAGGTGACGCCCATTTGTTGCAGCATGTTACGCAGGCTCTGGCTGGTAAACTGG
>SXGU01270952.1_pt1 | contig 10744 bp, 8 predicted proteins | sample 3174531 | NCBI WGS metagenome assembly SXGU01 (sample SAMN11356863, study PRJNA531348) | freshwater metagenome | isolation source: freshwater sample F1-140 | place: China: Fuxian Lake, Yuxi | collected 2017-12-25 | reverse complement strand
GGTCCGACGCGACCCGGCCGTGAGCGCGACCCTGCTGCCGGTCGGTCCGCTGAGCGCGACCGGGTGGTACACCGACCCCGTCCAGGTGCTGTTCAGCTGCAGCGCGAGCGGGTCGCCGCTCAGTACGCCCTGCCCCGAGGCGGTCACCCTCGACACCTCCGGTGCCGACCAGTCGGTCACCCGGTCGGTCATGTCGCAGGACGGCGGTGCCGCCAGCGTCGCCACTCCTGCGGTCGACATCGACCTCGAGGCCCCCACCGTGAAGGTGGCCGGCGTCCGGGACGGGGCGACGTACACCTCGAAGCCCGACCCGCGGTGCAAGGCCAAGGACAAGGTGTCGGGTGTGGCGCGCTGCACGGTGAAGGTGACCAGGACGGGCACGTCGTCCTACAAGGTCGTCGTGAAGGCCGTCGACGTGGCCGGCCACCGGGCCAAGGCCGTCGAGACCTACCGCCTGGCGCCCTGAGCCGCTTGGGCCGCCCGGGCCCGGGCCGACCGGTCACAGGGCGGCTCGGGCCCGATCGGCACGCCGGGGAAGCCCTCCGGCACCGTGAGCAGCTGCTGGGCGGTGGGTGGGTCGATGCCCTTGAACGGCGGCAGGGGCTGGATCCGCTGGTCGCCGGAGGCGTCGGTCCAGACCAGGGCCATGACCGACCGTCCGACCGCGTCGACGACCCAGGTCTCGCGTCGACGCAGGCCGCACCGGGTGCACGCGTCCTTGATCCAGCGGTGGGCCCGTCTGGTGCTCACCGCGACCTCACCTGTCGCACGTTAGGCAGCCCGCCCTACTCCCGAGAGTCCGTGGAGCCACGGCGGGCTGAACGTTCGGCGCAGCCTGCTGAACGCAGGATGAACAAGCCGGGCGGCGAGCGTGTCGCCTGCCGGTCGGTGGGTCAGCGGGTCCGGCGCAGGTCCTGCTGGAGCGCGCTGAGGCCGAAGCGCTCCTCGGCGAAGACGGCGCCGGCGGCGGCGAGCCCCGAGACGACGGCGACCGCGGCCACGAGGCGCAGCTGGGTGGTCATGGCTCGAGTGCAGCAGTCCCGGGTGAACGCAGGCCCCTGGGCACGTGACGGCGAGCCGTCGGGTTGCCGTCGCCCGCGCACCCCTGGTCCGAACGGACTACCCGGAGATGGTCCGCCTGACCCGTTCGGTCATTGCGGGTCGCGTGTTCCCTCTCCGTTCACCTCGGCGCGGCTGCTCGTTCCGAGCGGGTCCTGACACTTCGAGCGTCCGCGCCCGTCTCGGGGCAACCGGGGGAGAACCACCCACGTTGAGCATCACCACGATCACGCCTGCGCCCGAACCCCTGTCCGGGGAGGACGTGCGGCCACGCAAGCTCTCGCGCCGCGCGACGGGGGCCGATGCGGTCTTCGCGCACGGTGCCCGGGCGGTCGGGGCGTCGGTGCTGGTGATCACCGGCGGGGTCGGTGTCTTCCTCGCCTGGCAGGCCTACCCGACCCTGCAGCGCTACGGCTGGAGCTTCTTCACCGAGTCCGCGTGGGAGCCCGACCAGGACGTCATCGGCATCGCCGCGGTGCTGGTCGGGACGATCTCGGTGGCGCTCGTCGCGATGTTCTTCGCGTTCCCGACGTCGGTGCTGATGGCGTTGTACATCAGCGAGTACGCCCCCGCCCGGATCAAGTCGACGCTGGTCTCCCTGATCGACCTGATGGCCGCGGTGCCCTCGATCGTCTACGGACTGTGGGGCTTCTTCCTGATCATGCCGCACGCCGCGGAGCTCGCCTTGTGGCTGCACAAGCACCTCGGCTGGATCCCGATCTTCGACGTCCGCGGCACGGACCCCGACGCCGCCACGTGGGACACGACCAGGTACGTCGCCAGCGCGTTCTGCGCCGGCATCGCGGTCGCCATGATGGTGATGCCGATGGCCTGTGCGGTGATGCGCCAGGTGTTCTCGCAGACCCCTCCCGGTGAGAAGGAGGCCGCTCTCGCCCTGGGCGCCACCCGCTGGGGCATGATCACCGCGGTCGTGCTGCCGTTCGGCCGCGGCGGGATCATCGGCGGCACGATGCTCGGCCTCGGCCGGGCCCTCGGCGAGACCATCGCGGTCGTCCTGATCATCTCGCCGGCGTTCGAGATCAAGCCCAACATCCTCGAGGTCGGCACCTCGACGGTCAGCGCCCTCATCGCCGGCCGCTTCGGCGAGGCCAGCCCCGCTCAGCTCTCGGCGTTGCTCGCGGCCGGGTTCGTCCTCTTCATGATCACGCTGGTCATCAACACCCTGGCCGCGGTCATCGTCAACCGCTCCCGCTCGGGTGAGGGGGTCGACTGATGAGCACCCTCACGCCGGACCCGGTCACGACGACGCCGGCGACCCACCTCCCGACGTACGACGAGGACGCCGCACCTGCGGTGCCGCGCAGTGCCCTGGGCAAGCCCACCCCCGACCAGCGGTTCGCGAGGATCGGCAGCTGGGGCGGTGGCCTCGGGCTCGCCTGGCTGGTCACCCAGCGGCTGCTGCCGCTCGACGGCCTGCCGTGGTTCTTCATCGCCTGGTTCGTGCTCGGCACCGCCGTCACGGCGGTGACCGCGGCCATGACCGGCGGGCTGGTCGAGGTCAAGGACCAGGTCGCCGAGTCCGTGATCACCGGCGCGGCGCTGGTCGTGGTGGCGGCAGTCCTCTCGGCGGTCGTCTTCGTCGCCTTGCGCGGCTGGCGGCCGCTCACGAACCTCAACTTCTTCACCGACGACATGAGCGGCGTCGGCCCCAAGGACGGGTTCGAGACGGGCGGGATCCTGCACGCGATCCTCGGCTCCGGCATCGAGCTCGGCATCGCGCTCGCGATCACGCTGCCGCTCGGCATCGGCACCGCGGTGTTCATGACCGAGGTCGGCGGCCGGTTCGCCCGCATCGTCCGCACGGTCGTCGAGGCGATGACCGCGCTGCCGTCGATCGTGGCCGGGCTCTTCATCTACACGGTCTTCATCGTCGCGCTCGGCCAGCCGCGCTCGGGCCTGGCCGCGTCGCTCGCGATCGCGGTGATGATGCTGCCGATCATCGCCCGGGCCGCGGACGTCGTGCTCCGGGTCGTGCCCGGGGGCCTGCGCGAGGCCAGCCTGGCACTGGGCGCGAGCCGCTGGCGCACGGTCTGGCACGTCGTCCTGCCGACGGCACGACCGGGCCTGGCGACCGCCGTGATCCTCGGCGTCGCCCGGGGCGTCGGCGAGACCAGCCCGGTGCTGCTCACCTCCGGAGCCGCCGGGTTCCTGGTCGCCGACCCGACCGACGGCGCCATGAACTCGCTGCCGCTCTTCATCTACTCCACCGTCCGCAGCGGTGAGCCGAACGCCATCACCCGTGCCTTCGGCGCCGCGACGGTGCTGCTGGTGCTCGTCCTCGTCCTGTTCGTCACCGCCCGGCTGCTGGCCCGCCAGCGGACCGGCCCGTCCCGATTCCGCAGTTCCCGAATCCGCAAGGGGAGACAGTGACCACCCGCAAGGTTCGTCTCGGCCTGGGCACCCTGGCCGTCATCACGGCATCGACGGTCGCGCTGCTCGGCGCACCCGCCACCGCCGTGGACCGCGGCGGCGCCGCGGACCCGGAGCTCAGCCGCGCGGCGTACGCGCAGATCGAGGGCACGGGCTCCACGTGGTCCGAGCTGATCGTCCAGCAGTGGATCGCCGACGTCGACTCCAACGGCATGAAGGTCGTCTACACCGGCGGCGGGTCGTCCAAGGGCCGCAAGGACTTCGCCCAGAACAGCACCGACTTCGCGATCTCCGAGATCCCCTACCAGGGCGTCGACGAGCAGGGCAACGCCGACACCAGCAACGGGCGCGAGTACGCCTACCTGCCGATCGTCGCGGGGGGCACCGCGTTCACCTACCAGCTCAAGGTCGGCGACCAGCTGGTGCGCAACCTGCGGCTGTCCGGCGAGACCATCACCAAGATCTTCACCAACCAGATCACCAACTGGAACGACCCCGCGATCGCGGCCGACAACAACGGCCGGGCGTTCCCCTCGTTGCCGATCACTCCGGTGGTGCGCTCCGACGGGTCGGGCACGACGGCGCAGTTCACGACCTGGATGGACAAGGAGTACCCGTCGCTGTGGCGGGCGTTCTACGGCAAGGCCGGGCTGACGTCGTACTACCCCCGCGAGGGCCGGGCGGTGGGCCAGGCCGGGTCGGACCAGGTGATGAACACGATCGCCGGGTTCGCCGGCAACGGGACGATCGGCTACGTCGAGTACTCCTACCCGGTCAACAAGGACTACCCGGTCGTCAAGGTGCTCAACAAGGGCGGCTACTTCGTCGAGCCCACCGACTACAACGTCGCCGTCGCGCTGACCAAGGCGAAGATCAACCAGGACAAGAGCTCGCCGCTCTACCTGACCCAGATCCTCGACGAGGTCTACCGGCACCCGGACCCGCGGGCCTACCCGATCTCGTCCTACAGCTACATGGTCATCCCCACCGGGGCGACCGACCAGCGGATGACGACGGCCAAGCGGCAGACGCTGGCGGACTTCATGTACTACTCGCTGTGCGCCGGCCAGACCAAGGCCGGTCCCTACGGCTACTCGCCGCTCCCGCTCAACCTGGTCAAGGCGGGCTTCGAGCAGATCGCCAAGCTGAAGACGGCGGATCCCGCGGTCGACCTCACCGACCGCGACGTCACCCAGTGCAACAACCCGACGTTCGACGGCAAGAACCTCGCCAACAACCTGCTCGCGGAGACCGCACCGCAGCCGGCCGCCTGCGACAAGGCCGGCGAGGGCCCGTGCGGCACCGAGACCGGGACGAACACCCCCTCCACCGACGACGGTTCCGCGACCCCGGAGGTCACCGTGGAGACCCCGGGAGCGCCGACGCCAGGCACCGACCCGGGCACGGGCGTGCCCGCCCCACCGGACGGCGGCGCGCCGGCCGTGGACCCGGACACGGGCGAGGTCGTCGTCGCGGCCGGTACGACGACGGGCGAGCAGGCCCCCGACTTCGCCGCGCCGACCGAGCTCGCCTCCGGACGGCCGGTCGACACCTCGACGTTCGGCTGGGTGGCCGCGCTGCTGCTCGTGGCCCTCGTCCTGCTGCCCGGTGTGATGGTCTCGTCGTTCCGCCGGCGCGCGAAGGCGAGCCCTCGGTGAGCACCCAATGGACACGTCCGCGACGCAGTCGCCGACCGCTCGCCGTCAGCGGAGCGGCGCTGGTGCTCGCCGCCCTGGTCGCGGCATTCGCGCCGGCGTCGGCCTCTCCCTCGGCGACGGACGACCGAGTGATCGACAACGTCACCGGCCGGGCGTCGTCGTCCTTCACCGCCACTAAGGCGCTGACAAGGGTGTTCGAGAACGCGGACGGCACGACCTACGAGTTCCCCACCAACACGGTGACGGTCAGCGCCTCGGAGACCGAGAACCTGCGCGGCCGCCAGCGGATCACCATCAGCTGGACCGGTGCCCAGCCCAGTGGCGGCCGGGCCAGCAACCCCTACGGCGAGAAGGGGCTGCAGCAGGAGTACCCCGTCGTCATCCTCCAGTGCCGAGGCCGGGACGACGCGTCGCTGCCACCGGAGAAGCAGGTGCGGCCCGAGACCTGCTGGACGGCGTCGGTGGCGCAGCGGTCCCAGATCGCCCGCTCGGAGGCGGAGGCGACCTGGACCCATGACCGGCTGGCGACACCGGCCGACAAGGAGCGGGTCACCGGCATGGTCCCGTTCCCCACCAAGGAGACCTGCCCGACGGCCGACCAGGACCCGTTCTTCACCAGGCTGACGCCGTTCGTCGCCGCGTCCGGGAAGACCTTCAAGACCTACGAAGCCTGCGACAGCACCCGGATGGCCCCCGAGGCCGCCGTTGACGCCGCGTTCCCACCCGCCGAGATCGCGGCGTTCACCGACTCCGACGGTGCCGGGTCGGTCGAGTACGAGGTTCGCAGCGACGTCGAGAACGAGTCCCTCGGCTGCAACCACAAGGTGGAGTGCTCGATCGTCGTGATCCCGATCAACGGCCTGTCCTGCGACAAACCCGCGGAACCGGCGACGATCGCCGACAGTGCCTGCCGCAAGGGCGGGCGGTTCGCGCCGGGGTCCAGCAACTTCAGCAACGAGGGCGTCGACCAGGCGGTCTCGCCGGCGCTGTGGTGGTCCGCGTCCAACTGGGCCAACCGGTTCTCCATCCCGGTCACCTTCGGACTCCCTCCGGACACCTGCGACATCCTCGACCCGCGCCCGCCGACCGGCTTCTACGGTTCCGAGCTGCTCGCCCAGGCCTCCTTGCAGTGGTCGCCGGCGTACTGCCTGGACAAGAAGCGCTTCAAGTTCCAGCACAACCAGATGTCCGACGAGGCGGGCTGGAACCTCATGGAAAGCGGTGGTGGTGCGGCGGCCATCGTGTCCTCGAAGCACCAGCGCCGCGGTGACGACCCGGTCGGCTACGCGCCGACCGCCGTGACCGGCTTCTCGATCGGGTATGTCATCGACCGGCCGGACAACGCGGGCGAGTTCACCGACCTCCGCCTCAACGCCCGCCTGATCGCGAAGCTGATGACCCAGTCCTACCTGGGGTCCGACCTCGGACGTGGGCACCCCGGCATCGGGGACAACCCGCTCGGGATCATGAACGACCCCGAGTTCATCGCGCTCAACCCGGGTCTGAGCCAGATCTCCCAGGAGGCGGGAGCGGCGCTGCTGTCGCTGTCCAACTTCAGCGACGTGATCGAGCAGCTCACCGACTACATCGCCCACGACAACGCGGCGATGGACTTCGTCAACGGCAAGCCCGACCGGTGGGGGATGAAGGTCAACCCCAGCTACAAGAAGATCAAGCTGCCCCGGGCGGAGTGGCCGCTCCTCGACGACTTCATCCCGGAGACCGAGAACGAGTGCCGGCAGAACAACCCGGCGGTCTACTTCACCCAGCTCGCCGCGCCCGTCACCGCCCTGCGCAAGATCGCCGAGGCGCTGCTGGACGGCTGGCCCAACGTGCAGACCAGGTGCGAGGTCGACCTGGGGACCGGTGGCTACAAGCTCGGTCGCGTCGACCGGCAGTCCTTCGGCGCCCGGTTCATGCTGGGTGTCGTCAGCCTGGGAGACGTCGAGCGCTACGGGTTGCGGTCCGCGGCCCTCGAGACCTCCTCGGGCGACTACGTCGCCCCGAGCGACGAGTCACTCGCGGCCGCGGTGGCCCTGGCGAAGCAGGAGAAGGACGACGAGCCGTTCGTGCTCGACCAGGGCGAGGTCCGCAAGTCCGGCAAGGCCTACCCCGGCACGATGATCGTCTACACGGCTGCGAAGCTCGCCAGCCTGCCGGCGGAGGACGCCGCCAAGGTCGCCCAGTTCATCAGGGTCGCCACGACCGAGGGGCAGCGGACCGGCACCGGCAACGGCGAGCTGCCGGCGGGCTTCCTGCCGATCAAGAAGTCCGGCGTCACCGCGAAGCTGTACGACGAGGCCCAGCGGGTCGCCGCCGCCGTCGAGAAGCAGACGCCGACGCCCACCGCGGCCCCGTCCAGCGACACACCGCCGCCGGGCGGAGGTGGCGGCACCACCGTCACGTCGGTCCCGTCGTCGGCTCCGTCGGCGGACCTCCCCTCGGTGGCTCCGACGGCGACTGCCTCGGCCGCCCCCACGGAGTCGCCTGCCACGGAGCCGGTCGCCATGCCGGAGACGCAGGCGGTGAGCTCGGACCTCGGCGGACGGCTGCTGCCCGGGCTCCTCGTGCTCGGGCTCCTCGGTGTCGCCCTGGCGAGCGCGGTGCGGTTCTTCGTCCAGCCCCCGCCGGGGCCGCGACCGTGACGACGACCCTGCCCGTGGACTCCCTCGACGTCGGCCCGCCGACGGCACACCCCGAACCCCCGAAGACGACGGGTCGCAGGTTCCGTCGGGCCTCCCGTCCGTCGCCGGGGCCACGGCCGCGACCACGACGCTCGGGGGGACGGCAGCCGGAGGGCCCGTTCGCGGTGCTGTCGTCGGCCGGCACCATGATCGGTCTGGTCTGCCTGTGGGTGGTCACCCAGATGCTGTTCCTGAGCGGCTTCAGCCAGGAGCGCGCCCAGGACCTCCTCTACACCCAGTTCCGCGAGGACATCGCCGCGGCCACCGCGTCGATCGGGCCCACCACCCCTCCCGGTGAGCCGGTCGCGCTGCTGAGCATCCCGCGGCTTCGCATGTCCCAGGTCGTGGTCGAGGGCACTGCCTCGGGCGACACGCTGGCCGGGCCGGGGCACCTCCGCAAGACGGTGCTGCCCGGCCAGGTCGGCACGTCCGTCGTGATGGGGCGGGCCGTGACCTACGGCGGGCCCTTCGGGGAGCTCGACCGGCTCGTCGTCGGCGACGAGATCAAGGTAGTGATGGCTCAGGGCGAGGTCTCCTTCGACGTCGTCAACGTCCGTCGAGCCGGCGACCCCTACTCCCAGCCGCTGGCGCCGGGCGCGGCCCGGCTCACGCTGCAGACCGCGGAGGGCGACGGCCGCCTTGCCGCCCTCACGCCCGACGAGGTGCTCTACGTCGACGCCGACGCCCCGCAGGGCTTCGTGCCACCGGCCGGGCTGCCGGTATCGGTGCCCACCCCCGAGCTGGTCATGCAGCGGGACACGGGGGCCTTCCCCCTGCTCGCCCTGCATCTCGCCCTCCTTCTCGCGGCGACCCTCGGGGTCGTCGCCGCCCGACAGCGATGGTCCGCCGCCTTGGTCTGGGTCGTCGCCGCACCGGTCGCCCTGGCCCTGGCCTGGTCGACCACGGACGTGGTGATGCGGCTGCTGCCCAACGTCATGTGAACCGCTCACCCATCTCGGGACAACTCATCCATTGGCCCCCGTGGCCTCTTTGAGGGAGAAACACTCAGATGTACGTACGCAGATTCCTCGCCAGCGTGGCCACCGCCGCGGTGGCCATGTCAGGGGTCGTCCTGACGGCCGGCACCGCCGCCGCCACCACCGACCCTCAGCCCGACGCCACCGCCGGTCCCCCCACCGGCACGATGCTGATCGGTGTCGGGTCCGACACCACGCAGCGCGCCGTGAAGCTCGTGGGTGACGCCTACAACGCGACGTCGCCCACTAACCCGATCCACACCTACGCCGCCTGTGCGTCGCCCAGCACCTGTGGCCAGATCACCCTCCCCAGTGGCGACATCCTTCGCCCCAACGGCTCGGGCAACGGCAAGAAGACCCTCTACGGCGGAACGAACGTCGCCGACATCGACTTCGCCCGCTCGTCCTCGGCGCAGAACACGGCCGAGACCAACGCCGGGCTGCAGTCCTTCCCATTCGCCCTGGACGAGCTGAAGATGGCGGTCTCCCAGACGGTGGCCTCGCACGCGCCGGCCTCGCTGACCCCGGCGCAGATCGTGTCGATCTACAAGGGTGACGTCACCAACTGGACCCAGGTGGGCGGCACCGCCGGGACCATCGCGCCCAAGATCCCCCAGGCCGGCTCCGGCACGCGCTCCTTCTTCGACGAGCAGCTCAAGGCCATGAACGGCGGCAACGCGGTCGTCCTCGCGGGAAGCGTGGTCGAGGTGCAGGAGCACAACGACACCGAGATCAAGGACAACGCCAACGCCATCGCGCCCTTCTCGGTCGGCCGGGCCGGCCTCCTGGGCGGAACCTTGCGTCTCCTGAACGGCTACCAGGCGGAGCGCGCGGTCTACAACGTCGTACGCGGCACCGACGTCAGCAAGCCGGAGATCCTCGCCGCCTTCGGCAGCAGCGGGTACTTCTGCTCCGCCGCCGCCAAGCCCCTCATCGAGCAGGCCGGGTTCAAGCAGCTGTTCCCGCCAAGCAAGGGCGGCGTCTGCGGCCAGCCGACGCAGTCGGCGACCAGCAACTTCACCGTGGCCGAGGTCCCGACGACGACCACCGTCGCCGTGACCAGCGCCAGTGCGTCGTCGGCCCGGATCGTGGCCACCGTCACCGGGTCCACCTCGCCGAGCGGCACGGTGGCGTTCTACGAGGGCGCGACCCTGCTCCAGTCGGGGGTGCCGCTCACGTCCGGTGCGGCGACGCGGATCCAGCCGGCCGCTCCCGGTAGCCACACCTACCGGGCGGTGTTCACCCCGGCCGCCAACACGGCGTTCCTCGCGTCGGAGGGCACCGGCACCGGAACCGTCCAGAAGGCGCCGTCGAAGATCACCGAGACCTTCGCGAAGTCGGTGCTGAAGGGCCAGAAGGCCAAGGGCTCGGTGACGGTGACCCTCACCGGCGCCACCGCCAAGGCTTCGGGCCCGATCACCGTGAAGGAGGGCAGCAAGACGCTGGTGACCAAGACCCTGGCCAACGGGACGGTCTCCTTCAAGCTGCCCAAGCTCAAGGTGGGCAAGCACACCCTGGTCGTCAGCTGGCCGGGTGACGCCAACGGCACGCCCTCCACCCTGACCTTCAAGATCAAGGTCAAGGAGCCGAAGAAGTAGTCCTCGCACCGCCTGGCCCCGGGCGGCGTGCGTCAGCGCGCCGCCCGGGCCTCCACCCCAGACACGGAACGAGATCGATGAACGCCGTCATGACACCCGACGCGACCACGACCGCCCCGCAGGGGCTGGCCGAGCTCCGCGCCGTCGACATCACTGCCTGGTTCGGCGACCACAAGGTCCTGGACCGGGTGTCGCTCACCATGGCGGCGGGCGGGATCACGGCCCTCATCGGGCCGTCCGGCTGCGGGAAGTCGACCTTCCTGCGGATCCTGAACCGGATGCACGAGCTGGTGCCCTCGGCCCAGCTGGCCGGGCAGGTCCTGCTCGACGGCGAAGACATCTACGACCCGGGCCAGCGCCTCATCGACGCCCGCCGC
>SXGU01189431.1_pt1 | contig 10744 bp, 9 predicted proteins | sample 3174531 | NCBI WGS metagenome assembly SXGU01 (sample SAMN11356863, study PRJNA531348) | freshwater metagenome | isolation source: freshwater sample F1-140 | place: China: Fuxian Lake, Yuxi | collected 2017-12-25 | reverse complement strand
GTCCAAGGTAACCGATCTTACCGGTTTCAGAACCAAGAGCAGCAGCGCATCCAGCCATCATCTTGCCGTATTCCATGCGTCCCATGATGTTCATGAGGTTGGGCATCGCTTCAAATGCCTTGCCATCTTCCCAAACCTGATCGCCAGATGCCATGATGACGAACACATCAGGGTTTGCTTTGGCGAATGTGGTGGAAGCATCCTTCATATCATCAGAGTTGAAGATGATGAGGGAAGCGCCCTGAGCAACCAATTCTTCAGCAAGTTGGTCGGGGGTTGTGCCGGGGCGGTCAGCAGGGTTCACCTTGTCCAAATAGAGCATGGTGGCGCCAAGTTTTTCTTCTACATACTTACCGGCTTCATAGTGAGCCTGGCTCCAACCATTGTCGTTGTAAGGACCAACGAGCAGCATACCAAACACAAAAGGTTCCGCGGAGGCGGCTTCGGTGGCAGCAGGTGCCTCTTCGGTCGCAGCGGGGGCAGCTTCAGTGGCGGCAGGCGCCTCTTCAGTTGCAGCGGGCTGTCCACCGCAGGCAGACAGAACGAGCATCAGTGCCAACGCCAAAACGGCGAGGCGGGCAAATAAATTACGCATACTTCTTCTCCTTTTTGAAATATATTGGTTCGACTACCGTCAAGAGTGGAAATTTCTTTCGAACCTCCTTTCAGTTGTCTAAACAATTTTACCAAGCAATTTATTCGTGAAGAAAGTAACAACGTATTTTTAAGGTAAGCACCTAAACTCACTTTGAACCAAACCCAGCGCAGAAACCTGTTCTGGAGAAGATTCTGTCTCTCGACCAATACGCCCCCACAACCTGCACAATAAAGGACCTACATAATTTTTCGATATCTTGTAGGTTTCTTTCGACAATTCTACCGCCTTTTTCCAATCGCCTTGATGAGCATAACCTTCAATATAAACAAAGCGTTCCAGCGGGTCGTTAGGATAATCGCTCAATGAGAATGCTGCATCGCCCAAACGGGTGACAGTTTCCCAATCTCCTTGTTGACGCGCCAATTCAGCCTGCTCAAAATATTGACACCAATCCGCCTCTGATGCGCCTCCGTAAAACTGACCCGGTAACTGGCTCTGTTTCTCGAAAAGGATCACACTCTGATTTGAAACCTGCGCCACATCTCGCACCGCAGGCGGCAGCAAGCGATTATCCACTTCCACTTCCGGGTCGATCACACGGAAACAACCAGGCGGTTCAAAATTCACCACAAGGATATTATCGGTATTGCCATAAAAAGTGGGACCGATGTAATACAACTGATGCGGTTGACCCGGCTCTACACTTGGCAAGGTCTTGCCCACACGAATGGATGCAAAGTACAACATCACATTCATCTCACCCGGCGGACTGTAAATCCAGTTTAACGGGCCAGTCAGCGAATTGTCAGAGTAATATGTCACCGGAATGTCATTAGCAAGGATGATGGTTCCTTTTTTCAAGCCGGGAATCCGCTCATTCATTTGTGTAAACAATTCCTGCTGTGTCAACCAATCGCTGCGATAGATCTCTTCCAAACGGAAATGTCTGCTCCCTGCAAAGCCAATAAGCAGCGCAACAAGGATCATTTGCCAGCGCTGACTCTTTATCAATGCGATGAGACTAGCCAACAATATGCTGGAGCCAAGCATAAAAGGCAGCATGAAGCGGTCAAGCGAGAAATTGAATTGCGGCAAATTGCCGATCATCCACACCGAACCGCCAGACAAGCCCCATAACGCCAAGCCCACCAAACCAGCACGTTTAGCAAAATCCATACCGTTTGAGTCATCCGCTTTGAAAGCGAAGAGATAAACTCCAGTAAGGAGAATGCTTGAGAATAACAGGACCAGCATCAAAGCTAGAGTGAGCGGTCCAAATCCAGTGGTGCCAATGGTGAGGAATGGCAAGAGCCAGGCTTCAAATACGGTTCGCCAGAAACTGATCAGGATTTGATTCAGGAAGTAAAGGATTCCAGTGAAAAGATCCGCTCTCAATTTATCGAGCAAAACGAATTGATAACTTGCATTTTGAAATTCAAAGAAGAAAGTGCGCCAAACAGTGATGCCAATAAAGATGGCAAGATAGGGCAAGAAATAGAGAAGTGCTTTTTTAGCACGTGCTTTGAAATCGCCCATCAAGAGTTGATAAAAAACAATGAGCAGCCCAAATTCGATGAAGTAAAAATACTCCATCGTTAGGAAATTAACGAAAGCCAGCACATAAGATATTGCAAAGTAAAGCCAGCGTCGGTTTTCATCTTGAATGGCGCGAATCGCAAGATACATGGAAAGCAACAACGCAGACAGCACAATATAAAAATGGCTGTACATGAAGGCGATATACTGCTGCCCCATGCCGGGAAACACAAGGAAGAACAAACTTGCCCATAAGGCAGGTTTGGGATGTTCAGGATAAAGTGCGCGTAAAATTTTCCAAAGGAGGACGGCTGTCACCCATCGTAAGACGATGGCGAGTAATTGCCATATCCACGGGTTGGGACCGATGACAGGCATGGTCAGTTGATAAATCATCCCCCAGAATGGACGGCTGGTGGTAAAGGTTTTGGTAAGCATGGCAGGACCCAGCCGATAGTAGATCCATGCCCACGGGAATTCATCCCAGTAAAAGCCGCGCTGCCAGAAAAAAAGTGTATAGGTCAGCGCGGCTATGAACAGCAAGAACCAAACCGTACTGCGCGGTGTAAATGTGATGTTATTCAAACGGTCTGTTAGATTCTTCATTTAGGTCACGGAACGATCCACGTTCCAGTTTCGCCTCTCAAGGCGCGCCCAATGCTTTCAGGGTTGGTGATGAGCGCCTGTTTTCCGCCATTTCAAGATACCAAATGGCAGCCTGGATCTTGGGAGCCATGGAGCCCTTTGCAAAATGAGAGCCTTCTGCCAGGTAGGCTTTGGCTTCAGCGACCGTCATTTTATCAAGCCATTTCTGTTCTGGCTTACCAAAATTGATGGCAACCTTTTCAACGGCAGTTGCGATCAAGAATAGATCTGCTTTAAGTGCCTGCGCCAGAAGAGATGAAGCGAAATCTTTATCGATGACTGCTGCAGTACCAATCAGTTCTCCATCACCGCGATCTATGACGGGAATCCCGCCGCCGCCGACTGTGATAACGATCTGACCAGCATCAAGCAGGGTCTTCACCGCATCAAATTCAATGATCTGTTTCGGCATGGGAGAGGCAACCACACGCCGCCATCCGCGCCCGGCATCTTCGACCACAGACCAACCCATTTCTTTTTCACGGCGTTTGGCTTCGGCTTCATCCATAAAGGAACCAATGGGCTTGGTCGGTTTCTTGAATGCAGAGTCATCTTTATCCACCAGCATTTGGGTGATGACGGTTGCAGCTTTGCGGTTTATCTTTCGTTTGAAAAATTCGTTTCGAAGCGCCTGTTGAAATTCATAGCCAATGGCACCTTGTGAATCTGCGCCACAGACATCGAGCGGAACTTCATGCATGCCTTCCTTGGCAGCAATTTCAGAACGGCGCAAAATGAACCCGACTTGAGGTCCATTTCCATGACCGATGGCAAGATTCCAGCCAGCCTCGATCATATCTGCAAGATGAACAGAAGTTTCACGAAGAGCGGTTTCCTGATCTTCGACAGTAACGTGTTTATCATCCTTGATCAATGCATTGCCGCCCACAGCGACGACAGCAAGTTTCGTCATTTATAAAGTCTCCTTGTAAAAATATGCACAGGGGCGGGGTAATCTCACGTTGTGGCATGAGTCCCCGCCCCTACAATTCAATTAAGACATGGTCAGAGCCATGACCGCTTTCTGAGCATGTAAGCGGTTTTCAGCTTCGTCATACACGACCGAGTGTGGACCATCGATCACGCCATCGGTCACTTCCAAACCGCGGTCAGCGGGCAGACAGTGCATGTAAATGGAGTCGTCTTTGGTCAACTTCATACGGCGTTCGTCAGTGATCCAATCCTTGTATTTGTCGATGAGTGCTTTGCCTTCTTCTTTGCCGGTTGTGGTGAGCATGGGACCCCAGCTCTTGGGATAAACAACATCCGCATCCTTGAAAGCTTCATCCATATTGTCAGTCACATCGAATCCAACACCGTACTTCTTGGCATTGTCTTTTGCCTGCTGCATAATTTCAGGCATGAGCTTGAACTCTGGTGGATGCGCCAACACCACATCGCAGCCAAAGCGGGTCATCTGAAGGATGAGAGACTGCGGCACAGAGATGGGCTTGGAATAAGAAGCGGCATACGCCCACGAAACCACAACCTTCTTCTTCTTGAGGTCGCGGCCCTTCTTTTCCTGAATGGTCATCAAGTCGGCGAGACACTGGAAAGGATGATACACGTCGCATTGCATATTGAGGATCGGTGTGCGGCTGGCTTGTGCAACTTCATTAATGTACTTGTTGCCAAAGTTCCAGTCACATTGGCGAATGGCAATGCCATCGAAATAACGACCGAAGATCTCACCGATCTCCTTGGCAGTGTCGCCGTGCGAGATCTGAGTGGTTTCGCTATCGATGAAAGCGGCGTGACCACCCAACTGTGCCATACCTGCTTCGAACGATCCACGGGTACGGGTGGAGGTGAAGAAGAACAACATCGCAAGGGTCTTGTCGCGTAACAGCGCATGAGACTCACCCAATGCGCGTTTTCGTTTCAGGTCCCACGCCACATCTAAAACAGTTTCGACTTCTTCTTTGGAGAAGTCGAGGTCGCCGATAAAATCACGACCGCGAAAATTCGTTTGCATACTTTAGTCTCCTTGTCTTTAGACTTATTTTTTTATTTTTGAACGCGCAGCACTTCGCCACGCATGAATTGCCCATCGTCCCAAAAGAGGCGGGCGCCTTCACAATACTCGACCGAGTCGCCCCATGCCGAAAAATCTGCATCAGGCAAGCAAGCCACCACACCTAACTCCACAACGCCGCCATGATTTACCACCAAGGCAGAACCACCTTGCGGAATCTGGTTGAGAACGCCTGTGTAGTAATCCATTAATTCATGAGCATATTTTGAAGCAGCCCCTTCCTGCTTGACGATCTCTGAATAATGGAAGAACGGCATAGGCCAGGGAGCTTCCCGCTCAACTGCGCCACCATATGTGTTCATTAACGGATTTTGCTCAGTGACTGCAAATCCCATGGCAACGGCGGTTTCGAAAGCGCGCGGCAAAGAGGACGTTGCTACAAAATCGAATGGTCCGATACTCTGCCCAACTTTGCGTGCCAGTGCAACACCAGCTTGACTCAAATGGTCGCCGCCAGAATGGCGAATGGAGTGACGTCTTACCTCTAAAATCTTCATAGCTGTAATTTAATTACTTGATCAAGCTCGGGAGGATCGCATAAAACTCGGTCGCCTTGACCATGTCTTCCAGCGAAACCGAATCGTTGACCGTGTGAGCCGTCTCTTCATCGCCGGGTCCAAAGCCAATGGAGGGAATGCCTGCTTTACCCGCCCAGTAAATACCATTCGTGGAGAAGTTCCATTTGCTGGATTTCGCTTCAGGTAAACCGATGCGTGTGCGTGCATCCTGACCAGCTTGCACCAACGGATGATTTTCCTCGTACGCCCATGCCGGGAAGTATTTGTCCACGGGGAAGACGAAGCCTGTATAAGAAGGCTCATCGTAGAACAATTCTTCAAGTTTGACCGTGTCTTTGAATTCTGCAGGGATCAGATCTTCGACTTGCTTCTTGACCTGTTCTTTGGTTTCACCAAAGGTCATGCGGCGGTCGATAAAGATCACCGCTTCATCTGGGACAGCGTTGATGGATGGCGTCTTCACATGCATATCACTGACCGTGATCTTGCCGTGACCAAGAAATTCATGATCGCCCAACTTCGGTTCCAAGTCACGGATACCTGCAATGACCGGTAGAAGTTTATAGATGGCATTGTCACCAAGATGATTGGATGCCGCATGTGCAGACTTACCTTTGGCTGTCACCTTCATCTCCAAACGGCCTTTGTGTCCACGATAGACCATCATCTTGGTCGGTTCGCCGATGACGACAAAGTCAGGCTTGACACCAGGGTCCACTTCAACAAAGGTATTGGGAGCGATACCGTCGCACCATTCTTCCATATTGCCAAAATAATAGACGGTCCATCCATCGAGTAGACCGAGGTCACGCGCAATGGCAAGCCCGTAGATCATGCCAGGGGTGGATCCTTTTTCATCACAAGCACCGCGAGCGTACAAAATACCGTCTTCGACCTTGCCTTTGAACGGGTCCCATTGCCAGGAAGAAGGGTCGCCAATTCCCACCGTGTCGATATGTGAGTCATAGACCATGACCCGCTTGCCATTACCAATACGACCAACCGTATTGCCCATCTTGTCAAAGCGGACTTCTTCAAAGCCCAACTTCTTCATTTCTGCTTGAATGCGCTCACCCACTTCTCCGATCTTTGAGTCCATTGAAGGAATGGCAACAATATCGCGCATGAATTCGATAATATCTTCACGAGAAGACTGCACTCGTTTTTGAATTTCTTTTGTTGTATCTGTCATTTTTTTCTCCTGTTCGAAAGTAAGGCGGGGTTACAACCCGCCATAATTCTTTAGTTTATTGAACACGCTGTAGGAATTAAGAACTTCCCACTCGTCTCACAATATGGAAATGGAAGTACCCGGGGATGAAATAGCTCAATGAATAATCCACGATCTTGGCATCAGAGTTGAAGAGCTGAGCATTGAAATGCAATAAGACATCGCCGCGTTGGATCTCCAAAGGTTTGGCGACATCAGCGGTTGCGCCAATGGCACTCACGTTTGCGCGTGAGGTAGTCAACGGATCACCGCGACTCAGCAAAAAGTCCAGAACAGAGCCGTGGAAATCCGAAGGGACATCTTTAGCATGCAACACATCTTCGGGCAAAGTATCCACAAGGTACGCCACCGGGCGGCTATCTGCACGAATGACACGGCGAACACGGGTAAGTTTTGTTCCGGCAGTTACATTCAAGCAAGTGGCAAGTTCAGCATCCGCAGAAACCGTTTCAATGCTTAAGTCACTGACGGAAACTTCAAGCCCCATGCGCTTTGCAATGGTCTCAAGGCTTTCGAGCAATTCAAGACCGCTGTCGAGTGCCTCCACCTTCCCAACCACAAAAGTTCCTGACCCCTGCCTGCGCCGGATCAATCCCTGGGTTTCAAAGGAACGCATCGCTTCGCGCAATGTTGCCCGAGATACACCAAGTTGTTTTGCGAGTTCCGGCTCGGAAGGCAACCGTTGACCCGCAGGCGTTTTATTGATCAGCGCTGCCAGGTCGGTTTGTAATCGTTGAAAAGGGAAATTAGCCATATCTACTCTCTCTTAGTCTTCCAACACAGGGATGAAATCGAATTGGGTCACATCAACCAGACCCTTATCAGAAATTCTGAGTTCAGGAATAACCACCAACGCCATCAAGCTCAATTGCATGTTCGGATTATTCAATTCACTGCCGCACATCTTGAAACCTTCAAGCACGGTCGAGGCTTTCTTCGCCACAACGTCGGCACGTTCATTCGACATCAAGCCCGCGATCGGGAATTCGACCTGTCCAATAACCTTGCCATCCATCACAACGATCTGACCGCCGCCGCTCTTTGCCAATTCATTCGCGGCAATTGCCATGCTTTCATCATCATTTCCCACCACGATCATATGATGACTATCATGCGCCACCGTCGAACCAATGGCACATTTGCGCGTAAATTCAAATCCACTCACCAAGCCAACCGTTACCTTGCCTGTGGCACGGTGACGTTCCACCAAGGCGATCTTTGCCAAATCGCGTTTGATATCCGCTTTGACTTCCCCATTCTCGGCTTTGACCTTCATCCGCAGATGACGAGTAGGCGCCTGATTTTCGATGACGCCAATCACATGCGCCTCCACTTCGGACCCGTGAGCTGCTCTCGTCCGAAGGATAAAATCTGCCGCTGTGAGCTTGCGTTTCAGATGAATGGAGTTGGTGACCCACTTGGGGTATTTCACCACCGGCAACTTGACCTGCCATTCGCCTTTCTCGGCAATCACCTGTCCCTTGGCAATGACCAGATCCGCTTTGAAGTTCATCAAGTCTTCCACTAATAAAATATCCGCCCATCTGCCCGGAGCGATCATGCCCATCTCTTTGGTTAAGCCAAAGTGCTCCGCAGTGTTAATGGTCATCATTTGGATCGCCGTCATCGGGTTCAAGCCTTCACTGATGGCATGCCTCAAGACACGGTCCATGTGACCCTCGGTGGTCAATGTTTCAGCATGCGAGTCATCTGTGCAAAGCAAGAAGCGACGGGAATCCAATTTCTTTTCGGTGATCGCTTTGACCTGCGCTGCCACATCATGCCACGCGGACCCATACCGCAGCATCGCCTTCATCCCCTGTCGGACGCGCGCAATGGCATCGTCCATGCGGGTGCCTTCATGGTCGTCTTCGGCGCCGCCTGCCACATAGCCGTGAAAGGGCAATCCCAGATCGGGCGAAGCGTAATGTCCGCCGATGGTCTTACCCGCTGCATGCGTCGCGGACATTTCATCAAGCATCTTCTTATCGCTCATGAAAACGCCGGGGAAGTTCATCATTTCACCCAAGCCGATGATGCCTTTCCAGGTCATCGCTTCAGCGACTTCTTTTGGTCCAATGGAAGAACCGGGGGTTTCCAATCCCGGGGCAGAGGGAACACAAGAAGGCATCTGCACCCAAACATGAATGGGCTGCTTCTGGGCTTCATCCACCATCAACTTCACGCCTTTGAGACCAAAGACATTCGCGATCTCATGCGGGTCAATGAACATGCCAGTCGTGCCCCGCACTGCCACCGCACGGACAAATTCCGTCACTGTGACCATGCCAGACTCAACGTGCATATGCGCATCCAACAAACCGGGTACGAGATAACGTCCTTTCGCTTCGATGACCTTGGTCTTCTTACCAATGGTATGGCTGGCATCCCGCCCGACAAAGGCAATATGCCCCTGCACAACCGCAATATCGATGTTCGGAACGATCTCACCCGACTGCACGCTCACCCATCGCCCGCCTTTGACAACAAGGTCGGCATGAGCACGTCCCATGGCTACATCGACAAGTGCAGTGGTGAGTTTGGTGGAAGATGTCATAGATACTCCGTGTAGATTTCAGCAGCTCAAAGAGTTTGATAATACAAAACGATGGAGGCGAACCATATCACCATCAGAAAAGCCGGGACGAGCAAGATCCACGCCCATCGTGTGTTCCCTTCCCGTACTGCTACCGCCGACCCGACCTGGAAAAGCGGAAGCAAAATGGCAAGTCCATGCAGGGTTGGCGAACCATTCAAGTAGTATGAAATTGGCAGGAACAACACAGCACCAATAAGCACTAGGCAGAATCTATTTTTCAATATACCGATGATCGAAACTACCAACGATAAAGGGAAAGATACCCAGAAAATAATTGGGATCAACATTTCGATTGAACATCACACGCCAGTGAAACCAGTAGCGACCAAATTGACTAAAAAATAGATCAGGTAAAAAAGTACAGGCAACGACAATGCCCAGCCAAATATCATTTCCTCATTATTTAGAGCGAAGGCGGAGCCGAGCAGAAAAAGCGGCATCAAGCGGACGACCAGCAGTAAACCCGACCATGCCCCAAAGATGTATGTTGATGGGAGGGCAAACAACGCCGCAAGAAGCATCCAGCCCGCGTCTTTGCGGATGAGTGCAAGCAGCATCAAGATCATCGACGCTCCTGCAAGGACCAATCCGGGGATTCCGCGGGAAAGCATTCCGAGTGAAGAAATTATCAGATCCATAGAACTTTTCTCTATCCTGCCAATAAGCGTTTGGCAGCCTTATTATGTTTCTCGATCAACTTGTTTTGGTCTACCGTCACGAGTTGACCTTCCTTCACCACGAACTTGCCACCCACTACGGTGTAATCCACATTGAAGGATTGACCGAAGACGATGGCAGAGACGGGGTCGTGCATGCCGGCGTAGCCGAGTTTATTCAGGTTGATGGCGAAGAAGTCAGCACACTTGCCAACTTCTAAACTTCCAATATCGGTACGTCCCAGCACAGCCGCACCACCGCGTGTGCCGAGGTGCAGGGCTTCGCGGGCTGTCATCAATTTTCGATTGGGGTCATTGGAGAGGGAATAGCCCGTCAGTCCTTCTTTGACTCGTGAGACGAGCATGGCATTTCGCACCTCTGCAAGGAGATGCGAGCCGTCGTTGGATGCAGAACCGTCCACGCCTAAACCTACGTTCACGCCTGCTTTCCGGTATTCCTTGACCGGAGCGATCCCTGACGCCAAGCGCATGTTCGAGGTGGGACAATGCGCCACGCCACAGTTATGTTTGGCGAAGATCTTTATCTCTTCGTCATTGACCCAGACCGCATGCGCAAACCAAACGTCATCCCCCACCCAGTCCACTTCTTGCATGTACCCAACAGGACGATGTCCGAACATCTGCATACAAAATTGTTCTTCATCTTCGGTTTCAGCTAAATGCGTGTGGAGATGCACGCCATATTGTCGCGCCAGCTTCGCAGACTGTTTCATCAAATCCGAAGTGACGCTGAACGGGGAGCAGGGAGCAAGCACAACCTGGGTCATCGCGCCGGGCTTGGCGTTGTGATATTTTTCGATGAGGCGCTGTGAATCTTTGAGGATGTTTTCTTCGGTGTCCACCACGCTATCGGGTGGGAGCCCGCCTTTGGATTCGCCCAAACTCATCGAGCCGCGAGAGGCTTG
>SXGU01234546.1_pt1 | contig 10745 bp, 8 predicted proteins | sample 3174531 | NCBI WGS metagenome assembly SXGU01 (sample SAMN11356863, study PRJNA531348) | freshwater metagenome | isolation source: freshwater sample F1-140 | place: China: Fuxian Lake, Yuxi | collected 2017-12-25 | reverse complement strand
GACCTTCACCAAAAAGAAAGCGCGGAAAAAATTTAGATACCAACCGGCGAAGAAGTCTCGGTGAGACCGGCTAGAAATTTATCTGTCAAAGTACTAGCCGACAACGCCAAATTCCAAGAAATCACCCGTCGGTGAAGTCTTGCCAAATCAACCGCGCGCACCAAAAGGCGTAAGTCCGGACGCAAAAGATAGACATCGCTGGAGCGCAAACTTGCTTCAAGGCTGCCATGGACTGCGACGCCTACCGATGCTTCCGCCATCGCAAGAGCATCATTAACTCCATCCCCCACCATGATCGCCGCACCGGCTTCGCGCACCCGCCGCGCCTTCTCTTCTGGCTGCAATCGCCCTATGGCCGCATCTGTTCTTAAGCCAAGCTCCCGCGCACAAGAACGCACCACGGCCTCTTGATCACCTGAAAGAATGTCTAGATGCAAATTTCGGCGCTGCAGCTCGTGAATCACTTGTGGCGCCTCAGAGCGCAGCTGATCACGCAGATAGAACTCGCGCACGCGCTCACCGTATCGAGACAACACCAGACGCGCTAGCATCTTTTCGCGCGGAAGCTCATCAAACGTTTCCGGCCGAATCTCATAGATCGCGCCCAAGACCCGACCGCGCACGCCGCCACGTGGTAACTCCGCAAACTCCTCCACGACTGGCGAACTCATCAAGCCGCGTTTTAAGATGTACTTTCTTAACGCTCGCGCCACCGGATGCCGACCTCGATCCTCAAGCGCCATCGCGGCGCTCAGGTGTTCGGTAGCGCCGTCATAAACCGGACCATCTTCGATCGAAAACTCACCGCTGGTCAGCGTTCCGGTTTTATCAAAAAACACTTGCCGCGCCTTTGCCAAGCGCTCCAACGATTCACTTGATTTGAGCAAAATCCCCTCGCGCGTGGCGCGCTTCAGCGCCAAACTCTCTGCCAAGGGAATCGCAACCCCGAAAACACAGGGGCAAGTGACAATCGCCAAAACAAGGGCGCGCTCCACCCCCACTTGCCAATCCGTAAACGCAAAACCCAAAATCAATGCCACCATGGCCGCAATCACGATCACCATGAAGGCCTGCGCGACTCGACTATGGGCCGCTACACTCTTCTGGCTCACCGCACGTTCCGCAGCCTTCAAGATGCGCGACATTCGCGTTGCTTCACCACAAGCGACCGCATCAAGCACCCAGTCGCCGCCGACATTTTCGGTGCCCGCCTCAACCCAATCACCCACCTGCACCGCTTGCGGATCGGCTTCACCCGTCATGCTCGCCGCATGCACAAGACCCGAGCCACTCTTCACATAGCCATCGGCGGGAATGGTTTGCCCACTGCTCATTAGAATCTGATCGCCAGTTCTAAGCGAGAGGGCGCTGACCTCCTCAGGTTCAAGATCCGAAGCGCGCAGGCGTCTCACGGTCATTGCGAATAAAAACTCACCCAGACCCTGACTGTGAAAGAAGTGGCGCTGCAGACGCTTTAAAAACACCCGACTCGAAAGTAATAAAAACACCAGCATCGCCAGCGAATCAAAGTAAACGGTCTCGTGACCACGCAGCAAACCGCTGATGCTCATGCCAATACCCACGAGAACCGCGAAGACGATCGGTACATCGATAGAGATGCGACGAATCTTCACATCGCGCCAGGCGTTGGCATAAAAAGGCCAAGCACAATAAGTCATCGACGGAGCCGCAAACGCCGCCATCAGCCAGCGAAAATACACTGCCAACTCGCCACTCGCGCCACCATAAAGACTGACCGCAAGAAGCATGATGTTAGCAGAGCAACCGGCCGCGACACCAAGGCGAATCAACTCGCGCCGATCCTCACGCCGAGCCAGCTTTTCGGCCTCGTGATTTTCACGGATCAAATGCGGACGATAACCGATGCGTGTGAGCATTTCGGCAATTCGCGCAAACGAGCCATTCGGAGCTCGTTCGATCTCAATCGTACGCTCATTCATGTGCACTTCGACTCGCGCGGCATCAGGACTGATTTCAGGGAATCTCTCAAGAATCCACAAACACGAGGCGCATTGCAGGTTTTCTATGAAAAACCGCAGGCGCCCAGCTTCGCCAACGGTGGAAAGCACCAGCGGATCATCAAGAAAGGTAAACTCCTCACTCTCCACTGACTTGACCGGAACTGGACAGACCTCGGAAGTGGCATCGCGAAGGCTATAATACTGCATCAAACCTTTGGCCTCGATAATCGAGAACACCGTTTGACAGCCACTGCAACAGAAACCCGCCTGCGCCGATGATGAAGCATCATCACGACTGATCGCCGAATGGCAATGCCGACACAAACGAAGCTGCAGCGTCGTCGTCATGATCCCCCAAAAATTATTTGAAGCTGTATCTATGCGTATACACAACGACGCATGATTACTCAAACAGCTTCACTAAAATTTACCGATATCCAGAAATCACGACGACTAACAAACGGGGTTTAGTTCTTCAGACGAGTCTCCATCATCTCACTAAAGGCACGTAGAGCATCGACCCAAGTAAAAATCCCTACGAGCCTATGATTGTCTTCGATCAGCACACAGCTGTAGCGCTTGGCTGCCATTGTTTCGCAAACCGTGTTGAGCGGCATGCTCGGAGAAACAATGTATGGATCTGGCGAATAGGCTTCATCCACCGTTACCTTCTCGGCATCGACATCTTTAAAGGTTTCAACCAGCTTGATATCCCGATCACTCAAAATACCAACAAGCCGTCCTCCGTCGAGAACCGGCAAATGGCGCACCTGAAGGCTACTCATCATCTTCTCAGCCTGTGCCAATGTCTGATCGACGCCAATCGTGTGCGGCAAAACGGTCATATACTTTTGGACGTTCGGAATTCCTTTGGACATCTTTTCTCCTAGTACTAAGGGTACCCATTACAATTTTTAGCAATGTTATTGCAACCTTGCTGCAACGTCAGTGCAACCTCTATACCGCTAATTTCCACACGAACGCTGTGGCGCATCACGACAATAACGGAGGACATATTTACCTGCTCGGACCATCCTTCGACGCATTTGAAACTACTGATAGCCATTTACTCAAAGTTGGAGCAAATAAGTAATGGCTGATGGGCGATTGAGGTTTGGACATAATTGCCCACGATTTGAGAAAAGTCGCCTCGCATGATGCGTAGCTATTGAGGTTGAACGACCTAGAAATCGAGTTTCAAAATGAGTTTCCAGATGAAAAGAAGACACTTTGTGGTCATCGATGACGACGCGGAAATGCGCTCCCTGCTCAAGGACTTTTTGAGCGATTCAGCCCCAGTAACCGAGTTCCCTTTGGCCTCGAAGGCACTTGAATACCTCAAGTCGATTCCGCATGACGAAGTCGACCTCATCATTTCCGATATCAATATGCCCGAGATGACGGGGCTGGAGTTTATCGAACACACGAAAGTAACCTTTCCGAAAACTCCTGTGATCTTAATCACCGCATTTGGTTCAATTGAAAACGCAATTGATGCCATTCGCAAAGGAGCATTTGATTACATCACAAAACCCTTCAAGCTGTCTGAAATCAACATCACCATCGAACGCGCTTTGAGATTTCGCGAACTTGATAATGAAAACGTTCGCCTCAAAAGGACAATTGAACGCACAAACTCTTTTGCTGACATTATTGGCAAGAGCCCAGGAATGCAGCAGGTTTTTGATTTGATCGAACGCGTGGGACCAGCCATGGCCAACGTGCTCATCACTGGTGAAAGCGGTACCGGTAAGGAGCGAGTGGCCCGCGCCATTCACAACTCCGGCCCGCGCGCCCGAAAACCTTTTATCGCCATCAACTGCACCGCAATTCCTGAGACCTTGCTCGAATCTGAACTTTTTGGCCACGCCAAAGGTTCCTTTACGGGAGCCATCGGCCGAAAACGCGGGTTGTTTGAAGAGGCTGACGGTGGAACTATTTTTCTCGATGAAATCGGCGACATGGACCCGAGTCTGCAAGCAAAACTTTTACGGGTTTTGCAGGAAAAAAAGATTCGCTCAGTCGGCGATAATATCGATAAACCGATCGATGTGCGCATTATTGCAGCAACTCACAAGGACCTGAAGACGGCCATTAAAAACGGCGGTTTCCGTGAAGATCTTTACTACCGACTCAGTGTGATTCCGATTTTGATCCCGCCGCTCAGACATCGCCCCGAGGACATTCCGCTCCTAGCCGAGCACTTTCTGCAGAAATATGCGGCAGCCAATAATCCGCGTGTGAAGAGCTTTAGCCCAGAGGCAATGGGAGTTCTCTTGAGTATGCCCTGGGAGGGCAATGTTCGCGAGCTTGAGAATGTGATTGAACGCGCGGTGGTACTCTGCCGCGGAACCCAAATCGACAAAGCAGACCTGCCATCAGTCGAGACTACTGACGCAGAATCGGTGTTTGCACAGGCGACCGCACAACTGCCAAGTCTCGATGAACTTGAGCGCCGCTATATGAAGTTTGTTTTGGATAAAGTTGGTGGCCGCAAAGAAAAGGCTGCTCAAATTCTAGGCGTCAATCGTCGCACTCTCTATCGCAAAGAGCGCGAATACGGCTTCGTTGAGGCCTCGGACGAGCATGACGACTCAAACGGTGACCGCCATGACCTCAACGACTCCGACGACATCGATGAGGAACTCGCCTCTCATCGATGAACGATAACCACCGGGCAATGCGCGGTGAGCAGTACATCGCGCGCCACACTGCCTAAGAAGCCCTGGCCGATGGTGCCGCGATAGGTGGCCATGGCAATCAGATCCGCCTTAAGATCTTTTGCCGTAGAGAGAATCAGCGCCGACAACGCACGGTTGTCGGTTACCATCACGGTTTCGCAATCAACACCTTTGTTTTTAGCCAACTTTTCCCACTGCTCGGCCTGCCGACGGCGCGCGCCCTCGGCATCCTCTAGCATTTGTCGCATGACCTCACTATCAACGGCAATTTCACCGCCACCATAGAAGAGCGCAGGAACTGGGTTTTCAAAGCGATGTACGAGAACTATTTTTACTTTCCCGCCATTACTCAAGGCACAGGCCCATTCGAGCATTTTGACGAAAACTCGACGCGAGGTCGAACTGAAATCTGTCGGCACCACAATCGTCGAAAGCCGCTTGGGCACGGTCGCCTTTGGATTCATCGTCAATACGGGAATTTTCGAACATGCAATTACCGTTTCGGCAAAACTACCGAGACGAAAATGCAGTAACCCTCGACGTCCATGGGTATTGAGAGCGATCACCTGCGCTTTATCCTTCTGCGCCGACGCCAAAAGATAATCAACCGACGCCGTCAACGATGGTGTTGGTTGAACCAGAACCCGTGGCTCAAGCATCAAAGCATCGCGAGTGATGTCTTCAAAGGCCGGCGAAAGGGAGTTCTGCGCCACTTGGGCGATATTGCCGCGCAAACTTCCCTTGAGTTCAATCGGCCAATTCACATCCATCGGGCCAATGACCGAAATCGGCTGCACCTTCCACGCAAGCGCAACAGCAAAGTTGTCAATCAGCTCGTGAGCAGCACTGACGCGTTTTGAGTCCTGCTCGAACGGGTCTACAGCCCAAACGGCCACTCCGCCCCTAGCTCGATCTATGGGGGATTTTTTCCCGCTTTTCCGCACATTTCTCCGTGAGTCTTTTTGGGTGTTTTTCTGTGTAGCCATCTTCTCTCTCCAGTTGATTTTCAAGTTTATCCTACTCTCGCTTTTCGTCACTAGCCAGACGAGACTCACGACGCTCCATAAAAACTTTTGGTGGCACTATCGGAGAGGTGGCATTGCCATTGCAGTAAGGAAAGAAGTCGACTTGCAGAAGGGGTATTACCGGAGCCGGCAAAGCTCCGATGGGACGAAAGGACACGTATATGGGCACAACTCTAGTTGCTGTACTCAGCCAAAAAGAGATGAAACTTTTCGATCGTGACATCGCTACTGGCGGCCTAAAATTTCAACAACGTCTAGAAAACGAAATGAGTGGCGAGCGCAATAGCGACATCTCGCGCCATCGTCCCGGAGTTGTTAACGAAGGTGGCTCCGGCGTGGCTCGGCACGTAATGGATGCCGGAAGCGACCCTCATGAGCTGGCCTCGAAACAATTTGCTCACAGAGTCGCGGGCTTTCTCGACCATGAGCGCGCCGAAGGTCGTCTTTCACAACTGATTGTCGTGGCGGAACCGAGATTTTTAGGACGCCTACGCTCCGAAATGGGCGATGGCCTCAAAAAAATCACCACTTGCTGGGTCGATAAGGACCTCGACAAAGCTCCGACATCAGTTCTGGAATCAACGATTAATCGTAGCTTGGCGCAGTAAGCACCTCGACCCTGCGCCACGAGCGACGGGACTTGTTGGCTCGCCAAGCCGACAGTAAGTCACGCCGCCAGGCAAAAGTTCACGCCGTTTTGTTTGTTTCTTTGATCTCGAGTTGGCGCGATTTTTGCGACACAAAAAGTTAGAAGGAGAATAGTGGAAGGAATCACGGATTGACTTAGGAGAAAGGGGGATTTTATGCCTAGCAATCTAGAGCTCTGGCGCAATCGCTTTGGAAGTCCGTTTAAAGAGTTTGCAAAACTTCAGTCGGATTTTGACCGCGCCTTTCAAGACCTGACTGAATCACGGCCAAATATCTCTGGCATGAAGGAGTTTTCACCGTCTTGCGAAATCACGGAAGACAAGAACAGCTATCTACTCAAATTCGATATCCCTGGCGTTGCCAAGGAAAACGTCAAAGTCGAACTTGATCGTCATATGCTGACCGTAACCGCCGAACGGCGAGAGGAGAAAAAGTCTGACGACAAAAAAACTCACTACTCTGAAATCTCTTACGGTTCATTTGTAAGGTCGTTCACGCTCCCGGCACAAGTCGATGAAACAAAGGTGCTGGCGAAGTTTGAAGACGGTGTGTTAACTGTCATGCTACCAAAGACCGAAACATCTCAACCGAAAAAGATTTCGGTAAATTGACTTGAACATTTCCTGTCGGGTAGCGATTCGCCTACCCAGACAGGAACTCTACGTTTAACCATGAGCCGTATACTCAAGTTGCGCGGTGCGTTTAGAAACCAAGCATCTTTACGAGCTCAACAAACGGATGATTAACGAAGTTGATAATCTTGTTTTTCAGCTTCTGTGCATCGCCGTTGGCGTTTTCCTTGAACTTCTTGTTGATTTCATCAAGCCCCAAGCAATAGAGCGGCGGTAGATCCGAGCGAACTTCCATATCACTGACACTCAGTGATTTCAAATCCACCGATACCGACTGAATCTTAAAGAAGATCGGATTACCTTCGATAAACTTATCAACGATAGCGAAACCGCTTGCCGACTGCGCGAGATTACCGATGATCGTCGGCGTTGAATTGGCACGCTTGATACAAATATCATGCGCCCCCATTCCGTGCGCCTCAGGCGAATTCGTGACCGGACTCCAGGGTTGAAGCAGTCCACTCAACTTCGTAAAATCATCGAACTCGACAATCTTGCCGATAGGACCAAAATCAATCGTCACCTTCGGGCGGAACTTCGCCGGTAACGGCAGCGGCACCGTACTTGTCACTACCGCGACAGGTACATTCTGCGGGTAGGAAACATCCGGAATATCGAAGCGATGGATATTGACCTGTTTATCACGACGCTCGATCTTCTGAGCCTTGGCATTCAAGCCGACCATCGATTGAATAGTGACCGACGATTTTTTACGGCTAGCGTGAATAACAAGTCCGGTGCCGAGAAGGTAGGCGGGAACATTGTTATTCATACCACGATCGGCCACGGCGACCGAGCCGCTATAAATCTTGCGATAAATCGGCAACTCACCGAAACTATTCGCCACATACTTTTCTTCGATCACCGGGAACGGAACCGCCAAATTTAGACCGAAGCGCGCCAGACTTGTAGTTGCCGGCACACCCGCAACTGGAGCCAAGTATACTCCGATCATATGATCATCATCCGACATTCTCTCGCGGAAGCGCTTGAAAACATCGGACAGGTCGGTCTGGCTCGTCAAGATCACATTCATTAGAATGCTGGTGGCGATCTCAGAATCGGCAGCCGCCGCGAGAAACTTTCCTGAAACATACCCCTGCAATACTTTAAAGGTGTGCTGAACCAGTTCTTTCTTCAGTTCCGCGATCGCGCCTTTGTCGCTCTCGCGCAATGTTTTAAGATCCGGCGACACAATCACCAGACTCCACGGATATCCCGAAACCGCTGGAATGAAAGCCGGCAGAGTTTGTTTTGTTTCGGGAATACGAAGTTCAGCCTTCACACCTTTGAGTTCGTCCTCGAAATTCTGAATCCGCTTGGTGATCAGTTGTCGAGCCTGAAGGGCCTGGAGCGAGGGGCCCGAAACTGGATCGAGCGCCGCCGAGACCACAAAACGTTCGATCTTATTATTGAACCGCGGCAAGAGATCGAAGAGATCAAAAATTTCGGTCGTGCAATTGGGCGAAAGTGTGTTGTAAAAAACCTTAAGTCCGATTTCGTTGGAACGGCGCAAACCAGCTTTGAGCAGCATCAGTTTTTCCTCGGCACTAAACGCCAAGACATACTGCTCTAAAGGCTTCGGTGCTTCGGCGAGAATCGAGGCGGTGTCGCCCACTCGGCCCACCAAAGGGTTCATCGGCAGCGTCGCCAGAGCGACGTTAAACTTGAGTCCCTCAACTAGGCTCGCCTCGAAGGAAAGCGTAAGGTCATTGGTCGTCGCCTCTTCACCTGTCATTTGGTTCACGAGCTTGATCTCGCGCCCCGAGTTCATTTGGAAACGCAACTGCGTGTGCGCTGGTTTCAAGGAGCTCAAGGCGTTCGTGACAAGCGATCCTCCGCCGACGCTACTAATCGTGAAATGTTTAATACCGAAAATAACTTCACTGATCGCTTCGCTATCAGCTGGAATCGTCGCCGTCCAAAACTGACCTTTGTAGCTATAGTTCTTAAAGGTGATTTGCCCAGCTTCTTCATTGATTTTCAAATCAACTACCGGACGAAAACGCGCCGTGTGAACACAAAGACCTTTCAGTTTAACTGAATCCGGGCCGATGCGCGCGGCCGACTCAGCTGGATCCGACGACGAAGCACACTCATTATCGGGCGTCGAGGCCTGGCCTTTAGATACCCCGGCCAAAGCAGACTGCGAAACTGTACTTAAACTGACCGCTAAAACAACCGCTGAGACAGCTGGCGCTACACTTGCCACAACTGAATGAAGCTTTGAGTTCATTGTGAATACCACCTTATTTCGCTTATGCATTACGAACGTACGACGCCAACTGACGCCAGACCATCACCGCCCTGTATGCAAGCGTGCCAACTCATTTTTTGCGGCAAAACTGTGACGAAGTATTTGACAAAAGTGCCAAAACTCAGTCGATGAGGAATTTCTCGATACGTGGCTCCAACGACGAATCCGCTTCCACCCGAAAGGTGATGCGACCGATCTCGCGATTATCTTTTGTCTCCACCTGCACCCGCCATCGACCCGGCTGGTAGTTGTTCTTACGCGTGTAACCGCGAAATCCCTCATCACGCCCACCGACAATCGGCAGCGCGATTGCATCAGACGCTTGCCAACCAAGCTTGGGGTCATCGTAGAACCAGCGAATCTGGAGTTCATCCTTAAACCGCGATGGCGCGAAGATGCGGACAAAACAGTAGATGCTGTCGCCAGGACGAGCTAAAAAGGACTCGTCACCATTCTGCCAAAAGAAGTTGTCAGGCCGAGTGTAGGTAAGCTGATAACCACCGCCATCGATCTTTTGCACATTATGGAAGATTCCTATATAGCTTGCCGATAGCGGCACCGGTGGCAGGACTCGCGCCAAATAGAGTACGACAAATACCGTTTGTACCGCCAGGTACGGCCACAAAATATGGGTTCGCAGGATTTCCGGTTTCGTGGTGAGCCGCCGTCTCATCAAAGAGCGATACCCCAGCATCAGCAGGACCGCGACCACATTGGCACTGATAAAAGGGAGATAGCCGATAAAGCCCCAAAGTAATGGCGCCAGATTTGCCAGAAAACAGATGAGACATAAACTCAGGATGCCGACATGAAATTGCGTCTGCAGACGGCCAAAATGCTTAAACTCATTGATAATGAGAATTCCGACCAATACAGCGATGAATACAAAGGATGTGAGCGCCGAGGCACTCTTAAAGAAAAAGATCGTATAGGCATTAAGGAGTGTACCCATGAGAAAGTGCAAAACAGGTTCGCGAAACCGCCATACTCTTGTTAAGAGTCTGGGCGGCGGTACCTCTTCCTGTTGCTCCACAAGTTCGATCGCCACCAGCCCCGCTGACAGCAAAAGATAGATCGCCTGATGAACGATGATCACCAGCTCATCGGGCCGACGTAGAATAAAGGCATCGAAAACAAATCCCAAAACGAAGAAGATGATCGGTAACCACCGCTGACGAATCGGATTTAGCAACGGAAGTTTTTCACTATTCGTAGATGTCATAGATCTCATCCTACCCACTTTCCCCACGGGAATCACATTCATTCTGAACGCATCGTCTAAAGATATTGCTCCATCTTCTTTAGGCCCAGTATCTTGATCCCTGCCCGTTGATTACACTTACGGCATAAGAGCCTAAGGTTTTCGATCGTTCCCACGCCCCCATGAGATCGTGGCAAGCAATGGTCAACCTCCACTGCGTGCTGGCTGCCACAGTTCACGCACTCGCCACGATCCCTTCGCCAGACTTCACGCCGGTTTGAGTTGCTGACAGCTCCTGCTCGTGTTAAAGCGCCTTCTG